>Ga0114931_10001318_pt1 | contig 31668 bp, 27 predicted proteins | sample 2SBtaG_FD_89579 | JGI IMG/M metagenome (GOLD analysis project Ga0114931, IMG submission 89579) | Deep subsurface microbial communities from Kolumbo volcano to uncover new lineages of life (NeLLi) - 2SBTROV14_V59a metaG | ecosystem: Environmental > Aquatic > Marine > Volcanic | place: Kolumbo...
GCCGAAGCGACGAAGATCAGCAGTGCTGCGACGTGCCACCGCGCCGCCACTGCCGCGGCCGGAGGCTCGCACGCGGTCGTCGGTGTCGCTGTGCTACTCAAGTCATCGCCTCGGTGCAGTCGCCCCGGTTTTCGTTTTCCAATTTACTCCGCGGTGACGTAGGCGCTGCTGATGCCGCCGTCGACCAGGAATGTGCTGCCGGTGACGTACGAGGCGTCGTCCGACGCCAGGAAGAGGGCCGACCGCGCCATCTCGGCCGCCTCGCCGAAGCGGCCGATGGGGATGTGGACGAGCCTGCGCTGCTTCTTTTCTTCGGTGTCGAGGAATTTCATCAGGAGCTCGGTGCGCAGCGGTCCCGGGCACAGAGCGTTGACGCGGATGTTTTCGCGCGCATGGACGATCGCCAGCTCTTTGGTCATGGAGAGAATGCCGCCCTTGCTCGCGGTGTACGCCAGCTGCGGAGCACCCGACCCCATTACCGCAACCAGCGATGCGGTATTGATGATCGACCCACCGCCGGCACGCCGCAGCGCGGGGATGCCGTACTTGCATCCGAGGAAGACGCTCTTGAGGTTGACCGCCATGGTCAGGTCCCAAACGTCTTCGTCCGTGCGCACGGCATCGGCATCGGCGCTGTGCATGATGCCGGCGTTGTTGAACAGGATGTCGAGCTTGCCAAACTCCGACTCGGCGGCGGCGATCATCGCGGCGCATTCGGCGGACTTCGACACATCCGCGTGCACGTAGGTCGCCCGACCTCCGTTGTCCTGGATCTCGGCTACGCAGGATTTGCCCGCCTCGTCGTTGATGTCGACGGCGACCACGGCGGCGCCTTCCGCGGCGAAGAGGGTCGCCGATTCTCGTCCAATGCCGCTGGCGGCGCCGGTGATGAGAGCGACTCTGTCGTTCAAGCGCATGATCTTCCTCCGGATGGGCCTGCTCTTATGTTCGTCGTTGGGCGGCGGCGCGCACCAGTGCGTCGAAGATCTTCTGCTGGATCGGATCGACGGCGGCGCTGAGCTCGGGATGCCACTGCACTGCCACCAGCCACGGGTGCGAAGGCATCTCGACCGCTTCGATGACGCCGTCCGGGGCGCGGCCGACGACCGTCAGAGGTTCCGCGACGCGGTCGATCGCCTGGTGATGCCAGGACGGTGCTGCGAAGTGGATCTCGCCCGTGATCGATGCCAACCGCGAGTCGGCGTCCAGGGAAATCTGGTGCGGAGTCGGCTGGCGCGGCGGCAGGCGGTGGCGCACCGTTTCGCCGACGACGTCCGGCAGGTGTGCGTGCACCGAACCGCCGAGGGCGACGTTGAGTGTTTGCACCCCGCGACAGATGCCGAGCGTGGGTTGCTGCGACTCGACGATGCCGCGCACCAGCGCGAGCTCGGTGGCGTCGCGCTCGCGGTCGACCATGTAAATTGCGTCGTGGTCCGGCCCGTCGTAGTGCTCGGGGTCGAGGTCGCCGCCGCCAGCGAGGATGAACCCGTCGACGACGTCGAGCCATCGCTCGATCGCCGGCGCGTCGGGCGGTAACAAGATTGCCGTTCCGCCGGCTCGGTGGACGGCTTCCGAGTATTCGGCCGGGAGCGTGAAGTGATTCTTGTCATCCCGCCCGTAGGTGGTGATTCCGATGATCGGCGACATGTTTCAGGGGTGGGTTGGCGTGCGGCAGTACGTGCGGCAGTACCTGCAGCAGTACCTGCAGCAGGACCTGGGATTGCCGCACTCTGCGCCGGCGCGAGTTTGCACCTCAGATCCTCTCGAAGTAGCGTTTTCGGTCCCAGTCGGTGACCGCTCGCTCGTAGGCCCGCTGCTCGGTGCGGAAGAAATGGGTGTAGTGGTCGACGACGGGATCGCCGAAGACGCGTCGTGCGAAGGGACTCTTTTCGAAGGAGTCGACGGCGTCGCGCAAGGTCGCCGGCACATCGGGCAACTCGGCCGCGGCGTATACGTCGCCGCGGAAGATCGGCGGCGGCTCGATGCGGTTGGCGATGCCGTCGAGTCCGCTGGCGAGCGCGGCGGCGAAGGCCAGGTAGGGGTTGCAGTCGGCGCCCGGAATTCTGCATTCGATGCGCAGACTTTGGCCGCTGCCGACGACACGAAATCCCGCGGTCCGATTGTCGTAGCTCCACGCCAGCTTGGTGGGTGCCCAGGAGGCGGCGAGATAGCGTTTGTAGGAGTTTACCGTTGGCGCATAGAAGGGCATCAGCTCGGCGGCGTGCGCGATCCAGCCACCGAGAAACCAGCGAAAGGTGTCTGAGGAAGCGATACCCTCGAACTCGTCGTCTCCGGCGAAGGCGTTGTCGCCGCCGCTCCACAGGCTCATATGGATATGGCAGCTCGACCCCGCTTGATCGGCCGACGGCTTGGCCATGAAGGTGACCGCCATGTCGGACTGGTCCGCGAGTTCTTTGGCGCACTGCTTGTACACGCAGTGGCGGTCCGCCATTTCGAGGACCTCCGCGTAGCGCACGTTGAGCTCGTGCTGCCCCAGGCCCCACTCGCCCTTCGAATTCTCGACCGGCACGCCGGAATCGCGCAGGTGGCGGCGCAGCGGTGCCAGTAACTTTTCGACCCGCGCACCCTGCAGCATGTGGTAGTCCTCGATGTACCATCCGGCTGGCTCGGTCGTCGTGTAGCCGTGGCGCTGCGCATCGCGGTACGAGGTTTCGAAGATATAAAACTCGAGCTCGGAGGCGGCCTTCGCGGTGTGGCCGCCCGTCGCGGCTGCTTCGATCTGGTGGCGCAGGATCGAGCGAGGCGCCTCGGCGACCATCGAGTGGGCGGTGTCGGAGTGGAGGTCGCAGAGCACCAGAGCCGACTTGTCCAGCCAGCTGGCGCGGCGCAGAGTCGCCAGGTCGGGTATCAGGTGAAAATCGCCGTAGCCCAGTTCCCAGCTGGCCAGGGTGTAGCCGGAGATCGGTTCCATCTCCATGTCGACGGTCAGCAGGTAGTCGCATGCGTGGGTGCCGTCTTCGGCGGCGCTGTCGAGAAAAAACCCGGCGTCGAAGCGTTTGCCGACGAGACGGCCGTAGAGGTCGGTGAAGGAGACCAGGACGGTTTCGATCTCGCCTTTGCGGACCAGGTCGGTGAGGTCGGCCAGGTCGAGGTATCCGCGGGGTCGGGACATGTGGTTCCTAGGCTAGGCCGAAACTCGCTTCGCTCGTAGGCTGAGGCACGGGCGTAGGCTCAGGCTGAGGGTGGTGGTCGCTGCGCGACGACGGCTTGCGAATCGTTGTAGAGGCTGAATGCTGAAGCTCGTACATAGTGGAGTTTCATATCGGAATGATGAGCTGGGTGCGAGGCTGGCGAGGTGACCGGTGACGCGCGCTGTAGCATGCGATTTTTGCGGTAGACACGGAGGCTCCGCGGGGTAATCTCCCGCCTGGGCTCAGCTCGCCAGCTGCGGGCGGGTTCTCGATGGCGATGGCTGAAATCCAATCACACGCTGTGGCGAACGGCACGAGTCCGCGGGTCCAGGTGGCCGAGGACGAGACGCGCCGAGCCCAGTTGCACATCATCGCCCGCACCAGTCGTCCCGGTGCAGTATCGGCCGGGTTGGGCGGTGTTCTCGTCGGTGCCTATGCCGCTTTCGGTTCGGCTCCCGAGGCGGCGCGAGTGACCCTCGCGGAAACCGCCGCATGCGCCGTTGTCCTGGCCGGAGTCTGGGCCGTTGCTTTGCGCGCCTGTCGCCGCGGCGATCTAGACGCGGCGTTCGCAGCGCAATTCGTCGCCAACCTGATCAGCTCGGCACTGTTTTTCCTCTTCGTCGAAGACGGAGCGGTGCTGGCGTTGACGACTGCCTTTGTCGCGGTCTTTACCGGCGCCACGATTCTCGGTGAGGAGCAGCAGCGAGTCGTCCGCTGGAGCACCACGGTCACCGTGCTCCTGGCGGCGGCGGGGCACCAGTTGGGGCTCGTCGAAGTGATCGTGCTGCCGCCTCTGGTGCTGTACTCGGCGTCAGCGCTGGGGATCATCCTGGTCTTCCGCACCCCGGTGGCCGCTCAGAGGACGTTCGACGAGCATCTCAAGGCGTCGCGAGTGGAAGCGTTGCGGCTGGCCCATGTGGCGAATGAAGAGAGGGACCGCGCCGATGCGCAATCGCGCGATCTCGCTGAGGTGAGCGAAGAGCTGCGAGCTTTTACGTACTTTGTCTCGCACGACCTGCGCGCGCCGCTGATCAACATCGAGGGGTTCGCGAAGGTTCTCGAGGAGACCCTGGAGGAGTTTGACGAACGGATCCGTCGGCCCGGAGCGGATCTCCAGACGATGCTCGAGGATTGGCGTGAGTCGCACGCCGAGGTCGTGGAATCCCTGCAGTTCATCGCCAGTGGCACGACCAAGCTCAATTCCCTGGTCGGTGGGTTGCTCGAGTTGTCGCGCCTCGACAGTCGCCCGCCGCAGGACGAGGAAGTCGCGTTGACTCCGTTGCTCGAGCAGATCGTGGAGTCGCTACAGCATCAGATTCGCGAGCGCGATATCACCGTCGAAATTGGGCCGCTGCCAACGGTCGTCGGCGACCCGCTCCGCCTCGGGCAGGTGTTTGGCAACCTGATCGACAATGCGATCAAGTACATGCCGGAACGCACGCCGCGCGAAATCGGGGTTTCGGCGGAGCGAGAGGCGGGCGATCTGGTGTTTGTCGTGAGCGACACCGGCGAAGGTATCGCCGCCGACAAACGCGACGCGATCTTCAGGCCGTTTCATCGGCTCGACGCCAAGAAGTCACCCGCTGGCGAAGGGCTTGGCCTGGCGGCGGTGCGGAAAATCGTCGAGCGTTGCGGCGGCCGTATCTGGGTCGAAGATGGGCCGGGCGGGCGGGGGGCGAGGTTTTGTTTCGCCTGGGGCGGTGCCGGGCCGGTGCACGCCGACCGTCCCGCTCCGGCGCAAAGCGCCGCCTGATGCGGCGTCGGTCAGACCGCACGGCGAATTGGCGCGGCTGACCGTTCGTTCAAGGTATCGGTGCGACAGTTCATTGCTCGAAAGTGGTTCGTCGTGGTACTCGCCTTGGATGGGGCGTTCGACTGATCGGTGTTCGACCGAGCTTCGCGCAGGCGCTACGCGTTCAACTTCGCGGGTCGCAGCCGCGGCTGCTCTGGCGGCTCTGCTGCTGTCCGGGTGCGACTCCGACAGCGTCACCGACATCGTTGCGACCCCGACGGCGGCGAGCACGGCCACGGCGACGTCGGTCGTTGCGACGGTGGCTCCCACAGCCGCGGCTTCAGCGACGTCGACGCCTTTTCCGCACACACCCGCGTCGCAGGTCCCGACCCCGTCGAGTACGGCGACAGCGACTGCGACGGGGCGCAACAGCGCGACTCCCGACGACACGGTCCGGGGGGTCATTTCGGGCCGGGTGATGGTCGCTTCGGGCACGGGGCTGGCGGGAGTGATGGTGACGGCATTCGACGATGAGCGCGCGTCCAGCGTCACGGTGGTTGCGGCGGCGGACGGTCGTTACCGGCTGCCGCCGATGCCGGCGCGCAGTTACCGCGTTCGCGCCACGCGGCTCGGCTGGCGAGTCGCCGAGAAAGACGTTTCGTTGACCGGCGTCGAAGCGGTGGTCGACTTCGTCCTCGATGCGACCGACGATCTCAACGCGCAGCTTCCGGCCAACTATTTCTACTCCCTTCTCGAGTGGCCGACCCAGCGCGTCAAGGGCGATTTCTCCCGGGCCTGTGCCAACTGCCATCAGATCGGAGATCACGTTCGCTGGAAGCGCCGCTCGCGCGACGACTGGGAAGTGATCGTCAATCGGATGATTGGTTATGGTGGAGTGCCGTTCTTCGACGAAACCCGCGAGGTGCTGCTCGATACCATTGCGACGACGTTTTCCCCGCAGGCGCCGCAACCGTCTTTCGCGGTGCCGGCTGCGATCACCGGCGACGCGGCGCGCGCGGTGATCTACGAGTGGGAGATCGATCCGGACGACCGGCCGAGTTGCCACGACCTGGAGATCGGTCTCGACGGAACGGTCTACGCGGTGAGTGGGCTCTACGCGATCCATCCCGAGACCTTGGAGCGCTCCCGCTATCCGGTGCGCGGCGGCGGTCACTCGATCGAGCGCGACGCCAATGGCGATATGTGGATTACCGCTCCCGGCCCCGAGTAGATGATCAAGCTCGATGTCGCGACCAAGCAGTTCACCCACTTCGATCAACCGCGCATCGGTGACGACCTCGGTTCGTACCCGCACACCCTGCGCTTCGATGACCGGGGGCGGATCTGGTACAGCCTGGCGCGATCGAATCACGTCTGCAAGTTCGACCCGGCTACGGAAGAGTTCACATACTACCGTCTGCCGGCGGCGGATCCGGAGGTGAGCGGAGTACCGATCGCGGTTGCCTATGGCTGTGACGTCGCGCCGGATCAGAGCGTGTGGTGGTCGCAGCTCTTCGGTCACAGGATCGGGCGTGTCGACCCAGAGACCGGCCAGGTCAGTTCCTGGCGGCCGCCCTTCGACGGGCCGCGGCGGCTGCGTGTCGGCCAGAACAACGTCGTCTGGGTTCCCGGCTACGGTGCCGGCGTGCTCGGCAAGTTCGATCCTCGCGACGAGTCGTGGCGCGTCTACGATCTGCCCAACGATCCGCCACTGAGCGATCTTCCCTATGCTGTCGCGGTCAACCGCGACAGCGGCGACGTCTGGGTCACCGGCTCCAATTCGGACACGATCCTCCGCTTCGAGCCCGAGCGCGAGCGCTGGACGGTCTTTCATCTGCCGACACCGGTGAACTTCACGCGTGAGATCGAATTCGACGACGACGGTGCGATTTGGACCTGTACTTCCAATCAGCCCAGCGTACTCGGCGAGGAGAGCGGCAGCGGCCGGGTGATCAAGCTGGTGCTGCAGGAGCGGGAGGGAGTTTGCGGCGACGGTGTGCTGCAGTTGGGCGAGGACTGTGACGACGGCAACGCCGTCGATTGCGACGGCTGTTCGGCTCATTGCGTGGTCGAGACCGGATGTGGCGACGGCGTCCTGTGTGGCGACGAGCTGTGCGAAGACGGCGGCAACGTCGCCTGCGACGGATGCTCCGTTGCCTGTATCCCCGAGGTGGGTTGGCTGTGCGGCGACATGGTCGTCAACACGAGCTGCCGCGAGCAATGCGATCCGCCCGGGGAATTCTGCACGGACGAGTGCCTGCGCGTCCCGGTGTGCGGTGACGCTCTGACGGAGGGCGACGAGGAGTGCGACGACGGCAACCTGACCGACTGCGACGGTTGCTCGGGCGCGTGCTCGCTGGAGAGCGGCTGCGGCGATGGGGTGCGTTGCGGCGCCGAGCAGTGCGACGACGCCAACGAGATTGCGTGCGACGGTTGCTTCGAATGCGTCGCGGAAGTCGGGGAAGTTTGTGGCGACGGTGTCGTCAACGCGAAGTGTGGCGAGAAGTGCGATCCGCCGGGGCCGGACTGCTCGCCGATTTGTACCCTGGGCAACGACGACCTGGGAACCCGTCACCTCAGCTTCGGCGGCGAGTTCTTCGCCTCGCCGCTGGGGCCCGACGTTCCCTTGGGTGAGCTCAGTGGCGAGATCGATCTGGTGGCCGGCTCGCTCGCCGCCGACGGCACGGCGCCGGTGTCGATCGACGGGCCGGTCTATTATTCATCGGACATTCTCGGCGGGACCTTCGGTTTCTATTGTGTACGCGTCGATTCGTGCACCGGGTTCATCGATTGCGACGGCGGAACGCCGGTCGACGTGGTGGTGGTCCAGGACAGCAACGGTTCGGGGTCCAATGGACTGCCGGTGCGGATTACGATCGGCCAGGGAGAATCCGGACTGCCCGGGTCGCTGCAGCTTTCCTGCCAGCAGACGTTTGTGCAGTTGCAGCCGGGCGCCGGCTCGGACTGTGCGAACGCGACGTATCCAGTCGCTGGCGAGGTGGTATACACCACCGGCACGGTCGAGGGATTCTTCTTGAACGGCGCGCCGAAGGTCGGCTCGGGGGCGATCGTCGGGGCCGGCGAGCGATTCGAGTGCGGCAGCTGGACGGTCGAGGATGGTCGCGGCGTACTCGCGTCCGTCTTCCTGGTGGAGAACGACAGCCAGGCTGGCGATGTCGCCAATCTGACCCTCCTCGACGACTGAGGTCGTCGAGGTCGCGCGCCGACCGCGATCCACGAAACCGTGTTCTTCTACTTCGACTTTGCCACCCACCGGCGGATGCTTCGCCTCGCCTGGAACGAAGCGAACCCGGCAACCCGGCGGAGATACCTGCTGGTACTGTTGCTCTGGGTGCCGAGCGTGGCGATGTTCCACTCAGTTTGTTTTTTTCTCGACGGAGTTCTCTTTCCCGGCTTGTGGCGCACCGAGATTCGGACGCCGGTGTTCGTGGTCGGTCACGCTCGCAGCGGCACCACGCTGGTGCATCGCACGATGAGCAAGGATCGCGATCGCTTCAGCTCGTTCGTGTTGTACGAGCTCTATTTCCCGTCCTTGTTGCAGAAGAAGCTGATCCGGATGGTGTTCCGCGCCGACCGCCGCCACCTCGGCGGCCGGCTCGAGCGCCGGGTCCGCGCCTGGGAGGCTCGGCACTACGCTGCCGTTCGCCGGGTACACGAGATGGGGCTCAACCAGCCCGAGGAAGACGACATCATCTTCTACTACTCGTGCGCGTCGGGCTTCTGGATTTCGCGGATGCCCTACATGGGCGATCTGGATTTCTACCACGTCGACGAGCGTCCCGAACGCGAGCGGCGCCGCCTGATGCGGTTCTACCGCGACTGCGTGCGCCGCCAGCTCTATCTGAACGGCGGCGACAAGATCCACCTGAGCAAGAATCCGATCTTTTCCGGTCGCGTCGCCTCGTTGATCGAGGAGTTTCCGGATGCGCGGATCGTCGTCCCCATGCGCAATCCCTACGAGACCATCCCGAGTCTGCTCGAGCTGGTTGCGAGCGGCTGGAAGCGTCTCGATTGGGATCGCGAGCGGGTCGGCCGATGTCTGCGGATCATGGCCGAGCAATCGTTCCACACCTACGAGTATCCGCTGCGAGTCCTGGCCGAGCACCCGCGGACACCGCGCGCGATCGTCGATTACCGAGACCTGGTCGCCGACCCGGGCGCGACGATCGAACGGGTTTACGAAGACCTCGGTTTTTCGATGGGCGACGAGTTTCGCGAGCTGCTCCGCGCGGCGGGGCGCCGCGCCAGCGGGCACCGGTCGGGCCACGAGTACAGTCTCGAGGAGTTCGGATTGCGGGCCGACGAAATACGCAGCCGTCTCGGCGATCTCTTCGATGAATACGGCTGGGACGCCGCCGCTCCCGGCGGCGGCTGACGTGCGCCGAAGTGGTGCAGGCGACGCGTGGCAGCGGATCATTCGAAGGAGAAACAGCTATGGGCTATTGGCTGTTGGCTCTTAGCTCAATGACAAATCGTCGACGATCGTCGCGCAGCGACCACCATCCTTTGCCTCAGCCTCAGCCCGTGACTATGCCTACGAGCGAAGCGAGTTCCAAATCAGATGGAGGGAAGGTATGGCAACGGACACAGACGGCGACAGCGTCGCGGCGCGCGACGCCCTGCGGGCTGCGTGGGATGAACTCCTCGCCGACCTCGGCCGCGCTCGCGACGCGATCGATCAGCGCGAGCTGATGCCGCCTCCGGCGAGCGACCGCAACTTCGCCGAGGGGTACCGTTACCTGATGGGATTCGTCCACAGCGCGGTCGAGCGCGCGTTCCATTCCGACCCCGAATTTCCGTCGTTTCGCCACGCCCTCCAGGTCGTCAACAAAGGTACCATCGACAACCCGGACGCGATCTATTTCTTCGCGCCGATCGACGGCCGCGAGAGCTACGTCGTGCGCGGCCGGGTCGGCGACTGGCGCCACTGGCGTGGGGCCGGGCCGCCGACCGGCGGAGGGCGAGCGCCGCAGTACGTCATCTTCGAAACGAGTTCGGGCGATCTCGCCGGCGACTCCGGCAGCCTGGCCGAGTTGCGCCCCGGCGTGAAGTTGCGCACGGGAAGCCTGGATTCGAGTGCGATCGAGGTCGCTGCCGACGGTTCTTTCGAGATCCTGCTGGCACCGCAGCGGCCGGCTGGTCACAGCGGAAATTTCGTTGCGACGAGGAGGCGTTCGCGACGGCCCCACCCAGACGACCCGGGAGGATCCGCGGATCGCTATGCGACGTACCTGAGTGGGCGACAGTTGTTCTACGACTGGGCGAACGAACAACCCGCGGCCCTTTCGATCTATCAGTTGGCAGCCGAGGGCGATCACCCGCGGCCGTACGATTCGCAGACAGCGGTGCGGCAGATGCGGCGGTTCGGCAGCTTGGTGCGCGGCCAGATGCACTTTTGGAACGAGTTCTATACGGTACTGCTCGAGACGTACGGCAAGTTGGACGGTTCGCCGGGGGAGCGTTTCATGCCGCGCAACGAGTTCAACGCACCGAACGCCGCGACGGCGGCAACCGGTGGCGGCCAGAGCACGAACATCTACGCCGGCGGTGTCTACGATCTCGCTGTCGACGAGGCGCTGGTCATCGAGTCCCGCATCGAAGTAGAGCCGGAGTACAGCGGCATGGCTCTGGCAAACTTGTGGGGCGAGTCGCACGACTTTGCCAATCACCAGTCGAGTCTCAACGGATTCCAATCCGAGTTGGATCCGGATGGCGTGCGGCGCTACGTGATTGCCCACCGCGATCCCGGCGTTCCGAACTGGCTCGACACGACCGGGCATCGAGAGGGGTTCATGACCGCTCGCTGGGCGTATTCGGCGACACCCGACAGGGATCGATGGCCGACGGTCGGCGCGCGCAAGGTTCGATTTTCGGAAATCCGCGAACACCTCCATCGCGACACACGGCCGGTCGCACCGGCGGAGAGATCGGCCCACGTTGCCGTACGCCAGCGGCACGTTCAGGCCCGCTACCGGGCGTTTTGATGGATGATTTGCCGAAATTCGCGAATTTGGGCTCGATCGATGCCCCGATCGAGTTGCCCGGACTGGCGAATTCTGGTTGGCTCAACGGTTGCTGAGAGGTTGGACGGCGAGTGGGGCGACCGTTGCGGACCCGCCCTGCCTCATCGGACGAACATAGACCCCGCGCGTGCGATTCTGGATTCGCAGGTCGTGCAGCGCCGGGGCGCGAGACGAAGGGAAGATTCTGTGATCAAATCGAAGTTGCAAACCATCGCCCTGGCGGCCGTGCTGCTGGCTGGGACTTACGGGGTGTCATCCGAGATGCGCGCTCAGGATGCCACCGGTCCCTGTGCCGACTATGCCGCGAAGCTCTGCGAAAAGGCGGGCCCGACTAGCCAGACCTGTGCCAATATCAAGAGCGTCACCGGTTTGATGCCGGCCGAAGCATGCGATGCCGGGTTGAACGACCTCGACTACTCGTACGGGCGGATCGCCGAGCTGGCGAAGAAGTGTAAAGAGCTCGAGGACAAGCTCTGCGCCGATATCGGTGAAGACACCAAGACCTGCAAGATGGTCCGCAGCAAGGTTCCGGGCATGCCTCCCGAGCAGTGCACGTCCATGATGACGCAATATCCGAAGGTTTTGGCCGACCTGAAAAAGCAGGAGGAAGCCAACAAACCGCTCAGCGCCGAAAAACAGAAGGCTGTCGCCACGGGCACTTCCGCTGTGTTCGGTGACGCCGATGCCAAGGTGACGGTCGTCGAGTTCTCGGACTTCCAGTGTCCCTATTGCTCGCGGGCAGCCGGTGTTACGACCCAGATCAAGGCGAAGTACCCCAACGACGTCCGCTTCGTATTTCGTCAGTTTCCGCTGTCGTTCCACAAGCACGCCCACCTCGCCGCCGAGGCGGCGTTGGCGGCTGCGGCCGAGGGTAAGTTCTGGCAATACCACGACCTGCTCTTCAAGAACCAGAAAGCTCTCACCCGCGCCGATCTGGAGAAGTATGCGAAGGAGGCCGGTCTCGACGAAGCAGCGTTCAAGAAGGCGCTGGACGACGGTACCTACAAGAAGGTGGTCGACGACGAAATTGCGCTCGGCAACCAGGTGGCCGTGCGCGGCACGCCGACGATGTTCGTCAACGGCGCACGGGTCGGTAACCCGACCAGCTTCGACGCGGTCTCCGCAGAGATCGACAAAGCGATCAAGGCCAACTGAGGACCCACTGTCGCCAACGCGAAGAGGCCCCGGAGCAACGCTCCGGGGCCTCTCAGCGTTCGCGGCGTGGGGCGGCGCGGGGCGGCGCGGGTTTTGGCCGCGCCGGATGTGGGTGGCGCTCGGTGCGCGGTGGGAGATCGCGGAGCGCTGCACGGCGCGAACGCACTCATCGCCTCACTGGGCGGTTGGGGAGGCCGCAGCGGCCGTTGAGCAGGCGAGCGTGGCGTTCCGGCGCATGCGCGGATAAGACCAGTGGCCACGCCACCCATCATGCCTGAATCCACGTCTCGCCCGTCCGACACGGCGACTGCCGCCGCGTCCCGTCTCTCGTTCCCGGTGAAGATCGCATACGGCGCGCCGGCCTTCGCCGGCGCGGCGATGGCGATCCCCATCGGCGTATTGATGCCGCAGTTCTACAGCGACGTCGTGCTCGCTCCGCTCGGCATGATCGCGCTGGCGACAGCCGTCGCGCGCGCCTTCGATGCCTTGACCGATCCGGTGGTCGGCTGGCTCAGCGATCGGACGCGCAGCCGCTGGGGCCGGCGCAAGCCGTGGATCGCGGTCGGCACGCCGCTCGCGGCGGTATGTTTCTGGTTGCTCTTCGTTCCGCCTGAGAGTCTGGATCCGGGCTCGGCGGTTCTCTGGTTTGGTACGACCTTTGCGCTCTTTTTTCTCTTCCAGACGATCGAAGGAGTGCCGATGGCGGCGCTCGGGGCGGAGCTCTCGAGCGACTACAACGAGCGGTCGAGTTTGTTCGGAATTCGTGCGGTCTTCATTGCCTTTGGCACGATGGCTGCGGCGATTGCGCCGGCGGTCTTGGCCGGGGCGATCGGGCCCGGCCACGAGCGAGAGATCTTCTCCGGCATGTCAGCGACTTACGGCGCGGTGTGGATGCTGGCGATGTTCGCGATGTTGTTCGCCGTCCCCGAGCACCGGAGCTACTCCGACCGCCCGACCAATCCGTTGGTGCCCGGGGTACGCCGGGCGCTGCGCAATCGACCGTTTTCGATCCTTCTCCTGTCGTCGCTGGTGGGGGCCATCCCGGCCGCGGTTCCCGCGATTTTGATGCCGTATTTCGTGACCTATGTGTTGCAGCCCGAGGACCCAACGGTGTGGGTGGGGACGTTTCTATTCCTCTACCTCGGCACTGGACTGCTCTTCGTTCCGCTGTGGCTGGCGATGGCGCGCCGTATCGGTAAGTTGCCCACCTTCATTGCCGCGGCCGCGGTCGGGGTGAGTGCGAGCGTGCTCTATTTCTTCGCCGGCCCGGGCGATCTGCACTGGGCCGGAATGGTCTACTTCCTCAGCGGTACGCAGGCGATGGCGGGCACGTTTTTGGTTCCCGCGATGGCAGCCGACGTGATCGACTACGACGAGCTGCGTACCGGCCTGCGTCGCGAGGCGCAGTTCACCTCCTTTTGGGCGATCATACCGAAGCTGGTATCGATCCCCGGAGCCTCGGTGCCGCTGGCCTTGCTGGCCGCCGTCGGCTACGTGCCGAATCAGGTGCAGACGCCCGAGGTGCAGCTGACGATCCGTTTTCTGTACTCGCTGTTTCCGGGGGTGTTCTATGTCGTCGCGTTGATGATCGTCTCGCGCTATCCGCTGTCGGAGGCCGCGCACGAGAAGATTCGTCGCGGAATCGCCGCGCATGGACGCGGTGAGGTCGCCACCGACCCGCTCACCGGCGAGGAGTTGGCGCCGCACCAATTCGGCGAAGAGGAGGTCGAGACGGCCTGGTTCCTCGATCATTTTTCACGCCGGGAGATCCGCGGCGCGATCGCGGGTGGGCCGGCGACGGTGCTGCCGAAGGTCGTCGGTGCGGCTACGCTGTGGTTGGCGGTAGCCGCCGGTTCAGCGATCCTGGCGGCGTCCGGGGTCGAATCATTGTCGACCGCCCCCCACCCGTCGGCGGTGTTCGGAGTCGTCGCCTCGGGGCTCGCGCTGACTGCTTTCGGCTTTCACGCGTTGCGCATCGGCCCGGCGCGTCGCCTGGCCCGCCGAGCCCCTGCCGCCGACGTGCTCGAAGCTCATCTAGACCGAAACTCGCTTCGCTCGTAGGCTGAGGCACGGGCAAAGGCTCAGGCTGAGGGGGGTGGCTGCTGCGCGATGACAGTCGACGATTTGTCATTGAGCCAATAGCCAATAGCTAAAAGCTAAGAGCCGTTTCTCCTTTGAACGATCCGGTGGCACGCCGGTGGCCGGGCTAGTAGCCCGTTGAACGACAGGACACGTGCTGCGAGGAGATGCGCGCGGTTGTCAGTCCGGGGCGATATCCGTAGCGTCGGCGAGGTTGGCGGCATTCGCGGTATCGGCGGCGTCTGCGGCGTGACGAAGTTCCGCGAGAGAGCGCATACCGAGCACCAATCCGATGGCGACGAATGCCAGTTCGCCGAGGCGGATGACTGCCGCGAGGACCAGGCCCAGAGATGCCGATCCGAGGAGAGCGCCGCTCATGACTACCAGAGAAGCTTCCTGGGTGCCGATGTCGCCCGGAACGAAGAACAGGGTGGAGCGCACGAGCAGGCTGAACGCTTCGATGCACACCGCGTCGGCGACCGAGATCGGGATTTCGAGGAACCCGAAGGTCAGCAGGATGAGGGAAGTTTCGACGACCCACTCGGCGAACGTTGCGAGTACGGATCCCACGAAGCGTCTCGGCTGTCCCGTGTAGTACCGGGTCAGTTGATTCTCGATATCGACGAGGCTCTCGAGAGCGGCTCCTCGCGTGCCGTGAAATCGCGACGGCCAGTGCTTTTCGAGCCACGGGGCGGCGCGTGAAAGGGCGTGACTGTACTGCGCGAGAAAGAAGCTGACGGTGAAGATGACGCAGACAGCGAGGCTCACCGAGGCGGTGTTGCGGATCTCCGGGGATATCTGCTGCGAGGTCGAGAGCAGCGCCATGCCGATGCTGCAGAACGCCAGAATCGCGAGTAGGTCAGTGGTTCTCGTCAGTACCAGCGACGTCGTGGTGTCGCGGATGCGCACCCCGTAGTCGCGTTTGAGAAGAACGGCTTTGACGGGAGCGCCGCCGAGGCCGGCGAGTGGTGTCAGTCGTTCCACCGCATCGCCGATCGCCTGAGCCCGGCACATGCGAATCCACCATTGGGGAGTAGCCTGAAGCGAGGGCATCGTCAGAAGCCACGAGAGGATGCCGCCGGTGCGGCCGAATAAATAGACGCCGACCAACGTGGCGAGTTGCCAACCTTCGATTTCGCGCAGTCGCTGCCAGACCACTCCCAGGTCGATCCGGTTGAGGACCAACGCGAGTAGGACGAGTCCGAGGGCAGTCGCGAGGACCAGCCATCGTCTCATGACGGCCGCGGATGGAGGTTCACTGTATCCATGCAGGGGGAGATCGGCGAGGATTCATGGGTGGGCTTTGGCTTCGATCGTCCCATCCGAGCACCGGGAGGGAGACTGCGCGATCGACGTCCGCCGTGGAGAAACGCGCCATTCGCGCGAGGCCGGGCAGGTCCATTTCATCCAGCGTGGTTAGCCCACAACGCCAGCTGAGTCCATCGACGTTGGCGGTGGCACTTCGATCGGCTCGACTGTTGCGGCGCAGGAGGGTTGTGTGAAAATTGAGTCGGGCATCGGTCGGATCGATCTGTCGCGCACGTTGTTACGGCGGGCTGGAATGCCGATGCCGACCGTCGTGAAGACTCTCGACGCCCTGCATCTGGTGAGCGCGCTGGCCTTGCAGGAGACGATTGAGGAGCGACTGCTCTTCGCTACGGAGACAGGACAGGTCGATACGCGAGGCGTCGGTGAAGAGCACCACTACCAGTGTGAATTCCGCCAACGCCTGCACCACCGAGTCGGTCAGACTCGGCTCGAACAGGCCGAGACCGTGCTCACTCACGAGGCAGCCGGCTGCGATGAAGAACATCGGAGGAGTGAGGGGGGAGCGTTCGGCGCGGCGCGAGATCGCGCCGAACGACAGGATCACCAGTGCCACTCCGAACAGCGCCTCGGCCTCCATCTCGATCACCCTCAGATCAGTTCGGGATCGGCGATGATCTCCACCAGGCTCGGGCCGGGATGGGCGATCGCCTGGGAGATCGCGCCGCCGAGATCGTCCGGTTTCTCGACGAGGAACCCCTTGGCGCCGCACAGTTCGGCGTAGTCGGCAAAGCGCGGATTGTGGAGGCTGGTCTCCCATACTTCCCAGTCCCCAGCGCGTTGCTCCTTGGTGATCTTGCCGAGCTGGTCGTTCTGCACGAGCACGTGGGTGATGTTCATGCCGTACTTGACCATGGTGAGTAACTCGCCCATGTACTGCCCGAAGCCGCCGTCGCCGGATACGGAGATGACCTTCCGTCCGTGCAAGCGCGGGTCGTCCTCCTGCGTCGCTACCCAGGCGCCCATGGCCGCGGGCAGGGAGAAACCGATGGAACCCAGGTAGCCCGACATCAGCACGGCCTGCCGCGTACACTCGAAGTAGCGGCCGAAGGAGTAGGTGTTGTTGCCGACGTCCACCGGCAGGATCGCGTCGTCGGGCGCATGCTCGCCAAGCGCCGCGAAGACGGACGCCGAGTTGACGCCGCGGCCGTCCGCACGCCGTCGTTCCTTCTCCGTGCGCCAGATCTTCCAGCGGTTGGCGATTTCCCGACGCTGGTCGGTCGCGTTCGAGTTGCCGACCAGGCGCTCGCGCAGCAGCGCCACCTTCGTGGCGAACGCCGACGTAGCGCAGATGGCCGGCGATCGACTCGCGGCGAATCGCATCAGCGAGCCCCGGGTTCGAGTGGCCGACGATTCCGAACACGTTGCGCACGCCCCAGTTGGTGAGGGTCGCGGCCATAACTTGTCGGCTGTTCGTGGCCAATGGAAGATCCTTTCGCGTTCAGTCAGAGAGGATGCGCTGAGAGACACTCACCGCAGCGTCCAGGAATGCGTGCAGTCGATCGCTCTGGTGTTCGGGCGAGCCTGTGACGAGGTCCGTGCCGGTGAGGATGGCCGACGTGTACCCCTCCGTGTGCCAGTGCCCGCCGCTCGCGAGCGACGGCAGCGCATTCGGCTCGGGATAGGGCCACGGCGAAACGTACCAGTAGGGCTCGGCATAGCCATCGTCGCCCGCTGAGAGACCGAGCCCGATGCTCTTGGCCAGACTGCCATCGGGCCCCGTTGCCACCACCGCCAGCGAACCCAGATCGAAGTGGTGCGGCCAGCAGCGCACGTCGCTGGCGCCCGCCACCCGCGCCGCCAACTCGGCCAGGGCATGGTGACCGTTGGCGAACCACCGCGCCAGCTCGGCGAACGCATCGCTCGGCTCGCGCGAGAAAGCAGCGCCGCTCGCCGTCGGGTGGTCCGGAATCTCATAGGCAGCGCGAGTGATGCCGGCCGGAGAAATCTCCGCGCCGGCGCGAGCGAGTACCTCAGCCAGCCAGGTGTAGCCGTCGTCGAGCGTGTTGCGATCGAGAACGAACTCGTCGTCGACCTCGCCACTCGCGTTCACCAGCAGCAGCGAGAGATCGGCCACGCGCAGTCCCACCTGGGCGCCCGCGCCGGGAAGGGAGTGGCCCACCAGTGCACCGAGCGAGTCGACCCAGCCGAGGTTTGGATGACTGTCGTCAGGTGTCGGTGCGAGAAGCGTGACACCCGCGGATGCCACCACCTGGGCCGCTTGGTGCAACTGGAGTCGGGCGCCCACCAGTTGGGTCGGTGCGACGGCGCCGAGCGTCTTCCAGCTCACGGATTGACCCCCCCATAGGCGATTCCTGTCAGGTGATGCATCTCTCTCTTCCAGGTCGTGAGGTCGTCGATCGAAAACTGGCTCAGGTGGTGATGCCCGCAAGCCCGCGCCATTACGCACATGATTTCCGCCGAGCTCGCGAAAAAGCGATGCAGGCGCTCGGCGGCCAGATCTACCTGCAGGCGCGCACGCAATTCGGGCCGTTGTGTGGCGATGCCGACCGGGCAGTTGTTGGTATGACAGGCCCGCATACCCAGGCAGCCGATGGCCTGGATGGCTGAGTTCGACACGGCGATACCATCCGCGCCCAGTGCCATCGCCTTGACGAAGTCGGCGGGCACCCGCAGGCCGCCGGTCGCGATCAGGGTGACGTCCCGGCGGCCGGCGCGGTCGAGGTGGCGCCGCGCCCGCGCCAGGGCCGGAATCGTGGGCACGCTGATGTTGTCGCGGAAGATCAGTGGTGCGGCGCCGGTGCCACCACCGCGCCCGTCCAGGATCACGTAGTCCGCGCCCGCCGAGAGAGCCGCGTCGAGGTCGCGTTCCACGTGTTGGGCCGAGAGCTTGAAGCCGATCGGGATGCCGACGGTGAATTCCCGCACTGTGTCGGCGAAGCGGCGGAAGTCGCCGACGTGCTCCCAGTCCGGGAATCGCGATGGTGAGATCGCGGGCGTGCCCTCGGCCAGGCCACGTACCTCGGCAATCTTGCCCATCACCTTGTCGCCCGGCAGGTGTCCACCGGTTCCCGTTTTGGCGCCTTGACCACACTTGAAGTGAAAAGCCTGTACTTTCCTCAAAAGTTCCATCTCGAAGCCGAAACGCGCCGAGGCCAGCTCGTAGAAGTAGCGGCTGTTCTCTGCCTGCTCCTCGGGAAGCATGCCGCCCTCGCCCGAGCAGATTCCCGTGCCCGCCGCCTCGGCGCCCTTGGCCAGCGCGGTTTTCGCCTCTTGACTGAGCGCGCCGAAGCTCATGTCCGACACGAAAAGGGGGATCTCCAGTCGCAGCGGCTTGTTGGCGCGAGGGCCGATCACCAGTTCGGTGCCGACCTCCTCGTCGTCGAGCAGCGGGACGCGGTGGAGCTCGGCGGTGACGATCTGGATGTCGTCCCAGGTCGGCAGCTGGTCGCGCGGAACGCCCATGGCGCTGACGCGCCCGTGATGGCCGGTTCGCATGAGCCCGTGCTCGGCCATCTCCTGGATCCACTGGTTGTACGGCTCATCGGGTGTGCCGTGGGGATCGGCGTAGGCGCCCTGGTAGGCGCTGCGATCGAAGGGCTGCGGGTGGCAGCGCTCCCACTCGCGCACCTCGTCTTCGTCGACGAAGACCTCGCCGTCTTCGATCCAGTGGCTGAACCGGTGGAGAACGTCTTCGTTGGTATAGGCTGAAACGCCGGTGCGGAATCGATAATCCCAACCGTGTACGCCGCAGATCAGATCCTCGCCCCTGACCTCGCCGTCGGAGAGCAGCGCGCCGCGGTGCAGGCAACGCCCGTACAGCACGGTGACCTGGTCCTCGTCCGGCCAGCGCACGATGACGAGATCGACATTGGCGACCAGGGCATGGGCGGGCTTGGATCGTTCGATTTGGTCGATTGTGGCGATAGGTACTTTGTTCATTGGTTTGGATCTCCCGTCCTTGGCGTATCGCGCGAGGCCGTCGGCGGTGCTGGGCGGTTCGCGGAGGCAGCGTTATCGGCCTTCGCCACGGTTGTGTCTAGCCTGTCAGCGCGGGAGATTTCGAGGGCCTCGGCGCGGATGTGGCCTTCGAAGGATCCGGCGCGATCGGGCAGTGCGGATGCGATACCGGAAAGCAAGGAAGCCCCGAGCGATCTCGGGGCTTCCTTTCGGAGAGCGGGCGACCGGGGTCGAACCGGCGACCTCATGCATGGCAAGCAGACCTTGCGCCAGAAAGAAAAGTGTCGCTGGCCGTTGTACGGAAACGTTTGTTTCTCTCTGTCCTTGGTTTGACGATTCTCGAACTCCGGCTAGACTGAGCCCATGTCCCACACCCACGACGCCAAACAGGAAACCCTCGGACCCAACCAATTTCGCTACACGGTTCTTTTTGAACCCGCAGAAAAAGGCGGCTACGTCGTTCACATTCCTGCTCTGGGAATCGCGACCCAAGGCGAGGATCTTGAAGACGCCCGAGCCATGGCCAAGGATGCCATTCTCTGCACCCTCGAAGGGATGGAGAAGGTCGGCGAGGAACTCCCTCGCGAAGAACCAAACGCTGTCGCTGAGCAGGTAGCCGTGGCCCTCTCCCATTCGTGACGCGACTACCTTCTTGCACATCGACTCAGGTCATTCGCGCTCTGCAACGCGCGGGTTTCGTTCTTCACCACGCCACCGGCTCTCACCACCAACTCCGGCACCCTACGCGAAACCGAAGCGTCACCGTTCCTCACCCCACCAAAGACATCAAGCGCGGCACTCTTCATTCCATCCTGAAGCAAGCGGGTCTCTCACGAGAACAGTTTCTCGCTCTGCTCTGATTTGACGGCTTCCCCTGCCGGCACCCGAGGCGAAAGTCGGTTTCGGGCTATCGGGGGAGAACGAAAGAAGCCCTGGAAAATCCAGGGCTTCTCGTAGAGCGGGCGACCGGGGTCGAACCGGCGACCTTATGCTTGGCAAGCATACGCTCTAGCCAGCTGAGCTACGCCCGCGCTGCACCACTTTGTAGCCGAGGATTTTTTTGGGGGCAAGGGGGAGTTGTCCCGAACGCCGCCCCGGGCGTCGTCCGGGTGTCGTCCGGGCATCGTCCGGGCTTGGCGTCGCCCCGGATGAATCGGATTCTGAACCTTTTCCCGGCGCGGCGCGTACTACCTCGCAGAACAACACACATGGGAGGAATGGATGTCTGACGAGATGAAACGGTGCCCCTACTGTGCGGAAGAGATCCGCAGCGAGGCGACCCGCTGCCGGTACTGCCGTAGTCGCCTGGTTTCGATCGACCCGTCGCGCTGGCACAGGAGCCACGGCGATGCGCGTGTGGCGGGCGTGTGTTCGGCCCTGGCAGCGGCCCTGGCGATTCCGGTTGGCGCGGTGCGCGCCGGGTTTTTCGTTACTGCCATCCTGCCGATGCATCTCGGGCTGCTGGTCTATGCCGCACTGTGGGTCGTCATTCCGCGTCAAGCGGGCGGCGAATCGTTGCTCGAGCACGGATTGCGCTGTGGATTGGCGGCCGCCAACAGGATGAGCGGTCGCCGCGGCGGGTGCGCCGGACCGCCGGCGGCCAACGGATATCGCCAGGCTCAGCCCTAGATGGCCCAGCCCTAGCGGGCTCAGCCGTAGCGGGCTCAGCCGTAGCGGGCTCAGCCGTAGCGGGATCGGCGGCCCAGCAAGTTGCGAGTAGGATGATACGATGCCGAGTGCATGGTCACGGATGAGCAGCTCGCCGCGCGAGTCGCGGCAGGCGAAGAGGCGGCTCTTGCCGAGCTTCTGCGCCGCCACGAGCGCGGGCTGGCCAGCTTTCTGCATCGCCAGACCTCGGGCCGCGATGTCGAGGATCTATTCCAGGAGACGTGGCTGCGCGTCGTCCGCAACGCGGAGCGATTCGACGTGTCGCGGAAGTTTTCGACCTGGATGTTTCAGATTGCCGTCAACCTGTGCCGCGATTGGCGGCGTCGCCGTCCGCCGGAGCCCGTCGAAAGCGGTGACGAGATCGCCGGCGCGGGCGACTTCGAGCGCGCCGAGGCGGCCATCGATGCGGCGCGATTGTTGTCGGAGTTGTCCGAGGAGCAACGCGAAGTGGTGATCCTGCGTTACTACCACGACCTGCGCGAGGAGGATGTCGCGGAGATCCTCGGCGTGCCCAAAGGTACCGTGAAAAGCCGTGCCCACAACGCTCTGAAGAAATTGGCATCGCTGGCCGAAGGCGTTCGATGAGCGAGCGAACGGACAACGAGCGGCGCGCCGCGGAGCGGATGCGTGAACTGTTGCGCGATGCGGATTGCTCCGATGCAGCCGCGGAACCGCTGGCTGCGGCGCTGCGCTGGCCGGTCGAATACGAATGCACGGCGTGGTCTCGCCAGGTCATGGCGCTGGCCGCGCCTCACCTCGAAGTGCGCGCGTTGCGCGTGTGGCGCCGCCAGGTAGCGGTTTTGGTCGGCCTCGCGATGGTCGCCCTGCCGCTCACGCTACTCGCCGGTGCCTACGGGACTCTACTGCTGTACCAGGCGGTCTGCTCGCTTCTGCCGACAACCTTGGCGATGTACCTGGTCGGCGCCTACGCGATGGTCGCGCTGGGTGTCCTCGGTGCTATCTATGCGGTGATCCCGGTCGCCATCGGTCGTTCGCACGACCGCCTGGTGCTCGCTCAGTCGTTCGCCGCGGTCTTCAACCCGACCTGGGAGGATCCGGAATGAAAAAGTGTCCCTACTGTGCCGAGGATATTCAGGACGCTGCGATCAAGTGCCGTTACTGTGGCAGCATGGTGGCGCCCGGCGCAATGGCGACCGAGTGGTACCGAGTGCGCCAGGGGCGAATGCTGGCCGGCGTCTGCGCTGGGCTCGGCCAACACTTCGGCATCTCGGTGACCGCGCTGCGCCTGGCGCTGGTGATTCTGACCCTGTTCGGAGGGTGGGGGATCGTCGTCTACGCGGTCCTGTGGGTGGTCATGCCGCTGCGACGAGAGGAGCTCGGCTACGCGGGCGAGCCGATCAATATCACCGATCCAAGCCGCGAAAGGGATCCCGTCGAGCGCCAGCAGGGCTGACCTGAAACTTGGATCTTCTCACCCTCAGTTTCATCCTCGCGAATGGTCCGGTGCAGCCGGTGTCCTGGCTAGCTCGAGACTCGCTTCGCTCGTAGGCAGAGGCACGGGCATAGGCTCAGGCTGAGGGTAGTCGCGATCGGTGGGTGTCCAACATCCTCTCGATCGGTGGGTGTCCAACATCCTCTTCACTTACGCTAATGCGCAGAATCCGAGAAAAGGAGACCCGTCGCGGTACCTACAGATGGTATTAGGTGGTACCCTCTCGGAGAGGAGGCAACCAGTGGCCAAGAACACCAGTATTATCCTCGGCGATCACTTCGACGGATTCATCGGCACCCAGATAACCGTAGGACGCTACGGCAATGCAAGCGAGGTGGTACGAGCTGCGCTGCGGCTCTTGGAAGAGCACGAGCAGAAGGTCGAGGCCTTGCGTCAATCTCTCATCGATGGGGAAGCCAGCGGTGACGCGGGGCGGCTCGACTTCGACGAGATCAGGCGTGAAGCCCGCAAGCGAGCGGGACTGGCGACTGGAGATGCCTAGGCAAGTTGTCAAAGACAACGCCGCCGAGGCTGACTTGATCGAGATCTGGCTCAACACGTTCGAGACGTGGGGTGAGGCGCAAGCCGAACGCTACTTGGGTGCGCTGGAAGCCGGCATCGACGATATCCTAAAGAGCCCGACAACTGGGAAGACTCGTGACACTTTGCGCAAGGGCTATTGGTCGAAGGCGCTCGAACACCACGTGATCTTCTACACCTTCACTGAGAAGGAGGTTCGAATTCGCCGCGTGCTCCACGAAGTGATGGACGTGGAGAGGCACCTCTAACCAATCATTCCATGATACCGCCATGAGCAAAACCCAGCGCATCATTGCCGCCGTCGCCGTAGTCTGCGTCACCGCCGCTGGCGGCGCCTGGTACTACCAGAGCGAGATCATCGGCATCGCTGCCAAGCTCTACATGCAACGCATCGCCGCGCAGGAGCAAAAGAGCGGCACCCTTACTCGGCGGCGCCAAACCGTCGCCGGCTTGCACCGCCGTCTCCTCATCGCCCCGCCGACCGACCCCCAGGTGCCCGAGCTCTTCGACTTCCTCACCCAACTTTCGGCGCGTACGGCAAGCGGCGAGATATCACTTGCCTGGGGCGCCTATCTCTACACCTCGCACGTCCGCGACGCCCTGGATCGGCCGGCGGGAGCGCCGCGCCCGAGCGCCGATCAGCTCGCCGCCGAGATCCAGGAGGGCGTCGACTTCTACTTCCTGCAGAAGCGCCCCGACGTCGCCGGAGCAAGGGTGAAAGACCTCTGGGACGACGGGGAATCGTTCACTCTCGAGGAAATCCAGCAGGCAGCCCGCGAAGGCCGCGACCTCACGCGAGGGGACTAACCGCGGTCGATTCGCCCTCGCCGTTGCAGTCGCTCAGCGGAAGCTCGATCTGTTCCACCGCGTGGTAGACGCTGCCCGGAACCGCCAGTGAGAAGTGACAGTTGTCATCGGGCCAAGAGCCAACAGCTAAACGCTCCCTAGCGATGGGTCCCGGCCGAGCGAGTGAGGTGCATCATCGTCAGTCCTACGATGGCTCCACCGACGAACTCCGGCGCGCTGCCGCGAATCGCCTCGACCAGCGGACCCGGTTGAAATCCGGCGTCGAATAAGACGACCAGGAGTGCTCCGTCAGGACCGCGGTCAGCAGCTCCACGTTCCACCCAACAATCCACCGAAACGCGATACCGACAAACGTTCCAGCTACCCACAGATCAAATAGGGATCGTACATCCATGGCCCATTACCAGAAGCAATCAGCGCGCCAAGTTTGCTGGATTCGCCACGCCATGCCTGATTGTTTCGCCCCGCATGGCATGCGCCGTCTGGACTGGCGCCCATTTTTGGCATTGTGTCACAACCTCGCCGCTTGGTGCGCGTGAGGCCATGTCGGGTGCGATAGTGCGGCGCCCGGCCGGTTGCTCGGCCGCGGCTGCCGGTGGCGTTCGCGGACCCCGACCCCGTCTTTGCGGACGTCCACGGGCGAAGGAAAGTTCGCATCATGCCTTGATCTGCAGCAGGTTGATTTTCTTTTGCAGGGCGCGCACCGAGATCCCCAGCTTGGCGGCGCTGTGGGTCCGGTTGCCGTCGTTCTTGAGCAGCTCCTGGGTGATCAGCCGCCGCTCGACATCGCGCAGGCGGCCGCGCAGAGATCCGTTGCCGTTGCTGGCGTCACGGGCTTCGCGGTCGCCAACCACCTCTGCCGACAGCAGGTCGATGTCGATGATGTCACCCGGGTTGGCAAGTGCTACGGCGCGCTCGATTTCGTTCTCGAGCTCGCGCACGTTGCCGGGGAACGCGTGTTCGGTGAGGGCCTGGATGGCGGCGGGAGTGAATCCGCTGAGCCGCTTGCGCGAGCGGGTCATGTACTTCTCGAGGAAGTGTTTGGCGAGCAGGATGATGTCGCCATCGCGCTCGCGCAGTGCGGGCAGGTGAACCCGCAGCACGTCGAGGCGGTAATAGAGGTCACGGCGGAAGCGTCCCGCCTCGACTTCTTCGCGCAGGTTCTTGTGGGTGGCGCTGAGGATGCGGACGTCCACCTGCAGCGGGTCGTTGCTGCCGACCCGGCGGATCTCACCCTCCTCGAGGACGCGCAGCAGCTTGACCTGCATCGCCATCGGCATGTCGCCGATTTCGTCGAGAAAGAGAGTGCCTCCGTCGGCCTCTTCGAAGAGGCCGCGATGGTCCTTGATGGCGCCGGTGAACGATCCCTTGCTATGGCCGAAGAGTTCGCTCTCGAGCAGCGACTCGGGCATCGAGCCACAGTTCTGGGCGATGAACTTTCCCTCGCGGCGGCACCCGTTGTAATGGATCGCCCGTGCGATGATCTCTTTGCCGGTGCCGGTTTCGCCGTGGATGAGTACCGTGGCATCCGACTCGATCGCCTTGCCGACGACCTGCATGATCTTCTTCATCGCCGGGCTGACACCGATCACGTTGTCGAGTCCATAGGTGCGCGAGACCTCGTGCTTCAGGGTGACGTTTTCCCGCCGCAGATCGTTGTTGGCCTGGCGCAGCTCCTCGACCAGTCGGGTGTTTTGCTCGAGGAGGTGGGCGTTTTTCCTCCTCAAGTTGTAGGTTTCCATCGCCGAGCGAACGGTCATTGCCAGCTCGCGGTTGTCCCAGGGCTTGGCTACGTACTGAAAGACCTTGCCGGTGTTGATGGCCTCGGTGAGGGTGTCGATGTCGGCGTAGGCGGTCAGCATGATGCGCACGACGTCGGGGGACCGTTGCATCACCTGGCCGAGAAGCTCGGTGCCGCTCATGTCGGGCATGCGCTGGTCGGCGACGATTACACCGATCTCGGTGTGGTCGAGGATCGACAAGGCGTCGGGTCCCGACGATGCTGTGTGGACCGGAATCTCGCGGCCGAAGAGCTGCTTGAGGAGGGTCAGCGTATTCGGCTCGTCGTCGACGATGAGAACGGCCGGCGGCGCCGACGGTTCAGGCGGGGATGTCGAGGTGGTCATGAGTTACTCCATTCGTCGGCAGGGTCACTGTAAAGGTCGTGCCGTGATCGATCTCGGAATCGACTTGGACGTCGCCCCCGTGCGCATGGATCAGCGAGCGCACGATACTGAGGCCGAGGCCGGTGCCCTTGCCGACCTCCTTGGTGGTGAAGAAGGGATCGAAAATCTTCTGCGCTGTCTCGGTACTCATCCCCGGGCCACTGTCGGCGACCTGGATCTCGACGACCTGCCCATTGCATGTCGTGCGCAGGGTCAGCTCGCCCCTGTCGGAAATGGCCTGGGCGGCATTGGCGAGCAGATTGAGGAACACCTGCGAGATCTGCCCCGGGTCGCAGGGGACGCTAGGCAGGTCGCCGTAGTCGCGTTGGACGGTGATCCGTCCCTTGATCTCGCCGCGCAGGAGACGCAGGGATTGCTCGAGCAGCTCGTGCAGGTCGGTCGCCTGGCGGCCGTTGGTGCTCGGCCGCGAGAAGGTGCGCAGGTCCTGGACGATGCTAGCGGCGCGCTGTGCGCCCTCTTTGCATATCTGGGCGTTGTCGAGCAGGTTCGCAAAACGCTCGCCGTCGCCGAAGGCGGCTTGCAGAAGATTGGCCGGAGTGGTGCCGTTGCTTGGTGGAACCTGTGCCGACTCTTCGCCGAGGTAGGTCTCGACGATCTCTTTGAGCTCCTCGATCGAAGTGCTGATGAGATCGATGCTGCTGTGGATGAAACTCACCGGGTTGTTGATCTCGTGCGCCACCCCGGCCACCAGGGTCCCCAGCGCTGCCATCTTTTCCGAGTGAGCCAACTGTGCCTGAGCGTCGCGCAGACCGTCATAGGCTTGTGTGAGGCGGTCGTGCGACTGCCGCAGCTCCCGCTCCATGCGGCGCATGCGCAGCAGCGCGGCAATGCGCGCCATCAACTCGTCGGGGTGAAAGGGCTTGGTGATGTAGTCGTCGGCGCCGGCGGCCAGACCGGTCAGCTTGCTGTCGAGCGAGGCTCGCGCCGTCAATAGAATGAGCGGAATGTGGCCGAGGTCGGGGTCTTTCTTGAGAGTTTGGCACAGGGCGATGCCGTCCGGCCCGGGCATCATGACGTCGCTGACGATCAGATCGGTGGGCGACAAGCGGAGCGCGATGAGGGCGTCGTCGGCGTTCGCCGCGGTTGCCACGCGGTATCGATGGCTGACGACCTGGCGCACGAAGTCGAGCATCTCCGGATTGTCGTCGATCACCAACACGCTCTCGCGGGCGCTCTCTGCGTGCTCCTCGGCGGCTAGCGATTGGCCGGCTGCGATCGGGCGGGCGGGGGTCGCGGCGGCGAGGGCGCTGAGGTGGCGGCCGATCGTCTCGTTGAGCTCGGCCGCGCTGCCCTGTGCGGCGTCGCCTGGGGCAGGGATTGGTAGGTCGATGCGGAAGGTGGTGCCGCGACCGACCTCGCTGCGCACCCGGACGGTACCCGCTTGGATTTCGGTGAGCTCTCGTACCAGCGCCAGGCCGATGCCGCTGCCGGCGAAGCTCGACCGCGCCGCCGTCGACGCCTGGCGGTAGCGATCGAAGATGAATCCGATCTCTTCGGGCGGGATGCCGGGGCCGGTGTCGGAAATCTCGACGGCGACCCGATCGCCGTCGCGGAAAGCGCGCGCCTCGACCGTACCGTCGAGTGTGAATTTGAGGGCGTTGGCGAGCAGGTTGCCGAGAACCTTGACGATCATCGCGCGATCGCACCAGGCGGTCGCGCCGGTCTCGGTCCAGGTGCGCAGCTCGACGCCGCGTTGCTCGGCCAGCCAGCGGAACGGTTCCGCCGTGGCTTCGAGCAGCGGCGCGATCGCTTCCGCTTTCGGATGCGCCAGCGCCTGCCCTGAATCGATGCGCGAGATGTCGAGAAGAGTATCGGTCAGTACCAGCAGGGTAGCGGCGTTGCTTCGCGCCAGCTCGACTAGGCGGTGCCAAGACGCGGATGACTCGGATGACTCGGGCGGCTCGGACGACGTCTTGCCACCCAAGCGGCTCAGCTCTTCGAGCGGGCCGAGGACCAGGGTGAGGGGAGTGCGCAGTTCGTGGCTGGCGTCGGCGAAGAACTGAGTCTTGACACGATCGAGCTCGCGCAGCTTTTCGTTCGACGCGCGCAGCTCGGCCTGGGTCTGTTGCAGCTCGCGGGTGCGCTCTTCTACGCGCGTTTCGAGAGAGTTCAACAACTCGGTGACGCGGTCGTAGGACGCCGCGTTGCGCAGTGCCATCGCCGTCTGGTTGGCCAACGTCCGCAGTAGCTCGAGGTCGCGCGGGCCGTAGGTCGCACCGGATTGTTTTGGCCCGACCCGGAGCAGACCTTCGAGCCGGTCTTCGAAACTCAGCGGCAGCAGCACGGATGTCGCCGGAAGTGCGCCGGCGGCATCCGCAGACAACTCACCTGCTTCCAGGATGTGCCCCTGAGCTAGCGCGTCTCGGGTTGCTCGGTCGAGATGGATCGGAGCCGCGCCGGGGGTGTCGCCGACGACGCTGAAAGCGCCGTTGCTGTGGCGGTAGAGATCGGTGCCGACCGGCGCCATGGTGCGGCGGACGACGCCGGCGACAGTCTTGGCGATGTCTGTGGCGGCGAGCGTCTGGTTGAGCGCCTGACTCAAATTCCGAGTCGTCTCAGCGTAGTTGAAGTGGGTGCGGAAGAAGAGGCGATCGACCGCGGCTTGAAGGCGGTCTCGCAGCGGGTGGAAAGCGGTCAGAACGGCGAGCGAGAATAGCAGGGTGAACCAGGGCGAGGTCGCCAGGCCCTGGTTGCGGAAAGTGTAGTTGAAAAACGCGAGGATCGCCGCGTAGAGCAGGAACACCGCGCTGCTCAGCGCGATGTAGGTCGCGACGCGGCGCAGGAAGACGTCGATCTGGAAGAGGTCGCGCTGGACGATGGCGTAGGCAAGGGTGGCGGGAAAGATCCACCACCCCGCGGTGACGATGTTGAGCGGCAGCTCTGCGCCGACCAGTTGCGACATGCCGAGCAGGACGAACGGTAGTCCGAAGGCTGTGAGGATTCCGAGCAGTACGATCTTGAGTTTCTCGAGGGCGATCGCGGAGGTCGTGTCTCGTTGCTCGCGCCACGCGATGTGGACCGAGAGCAGGATGACGAGTGCGACCCAGACGACGCCGGCGCGGTAGGCGAGGGTCCAGATGTGCGGCGCGGTTTCGTAGAGCAGGACATTGAGGGCGGCGAGGACGGCGCTGGCGCCGACCACGAAGCGGAGCAGGCCGCGCCGCCGCGCCAGCGGCCGTTCGCTGGGGAAGCATAAAGTCAGGTAGAACAGCGAAGCCGGTACGAAGCCTTCGGCGATCGCCAGCAGTGTGCGAAAGTGAAAGGATGCGAAATCGGCGAGTCCGAGCACCAGACTGGTACCCCAGCTGAGCGAGAAGAAGAGCAGGGCATGAGCCGACTTCAGCCCCGGTCGCAGGAAGGCGACGAAGAAGCCGATGGCGAGCAAGGCCAGGCCGTTGACCAGGTAGTTCGCGAACAGTCCGAACCAGTCGGCGACCGTGAACGTCATTACCGGTATGGCGATCTCGACGGTGCTGGCGCCGTCGGAAAAGCCGTAGAGCAAGCTCGCACCCGAACCGACTCGGCGCGCCGCCTGTTGCGCCTCGGCTGTGCTCGATACCGGCTCGCCGTCGATGCTGACGAGTTGCGACCAGTAGGGGACGTCGGCCCGGCGGCCGGTCCAGTTCGGCAGATCGATGGGCGCGACGATTCGGTTCCGCCCCATGAGGAAACCGTTGAACGGCTGACCGATCCAATCGAGGCTGGCTCGGACACAGACCGTTGTGATCGCGATGACCGCGAACAAAAGTGCGCACAAGATCAGGCGGAATCGCGCCTGATTTTCCAATATGCCTTTGATTCCGTGAGGTTGTGTTTGACCCATACCCAGCAGGCTGATCGATGAACGCAAAAAATAGACCATGGCGGTCGGCGTTGTCGATTGCTTCGGGGCTTCTACTGGCGCTCGCCCAGCCGCCGTACGCGGTCGGCCTGCTCGGGCTGGTGGCACTGGTGCCCCTGCTGCTCGCGCTGCGCCGGCAGAGCTTGCTGGTTCGGGCGGCGCTGGGATGGATCTGTGGCACGGTATGGTCTTTCGCCATGGTCGGTTCGTGGCTTTGGCCAGCCGCGGCCAACGCCCTGGAAATCGGAAATTCAGGCGCGTTTCTCGTGACTCTGGCGGCGACCCAGATGTACGGCGGACTCCACATCGCTGTTTTCGCGATGCTGCTCGGCCAGCGCCGCCGCGGCGGGATTGCCGACTGTTTCGCCATCGCGGCGATCTGGGTTGCCGTCGAGTTGTTGCGCTCGGCCGCTTTCGGCGGCGTCCCGTGGGGTCTGCTCGGGCACTCTCTGTGGCAAACGCCGGAGCTCATCCAGCTGGCCGCGTTCACCGGCGTGGCCGGTGTCTCGTTTTGGATGGTCGTGGTCAACGCGGCTCTGGTCGAGGCTGTGCTGCGCATGCGCGCCCGGCGCAGCCCGGCCGCGCCACTGTTGCTCGGGCTCGGGCTCATCGCCGCAGTCTGGCTACACGGTAGCTGGCGTTGCGGCCGACCGCTGGCAGGTGAGCCGGTGGTGGTGCGGGTCGTTCACAGCGATTGGCAACTGCAGAGAAGTGCTGGCGCGAGGGTAGGTGGCGGCGCCGATGACGACCGGCACGTGGATCGCATGATCGAGCTCAGCCGCGGCGTCGGACCGGCGGAAATCACGGTGTGGCCCGAGGCGTCGGTGCGTTTACTGTTGTCGCGCAACCCGTCGCGCGCGCACGACCTGTATCTGCTGGCACGTGATACGGGTGGCGACCTGTTGTTCGGCGCACCTCGGAGCGGTGACGGAGAGCTGTTCAATTCCTACTACCGAGTCTCGGCGAACGCGGCCGACATCGTCGAGATCGTCGACAAGCGCAGACTGGTTCCCCTGGCCGAGAGCGCTTGGCGCGGTCTGCCCGCCTCACACAATCACTTCGCCGCCGGCGAGCGGGCGGCATCGCTGGGCGTTGGTAAGGGCAGGTCGGTCGGTGTGCTGATTTGTTTCGAAGCGCTGTTCCCAGACCTGGCGATCGCCAGCGGCGGCGATTTTCTGGTCAACCCGAGCAACGACGCGCGAGTCGGAAGTGGCGCCGGGCAACAGGCGGCGATGGCTGTGTTCCGAGCGGTCGAAAACGGTCGTTCGCTGCTTCGCGTCGCCAATGCCGGACCGTCCCTTTTGGTCGATGGGTACGGCCGCATCGAGCGCGAGGTGCGCGGCTGGGGCGCGGTGCTATGGCGGGTGCCACCGCGCTTGGCGTCGACTCCGTTCCGCAGCATCGCCAAGCTGTGGGCGCAGATCCTTCCGCGGCGGAGCAGCGGCGACGGTCTTCTCGCCTGGGCCTGCCTTGCCTTCACCCTGGCCCAACTGTGCTGGCGCGGTTGACGAGTCGGTCGTTCGGACTCGTGCGAAGCGCCGCGACCCCTTGCACCAGGGACGTCCCGTGTCGAGTGCGGGGGCCCACGGTTCGCACTGGTGCGAACCGATGTTCGTATCGGCGCGCAGCGCAGCAAAGTGCGCGGCGAATGCGTCCACGTAGAAAAACGGTACGCTGCGGGCATAGACATTGCTTGATTTCGAAGCGAACGGTTGAGGTTTGGCGAAGGGGCGGGACGAGTTGGCGAGGCGATGCAGGCGAGAC
>Ga0114931_10001319_pt1 | contig 31645 bp, 31 predicted proteins | sample 2SBtaG_FD_89579 | JGI IMG/M metagenome (GOLD analysis project Ga0114931, IMG submission 89579) | Deep subsurface microbial communities from Kolumbo volcano to uncover new lineages of life (NeLLi) - 2SBTROV14_V59a metaG | ecosystem: Environmental > Aquatic > Marine > Volcanic | place: Kolumbo...
CATCGAGCGTGCACCTGATCGACGGACTGCTGGAATCGGTCGCGGCCAGGGTGCAGGCCTGCGGCACCGATAGCGACAGAGACGGTCCACTCGTTACCCACTGGGCGACCAGCTCTCCCTGTTCGAGGTCAGTCGGCCCCAGGTTCGTGACCTCTATGTTCCATGTCTCGGTCTCACCAATTGTCACAGGATTGGCCGCGAGCGTTGCGGTCACCCCGAGATCGGCCCGACCGTCGAGCGGCTGCAGGATGTCGATGGTGACGGTCGCTTTCCTGGAAAATCCGGTGCCGTCAAAAGCCCGGTAAGAAAATTTATCGCTTTTGGTATCCTTTCCCGTGTGATGATAAACAAACGTGCCGTTCTCGTTGAGTACGAGGTCACCGTGCTTCGGCTCGGCTGCCTGGACAGCGGACAACGGATCCTGTTCGATATCGAAATCGTTGGCGAGTACGCTGGCTGCGCCGCTGCTCAGCACCGATACCGTACCGCCACGCGTAACCGATGCATTATCGTTACGCGCAAACGGTGGCCAGCCGGACGCCGAGGCGATAACCGACATCACTAGGAACGATACAATGGCGATCGCCGTGCGTGCGCGCAACAGTTTGACGAAGTGTGGAATAAACGGCAAAACACTGTGCCTGTTAATTTTTCTTATGGGTCGCGTTTTACCGAGTTTAGCGCACAAGCCGATAGTCGCAATACCTGGTTCGCATTGAGTCCCTTATGGTAAATTGCATGTTCAGAAGCCGGGCAAGTCGGCAGGTGCTTTCTTGCGGTATATTGGCGCGCCTCTTGCTGCCACCAGTGAAATAAAGGAGTGACTGTGCGGATCGCACTAAAAAATATCATGCGCATTAGCCAGCTTGTGCTTGTTCTTTTTCTCGCCTCTTGCTCTCAACAGGATGCAGCGCCACCGGCGCGATCGACGTCAATATCAACGGCAGCAGAGGAATGGAAACTCGGTGCCATGGCCACGGCCGCCAATCCGCATGCTGTCGCTGCGGCGGTAGAAATGCTGGAAAAAGGTGGCCACGCCGTCGACGCCGCGATCGCTGCGCACGCTGTACTGGGCCTGGTTGAGCCACAAAGCTCCGGTCTCGGCGGGGGTGGCTTCATGCTCGTTTACGACCGTGGCGACGATCGACTCAGCTTTTACGACGGGCGCGAGGCGGCGCCGTCCGGCGCAACCGTAGATATGTTCATGCAGAACGGGAAAGTCATGGATTTCGTGCAGGCCTGGCAGAGCGGCAAGGCGGTCGGCGTACCGGGAGCGCTCGCGCTATACAAGTCGGCGCACGACGCATACGGCAAGCTGCCATGGGCGGAACTTTTCGAACCCGCTATCAGACTGGCGACCGAGGGATTCGAAGTATCGCCGCGACTCGCCAACTACCTGCCCTTGATGGCGAAACGCAGCCGGCTTGCGAAAAACCCGGGGACTGCCGCCTACTTTTATCCGGGCGGCAAACCGCTCGAGGCCGGGCAATTGCTGAAGAATCCGGAGTATGCACATACTCTGAAACGCATAGCCGCGGAAGGCATCGATGCCTTCTACAGCGGTGAGATCGCTGCGGCGATCGCGGCAGCCGCACAGGCGGAGCCCGACCCCGGTACCCTGACGGTGGATGATATCGCCGCTTATCGTGCCATCAAACGGCCCGTCATCTGCGGCCATTTCCGCGACATGAATATCTGCACTCCCTCACCGCCATCGTCCGGCGGCGCGCAGATAATGATCGGCGGGCTTTACGATAACCTGTCGCGAAATGCTGCAACGCAGGAAGACCGGATCGTGGCATTCGTCGATGCGCAACGGCTGGCTTACGCGGACCGCGACCAGTATTTCGCCGATCCTGACGAAGTCGACATCCCGCTCGACGACCTGCTGAACCCGGAATACCTGCGGCACCGTGCTACGGAGCGTTTTGCGCCGGGTGCAGTGCCGACACCGGGCGACCCCGGCCTCGTCCTGCACCATGGAAGCACCGCTGCAAACTTTGCGCCCGACACGACGCAGGAAGCCGCGGGTACGACGCATCTGTCGATCGTCGACGCTGACGGTAATGCCGTATCAATGACGGTGACGGTCGAAGCGCCGTTCGGTTCGCAACGTTGGGTGGCCGGATTCGTGCTGAACAACGAGATGACGGACTTCGCACGCGAGGTGCCGGTCGATGGCAGCCGGCCAGCCAATGCCGTCGCACCGGGACGCAGGCCGCGCTCATCGATGTCGCCGAGCATGGTGTTCGATGCCGACGGCAAGCTGTTGATGGTGACGGGTTCGCCGGGCGGCAACTCCATTCCCGCCTATGTCTCGAAAACGATCATCGGTGTCCTCGACTGGGGCTTATCTGCGGAGTAAGCCGTGGATTATCCCAATATCGTTGCCCGCGGGAAGATGGTGCGGGTCGAGGTCTCGGTCGACCCGGGACAGGCCATCGCGGATGATCTCGAAGCGCGCGGCTACAAGGTCGAGGAGCGGGAGGGGGAGAATTCCGGCTTGCACGTCATCGTCGTCCGCGACAACGCGCTGGACGGTGCCGCCGACAAGAGGCGTGAAGGCATTGTGCGGAGCATTCCTTCGCCGCAGTAATTCAGCCGTGAAACCGCCGCTCGCGCTGGCAGCCTGTTGAACAATTGTCAGGCGGCGCGAGACAAGGCAAAACTGACGAGGCCGCTCTTGGCACGTTCAGGCCGTGCCATGCTTCGTCTCGACGGTGATGCCGATCTCCTTGAGGAAACCGGTTGGTAGTATGCCGCCGGCCGAGACGATAACGGCATCGTTGCCGAACGGCATTTGCTTGCCTTCCTGCTCGAGTACTACGGAGTCTTCGCGGATCTCTTTGACATTCGAGCTGTAAAGGATCTTCATCCGGCCCTGCTGCGCATATGCAGAGACTTTGTCGCGGTTCCTGGCCTTGGCCCGTGTAAACGCGTCAGAACGATACGACAAAATAACCTCCGTACCCGGCTGGTCCGCGATGCTATGCGCCGCCTCGAGCGCGCTGTCGCCGCCGCCGACGACCAGCACGCGCTGGCCTTGATACTGTTCCGGGTCGATCATCCGGTAGACGACTTTGGACAACTCCTCACCAGGCACACCCAGTTGCCGCGGCGTGCCGCGGCGGCCGATCGTCAGTAACACGGCGTGTGTGTCGTATGTCGACTTGGTCGTCGTAACGGTGAAACACGAATTGCCGCTTTGTGTTTCAATTCCGGTCACGCGCTCATTGTAGTTGATCGCCAGGCGCGTCCTCGCTTCGACCCCCTGCCAGAACGCCAGCAACTTTTCTTTGGTCGTCTCGGTAAATGTCATTTTCCCGACTATCGGCAGCTCGGCCGGTTGCGTCATCACCAGCTTGCCGCGGGGAAAATGTGCAACCGTCCCACCCAGAGAATCCTGCTCCACGGTGATGAATTTCATACCCGCTTGCATGGCACCCAGCGATGCCGAAAATCCGGCAGGACCGGCACCGACGATGAACACATCCAGCTCGCCGCCACCATTACGGCTCATCGACGACTGGATCGACTCCATCGCCTGCCGTCCCTGCTCCACGGCGTTGCGGATCAATCCCATACCGCCCAGCTCCCCGGCGATGAATATGCCGGGGACATTCGTTTCAAAGTTGGGCTTGACCAATGGGATGTCTATACCGCGTCGTTCTGTACCGAAGACGAGTTCGATCGCGCCAACCGGGCAGGCCGTCTTGCAGGCGCCATGGCCGATGCAGTTCGACGGGCCGACCAGCCGCGCCTTTCCCCTGATCATCCCCAGTACGCGATGTGCATATTGTTCCGGACACGCGGCGACACAGGAACGACAGCCTATGCATTTGTTGACATCGATGACCGGGTGCAGCGTCGGCGGCTCCGTCATGCTGGCAGTAACGGCCTCCTCCATCGCCCGGATACTTGCGTGCTCTCTTTTTATGCGCGCGCGCAGATAAAGCAGCAACACTGCAGCTGCCGGCAAAAGATAAAGCATTAACAATAGTGGGCTCAGCTCAATTCTCCGGTCACGGTTGCGCTGCAACGACGCTCTTGCCGTTTCGCGACCAGCTTACAGAATTTTCCCGCCGGGGAATTGAACTGATTCACGCATCGCATCGAGACCTGAGCGTGAATCCGCTCAAAGCCGAATACAAGCGCATTATTGTTCCAGGTGCTTCAATTTGCACGCACCTTATCCGGGAAACTGTCGGTGGTGAGCGGTGAGAAATTACGACGTGTATCGTCGTCAAATGGCGACAGGCCGCGAAACAACGTGCAACGCGTCACACTTTTGTCAGCGCATTCAGGAAATTTCTTCAGCATAATTTTCAACCCGCGTAGCATTCAGGCGACCGGGTCGGCAGTTATGCTGCCTGCCCGGATCGCTTGGGCATAAGCGAACATGGGTTTGACCCCTGTCTCTCTTTGGCGACAGATTTTTGCTGAATTCTTTTGTAAATCAATGGATTATTTTGGAACCTTCTGGTGCGGATATTCGTTCTTGACACAAGGAATCTGGCAAAACGCACGCATTGAATGTTTGCCCGGAAAGATAGCTAAAAGGAAATTCCTATGGGGACCTATTTTCTGCTCACGATCTTCACGATGACCTTTTTTGCAATGGTATTCCTGGTACCGGTGCTCATTCGACGCTCGAAAGCGTCGAGTTATCGTTCGCAAATCATTGCGCTCCTGCCTTTGATTCTCATCCCGGTCACTGCGGGCAGTTTCTATGCCTATCTTGGCCGGCCGGACGCAACCCGCAGCGGAGATATTGCGCAGGCCGCCCCGTCACGCCCAGTGCCGAATCCGCGAGCCGCCACCAATACATCGCTCGGCTCGGTCGAAAGTTTGCTCGAAGGCCTTGTAGCGCGCCTTAACGCGAAACCGGACGACGCCGATGGCTGGCTGTTGCTCGCGCGCTCATATCGGCATCTCGAACGAGCCGACGACGCACGCGCGGCATACGAGAAGGCGGTGCAGCTCGGCAAGACATATAGCGAACTCGCAGATTACCTGGATGGCAACAAATCAGCATCGACGGCACACATTCGCGGTCGCATTGCCCTGGCTTCCGGCAGCGCAGAGCGGATTCGCGGCGATGCAACCGTGTTTATCGTCGCGAAGTCAGTTTCGGGCAGCGCGGCGCCACTCGCGGTGCGGCGCATTGCCGTGTCTGAACTGCCATATGAATTCGAACTTGGCGACAAAGATTCCATGGTTGCAGGCAACGCACTGTCAACGGCCAGCGAAGTGTTGATCAGCGCCAGGATCTCGAAAAGCGGAGAAGCGATGCGCTCCGCAAACGACACTGAGGTGCTAAGCCCCCCCGTCAAAACACACGACGGAGACTTCGTTGACCTGGTGCTGGACCCTGCATCGCCAATCGATAACTAAAGTCCCTCTGAATAATAACAGGCCTCAAAATGAATGAATCAGTCCTTGACCGTCGCTTCGATCTTGATCGTGGACCAGGCCGCGTCACCAGATTATTTCAAAAAAGAAGGAGCAGCGGATTTTATGGCTACGTGTTCCTGGGCATTGCAATTGTCATCGGTTACCTGCTCCGCGATCTCAATCTCATCACTGCCGAGAGCGGTATCGGCTACTGGCTGGGCATCACTGGCGCCTCATTAATGGCGTTCCTGCTGCTTTATCCACTGCGCAAGCGATTCCGTATTCTGTACATGTTCGGCTCGACCGAGCGGTGGTTCCAGTTGCACATCGTGCTTGGACTGCTTGGCCCATTGCTCGTTCTCTATCACTGCAACTTTCGGCTTGGCTCATTCAATAGCCGGGTTGCGCTCTATTGCATGCTACTCGTCGCGATCAGCGGCATCGTCGGCCGGCATCTTTACTCGAAAATTCACAGCGGCCTGCATGGAAAAAAGACGACGCTGTGTGAATTACAGTCGGCCCTGATGAAGACCGGCGACAACACCAGAGGCATGCCAGTACTCTTTCCGCAACTGACCGCGCGGCTGGACAAAATATCCACCAGCCTGCAAGGCAATGAAATAACGCAATCCATTAGCATGCTGCAAGCAGTCCGTTGGGGTTTTACCCGTCCGTTCCTCAGACTGTCCCTGATTTTGACGGTGCACCGGGAACTCAAGGCCTTGGCTGCCGAGAATGAAGTCATCCGGCAGAACCAGGAAAAGATCCAGAAGATGGCAAATCGCTATATCAGGAACTGCACGAGCTTGATGACGCACGTAGCACAATTCTCGTGTTACGAGCGCCTGTTTTCATTGTGGCACCTGTTTCATTTGCCGTTTTTCTTCATGTTGGTCATATCGGCACTGGTGCATGTGCTGGCCGTGCACATGTACTGACGACCCGGGATGTCTGCACGGAGATGAGGTTTGATTTTTTTAAAGCAGGAATCATGATGGCGATTGCTTGTATGAACATCAGCTCGTCTGCCGCCCAGACTGTCGAGTCCCTGATCATGCCGGGGCCCGTTATCGAGGGTCATGCGGAGATCGAATCTGAGTGTTCCTCGTGTCACGTTCACTTCTCCCGGGCGGACCAGGATACCCTCTGCCTGGATTGCCACAAAGCGGTGAAAGCCGATACCGTGGACGGAACCGGCTTTCACGGAAGGGCTGCAGCGGTGAAGAGCGGCTCTTGTGTTGTTTGTCACACAGATCATGAAGGCCGCGAAGCCGACATCGTAAACCTGAACGAAGCAGAATTCGATCATGAAATGACCGATTTCGTGCTGGCAGGAAAACACCGGGACGTCACCTGCGATGGCTGTCACGAAGCGGAGAAAAAGCACCGCGAAGCACCGGGTGACTGCGTTTCCTGCCACGAAGATGATGACGTTCATGAAGGCTTGCTAGGCGCGAGTTGCGGTGACTGTCACACCGAATCCGACTGGCTGCAAATCGATTTTGATCACGACACGACCGATTACCCGCTGCTCGGAAAGCACCAGGACACGGCTTGTGATGATTGCCACGAGGACATGACTTATCGTGTCACACCGACGACGTGTTACGGCTGCCATGCTGAAGACGATGCACACAATGGCCTCAGTGGCAACAAATGCGAGACTTGCCACAATCCAAGCTCATGGAACGATTCGAGCTTTGACCATGCCAGGGATACCGATTTCGTCCTGGACGGCGGCCATTCGGAGCTTGCCTGCGATGATTGTCACAGCGAGGACCCGTTCTCCGATTCGCTGAAAACGTCCTGTGTCTCCTGCCATCTGGAAGACGACGAGCACGACGGTCACTTCGGTGACAAATGTGAAAGCTGTCACGGCACCGACGATTGGTCTGAACCGTTTTTTGATCATGACACTGACACGAATTACCTGCTGAACGGTGCGCACAAGAAAATTACCTGCGACGAATGCCACATCGAGCCGATATTTGAGGTCAAACTCGAAACAGGGTGCAACGATTGCCACGCGGACGATGATCCGCACGAAAGCGGGGTGGGCATCGTATGCAGCGACTGTCATAACGAAGCCTCGTGGCAGGACGATTTATTTTTCGATCATGACCTGACGCGCTTTCCTTTGCTGGGTTCGCATGCCGAAGCCGACTGCGAATCCTGCCACGAAACACATGTGTTCCAGGATGCCCCGGAGCAATGCATCGACTGCCACGCTGATGACGACAAGCACGAGGGTCGCTTCGACGCCGATTGTGCGGCCTGCCATAACCCGGTTGACTGGCTGCAATGGCATTTTGACCACAATACGCAGACAGATTTCCAGATTATCGGCGCGCACGTCGACGTAGCCTGCGACGATTGCCACCGCCAGCCTCTGCCAGAAATGCTGAAACTGGGCGCCCGCTGCGGCGACTGCCATCGGGCGGACGATATTCACGATGGAGAATTCGGCAGTGATTGCGGCCGTTGCCATTCATCCGGGTCGTTCAGCTAAGTGAGGGCAATACTATGAATACATGCTCAGCGATATCAGAACTTCGACGATTCATCGTTGCCTTTGCTGCTCTCGCCTGCCTGCTACCGCCGGATGCGGCGGCGCAGCAGCAGTTCGATCACTTCAGCACCGGATTTCCCCTGGACGGTGCCCATGTCAATGTCACCTGCGAAGGTTGTCATACGGGCGGCGTTTTCGATACCACGATCCCCGACTGTGCGAGCTGCCATTCCGGCTCGAGCCTCGTCAGGGCCTCGCAGCGGCCTGCCGATCATGTCCGTACCACGGGTTTCTGCCAGGACTGCCACACAACAGACGCATGGACCCCTGTCTACTACATGGATCATACGTCGGTAACCGGCGATTGTGTGTCCTGCCACAACGGCTTTACGGCAACGGGCAAGCCCGCGACGCACATAGAGTCCAGCGAACGCTGCGAGGACTGCCACCAGTCCAACGGCTGGATACCGGCATTCTTCGACCACACAAATGTCAGCGGCAACTGCTTTGGCTGCCATAACGGCATCGACGCCCTCGGCAAAAACACAACGCATGTACAAACGACGAATGTGTGCGAGGATTGCCACACGACGAGTGCTTTTGCCCCCGTTGTCACCGTCGATCACACCCAGGTACTGGGCTCCTGTGCATCCTGCCACAACGGCGTCGTGGCAACCGGCAAGAACGCAACGCACATCGCTAGTGGCGACAATTGCGACGACTGCCACACGACGGCCGCATGGATTCCTGCCAACTTCGACCATGCCAATATCGTCGGCGATTGCGCTTCCTGCCATGACGGGTCGCAGGCAACCGGGAAAAACCCCACTCATATCCAGACTACGACCGTCTGTGAGGACTGCCACAATAATGTTGTCTGGGCACCGGCCGACAGGGTGGATCATGTACAGGTCATCGGCACCTGCTCATCCTGCCACAATGGCGTCATTGCGACGGGCAAAAACCCCACGCATATCGCCAGCGGCAATGCCTGCGACGCATGCCACACAACGGTCGCCTGGATCCCGGCGAATTTCGACCATGCAAACATCACGAACAATTGTGTCGATTGCCACAACGGTTCGACCGCAACCGGAAAAAACCCGACGCACATACAGACATCCAACGTTTGCGAGGATTGTCATAACAACACTATCTGGGCGCCGGCGGATCGCGTCGACCATACCCAGGTGATCGGTAGCTGTGCTTCCTGCCATGACGGCGTCGTCGCAACCGGAAAACAGGCTACACATATTACCAGCGGCAACAATTGCGATGACTGCCATACCACTGTCGCCTGGATACCCGCCAATTTCGATCACGTTAATATTACCGGCAACTGTTTCAGCTGCCATAACGGTACGGATGCGATCGGCAAGAATGCAACGCACATCCAGACGACGAATATCTGCGAGGACTGCCACAATAATGTGCTGTTTGCGCCGGCTGACCGGGTCGATCACACGCAGGTCCTGGGATCGTGCTCGTCCTGCCACAATGGCATAACCGCAACAGGCAAGAACCCGACCCATATCGCGAGCGGCAATAACTGCGACGACTGTCATACAACGGTGGGCTGGATACCGGCAACCTTCGATCACACAAATATCACGGGAAACTGTGTCAGCTGCCACAACGGGACCGATGCGACCGGCAAGAACCAGACACACATACAGACTACGGCTGTCTGTGAGGACTGCCACAACAACACGGTCTGGTCGCCGGTGGATCGTGTCGATCATACCCAGGTGATCGGCGCTTGCTCTTCCTGTCATGACGGCGTAATCGCAACCGGAAAACATCCAGGGCACATCACCAGCGGCAACAACTGCGATAACTGTCATACAACGGTAGCCTGGATTCCGGCGTTCTTCGATCATGCCAACATTACCGGTAATTGCTTTAGCTGCCATAACGGCACGGATGCGACCGGAAAACCGCCTAATCACGCCAGCACCACCAACATCTGCGAAGACTGCCACAGCACAGTTGCCTGGTCGCCAGTTGTTCGAGTGGACCATACCCAGGTACTCGGTTCCTGCTCTTCGTGCCATGACGGGCTGACGGCCACGGGCAAGAATCCCGGTCATTTCATTACACAGCAGGATTGCAGCGTGTGCCATGACCCGCTGGGTTGGCTGCCGCATAACTTCATGCACCCGGGGTTGCCCTACGAACCGCTGGATCACCGCGGCAATCTTCCCTGTACGGCCTGCCACCAGAGTAATTCCGAAGTCGTCAACTGGAGCATGCCGGCATTTCAACCGTATTGCGCAGGCTGCCACTCCAGGAACTACAAATCGGATCCCCACAAAAAATATGAAAACCCGACTGTACGCTATACGGTCAGCGAGCTGCGCGACTGCAGCGGCGCCTGCCACATGTACACCGACAGCAGCATGACGAAGATTAAAAAGAACCGCCCGGGGCCGGAACACCGGATATCGAATGGCGGATTCTGATGGAAAAACAGCCTGTTTTTCGCGACCGCTTCTCGCCGTTATCGCGATCGCTGCCGCGGTTGCGGCCTCGGCAGCCAGCGGATTTGTTAGCGACACGAAAGTGTCGCGTGCCGGCAACCTTGCCGCAATAAGCATTTCATTCAACTGCAATGTCGAGTATGTCGGCCATGAACCGAATGGCAGGGGTAGCGAGCTGCGGATTCATGTCGAGCCGACCAGTATTTGTGCAGGCGTCTCGCCGCTTGCTGCGAGGACCGTCGAACGGCGGCGACCCGCCGACGCCGACCTGGCGCGGCTGATAGACATCGAATACGATGGCGAGTCTGAACAAGATTCGATTATCAGCCTGAATTTTGCGACAGACGTCGGTTTCTCCATCGAACCGTTCACTAACGCGAAAACCATTGTCGTGCGAGTACTCGTCAACCCGAGGGCCGCGGTACAACCACAACAGGCACACAAACGGGTCAGCCGGCAGGTGCGGCGAGACCAGGCCGCCACATCCCGCTACGCGATCAACCTGCAATCGTCGATACGCGCGCCGGCAACCGCCGATATTCCTGACCTGGACCTTGCAGCGGGGAAGAAGCTGATGGTCAGCGAGGTTAACATCGACGGCAAGCAATGGTACCGGCTGAGAGTCGGTTACTACGAGAGCGCCGAATTCGCTGCCCGCGCGCTGGCCCGATTCCGTGAGCGCTTCCCGACAGCATGGATCGATCGTGAAGAAATCATCGACAATGCTGCCGGTGCCGGTGCCATCGTGACGCCGTCGCCGAAGCCTGCCACGACAGGCGTGGCGGATACCGGGACGTCCACAGGCACGTCAGGCAAAGTGGCCGCGCTGATGTCAGAAGGCAAACGGCTGATGACTGCCGGTGAGTTGTCAAAGGCGATACAGATCTATACCAAGGTCCTGCAACAGCCGCCCGGACCGTATCATCCTGCCGCGCAGGAATACCTGGCGCTTGCGCGAGAGCGAAACGGACAAATCGCGCATGCGAAGGCCGAATACGAACGATTCCTGGCAGTCTATCCCGATGCCGAGGGTGCCAGTCGCGTCAGGCAACGCTTAGCCGCAATGCTGTCGCAACCGGCAAGCAGTAGAACGGGTGACGCGACGAACGCAGGATTGGCGTTGCGGCGGAAAAGACCGTCGAATAACTGGAACCTGCGGTCTTATTTTTCCCAGTATTATCGCCTGGACGCAAACCAGCTCGACAATCGGGACAGCGTCACAAGCCAGTCGGCGCTCTACTCCGATGTGAATGTCGATGCGCGACGTCGCGGTGAGAGATTCGACATCACGGCGCGCGTGACTGCCGGCTACCGGAAAGATTTTCTCGGCAGGCCCGACGGTGACGAAGGACGAGTCTCCTACGCATTTGCGGATGTCAGCGATTCGAAATTAAACCTGCGTGGCCGCCTGGGACGGCAGTCGCGGAATTCGGGTGGGGTGCTCGGTCGATTCGACGGCTTCAACCTGACTTACCAGGCCACGGAACGGCTGCGGCTCGAGGGCGTACTCGGCAAGCCGGTTAATTCAACGGCGGACAGCATCGACGACGCCCGGACGTTTTACGGCATCAGCTCAAATTTCGGGCCGATCGGCGACGACCTCGACCTCGGCGTCTTCTTCCTGCAGCAAAGCGTTGAGGGCTTGACCGACCGCCAGGCTATTGGTGCGGAAATGCGTTATTTTGGCGACGGGCGTAGCCTCTGGGCACTGGCCGATTACGATGCAGCCTTTAAAAAGCTCGGCAGCTTCTTCGTGCAAGGCAGCCTGCGCCTGCCTGGGGAATTGACACTGACCGGTGTTTTCGACCAGCGGCGAAGCCCGTTTCTCAGCCTGAGCAACGCGCTGATCGGCCAGCCGGTCACCGACTTTGCGGAATTACTAACCGTGTATACCAGGGAGGAAATCCTGCAATTCGCACTGGACCGGGCGGCAGAAACGAAGACAACGACCATCGGTGTCTCGCGGCCGATAAGCCCCAAGTTGCAGATCAACATGAATGCCAGCCAGTCTGTGGTCACTGCAACACCGGAGTCCGGTGGTGTATTCGCCACGCCGAAGTCGACCTACCGCTTTGTCACAACAGACCTCATCGCCAGCAGCCTGCTTCGGGAAGGGGACGCGTTGCTGGTCGGTCTGCGCTACGCCGATTCGGAGAATACGGAAGTGTATACTGTGACTCTCGATGGCCGCTTCCCTGCAGGCGGGCACTTCAGAATCAATCCACGGCTGCGGGTTGATAAACGCAACATCAAGTCTGATTCGAGCACGCAATGGATCTACACGCCGGGGCTCCGGCTACAGTACCGGGCCGACCGGCGCTTCCGGCTGGAGCTCGAGGCGGGCATGCAAATATCCAAGCGAAATCTGGCCGTCCTCAGCGAGGACCGTCAGTCGTATTTCATCAACATCGGCTACCAGCTGCTTTACTAATGTCCTGTCCCGCAAATAAATCGCTGCAGGTGCGAAGTGCCTTGATTCTGTCGACGCTGGCCGTCGCCCTCCTCTGTGGCTGCAGCGGTACGACCCGGATTTTGCAGGAGAAGCTCGATCCGGAAACGGCCGTGACCATCACCAGGTCCCGCACGCCGCTGGTTTTTTACGGCGACCGCTCCTATCGCGCAGCGTATGCACGGGATTTCGTATACCTGGGGCCGATCGAAGTCAATCGAATGGGTCGTTACCGGTACTATTTGTGGCTCGGTATCTGGAGTACGTTGCCAGGCGTGCTGCAGGCGGATCAACGCCTCGGCTTCGATTCTGTCACCCTGGTTGCGGACGGCGAGCCGCTTCCGCTGGAGCTGGCTGGCTGGACAGAGGACGCCATCGGCGCCAGTACACCTGCCTATACCAAGCCCGTGGCCTCGGCGACGGATGCCTTTTATGAGGTAACGATTGACCAGATCAGGCTGATTTCCGAGGCGCATGATTTGCGCTTGTTGACTTCAGGATCCCGGGCATCCAGCTTCGAGCTCTGGAACGGGCAGCAGTCCGCTTTTGCCGGCCTCAGGGACTTTCTCCAGCACGCGGCGTACTGATGCGCTGCCTACAACGCCTCCAGGTCCCGTTGCAGCCTTGACAGGAAGCCCGCCGAAGGTGCGGCGTAGACCTGTATCCAGCGCTCGTGAATGCGCTGTATGGGGCTGACGTCGAGGTAATTCCAGCGGCAACGTCCCTCTTTCCTGCTGATAACCAGCCGTGCCTTTTCGAGTACGCGGAGGTGCTGCATGACCGTGGTGCGGTCAAGATGCGAAAGGCATTTGCCGATGTCACCGGTCGTCATCGGAGCATCTCGCAGCAGGTCCAGGATGTGTCGCCGATCGGCGCCGGCCAGCGCCTTGAACACGAGCTCGTCTTCTTGCCGAGTTTCGTCAATGCACTTCTCGGGTCTCATCATTTGACAAATATGTTATATTTTTATAACCTATTTTACAAGCGGCGCACCGGGCGCCTGAGGGAGTCTCGGAAATGGCCCGCAACTACACCGTACAAACCAGGATTCTCTGCCCCGTTGCCGACGTATTCGATGCGATCGTCAGCGGTAGCAAGTTGTGCAACTACTTTACCGACCGTACGAGCGGCGACCTGGTACAAGGCAAGAAAGTTGACTGGCACTGGAGCCACTACGAACCGGAACTACCCGTGCGGGTCGACGAGATCGTTGCAAACTGCCTGATTGTACTGAGTCTCGATTCGGCCGAGTGGAAAAAGACGCACGACGAGTCGTATCCCGTCAGGGTGATCTTCGAGTTCGCGGCGCTGGAAGACGGCGGCACGATGCTGTCGATCAGCGAGGAAGGCTGGACGACCGATGCCGATGGCCTGAAGGCGTCACACGACAACTGCAGCGGCTGGACTCATATGGCGATGTGCCTCAAGGCCTGGCTCGAACACGGCATCGATCTTCGTTAGCTGTCTTCGTCCCGGACGCCACAGACCGCGGCGGTAAATACGACATCGGTCGAACTGTTGAGCGCCGTCTCCGCGGAATCCTGCAGGATGCTGATGACAAAGCCGACTGCGACGACCTGCATCGCGACATCGTTGGGAATACCGAACAGGCTGCATGCGAGCGGTATGAGCAGTAGCGAACCGCCCGCAACGCCCGATGCGCCGGCGGCCGACAAGGCAGCAACCACGGAAAGCAGGAGCGCGGTCGGCAAGTCGACGTCGATACCGAGCGTGTGCGTTGCCGCGAGCGTCAGGATCGTAATCGTGATAGCGGCACCGCCCATGTTGATCGTGGCGCCCAGCGGAATCGATACGGCATAGGTGTTTTCGTCGAGCTTCAAACGCTCGCAAAGCGCCATGTTGACCGGGATATTGGCCGCAGAGCTGCGGGTAAAGAATGCCGTGATGCCGCTCTCGCGCAGGGCTGTGAACACCAGGTTATAAGGATTTTTTCTCGTCTTGATGTAGACGATCAACGGATTGATGACCAGCGCCATGACCAGCATCGCGCTCAGCAAAACGGTCAATATGCGTGCATAACCCTGCAGGGCCGAGAAACCAAACGTCGCCAGGTTGCCGGCGACCAGTCCGAAGATGCCGAGCGGCGCCAGTCGAATGACAATACGCACGACCATGGTAATCGCATGCGACAGGTCGATGAGCATCGTACGCGACGTCTCGCTCGCATGGCGCATCGTCAGTCCGATGGCAACACCCCACATCAGGATACCGATGAAGTTACCGTTCATCACAGCACTGAAAGGGTTGTCGACAATCTTGAACAGCAGGTTGTTCAGGACTTCACCAATGCCCTGCGGCGGACTCATCGCGACATCGGCGACGCTGAGAATCAGCGTCGTCGGAAACAGCGTACTCATCAGGACTGCCAGAAAAGCTGCGCTGAACGTGCCTGCCAGGTAGAGGACGACGATCGGCCGTAGCTGGACGTGATGCCCTGATTTCTGGTTGGCGAGTGCGGCAGCGACCAGTACCAGCACCAGTATGGGCGCCACCGCCTTCAGGGCCTGCACGAACAGGTTGCCGAACAGCATGGCAGCCTTCGCTGCCGCCGGCCAAAGGAATGCCAACCCGACGCCAATGACAATGCCGATCGCGATTCTCAAGACCAGGTTGCCACCAAAAAACCGGGCGATGAGCGTCTGTTCGCTCTGGGTTCGTTTTTCTTCGAGGGACATGCTGTGCTACTTGTTTTGCCGGGGCGGCGGCCATTGTCATCTGAAACCGACACGGGCTGCAACAACGGGCCCGACCGTGCATCTCGCCCGGCTACGTCCCGTCAGCGCGGCTTCATTGCCCGCGGAGCCTGCTCCGAATGACGTCGGCGGTGTAGGCCGCACGCCAGGCCACCATTTTCCTGCCGAGTTCGATGGTCTTTTCGCGATCGGAGATGTCCACACCATTGATCGAAGCGAGGCCGGATTCCAGGCGCTCTGCATAGCGGACCGAGGTCGGGTCCGTCACCATCATCATCGCCGTTACCCACATATCGTCGTGATACCCATCGTTTTTCGTTTCCGCGATGCCGAGGATTTCCTGCGTGTACTTCTCGGTGTTCTCCCAGCCGGGCGAATAATATTCCTTAATGAAATGTGCGCGAACGCCGCTGCCGTACCAGCGATGATTCAGGGCTTTTGCGGCCGCCCTCATGCCTGTCTGGTTGCCGCCGCTATCGCCGATGAAAACGATATCCCGGAAACCGTGCTGTTTCAGGCTGCCGCCGATGTCTTCCAGCAGTGCCTGGTAGGTTTCATCACGCACGCTGAACGAACCCGGGAAATACATCGCTGCCGACGGCGGATCGATATTGCCCTCGGGAACGAATTTGACGATCGGTGCACACAAGGTCTTACCAAGCTCGCGGGCGATCGCCGGGCAAAGCGCCTCGAGAATGACGTTGTGCTTGCCCGTCACCAGGTAGGGGCCGTTTTCCTCGATGCCACCAGTCGGTACGATCACGGTCGTAAATCCTGTGGCGATCCTGTCGCGCACATCCATGTAAGTGAGCGCCTCCATCCAAACCGAGTTACCCGTGGCGAAAGGATTGTCCTCTGCCATCAGCCTGCGGGCACGTTCTGCTTGTGTTTCACCGGTCACATGCTGTGCGCTGCCCAGCATGGCGAGCACGAGCCCGGCAACAACAGTAACGCCAGCTACCAGCGATCTTGACTTGCACATTGGCTTCTCCACAGCGGCATTAACATCATGGTATGCACCGATTCCCGGGCAGCAGCTAATGATACGCCAATGTCAGTTCAACGAAGTAGCCGAGCGCCAGGCAATGTAAGCACCCAGCAGCAACACGCCAAGCAGGAATAATTTTCGGAATTGCGCTTCATCAATTCGCTCACGTGCCCGCCGCCCCAGCGTTATGCCGATAAACGAAGGAACCAGCGCAACAGCCGACGTCGCGCCATCCTGGAGGGAAATCAGTCCGTTGTGCCCGAGCGATACCATCAGCATCAGCGTTGACAGGCCGAAGAAGGTTCCCATCGCCTGCACCAGCATGTCCTTGTTGAAACCGAGGGCCTGCATGTAGAGCACCGACGGGACCATGAAGGAGCCGGTAAACCCCGTCAGCAGGCCATTACCGAACCCGAGCAGCAAAGACAGTAACCTCTCGTGCCTGCCGGGTGGAGCGATGTGCAAATTGAAAAGCGCGGACAGCGCATAAAAAAACAACAGCGTGCCGAGGAGCCCGGTCAGCCAGTTGACGTTGACCAGCGTCAGGTAGCGAGAGGCGACCAGTATTCCCAGCATGGCCGGCAGGTAGTACGGCCACATGCGCCTGATGATTGCCGACAGATGAGGGCCCGCCAGCGCCTGCCAGAGATTCACCACGAACGTCGGTACCACGATGATCGCGAGCGCGTCCATGAGTCCGATACTGAGCGTCAGCACGACCAGCGCGATAATGGGATAGCCGAATCCGAGGACGCCTTTGACGAAGCCGGCGAAGACAAATGCGATGGCTGCCACGGGGAAGATATCCATGCACCGATCCTATCCTGCTAAGCTTTGGATAACAGCCAGGCGGCTATGACAGGAGATCGACAATGGCCCACGTAAGTGCAGAACTGACCTCGGGTATGCAAGTTCGTATCACAAACGGGCGGCAAACCTGGCAAGCGGACGAGCCGGCCGATGCCGGCGGCACGGATACCGGCCCCAACCCCTATGAACTACTGCTGAGTTCGCTGGCGGCGTGCATCTGTATCACGATCGCCATGTACTGTCGCCACAAGGGCTTGACGATGAGCAGTGTCAGCGCATCGTTCCGCTTCGCGAATATCCATGCCGACGATTGCGAGGAATGCGACGATGATGCAAGCGGGTACATCGGGCATATCACCAGCGACGTCCGCATATCCGGCGACTTCGACGACCGACAAAAGAAACGCCTTGCACAGATCGCGGCCCGGTGCCCGGTTCACAAGACCCTGGCAAATGGCGTCGTGTTCGACGATAACGCAAGCGTTAACTAGCAGCCCGGCTCGCCACGGCCCGTACCTTCCCGATGCGCACCTCGTTGCCCGGTGCCGGCCGGTCCGGGACATTTTGCGCCAGCAGCAAAGAACATATTGCGAAGCCGGTACCGGTGAGGAACACCGCCGAACTCGATACGGCCCAGACCAGGCCGAGCGCCGCCGGCACGATAACGGCCGCGATGTGATTGACCGTAAAAGATACTCCCGCACTGCTGGCAAGGTCGGCCGGATCTGCAATCTTGTGAAAATAGGTCGTCATGGCGATATAGAGCGCAAAAAACATGTGATCGATGATATAGAGACCGGCGCCGATATACGCATTCTCGACATAGGCGTAGGAAGTAAACAGGACGATGAGACCGCCGTACTCGATCGACAATGCGGTACGCTCACCGATCCTGCGAATGACGCCGCCGATCTTTTCCGCAAAGAGCCAGTTGAACGTGTAATTGACGAGAAACAGCGCCGTAATCTGCGCCGCAGAATAACCGAACTTCTCGACCATCAGGAACGCAGCAAATACCATGAAAATCTGCCGCCGCGCGCCGGAAAAAAACGTCAGCGCGTAATAAAGCCAATATCGCTTGCGTAGCACGATGTGGCCGTGTTGGCGCGTAGTACTCTGGAAATGCGGAAATCCGAGCCACATCAGTACCGCCAGTCCGGCACAAATGACCCCGGCTATGAGGAAATTCCAGACATAATCGAGTTTCACGATTTCCAGTAACACCCAGAGTATCGCGTAAACCGCCAGGGACGTCATCGAAGCGACGGATATCAACTTGCCAAGCACCTGGGGTGCCTCTTCCTTTGAAAGCCACTGCAGCGATAAGGACTGTTTGACCGCCTCGAAATAGTGAAAGCCGAGTGACATGATGACAGTCGTACAGTAGAGACCCAACTCGGTCGGGAAGAAGCCGGTCGCCGCGACGCCGGCGCCGAGCGTTGCCAGCGCCAGCACCGCCATGGTCTGTTCGCGAATCAGCAGCAGCACAAACACGGTGGTAAAAGCCATGAAGCCGGGCACTTCGCGCAGACTTTGCAGGATTCCGATCTCGACACCACCAAACGAGGCTCGCTCGACGACGAAGTTATTGAGCAACGCGTTCCACGTATTGAAGGCGATCGGCATCGCCACGCTCATCAGGATGAGGAGCGAAACGGGTGACCGCCATCCTGAACGGGTGACCGTTGTCACGTGACGAAATCAGGCATCGGCACGCCGCTGCCACGGCAATAATCCCGCCATTCGGCGGCAGGGTTGAGTGCACCCGAAAGGACGATGTCAGTAAAGACCGAGTACGCGTTCGCGGCTTCCTTTGCGATGTCCTCGTCGAATGCCGGTGGCAGTTCCAGTTCCCATCGGTACGCGTATTCAACGTTCACGCAGGCGGCATGAAGAAACGGCGTGAACCAGTCATCCCCCTCGACCGTATCTCCCAGCTCTACCCGGGTTGCATCCAGCGTACCGAGCAACCAGTAAGATTCCCAAAATTGCCTTGTTACGATTCCCCGCAGCACAGCGGCATCGTCCGACCCGGTTTCTCCGAACATCGTCGAGCGCAGCGTATCATTTTGTGCGCACAAGGCTTCGAGATGCGCCCCGAGTTGCCCGCTAATACCCGGCTGGCCCCGCAGTCCGCTGCGGTCCTCTTCCGGCTCCGGGGGTATGAGCAGCACCTGGAAGGAAGCCAGTGTAAGCATCGTTGCGACCAATCGATCCCGGCAAACGGTGACAGGGTCCGTCGCATTACAGATTCGATTGATTTCAAGGAAAAGCGCCCTGGCGAGTTCGGCACGCTGATCTTCATCGATAAAATTCCTGAGTGGAATCCGCTCATACAAGCGAGCCGACGCCTGCACGACCCGTTTCAGGAGCGGGTTCTCGCGGCCCTTGTCCACGGCCGTTCGCGCGCCGAAAATTTTGCGTATCCACTCAATCACCAGCTGCGTCCGCGCGTGGAAAACTCCGGGATGGCCCAAGGCAGTAATAAAGCAGAAAAACGCCCGGTCTTCTACGTTGATTTTGCCCTTAGACGAAAAGGTCCCAACGTGCGACGAATATCATTGACTGCTTTGGCATTATTGTCCCTGCCATTGTGCGCCAGCGCCGGGGAATTCTCTACAGCACCTGACTTTACGCTGGTAACGCCCGACGGCCAGGCGGTGAGTCTCGCGCGCGAAGCAAGGACGCAGCCGACCATCGTGCTTTTCTGGGCGACCTGGTGTCCCTATTGCAAGGCACTGATGCCGCATCTGCAGAGCATTCGACTCGAGTACGGGAAAGACGTCAAGGTCCTGGCGATCGACATCCAGGACGCAGACGGCGACCCCGTTGCGTTCATGCGCGAGGCGGGCTACGATTTCACGCTGTTGCCGAATGGAGACGCAGTCGCCGAACGTTATGGCGTCCTGGGGACACCCGGGCTCTTTATCGTCGATCGGCACCGCAACATTCGTTTCGACCTGCGCAAACTGCCTCAACTGGAACCGCCGGATGTCGGCAGTCCGGCCGGCAACCGCCGCAAAGCTGCGTATCGCGCCCCTTTCTGGGCTGCCGAGATCAGGAAGAGCCTTGACGAGGTACTGGCGAACGCAGATTAGGGCTGCTCACAACGGGATCGCTACAATTCCCTGAGCCCGACAGGCTGCTAGAATTGCCGCATGCACGTTCGCGGAAACCTCATCCACACACCGGTCTGCGGCGAAGTCGAAATCCTCGAGGACGCCCTCGTCTCAGTCGGCCAGGACGGCGTCATTACCGCGGTCGCTGCTGCAGGCGAGTCGACGGCGCTGCCCGCCGCGAGAAACGACGGCACGCTTGTCGAACTCGGTTCCGGCCAGTACCTGCTTCCAGGCCTTGTCGACCTTCATATTCATGCACCGCAATGGCCGCAGCTCGGTAAGGCACTGCATCTGCCGCTGAACGAATGGCTACAGCAGGTCACATTTCCACTCGAGGCCCGCTATGTGGACCTCGATTTCGCGCAATCGTCATATGAATCCCTGGTGGACAGCCTGCTTGCGAACGGCACCACGACCGCGACCTACTTCGGCACGGTGCATCTCGATGCGACCAGGCTGCTGGCCGATATCGTACAGACGAAAGGGCAGCGTGCCATCATTGGCAAGGTCGCTATGGACAACCCGCACGCGTGTCCTGATTACTACCGCGATGCATCGACGGCTGCCGGACTCGACGATACCCGGGCACTCATTGAATACATCAAGGCCTTGCCCGGTGAATTGGTCATGCCGGCGGTGACGCCGCGATTCATTCCAAGCTGTACGGACGAGATGCTCGACGGCCTTGCGAAAATCGCCGGGGAGTACGAATGCCGTATCCAGACGCACTGCTCGGAGAGCGACTGGGAACATGCTTATGTCATCGACCGCCATGGCATGAATGACACCCAGAGCCTGGATCGCATCGGGCTCCTGACGGCACGGACCATCCTCGCCCATGGCAACCTGATCGACGACGACGACCTGGCAACAATACACGACCGGCAATGCGGCATCGCGCATTGCCCGCTGTCGAACCTGTACCTGTCGCACGCGGTTTTTCCGTCCCGAAAAGCGCTGGAATCCGATATCCGGATCGGGCTCGGTACAGACATCGCCGGTGGCGCGAGTCCGAGCATCCTGCACAATTGCCAGGTTGCCATCACCGCGTCACGGGCCCTGGAGGATGGTGTCGATCCTGCGCTGGCTGCAGCGGACCGCGGTACGCCGGGCGCGCGCATCGATTTTCGCGAAGCATTCTGGATGGCCACTGCGGGCGGCGCGCAGGCCCTAGGTCTCAAGGTCGGCCAGTTCACCGAAGGCCACGCGTTCGATGCGATCGTGATCGACACGAGCGCCGCGGATTCAAACCTTAAGCTCTGGCCGGGCCTCGATACGCCGAACGATATCCTGCAAAAGATTATCTACAACGCCGACCGGCACAACATTACCAGGGTATGGGTGCAGGGCCGCAGCGTTAAAGACTGAACGGCCGGGTCATTCGTCTTGTGCGGCACCTCGTTTTCCGGATCGGGCGTCGCGCAACTTTCGTTGCAGTTGCGCGCGTTCAAAGATCGCTTTTTTGAGCGCCGGGTTCTTCTCGGCATATTCCGTCATCTTCTGTCGCAGGATTTCCCGCTTGTGGCGCAGCTCCGCCTCTGGCCGCCCGGCGTCGGTGTAGGTACTCAGGTCATACCAGGATTCTTCGAGGATGCCCTGTTCGAACTCAGGCTGGCAGATCCGCTCCTTGCGATTGCTGTTGTAAATTCTTTCAAGCCGGCAATGGATGTCGTACTCACGATCCATGTTCATCTCGTTGAAGAGCCCGTACATCCTGCGGTCGGCACTGACGATCTGCGCCTTGATCGCCGTTATCGTCTTTTCTCCGATGACGGTAATTTCGTCGATAGGCTCATCAGTCCCGGGCTCGGCGGCAGGGGCGGCAGCCACCTGGTCTGCCGCAGCGGGGTCCTGCGCATGGAGCAAGCGTGAAACCGCGAGGATGCCGGCGGCAACCAGCAATGCAGGGAAATGATCGGGCGACCCTGTTCTGAAAGCTTTTGCGCGCACAGTCACAATCCTCCAGCCTGCAGCGAACGCGTATTGATGATTCTAAATGAATATCTCAGGCGCCGTTTTCCCGAAACTGGCTGAGGGCGTTCCGAATTGTATCGGGAATGTGACGCGAACGCAGGTTGCCGTCTTTCATGATCTCGGCATAAACACGGGTCGCCTTGCCCTCGGTGATCTGCTGCCCGGTCTCGCGGTTGACGGCATTGCAGTGCCATTGCACCGTCTTGTCGCGAACCTCCAGCAGGGTCAGTGTGCATTGCACGCGATCGCCATAGGCGGCCGGACCAACGAATCGAAACTGGATCTCTCCCATGACGAAGGCGCTCCTGGCCTCGCTGATCATGTGATTGATCGGGTGGCCGATGCGGCGAAACAGCTCGTGTTCAATCTCGTTGAACCAGGCGACCTCGCGGGCGTAGTAAACGAGTCCGAAGGGATCGGACTCACCCCAGTTGACAGTCAATTCCTGCGTGTAAGCTGACATACTGCTCCTGCGACAATCCGGCGAAACAGCGGCATAGTAGCAGCGATCCGACGCGTAATCAGTGGCTTGCGGGTCACGCGAGAACAATGCATCGAATACCGCCAGCGCTTGCTAAACTAGCGCATTCGGTCCCGCCGCCAGGCAGGGTATCCTGCTGCCCATTCTCGGATCAAGGAGACATCAGGTTTCATGATTTTCAGGCCATACTTAATTCTGGCGCTCCTCGCCGTGGCTGGTTGCGCCAGCCAGACAGCCGCTATTGATGCAGCCGCTACCGATAACGAGGCCATAGCGGCCGCCGACATGCCCGTGCCCGGGGATGTCGCGGCCGTGACAGAAGCGGAACCGGAGGAGGAGCGGGTGCCGGATGCCTGCGAGCTCCTGCTGCGAAGCCTCGAAGAAACGCGCCCATTGCTGGCCGGCCTCGACAGCTCGCTGGCGAGCCAGGCCGAACGCGTCGAACTGGCAATCGCGGCGATGATGCAGCCCGATGCCGATTCGCACGCAGCGGATTGCCCATCGAACAAGGCGACCCCGTTGGGCAGCAAGGAAATCATTGGTGCAATCGAGTGGCTGTACATGAACCCGCCCGGGCGACACTACCGGGCGCGTGTTGACAGCGGCGCCGAGACTTCATCCCTGAGCGCCAGCGACGTTGTCGAGTTCGAGCGGGATGGTGATAACTGGGTGCGTTTCACATTCCAGCACGACAGCTCCAGCGAACCGGTGCAGATAGAACTTCCCGTCAAACGGACCGTGCTCGTGCGGCAGGCTTCCGCGGAAGATGCCGTGCGCCGCTTTGTCGTGGAAATCGACATCCGCCTGGGTGAGCAGCTACAAGCCACGGAGTTCACATTGACCGACCGCAGCAGCATGACATACCCGGTTTTGCTCGGCCGTGCATTTCTGATGGACCTGTATGTCATCGACGTCTCGCGCTCGTATACCCATGACAAGTATGAAGTCGGCGACTAGGAACCCTCTCATATTTATTTCGAGGCTGCGCCGGTGACTGTGGCCATTGCCTTCGAGCCGCGCCTTGTCTCGGCGCAACTGGACGCGCAACGCAGTCCTGAAATAATCGATCAGGGGTTCCCTGGATGAGACATACATCTACCGGAGTCCGACGTTTCTCGCTATTCGCCATTGTCGGCTTGCTGACGACGCTGGGGCTCGGCCAGGCCATGCATCGGCATTACGTTTATGGCGTACCGTGGGTGCCAGGAAGCGAAAAATTCATTTGGTCGATCGAAGCCCGCATCGAATTCACCGCACGCGGCGAACCGGTGACCGTCAAGCTCCGACGACCCTCTGACCAGGCGGCCTTCTCGGTGCTGGACGAAAGTGGCGCATCGCCCGGCTATGGACTGAGTTTTCTGCAGGTAGGCAGCCAGCCGACCGCACAATGGTCGATACGCGAGGCAAGCGGCCGGCAGCTTCTGTATTACCGGGTCAAGTTGCTGCAACGAGACCGGGATGCCAGCGATCTCGATGCTGCACCTCCGCCACCGCTACGGGTGCCGTCCTGGGAAGAACCTTACGCGACCGCCGCACGGACCGTTCTCGGCCAGGCCGTCAGCCTGTCGGCAGATCCATTCTCGCTGACCAGGCAGCTATTGCAGCAGTTCCGGGCCGGCGATCGGGCGCAGAACGAGCAACTGCTGCTCGATGTCGCCGGCGAGGAAAATCTGCCGCGACTGATTGCTGACATGCTGCAGAGCCGGGGCATTCCTGCAGCCGTCGTTTATGGGCTGCGGCTGGAAGACGGCCGGCGGCGCCAGAAACTCAAACCCTTGTTGCGCGTGTGGTCTGGCGACGACAGTGAGGTGTTCCCGATCGTCGCGGAATCGACGGATCCGCAGCTGCCGCTTATGCTATGGCAACCAACCCGCGGCTACGTGCTCGAGGTGAACGGCGGCTCTCGCTCAAACCTGAGTTTCTCCATGTTGCGTTCCGCAATAACCAATTATGGCCAGGTCGCCAGCTCGCTTGGCGAGACGGAGGACTGGTTGGGCTTCTCGATTCATGCCTTGCCGATCGAGGAACAAGCGATATTCAAGACGATCCTGCTGCTGCCTGTCGGTGCCCTGGTGGTCTGTCTCCTGCGAATCCTGGTCGGCTTGCGCACGTCCGGAACATTCATGCCGGTACTGATCGCCCTTGCGTTCATCCAGACGAGCCTGGTCACAGGGTTGATCGGCTTCCTGCTGGTCGTCGCGGTCGGCCTGATGATCCGAAGTTACATGTCCCATCTCAACCTGCTGCTGGTTGCCAGAATATCGGCGGTGATCATTACGGTCATCACCATCATCGCATTTTTCAGCATTTTCAGTTACCGGGTCGGCCTCACCGAAGGGCTGAAGATCACCTTTTTTCCCATGATCATCCTGTCATGGACGGTGGAGCGCATGTCCATCCTCTGGGAGGAGGAAGGCTGGAAAGAAGTTGCCGTGCAGGGTTTTGGCAGCCTGCTCACCGCCGTTGTCGCATACCTTGCAATGACAAACCCGCTAGTCCGGCACCTGAGTTTCAACTTCATCGGCCTGCAGTTTGTCGCGCTTGCACTGATCATGCTGCTCGGCAGCTACACAGGCTATCGCCTGCTCGAACTTCGCCGCTTCAGCTCGCTGACCGACCACGCTCGCTAACCATGGCTATCTCACGGAAACACCTGAAAGCGCTTGGCATCGTCGGCATGAATGACCGCAATATCAACCTGATAACGGCGTACAACCCGCGCCACTTGTTCCCGCTGGTCGACAACAAGTTGAGAACGAAGCTGCTCGCCAGCGAGCATGGCGTTGCAACGCCAGCGTTGCTCGGCGCCCTGCACACACAACATGACCTCAAGAGCCTGGCGGAATTCCTGGAACCGCACGCAGGCTTTGCCATGAAACCCGCAAAGGGTAGCGGCGGCAAGGGCATTCTCGTCATCGCATCGAGCCGCGACGAGTTCTTCCTCAAGGCCAATGGCGCCGAGCTGGCGATCGACGATATTCGCCGCCATGCGTCGAACATCCTGGCCGGGTTGTTCAGCCTCGGCGGCAAGCCCGATGTCACAATCGTTGAGGAACTGATCCGCCCCGACCCGGCCTATAAAGAGCTCTCTGTCGAGGGTGTTCCCGATATTCGCGTGATCGTGTACCGTGGCTTTCCACTGATGGCCATGATGCGCCTGTCGACACGTGCGTCGGACGGCAAGGCAAACCTTCACCAGGGTGCCGTCGGCCTCGGGCTGGCCCTTACCGATGGCAGCCCGGTCAATGCCATACAATTCGATCGTAACGTCCGGGAACACCCGGATACGGGTGCCGACCTGATGTCGGTGAGAATCCCGCACTGGACCGGGCTGCTCGAAATCGCTGCGCGCGCCGCGGATGCGACGGGCCTCGGTTACATCGGCGCCGACATGGTAATCGACCGTGACAAGGGCCCGCTCCTGCTGGAGCTGAACGCCAGACCCGGTCTGGCGATCCAGATTGCCAATTGCGCGGGGCTCGCCCCGAGGCTTCGTGCCATCGACAAACTCCCGCCGCGCTGTTTTCGCGAGTCACCGCAACAGCGGGTACGACGCGCTATCGAGATTCTTGGCGAGGGCCAGCTGAACCTCAAACTCCGTACCGGCTCGGATTAAGTAAAAAGAAAGGCCGTATTGCATCCCGCACTGTCGCTCGATCCAGACACATTTTTACCGTGCCGGCGCCCGAGTCCATTACTGTGAACAAGGTCACGATTTGTGTCCTGCCAGTGGCTACCATCAAATAGCGGCCCGGTCCGCAAATTTAATTCCGCTGTCTCGACAGGCGATGAACGACATGAAGATTTCGCGCTTTATGAAGAGCGTCCTGACACTTGCAGTTGCTGCAGTGTCGGTCGTCGCCTGCAATATCCAGACTTTTGACGACGGCGTGGCCAAATTCAACCAGGGTAACCCGACGCTGCCGCCCGCACCGCCGCCGCCTCCACCGCCACCTCCACCGCCGCCACCACCACCACCGCCACCGGTATTCGGACCGAATTTCTCGGAGATCCAGGCGAACGTGTTTACACCATCTTGCGCCACGACCACCTGTCACTCGGGCGCCGCGCCACCGGCAAACCTCAACCTGGAGGCAGCGAACAGCTACGCACAGCTCGTGGGTATTCCGAGCAATCAGGATGCCAACATCCTGCGGATCAAGGCCTTCGATCCGGACAACAGTTACCTGGTGCAGAAAATGGAAGACGCCATGGGCATCACGGGTACCGTGATGCCGCCGAGCGGCATGCTCGCGCAGACCAGCATCGACACGATTCGCGCCTGGGTGACGAACGGCGCGATCGACGACCGCGTCGTCGTGCTCGCACCGATCCGGGTCACGTCGTTGTCGCCCGCGCCGAATGCAAACCTGCAAACGGCGCCCACGCAGATCGTCGCTGGATTCGACAGGGAACTCGACGCCAACACCGTCAACAGCATGTCCTTCATCCTCGAGGCCAGCGGTGGCGACGGCACGTTCGGCGACGGCAACGAAGATCGCATTACAGACAGAGCCGGCATCATCTCGGTGCCGACCATGAATCCGAAGAGTGCCGTGCTCGACCTCACCGGCGTCGCCCTGGCCGACGACACCTACCGGGTACAGCTTCTCGGTAATGGCGCCTCGGTCATCATGGATCTCGACGCCAACGCGCTCGACGGCGAGTTTGGCGGCATGTTCCCGTCGGGTAATGGCTTTGCCGGCGGCGACTTCGTCGCACAATTCGTGGTCCAGGCGCCGGTCATGATCGGCCCGACACTGAGCCAGATCCAGGCGGTAGTGTTCACCCCGTCCTGTGCCACCGCCGGCTGCCACAGCGGTGCGAACCCGCCGGCCGGGCTGAATCTCAGCGACACGAACACGAGTTTCATGCAACTCGTCGGCGTGGTCAGCACGCAGCAGGCACCAACGCTGAGGGTCGCGCCCAATGACCCCGACAACAGCTACCTGATCCAGAAGCTGGAAAACGCGATGGGCATCGCCGGCAACGTAATGCCGCCGCCACCACGCCAGCCGATCCCGCCCACGGACATCGCGGAGATCCGCAACTGGATCCTGAACGGCGCACTCAATAATTAGCGCTGATTGACAGCGGTTTGCCAGGATTGCACAGTGAGCACTCCTGGTGAAGCACGGAGTGCGTTGATGTCAGGCGAATACTTCGACGTCATGATCGTCGGCGCCGGCCTTTCCGGCATCGGCGCCGCCTGGCGCCTGCAGGACCAGTGCCCCGGCAAACGTTACGTCGTGCTCGAAGGACGCGCGTCGAAAGGCGGCACCTGGGACCTGTTTCGCTACCCGGGCGTAGGCTCGGACAGCGACATGTTTACCCTCGGCTACGACTTCAAGCCGTGGACCGATGGCAAGGCGATCGCCGACGGCCCCGCGATCCTCAATTACATCGACGAAACCGCGGCTGACAATGGCATCGACGAGCACATCCGTTACCGGCACCTCGTCAGGGCAGCCAGCTGGTCGAGTGATGAAGCCTGCTGGACCGTCGATGCCGAGAATACGGCCAACGGCGAGACGGTGTCGATTCGCTGCGGTTTTCTGCTGATGTGCTCGGGTTACTACGACTACAAACATGGCTACCTGCCGGACTTCAAGGATTATGAGCGCTTCGCCGGCACCATCGTCCATCCCCAGCAATGGCCCGAGGACCTCGATTATCGCGACAAGAAAGTCGTCGTTATCGGTTCCGGCGCCACTGCCGTCACCCTGATTCCCCACATGGCCGCCGCAGCCGAACATGTCGTCATGTTGCAACGTTCGCCAACGTACATGGTGTCGATGCCGGATACGGACCGGATCGCGAATATGCTGCGGAGAATCCTGCCGGCGAAACTCGCGTACGCCATGACACGCTGGAAGAATATCCGTTTTCAACAGCACATCTATCGGCGGACGCGCACGGCGCCCGGGAAAGTACGCAAGAAGCTGCTGCGGCTGGCCCGGAAAGAGCTGGGTCCGGATTGCGATTTCGAGACGAACTTCACGCCGCGATATAACCCCTGGGACCAGCGTCTGTGCCTGGTGCCGAACGCAGATTTTTTCCATGCCGTTCGCGATGGCAAGGCATCCGTCGTCACCGACAACATCGATACCTTCACGGAGGGCGGCATACTGCTGAAATCCGGCAGGGAGCTCGAAGCCGATATCATCGTCACCGCAACAGGACTCGACCTGTGCGTGCTCGGCGATGCCCGGTTCTCCGTGGATGGCCACCCGCTCGACATCTCCAAGACTTTTTCCTACAAGTCGATGATGTTCTCGGGGGTGCCGAACCTGGTGTCGACGTTCGGCTATATCAATGCATCCTGGACGCTGAAGGCGGATCTGACGTCGGAATTCGCTTGCCGGGTCATCCGCCACATGGATGAATCCGGCACCCGGATTTGCGTGCCGCGTTTTCGTAACGAGGACCGGCATATGCCTGCCCGCGACTGGATCGAGGGCTTTTCCTCCGGCTACATCCAGAGAAAAATGTACCTGCTGCCGAAGCAGGGCGACCGGTCGCCCTGGCTCAACACACAAAACTATCTGCTGGACAGGGAATTAATCCGCAACGGGCCAATCGAAGACGGGGTGCTGTGCTTCAGCAATCGACACGCGCGCTCTGCCCCGGTACATGCGGAAAGCGACGCTGCCTGAGCGCGATCACACAAACTCCTGGCGGAGCTCAACAGAATGATGACGACACTGATGACAGCGGCGTTACTGCTGAACGTACTGGTAGGCGGCGAAGCCGCAAACCTTCAGGCCATCCTGGACCATGCCCGTAGCGCACAGGACATTCCCGGTGTAAGCGCCGTGGTGACACGACACGACGAGGTCCTGTTCTCCGGGGGCAGCGGCGTTGCGGATCTCCAAACCGGGCGAAAAATGACTGCAGATACTGTCCTGTACGCGGGCTCACTGACAAAACTCCTTACCGGCGTGCTGACGCTTCGGCTCGTGGACGAAGGCTCGATATCCCTTGATTCGACGGTCGATGGTATCGCCGACAACGACCCCGCAGAAGCACCGGCAATCACCGTTGCCGAGTTGCTGACCCATACCTCCGGGCTGGAACGCGAGGGCAATTTCGGCTACTGGTTCAGCGCGGACTTCCCCGACCGGGCGTCATTGCGCGACTACCTTGGTAACACCGAGCTGCGAACGGTGCCCGGCGCGAAGGAAAGTTATTCAAACATCGGCTTTGCGGCACTCGGTTTGTTCATCGAGAAAACAACCGGTGAGCGTTACTTCGATGCCCTGCGGCACGATGTTCTCGAACCATTAGGCATGGACTCGACAGGATCGCCGGGGCCGGTTGCCGGCATCGCACGTGGCTACACGCCGAGGGGGCGCATTATTCCAAGTGCTGAGCATGCCTTTGCCGGCGTTGGCAAGGCGATAGAAGGACGGCACCTTCGCGAGTATCACGACGCCAGGGCCATGACGCCGGCATTCGGCGTCTATACCACCGCCAACGACCTGGGGCGTCTGGCGCAGTTCCTCGGCGGCTACATCGCAAGCGATCTGCTCCCCGCAGCGCTTCGCCGGCGAATGGTGACACCGCAGGCATCGGGCCGCACGCTTGGGCTGGGGATCGAGCATTACAACGGCAGGACGATCGCCAGGCACGGCGGCTGGTTCGCTGCGCACAAGTCGCACATTCTGATCGATCCCGAGAGTGGCATCGGTGTTGTCGTGATGGCCAACAGCGACAACGCCGATCCGGACGCCATTGCAAAAGTACTCTTCCGGGAAGCTTTGCATGGCGAGCAACGCGGCGATTGACTACACTGGCATATCGGCCACATTCGTTTTCCGGGGAGTCTAATTGGCGGGCGGGTTCGCAAAAGACGGCGCTGTACAGGAACAGATCGATGCGACCATCGAAGACGCGGTCAGACGCGCGCGTGAACGGCTGACCAAAGGAGAAAGCCTTGCAGATTGCGCGGAATGCAGCCGTGAAATTCCGACGGCCCGCCGAAGAGCCGTGCCAGGCGTCCGTTTGTGCGTAACATGCCAGGCCGAACAGGATAAAAAGGCGGAAATATTCAGCGGCTACAACCGCCGCGGCAGTAAGGACAGCCAGTTGAGATGAAAATGATGAGATTCGGAATTTGCGTTTTCCTGACGTTGCTGTTGTCGGCCGTTTCGTTCGCGGCAAATGACGGCCGTGATGCGATCGCCGCGGTCCTCGATGATTTCCATGACGCTGCGGCCCACGGGGACAAGGAACGCTACCTCGGGCACATGACCGACGAAGCCGTATTCCTCGGCACGGATGAATGGGAGCGCTGGCCGAAGCATCCCGATTTCGTGGCCTACGTCTACGCCAGGTTCAAAGACGGTAGCGGCTGGGATTACCGGTCGGTCGAGAGAAACATCGCCATTGCACCGTCAGGCGAGATCGCCTGGTTCGACGAAGTGGTCTTCTCCGGGTCCAGCGGCCGCTTCCGCGGCACCGGTGTATTGCAGAGGACGGATGGCGAATGGAAGATCGCCCACTACGCCCTGTCGTTCCTGATCTTCAACGAAAACTGGGACGAGGTTGTCGCGCTGACGAAGAAAACCCGGGAACAGCCATAGAAGGCCTGGCTTCGAACCAGGTGGTCGGGAGTTCGAATCTCTCCGGGCGTGCCAATTAAATCAAGGGTTTACCGGTTTCGGTAGGCCCTTCGTTTTATCAACGTAACGAATTCGTAACTTCGTTTGTTACGATTTCTAAGCC
>Ga0114931_10001320_pt1 | contig 31644 bp, 19 predicted proteins | sample 2SBtaG_FD_89579 | JGI IMG/M metagenome (GOLD analysis project Ga0114931, IMG submission 89579) | Deep subsurface microbial communities from Kolumbo volcano to uncover new lineages of life (NeLLi) - 2SBTROV14_V59a metaG | ecosystem: Environmental > Aquatic > Marine > Volcanic | place: Kolumbo...
CGAATCTCGGCACGGATGAACGATAGATCGTCTGCTTCTCGGCGGGTCATGGTCAGCTTCGAACTCTGTACGTAGCCACGCGAACATTCAAGCCGTCGTCCAAGGCGAGCGCGAACGACGAGCGCGAACGAGCGAACCGAACGAGCGAACACGAACGACCAACTGGCAAAACCGCTCGCCCGAAGCGAGCGACGACGTCTCGGCCAGAGCAGCCGGCTCGATGGCGGCAAATCCCTGCGCAGCTCGGCGTTTGCTACCATGCCGCACCTGTGAATCAGTGTTCCTCGTCGTGACTCCATCCTCGACAGCCCCTCTCCGTGTCGGAATCCTCGGCGCCGCGCGCATCGCGCCAACGGCGCTGATTCACCCGGCACGGCACGTCGAGGGCGCGATCGTCACCGCCGTCGCCGCACGCGACCGACGGCGCGCGGCAGCCTTCGCACACCGTCACTCGATCCCGGTTGTACACTCCTCGTACCAGGACCTGATCGACGACGCCGACGTCGACGTCATCTACAACCCACTGCCCAACGGTCTACACGGCGTCTGGAGCTGCCAGGCCATGGCCGCGGGCAAGAGCGTCCTGTGCGAGAAGCCACTCGCAGCCAACGCCGATGAAGCCGGCAGAATGGTCGCGGCGGCGAGGGCGTCGGGTGTCCGCCTGGTCGAAGCGTTCCACTATCGTTACCACCGGCTGATCACGCGGACCCTGGAGATTCTCGCCAGCGGAGAAATCGGCGACGCGCGTCACTACGAGGCCAGCTTCATCGTTCCCATTTTCCGCGGTGGCGACATCCGTTACCGCTTCGATCTCGCCGGCGGTGCCACCATGGATCTGGGATGTTACCCAATCCATCTAATCCGGACCCTCGCCGGGGCGGAACCACAAGTCGTCGACGCCGAGGCTGTCGAGGGGCCACCCAATATCGATCGCGGCATGCGCGTGACTCTGCGCTTCGACGACGGCCGCAGCGCCCGCATCCGCTGCTCGATGTGGTCGCCACGGGTGCTCCAGCTCTCGGCCCACGTCCAGGGGACGGCTGTGTCGATCGACATCCTCAACCCGATCGCGCCGCAGATCTACAACCAGCTGCGCGTCACCGCCAGCGGCAAAACCCGCCGCGAGCACGTCCGCGGCCCGGCCTCGTATACGGAACAGCTGCGGGCTTTCGTACGAGCCGTTGACAGCGAAACACCACTGCCGACCGAAGGTGAGGATTCGATCGCCAACATGCGGGTGATCGACGCCGTCTACCGGTCAGCGGGATTGCCCCTGCGCCAGCCGGCGCGAGGCTAGCATCCTGGCGATTGATCCTGGCGATTGCCACTCCTGCAAAGATTTCGCGCCGCAGCGTTGTCGCGGGCCGGTCCGCCGTGCTTAGGTCGGAGACCGAGGGACGCTCCACGCGCCCGCTCCGGTCCGGCAGACTCACCGCGGCGGGTCTGCCCGACGGGCTTCGCGGGCGCTTTCCAACTCGTGTAGATTAGGCAGACCTGGCTGACCCAAGCGATGAACGGCAAACAGAAGAAATACCTCCGCGGACTGGCGCACGACATGAAGCCCATGGTGCATATCGGCCGGCGCGGGCTCACCGCGGCCGTGGCGAGCCACATCGACACGGCTCTCGCCGATCACGAGCTGATCAAAGTCAGGGTGTCCGACCTATCCGCCGCGGATCGCAAAGTCTTGGCGGCCCGCCTCGCCGACGACGTAGACTGCGAAGTCGCCGGAGCTATCGGTAAGGTTCTGATCCTCTACCGCGCCGACAAAGACAATCCCCGCATCGTCATCCCGGAAACCGAGGGCACCGAGCCGGAGGAAGATGCGACAGCGGCGGCACCCGGTGGCGCCACGCAAACGGAGTGAAACGATGTCGAATTACGAGCGACTAACGGCGCTAGACGCATCCTTCATCGGCCTCGAGGACACACGCTGTCACATGCACGTCGGCGGCGTGTTCATCTTCGACGCGAAACCGGTGCGAACCGAGGCCGGCGGGATCGACATCGAGCACATTCGCCGCAGCATCGAATCGAAGTTACACCTGGTTCCACGATTCCGCCAGAAACTGGCCTACCTCCCCTACGAACAGCTGCCGATCTGGGTCGATGACGATCGCTTTCGCCTGCACTACCACGTGCGCCACTCGGCGCTGCCCCGACCCGGCGACGAGCGTACCCTCAAGCGGATGGCGGCGCGCATCCAATCGCAGCGGCTCGATCGCTCGCGGCCATTATGGGAGATGTGGTTCGTCGAAGGGCTAGAAGGCGATCGCTTCGCGCTCGTTACCAAGACCCATCACTGTATGATCGACGGCATCTCGGGTGCCGACCTGATGTCGGTCCTCATGGAGCTCGAGCCCAATCCCGCCCCCTCCCCGCCCATGCCCTGGGTACCACGGCCGCGGCCGAGCGAGACCGACCTGATCGTCGACGAAGTGAGACGTCGCATCCGCCAACCCCTGGCTCTACTCGACGCGGTACGCGAACGGGTTCGCGACCCCGAAGCTGCCCTGCACAGCATTGAAGATTCGCTGTCCGCACTGGCACAGACGCTCACGCCCGCCCTCAATCCGGCTTCCGATACGCCGCTCAACGTAGAGGTCGGGCCGTCGCGCAGATTCGACTGGACCGACATGCGCGTCGATGAGCTGAAGGCGGTCAAGAACGAGCTCGGTGGTACACTGAACGACGTCGTGCTCGCCATCGTCGCCGGCGCACTGCGCAAATTTCTCATCGGACGCGGTCGGGATCCGGACGACTTGGACGTTCGCGCCATGGTCCCCGTCAGCGTTCGCTCGACCGACGAGCGCGGCGCCCTCGGCAACCGCATCGCCGAGATGGTCGCCGACCTGCCGGTTCATCTCGACGACCCGGTCGAGCGCCTGCGCGCAGTGCGCGCGACGATGTCCGACCTCAAGGAATCGAAGCAGGCCATCGGTGCTGAAATGCTCACCGCGATCGCCGAGTGGACGGTCCCCACGGTATTGGTCCAAGCGGTGCGCATGACCGCGCGCGCGAGACCGTACAACCTGGTCGTTACCAACGTCCCCGGGCCACAGTTGTCGCTCTATCTCGCGGGCTGCCAGATGCTGACCAGCTATCCGGTCGTACCGCTGTTTCGCCAGCAGGCATTGGTCGTCGGCCTGTTCAGCTACGACGGCGGACTGTTCTGGGGTTTCAACGCGGACTGGGAGACGATTCCCGATCTGCACGAGTTCGTCGCCTACATCGTCGACGCCTTCGAAGAGTTGCAACGACGCGCCAAACCGCGCAAACACCGAGCTGCGAAGCAGATCAAACGCGGGTCTTCCAAGCGGCGCAAGGGCAAGGCTTCCACTACCCGAGCCAAGGCGGCGCGCCGCGCCCGCGAGAGCGGAGTCGCCTAGCGGCCCGCGGCCTTTCCCTGAGCTTACCGTCGAAGCGACTTCCGCATCAGTCGAAGAACGGCTGCTCCGGCTCTCCCTCGCTGTCCGAATCGGGCGGCGCCAGATTGAAGCGCTCCGGCGCCGGTAGGGGCTCGCTGGCGGTGCGTATCAGGTAGACGCCGATTGCGATGCTGGCGATCGACATCCACTGCGCGGTGGTCAGACCGATCAACCAGGCGGGATTGCGGCGCACGAACTCAATCGCGAAGCGAACCGCGCCACTGACGCACAGGTAGAAACCGAGTTGGTAGCCGACCGGGCGCGACGCCGGCGGCAATCGCATCAAGTACCAGGCCGTCGCGAAACAGGCGGTCATTTCGTACAGCGGTGCCGGATGGACCCGCTGCGTAGTCGGCACAACGCCGTCCGGGTAGGCCATCGCCCAGGGCAGATCACTCGGGATGCCGTAGTCGCCGTCACCGGCGAGCTGGCAGCCGATACGTCCGATGCCCAGGCCCACCGCCAACGCCGGCGCCGCGATATCGGCAATCACCAAAACCGGAAGTCGCTGGCGCCGCGCCCACGAAATCACCGCAACGGCGCCACCGATGACACCGCCGTACCACACCCAACCACTGCCGGAGAGCAGGAAGCGGATCGGTGACTCGACGAAGTACTGCCAACCAGCGGGAATGACGAACAGGCGCGCTCCGATCCACCCGCCTACGTATGCCCAGAGTACGACATCGTAAGCGATCCTGGGATCGTAGCCACGCTTCACCAAGCCGCGACGGAATACCAGGAAGGCGACCGCAAAGCCGAGAAAGGCCATCGTCCAGAAACTGGACACGGGATAGTCACCGATGTGAAAGAGAACTCGTCGCATGGGCCTAGCTGCGTAGAAATTCGCTTCGCTCGTAGGCAGAGGAAGTCTGATCGTCGACCACTGAAAGCTGACAGCTAATCGCTATCCGCCTCACATGCCGACGATGTTATATCCTCCGTCGACGTGAACCACCTCGCCGGTGACACCGCGGGCGAGATCCCCGAGGAGATAGACCGCCGTCGCAGCCACATCTTGGCCAGTGGTGTTGCGGCGCAGCGGCGCACGCTCTTCGTGGTGGTGCAGCATCGTCTTGAACCCGGTGATCCCCGCCGCCGACAGGGTCTTCATCGGCCCCGCCGAGATCGCGTTGACGCGCACTCCGGCGGGGCCCATGTCCGCGGCCAGATATCGCACGGATGCCTCGAGGGCTGCCTTGGCAACGCCCATGACGTTATAGTGTGGCAGGACCTTCTCCGCGCCGAAATAGGTCAGGGTCAACATCGCGCCGCGCCGCGCCACGAGCAGCGGCTCGGCCCGTTTGGCAATTGCGACCAGCGAGTACGCGCTGACGTCGAGGGCGATCTGAAACCCCTGCCGCGAGGTCTCGACGAAGCGCCCCTTGAGCTCTTCGCGTTGCGCGAAGGCAATCGAGTGAACCACTCCGTCGATCTCCGGCCATTGCTCGCCGAGGCAGTCGAACATCGCATCGATCTCCGCATCGCGCGTAACGTCGCACGGCAAGACGATCGCCGAGCCGAGCGATTCCGCGAGCGGCCGAACGCGCTTCTCGATCGCTTCGTTCGGGTAGGAGAAGGCCAGCTCGGCCCCCTCGGCGCTCAATCGCTCGGCGATCGACCAGGCGATGCTGCGCTGATTGGCCACGCCACAAACGAGAATCCGCTTTCCCTGCATCAACATCCCGCCAGAATCCAGGATTTCGCAGCCGCGGTCCAGCGGTCCGTTGTAAAACAGGCGCGGCCGAGACGACTCCACCCCTGCAAACGAAAAGAGGGGACCGAGTTACCTCGGCCCCCTCCGATCGTAGAGTCGTTTCGCTTACTGCTTGCGGCGCAGCCAGAGCAGTCCAGCCATCGGCAGGAGCAGCATCCAGCCCGATCCACCCGTCTTCGGATCCACCACCGAGCAACCGTCATCGTCGGGCGATCCGATCGTCGGAAGAACCGGGGTTCCCGGTGTGTCGGTCGCCGTGGCCGTCGGAGTCGGGGTATCCGGCGCTTCGAGAATGTCGACCCGCGCGTCCGCGTCATGCGCCGCCGCAGTCGTGCCCTGCGCACCGCGGTCCAAGCCGGTCAGGGTGAAGCTACCATCGCCGTTGTCGGTCACGCCCGAGTACGTAATGCGCTCGTCATCAATCTGGATGATACCGTTTGGCGGGATGGTCCCGTTCACATTGTCGACAGTGAGCTCCGTCGCATCGGCCGCCAGATCTTCGGTCAAATCCGCACCGGCAACGCCCATTCTGGTAGGCGTAGCCGTCGGCACCGGAGTCGGCGCGATCACTTCCACCTGGCCGTCCGAACACGTCGTCGACAGCGGGTTGCCGTCCGGGTCACTCGAACCAGGAGCGGAACAAGTCAGCGGGAAGACACCCTCGGCGGTCCCGGCCGCCACTCCGGACACCGTCGCCGTCGCCGAACCAGCCGGCACCGACACGACGTCGCAGGTGTAGAGCAGGGTACCGTCCGGCAGCGGAGTCAGATCCGAGAAGGACAGGACCAATGCTTTGATCGACTCGCAGTTCACGCCCGGCGAGCAATCCGAGGGGCTGAGCGAAAACGCGCTGGCTTCCCTGTTGATGTCCGGGTTGACCGTGCAACGAGCGATCTGCGTCTCCGGAGCGAAGCTGATCACGTTTTCCGTCGCCGCGACCTGGGCACTGCCATCCTCGAGCAGGTCCAGGGTGACCTCGATGGTCCCGGCGCTGCCAGGCTCGATCGTCGTGCTGCCGACGTTCAGGTTCGCAACCGGAACGTCCGCCACCGAGACGACACCGCTCGTGCAGGTGGTGTCGACTACGTTGCCGTCCGGGTCCGATCCGCCCGGGCTTTCGCAGGTCAGATCGTAGTCACCCGGGGGTGTGCCACCGTTGACCACGACATCGCAGGTGTACAAGGTCACCCCGTCCGCAAGCGGATCAGTGTTGCTGAACGAGAGGACCAGCGACTTCAGCGATTCACACGGTGTCGCCGAACCCTCGTCGTCGCAGCCGCTCGGGCTGAACGAGAACGCGCTGGCCTCGCGCTTGATGTCCGGATTGATCGCGCAGCTCGAGATGACGACCTCGGGGCCGAACGTGATCACGTTTTCCGTGCCGGCGACGGCAGCGCCTCCGGTGGCCAACGTGATGTCGACCGACCCGCTCCCATCGCTCGAGCCAATCTGAATCGTCGCCTGGCCAAATGCCGCTGCCGCGGACACGGCCAGCAGCAGAGCGGCGACGCTCGCACAGCTTGTGAATTTTCTCATAGATCCTCCCTCACCAAATCCAGTTTGCTTCGACCCGCCGCCAACGCGGCCGCTCCATTGCGATTGCTTTGATGCTTTAAAACTCGATTTTCGCGCAAGAATCAAGTCGGGCACCCATTTAAAGCGTTGTTGACCGCCTTGATCAGCTCATTGATGGCGACGCTGCCATCGCCATTGCCGTCCATGGCCGTACATACCGACACATCCAGGTTCCCGAGTGAGATGTTCACGCCCTGGATCAGCTCGTTGATGGCGACCATGCCGTCCATGTTGCAATCGCCGTCGCAGCCGCTGACCGCGTCGACAAAGGTGATTTTTCCGCTACCACAGGTGATGCGGCTGCGATCGGCGTCCCGATCGGCCGTCTGATCGATCGCGGCCTGGTCGCCGATCGACACATCCGCCGTGAACTCGGGACGCGCCGGGCTGCCGTTGTCCTGCTCGCAGAACAAGTGCAAATCGACCGTGTCGCCAGGCTGCACACCGTCGCCAGCCTGCATGTTGAGGGTCAGGAGATTCCCGTCGGGAAGCCGCGGAATCTCGACCGGCCCCCCCTCGGGAAGATCCTTTGGTCCGTAGATCACGAGATTGATAAAGTCGTCCCGCTGCTGCTGCCCGGTCGGACACAGGCAGCGCTCGCGCGAGTTGCACGACTCGTTTTCGACGACCACCTGGAATTCGGAGCTGATAGCGCCACCCACCGACACCGCATTCGATGCCAGTTGGCCCCCATCGCACTTGAGCACGAGCGGGTTCCCGCTGCCGTCACCGGGAATCCCAATCGAAAACGCGATCGCCGCGATATCGTCGTTTCCCTCGCCGGCCTGGCCATCGTCCGGTCCCTGTCGGAAGCTGACCGTGACCGATCCGCCACTGTTGGCCGGGATATTCGCGTTGCTGCCTACCGACAGGTCCGCGCAATCGCTCGCGCAATCCTGCAAAGCGCTCGCCGGCCCGCCCGGGTGCACGAGCAAAAAGCCAGCGGCCATCGCGGCCGCCCACGCGGATCGCTTCAACATTCCTATGCCTCCTCGGCGTCGTCGGTTCATCTACTCAGGGCTATTCGACCCCGACAACAGCGCCAACCGACGCGCTCCTCTCTACGACCCCAGCACCCATTCGAGGAAAATTCCTCCCTCTGTTACCCTACCGCCCGACGCGTGTCAAAAGGCACATCGCCGCTGGCGGCGGCAGTTGCCGGTCGAGCGCCGGCAGTGCCAGGTACGCCAGGACACCGGCTGTGCCGGACCGTTCGCGAGGATGAAGCGGAGGGTGAGAAGTTCCAACTTTCAAGTTATCCGCCGGATCGGCCTCGGATCGAGCCCAAACACCGATCTGCCCGGCTGCGGTGGGTGCAACAAAAGTCACGTTATCAGCCCATCAACTCGTCATCAGCTGTTTGGACAGCCACTCAAAGCGTTATTGACGGCCGCAACGAGCTCCGAAATGCTCACTTTGCCGTCGTCGTTGCGGTCGAATTCCGGACAATTGCCCACGGGCTGCTGGCCCAGGGCAATGTTGACCCCGCGGATGAGTTCGGCGATCGAAACGCTGCCATCCCCGTCACAATCGCCAACACATGCAACGGCCGCCGCCGCATTGAGCAGGACGCCGAGATCGTCGGAGTCGAAATGGGCGGTCAGCACGTCGAGAGCCCCGTCGCCGTTCAAGTCGGCAACTTCGACGACACTGGGACTGGAGCCGACCTCGTAGAGCTCGATGTCGGCAAAGGTCCCATCGCCGTTGCCCGGGTGTACCACCAACAGGCCGTCCGCAGTATCGGAGCCGAAGCTGTCGAGCGTGACGATATCCGCGGCGAGGTCGCCATCGAGATCGGCAATCGTAACGTCCTCGGGGAAAAGACCGGAATCGAGCACCGGCCCCGGCTCGAAGGAGCCGTCGCCGTTGCCGAACAGTACCGAAACCGTGTCCTCGGCCCAGTTGGGCACCGCCAGATCCTCAACACCATCACCGTCGAGATCCCCCGTGGCCACGCTGAGCGGCGTATCACCTACCTGCAAGTTTGGCGATTGAATATCGAAGCCGCCGGACCCGTCGCCGAGCAAGATGACCACCTCCCCCGGAAACGGCTCTTCCAAAGTGACGGCCAGATCGACCGGACCGCCGTCGAAGTTGCCGACGGCGATGCCGGACGGGCCACCCCCAAGGTCGATCGTACGGGCGCTGGCAAAGGTACCGTCGCCGTTGCCCAGGCGGACCGTCAGCGAGTCGTCGAAGAGGTTCTGGGTCGCGAAATCCATGTGGCCATCTGCATCGAAATCGGCGATCACGATTTCCTCCGGGAACAGGCCGACCGCCACCTGCAGCGGACTGGCAAAGGTACCATCGCCGTTGCCGGCGTATATCCCGACAGTCGACTCCGGCGCATCGGAATTGATCTGCGCCACCGACAGATCGGCATTGCCATCTTCATCAAAATCCGCCGCAGCAACCCCATTCGCACCGAGCGCGCTCAACGTCCCGAACACGGTCAGCGCACCGGCACCGTCGTTGAGCAAAATCGTCACATCGTCACTGAGAGCGTTCGCTGTAACCGCATCGAGCGAGCCATTGCCGTCGAGGTCGACCAAGGCCACGCTCTGCGGCGCACTCGAGCAATCGCCCAGACGGCATCCGTCCGGCCCGAGGGGAACGTCCACCCGCGGCGCGAACGAAGGCGCGCCACCCGACGCAGTCAGCGCCAAGGCTAGCCATACGGAAATCGCCAGCAGCGGCGCGCGAGGGTTCACAGACATTGTACAGCTCCTACCGGCCCAGAAACCGGGAACATAGAGAACGTCGCCGCCAACACGACCATCGAAACTCTGGGCCAGAGACCGACCCTCTCCGCCCCCGAAACGGAATTCGGCGAGAAACACCGTGGCTACTCGGCAATGTTCCCCAGCGGTCCGAGGATTGTCAAGATCCGTCATCGTCACCGCGACCGCGACCGCGAACGACCTCTGTAGCGAACCGCAGATCGAAACCAGCGGCAGCGCCGCGCGGCCGGCCGTGGGCGGGGAGATGGAGTGGAGGTTCTTCAGGGGGGTTCGCATGGTGAGTGAAACTCGCGTCGCTCGTAGGCATGGCACTGGCAAAGGCGAGGCCGAGGTCGGCCTCGTCGCTGGACGGGATGCCGAGCATCATCCAATTGCTGCAGGAGACGATTCCATCTCGGGAACGGCCTTGCGGCGCCGCTTGCAGGCATCTGGAACCGCCTGGATGTCACGTACCTTGATCACCACCATTTTGATCACCACCACGTTGGCCACCACCACGTTGGCCACACCACGTTGGCCACACCACGTTGGCCACACCTTGGCGACAGCATCCAATGGTCGTACACAGAGCCCGTACAAGCGCCCGGATGCGACCAATTCATGATGGAAGTGCCGCGCCGGGTGGCATAAAGTTCCAGTTTCCGGACGCCCACCATGAAAATTGCAGCAGCCCCCCTTCGTTTCCTTGCTCGAGAGCGCGCCGCTCTATGGTCCCGCGAAGAAGCGACCGAATCACAAAAGGCGCTGCTCTACCGACTGTTGGTCTTGAATATGGCGCTGCAGCTCTTCGACGGTGTCGCCACCTACCAGGGACTGACGATGGGCTTTCAAGAGGCCAATCCAGTCCTCATCCGGGCGTTCGAACATATCGGTGTCCTGCAGACCCTGGCCCTGTACAAAGCCTACGCATGCGGCTTGCTGGTGGTCCTGCACCGGGTTACTCCGCCGCGTCTGGGAATTCTCATCCTGCGAAGTCTGGCAGCGGTATACTGCGTGTTCTCTCTCGGTCCCTGGCTCGGCAAGTTCGCGTCGGTGGTAGCCAACCTGGTATAGGATCAGCAGAACGTCAGCCCGCTGATTCCAAGGAGTTGCCCGTGCCCGACCAGCCAGACCGCCCGGACGTCGTACTCGCCTGGGACACCACCAAGGACTCCAACGTCGGCGCGTGGCAACAGAAGCGCCGACTGGCCTCGGCAATGCGCCTGGTCATGGAGCGCCTGGTGCCGAGCAACGCGCCGGAAGACGAGCTGCGCCGCGCCGCCGAAGGTCTCGAGCGCTACGCCGAAGCGCTCACCGAGCACCCGCGCCTGAAGAACATCCACGGCTACCCGGAGTCGGCGACTTCGGGCGACGTCGGCGCATTTTTCGATCAGAGTCCGTTCATCGGACTGGCCAACCCGCTGGCGCCGCCGATTACCGTGGGTAAAGCCGGCAAATGGAAGGCCGTGGCCAAGGCCCGTTTCGGCTCGGCTTACGAAGGCGCGCCGGGATGCGTACACGGCGGCTTCGTCGCCGGCGCCTTCGACGAGGTACTTGGCTACGTCAACGCGCTCAGCGGACAGGGTGGCATGACCGGCCGGCTCACCATCCACTTCCGCAGCCCGACCCCGCTCCACACGGAGCTTTTCTTCGAAGCCGAGATTCTCCGCATCGAAGGCCGCAAGATCTTCACCGAAGGCAAGCTCTACGCCGGCGATCGGCTGTGCGCCGAGGCGGAGGGCCTCTTCATCTCGGTCGGCATGGAGAAGTTCCAGGAGCTGCTCCGCCAGCGCGAAGCACAGGAACAAGACCGCAGCTGATACGCGACACTGCGCTCGTCGGCAGAGGCAGCGGCAAAGGAAGGCTGAGAGCCAAACACTGAATGAAGGGCGCACTGGACGGAATCCGAATCATCGAGCTGGCCGGGATGGGGGCGCTGCCCTACGGCTCGCTTCGTCTCGCCGACATGGGCGCGGAAGTGGTCCGCGTCGAACGCGTCGCCGCCGTGCCCGAGGACAAGTCACCGAGACCGCACAACTTCTGGGATCGCGGGCGCCGCTCGATCGCCGTCGATCTGAAAAATCCGCGCGGCGTAGAGACGGTGCTGCGGCTCGCCGAGGGCGCCGACGCCTTCCTCGAGTCGTTCCGACCCGGCGTCGTCGAACGGCTCGGTCTCGGACCCGAGGTCGTCCTGCAACGCAACCCACGCATTGTCTTCGGCCGCCTCACCGGCTGGGGCCAGGATGGTCCACTCGCCCACAGCGCCGGCCACTCGCTCAACTACGAGGCGATCACCGGGATCTCACACGCGATTGGCCCAAGGTGCGCGGACGGCGGCGCGGACGGCGGCGCGGACGGCGGCGCGGACGGCGGCGCGGACGGCGGCGCGGACGGCGCGGACGGCGGCGCTGCGCCGGTGCCCCTGTTGCAGATCCTCGGCGACTTCGCCGGCGGCGGACTCCACCTGGCCTTCGGCGTCGTCTGCGCCCTGCTCGAGGCACAGCGCAGCGGCGTCGGCCAGGTCGTCGACGCGTCGATGGTCGACGGCGTCATGGCCATCGTGTCGACGTTCTACGCCATGCACCGGATGGGATTGCACACCGACCAGCGCGGCACCAACCTGTTCGACGGCGGCGCCCCCTTCTACAACATCTACGAAACAGCCGACGGCAAGTACGTCAGCGTCGCTCCGATCGAGCCGCACTTCTACGCTCTCCTGCTAGAGAAGATCGGACTCGCCGACGAGAACCTGCCGGATCAGAACGACCAGGAGCAGTGGCCGTTGCTGCGCCAGCGCTTCGCCGCCGCCTTCCGCACCAAGACGCGCGATGAGTGGTGCGAGATCCTCGAGGGCACTGATGCCTGCTTCGCCCCGGTTCTCAACTTCGGCGAGGCGATCGACTATCCCCACAACGCCGAGCGCGGATCGTTTCTGTCGACCGGCGAGGTTCCCGAAGTGCTGCCAACCCCGCGGCTCAGCCGGACCCCCGGCAAGCCCGACCGGTCTCCCGCATACCCGGGCGCCGATACCGCTGCAGTTCTGTCCGACTTCGGCTTTTCCGCCGACGAAATCACCGACCTGAAGAGGCGCGGGGCGATCGCCTAGCGTTCAGCCATCCGCCCGGGGTAACCGCACATCCACAACCACAAACTTTAAGCTGAAAGCCATCAGCCAGATCGGAGCTGGGACATGCAGGTAGAATCGTACATCCCCGCCGGCAACTTCAAACTCGCCGGCCCGGCCGCCAGAGCGGCCGAAGACGCCGGCTACGACATCGTGGCGTCGAGCGAGATCGACCACGACCCCTTCGCGCCTCTGGCATTCGCCGCGCTGAGTACGTCGCGCGTCACGCTCGGCACGAACATCGCCGTCGCCTTCCCGAGATCTCCGATGGTCGTCGCCAACACCGCCTGGGACCTGCACGCCAACTCGGGCGGCCGGTTCTTCCTCGGCCTCGGCTCGCAAGTGAAGGGACACAACGAAAGGCGATTCAGCGTCCCGTGGAGCCCACCGGTTCCCCGCCTGCGCGAGTACGTTCAGGCGCTGCGGGCCATTTGGCGGTGTTGGGAGAAAAAAGAGCCTTTGGACTTCCGCGGCGAGCACTACCAATTCAGCCTGATGACTCCGGAGTTCTCGCCCGAGCCGACCGGTCTCGCGCCGATTCCGGTGGCGATCGCCGCGGTTCGACCGCCCATGATTCGCATGGCCGGCCGCATCTGCAACGGTGTCAAGCTGCACGGCTTCGCAACTCGCAAGTACGTGGAGCAGGTCGCCTTACCGGCGCTATACGAGGGGATGGAGAGATCCGACACCAAACGGGAGAACTTCCACATCTCCGGCGGCGGCTTCATCGCCACCGGCGCCACCGAGGAAGAAGTCGCCACGCAGATGGAAACGATCCGCTATCGCATCGCGTTCTATGGTGCGACACGAACCTACCACGTCGTCTTCGAGCCGCACGGCTGGGAAGATCTGGGGATGAAGCTGCACGCGATGGCAAAGGAGGGCCAGTGGGATCGAATGGCGAAGGAAATCAGCGACGAGGTCGTCCACGAATTCTGCGCGGTGGCAACCTACGACAACCTCAGGAATGCGGTCGAAAGGCGATTTCGCGGACTCGCCGACTCGCTGCTGATGTGGTTTCCCGGCACCACTGAAGTCGGCGAGCAAAAGGAGCTACTGAAAGACCTGCAGTCGATCCCGTGCGAGTTCAAGGGTTTCGCCAACAAGTGGTGAACGGCGGAGTCGGCAGATGAGGGACGGGCGGCTCTCGAACCACCGATGAACACGGACCGACGCCGGACGGGGGATCGGTGATCGGCCCGGCATGAAAACCCGTCCTGTCGCCGAGCGTGGTTGGAGCTCTTCCCCACCGGCAAACAAGCCGCCTATACCAACGACGAATACACCAGGGCCTTGAGCTGGCCGCGGAAGTCGAAGGTCCGCGACGGAACCAGCTGGGTCATGAAGATCACGATCAACTCTTCGGCGGGGTCGACCCAGAAGACCGTGCTCGCCATGCCGCCCCAGGCGAATTCACCCACCGATCCCATCACCCCGCCACGCGTCGGGTCGAGGTTCACCGAGAAGCCCAGACCAAACCCGCTCCCTTCGTTCTCGATCTCCGAGAACAGACCGGTGGTCAGCTCGGTCAAGTCGGCCCCGCCCGGCAGGTGATTGCGCGTCATGAACTCGACCGTCTTGCGCCCGAGGATCCGCACTCGGTCGAGCTCGCCGCCGTTGAGCAACATCTGACAGAAGCGCAGGTAGTCGCCAGCTGTCGAAACCATACCGCCACCGCCCGAAAAGAACGTCTTGTCTCCTACCCAGGGGCTGTCGCCGCGCGGATCGTCGATCAGTCGCAAACGCTTGTCCAAGCCGCGCGTGTAATTCGCCGCGAAACGCCCCACTTCCGAGTCGCGCACCGTGAACCCGGTATCGGGCATCCCGAGGGGCTCGGTGATCCGGCTGCGAACGAAATCCGCTAAACTCATGCCAGAGAGCTTCTCCACCAGATGGCCGCAAACGTCGGTCGAGACCGAGTAGTTCCACGCCGACCCCGGAGAAAATTCGAGTGGCAGCGCGGCCAGCGTCTCGATGCGATCGGCGAGCGTCGCCCCGGGCTTGGTGCCGTCAATGTCGAGATGGCGGTAGGCGCGATCGATGTTGTTGCGGTACATGAAACCGTAGGTCAGTCCCGACGTGTGGGTCAGCAGGTCGCGCACGTTCATCGGGCGCTCGACCGGAGAGGTGATGAAAGCCGGATACTTGCCAGAGGCGTAGACCTGAGTGTCGGCGAACGCCGGGATGAACTTGTGCACGGGGTCCGAAAGTCGGAACCGCCCCTCTTCGTAGAGGGACATGAGAGCGACGCTGGTGATCGGCTTGGTCATCGAGTAGATGCGGAAGATCGTGTCTCGCGTCATCGCGACGCCGCGCTCGATGTCCCTCATGCCCAACGGCGAGAGATGCGCCACCCGCCCAGCCCGCGCCACCAGCGTCAGCGCACCCGAAATCTTCCCGGCGTCGACGTAGTTGCGGCGCAGGTGGTCGTCGACGCGCTTCAAACGCTGGGCGGAGAATCCGAGCTCGGAGGGATCGGCGTGTTTCATGTGGGTTCCTCAGTCGCTAGCGCGAAGGCCGCGCGGCAGCAGCTTTCGCAGTGTGGGGCAGCTCGCCTATCGGTTCCCAACGGTATCGCAGATCGCCGAGCAGCAGCAGAGCGAATGAGAACAGCCAAATCGGAGTCCGGCGAAACGTCTCTGCATGCATGATCTACCCCCCAGTGAAACGGTCCTTCTCCAACATTGCCGACATCGCGTCAACGAACACGGCACCGGCCGAGGTCGAAGGGTTACGGCCGGAGCGACGGCTTGGCACACCGCGATCATCTGTGACCAGCGTGACCACCGGCCTGCCGCCAGATCATTTGGAAAAGAAACTGGGGCGTGGCGAAAGTTGCGGCCAATTGGGAAGGGAGCATGTAATCCCCCCATCCCGGAGGGAGAGGGAGCTCGATGGGTCTCCCTTTGGAAGAGGGCCAGGGGGAGTATAAGTGAAATACCTGCCTCCTTCACCAGCGGAGCGAGTCTCTACACTCTCGCCTGACCTACGGAGTCCGTCGTGTCCGAAAACCTTCGCCAGCAGCTCAGCGAGCACCTCCCCCCGCTCGACCAGATCGGCTTCGTCGTGCGCGATGCCGACGCCGCCGTGCGCCAGTACGAGCCGCTCATCGGCGCGTTCGAAGTCGCTCAGTACGACCTGAAAGACGTCGTCTACCGCGGCCGCAAGGTCGACTGCACGCTGAAGATCGCGATCGGCAAGTCGGGCGACACCGAGGTCGAGTTCATCGAGGTCGTTCGCGGCGAGACCTACCACAACGAGTTCCTCGAACGCGGCGGCGACGGACCACACCATATCCGTTTCACCGTACCCGACCTGGACGCGACCCAGGCAAAACTCGAGCAACTCGGCCTGACGGCGGTCTTCGGACAGCGCTTCGCGCCCGGCCTCGCCTTCGTCTACCTCGAGGACAACCGGGGCCGCGTCGTCGAGATCTACGAGAACAACCTCTGACGGATCCGGCGGCGTTCGCCGAGAATGACGAATCGCCGAGCGGACCCGCGGGGCCGATTCGGCTAACTCAGCCGAACCCGCTCGAGGTTCTGCGGCACGACGGCATTCCAGCCCAAATCGCGCACGATGCGAGCGCGCAGCGCCTCGGCACTGGCGGGCTCCCCGTGGACGACGAAGGCAACCTCCGGCGGCTTTGGCGCGGTCGCGAGCCAACCCAGAATTTCGCCCTGATCGGCGTGTACCGAAAACGCGGGAACATTGACGATGGCGGCTCCCACTGGAACATACGAGCCGAGCAACTTGAGCGTGTCCTGCCCCTCGAGCAGACGGCGACCACGCGTCCCACCGGCCTGAAACCCGACCAGGATCACCGTATTGCGAGGGTCTGGCAGAAGCCGCCGCAGATGGTGAAGAACCCGCCCGCCGGTCGCCATTCCCGAGGCGGAAATGATGATCGCGGGACCCGGCTCATCGTTGATCGCGATCGATTCCTCGACGCTCTTCGCCTCGATGAGCCGTCCGGGATAGAAGGGATCGGGTTCCCCCTGGAAGTCGGATTTGACCTCCGCGCTCCCTTCGGCCAGGGCGCGACGGTACACATCGAGCGTCCGCAGTGCCATTGGGCTGTCGACGTAGACCGGCAAGTTGGGGACCTTGCCTGCGCGGATGAGCCGGCGCAGGTGCAACAGGATCACCTCCGTTCGATCCACGGCAAACGACGGGATGACCGTAATACCGCCCTTGTCGGACGTCCGCCGCAACGCCTGCTCGAAGAGCTCGATCGACGCCGCATCCTCGTGCAGGCGATCGCCGTAGGTCGACTCGGTCAGGATCATATCGGCCGCGGGCAGCGGCTGCGGCGGACAGAGGAGGGGATGGTGCGGGCGGCCCAGGTCGCCACTGAAGACGATGGTCCGCGTCCGTACCTCGTCGAGGTGGAGCGCGATCGTCGCCGATCCGAGAATGTGCCCGGCTCTGCGAAATTCCGCGTGAATTCCGGGGGCGATCTCCACCGTTTTCGCAAATGGGACGGGCTCGAACAGCTGCAACGCCTGGACCGCATCCGCCTCGGTGTACAGAGGCCGCGCCGGGCTGTGCTTGGAGTAGCCACGCCGATTGGCGTACTCGGCTTCCTCCTCCTGCAGATGACCGCTGTCCGGAAGCACAATAGCGCAGAGATCGACGGTATTCCGAGTGGCGAAAACCGGGCCCGCAAAGCCGGCCCTCATGAGCGCCGGCAGATAGCCAGAGTGATCGACGTGCGCGTGCGTCATCACGACCGCGTCGATCGACGCCGGGTCGACGGGGAAGTTAGCCCAGTTGCGCTCGCGGAGCTTCTTGTATCCCTGAAACAACCCGCAGTCGACGAGAACCCGGGCGTGCGGTGTCTCAACTAGAAAGCGACTCCCCGTCACGGTTTGCGTCGCGCCGAGGAAACGCAGGACCGCCCGGCCGGGTCGCCGAGCATCGCGCCGATCGCGGCCGTGTTTCGTCTTCGCGGACTGCTTGGTCATCGATACCACCTCCGTGCATTCAGCTACCGATTCCCAACCGAATCGGGAGCGAGTTCTCGATCCGCCCCATTCCGGCGGATGAACCTGTACGTCCATACCTTGATGAAGTCGTTCAACACGAACCACGCCGTCGCGTAGAGATAGATCCAACCCACCCAAGCCCAACCGATGGCCGGCATGAAGATGCCGTAACAGGCGATCAAGGCGCCGGCGAGTTGCGTACTAACCGTCGCCAGGAGGAGTCGCCAGGAGGGGTAGGGACGCTGCCAGAAGTGCCGGGTTCCACTGCGCGTGACATAGATCGTCGAGTGTCCGGCAACGTCGAGCTTGAGGAAGAGAATCGCCTGGAGCAGGTGCTCGGGAATACCCATACTCACGAGGATCAAGAAGATCAGGAACGACGACGTGACGCCGGCGACGCCGAGTACGCTGGCGACGGTCAGGACCTCTTTCATGTTCCACTTCACTGGCTTCTCGGCAATGCTGGCGTTGTCATAGGCGATCGTCATGATCGGGATATCGTTGAGCAGCGCCAAAAGGATGATCATGATGGCGGTGACCGGGTAGAAGTTGAACACCACGATGGCGAGCGTCATGAACAGGATGACGCGCATCGTCTCGGCGATGCGGAAGACCGAGTAGCTCCCCATCCGCTCGAAGATCATGCGCGACTCTTCGATGGCGCGCACGATCACGGAGAGGCCCGGTGCCATCAGGACCAGGTCCGCTGCCGCACGCGCCGCGTCGGTCGCGCCCGACACGGCGATTCCCGCGTCGGCCTTGCGCAGTGCCGGGGCATCGTTGACCCCGTCACCGGTCATGGCAACGATGTGGTCCTTGTGTTGCAAGACTTCGACGATCCGGTACTTGTCTTCCGGCAATACCTCCGCGAAGCCACCGGATCTCTCGACGAGATCGAGGAGCTCCGATTCCTGGAGTCCGTCGAGTCCGTTCTCGGGCGACTGCTCCGCGAGCTCCGCCGAGCGGTGTATTTCGCCCTCGATGCCAAGCTGCCCGGCGATCTCCTCCGCTATCGCCTGGTTGTCACCGGTGATCATTTTGATCTCGAGTCCGAGCTGCCGGGCCTGTGTCAGCGTCTCCGCCGAGTCCTCACGCGGCGGATCGAAAAGTGGCATGAGTCCTACCGGGTGAAAGCGCTCTTCCTCCGGCCGACGCCGGGCGACCGCCAGCGTTCGGTTCCCCCGGCTCGCGAGGTCTCTCACACGAGCATCGGCTTCTTTCGGGACCTCGCCGGGAACACACAGTCCAAAAATCACCTGCGCGGCGCCCTTGGTAATCACCCAACGCTCATCGCCGACGAGGACGGTCGCTTGCGTCCGTTTGTGGACGGGATCGAAGGGCGTGAACTGCTCGAGTCGCGCAGCGGCCACGGCCGCATACGCACCGCGGGCCTTCAACGCTTCGAAAACAGGGACTTCGAGGGGGTCGGCGTTTTCTTCTCGGCTCGCCAGCGCGGCGTTCGTCAGGACGTCGATTCCGGCATACGAGCCGAACGCCACCGGCTCACCGAGCGCCATCCGGTTTTGCGTCAGCGTTCCGGTCTTGTCGCTGCACAGGACATCGACACCGGCGAGCTCCTCGATCGCTACCAAACGACTGACGATGGCTTGGTGCTTCGAGAGCCGCACGGCACCTACAGCCATCGTCACGGAGAGCACCGCGGGAAGCGCCACCGGGATCGAGGCGACGGCGAGGACGAGGCAGAATCGCAGGATCTCCAGCGGCGGATCGCCGCGATAGAGGGCGACGCAGATGATCAGGACCACCAGCACCAGCGCCAGCGCGATCAGGAAATTGCCGACTTGAATCACGGCGCGCTGGAAATGGCTGTTTTCCTCGCGCTCGGCGCGGGCGACGAGGGAAACCGTCTTGCCGAAGTAGGTCTCCAGCGCGATCGCTTTGACGCGGCCCGTCATCTCCCCCATCTTGACGATGGCATTGGCGTAGGCGTCGTCGCCGCGCCCCTTCGAAACCGGCAGCGACTCACCGGTCAGCGCCGACTGGTCGAGCTGGAGAAAGTCGCCCGCGATTAGCTCGAGATCCGCCGGCACAAGGTCGCCGATCCTCACCTTGACGACATCGCCCGGCACCAGCTCACGCGCCGGGATCTCACGCCACTGCCCCTCGCGCAACACCCGCGCGGTTCGCGCAAGCTTCTCACGGAGAATCGCGAGGGCGCTCAGGGCCTTCGACTCCTGGCGAAAGTCGATGAAGACGTTGACCACCAGCAGCACGCAAATGATCGTGAAGTCTTCCCACTTTTCGGCAACCGCCGAAAGAATGCCGGCGGCCTCGATCATCCAGGGGATCGGGCCCCAGAGGCGTTTGAGCAACCGGCGCCATGCGGCTTCCCGTTGTTCCGGGATTTCGTTGAATCCGTGCTCGCGCCGCGCCGCCTCGACCTCGGCGGCGCCAAGCCCGCTCAGCACCGCGCCCTCGCCCGAGGTGGAGACGGCGGCGGTTTCGAGCGATTCATCCTTCTTCTCGTCCATCTCGTCTCCATCGACGATCTCCGGGGAAGGAGATCAGCGCGTGTCCTGTCTTTCGACGGGCCGCCGCCTCGATCTTGCGCTGCAGCGTGCACCAGTACTAGTAAGGGTCCGTCGGTAGCGATACCCGCGGAGCCTCCGGCTCGAGCGGCAGCGATGTGCTGACAGGGGCACCCGGTCAGGCCGCGTCCGGGTTCCCGCGGTTTTCCAGCGGGCAGTGGGTGACTCACCGTCGATTGGCCGTTGCCTTCGGATCGCGTTCCTGATTTCTATCGCCACGACAGAGGAGGAAAGAATGTTGTCAGCGTCGACACGCATCGTCTTGATCACATCCATGGGCGTCCTACTCGCCGCCACCGCGTTTGCCGGCGACGATCTGTCCGCCGACACCGTCCTCGACCGCATGCAGCAGGCGATGTGGCCCGGTGTTACCCGCGCGGCGAACTTCGAGTTCTCGGTGACGACCACGGACGGTGAGCGCGCTCGGCTGGCAGGCAAGGTCTACTCCAGAGGTCGCGAGCGCCTCCACCTGGTTCTGCAAACCCCTCCCGGATTGCAGGGGTTCGCTCTGACCGCGGAGCACGTCGCCTCTGCAAACGACCGAATCTGTATCTACGTGCCCTACGTGCGGCGTGTTCGCGAGTTGAACGGCAACATGCGCAAACAGAGCTTCTTCGACACCGACTTCAACTATGAGGATCTCGGTCTGGAAGATCTCGGCACGGCCCAGAGCATGCGGACGGGCATCGCCAAACAGCCCGGTCACCGCCTCATCATGATTGAATCGACCCCCCATGACGACTGGTGGTACTCGAAAATCGTGCGCTACATCGACGACCAGAATTTTCTTCCCTACAAGACGGAGTACTTCTGCAAGGGAGTCGGGCTTTGCCGCGTTCGCATCTTCGACCGGGTCGAGCAGGTCGGCGGACACCCGACCGCAACGCAAATCTCCATGCAGAATCTGATCTCGCACGAGACCACTCATCTCACGCTGAGCAACATCAAAGACAACGCCAAACTGCCCGACGCGGCATTCGATTGCGGCTCGGCAACGGCGAGCGGCGGCGGCTGATCGCCCGCGCGCGGTAACCGCGGCGCTGCTGCTCCTGCCCGCGCCGGTGAAGGTGCAGGATCGCGACTCAACGTTTCGGGAGAACGGATGGGCTGCCAAGGCGAACCTCGAGGTGATGGGTCGCGCCGTCGAGCGGCAGGGCAACGGCGGCGACCTCGACCACGGCTCCGTCCAGGCGAAGCTCGGCGACACCGTGGCCGACTCCCTGCGGGTCTTCGACGCTGACCTCCAGGATTCCTTCATCGCAGCGGACCACCGCCTCGAATCGGCCCCAGTCACGGGGGATGCACGGGTCGATCGCGATCTGGCCGTCGGCGCGGCGGATCCCCAGAATCTCCTCGACCCCGAGCCGCCACGCCCAGGCGGCGGAGCCGGTGTACCAGGTCCAACCGCCTCGCCCCGCGTGCGGCGCGACGGATCCTATGTCGCCGGCCATCACGTAGGGCTCGACCGCGTACTTTTGCACCGCGGCAAGGTCCCGGGCGTGCAAGATCGGGTTGAGGATGCCAAATAATCGCGTCGCTCGGTCCCCGTCACCGCGCCGCGCGAAGGCCCCTGCGAGCCAGGTGGCGGCGTGCGAGTACTGGCCACCGTTCTCGCGAATCCCAGGTGGGTAAGCGCGGATGTAGCCGGGGTCGCGAGGGGTCCTGTCGAACGGCGGCCAGAGAAGGAGGATGAGACGCTCGGTTTTCGACACCAGCTTGCTCTCGGCGGCGGCTAGCGCCCTCCCCGCGCGCTCCGGATCACCCACGCCGGACAACACGGCCCACGCCTGCGACACGAGGTCGATGCGACATTCCTCCGACTCGGCCGACCCCCATCGGAGGCCTTCGTCATCGAAGGCGCGCAGGTACCACCCGCCGTCCCAACCAAACTGTTCGACGGCGCCAGCAATTTCTTCGGCCCGACGCCGCAGGGCCTCCGCTCGCTCGCTATCGCCAGAACGCGCGCAGAGGTCAGCAAACCCCGAGGTCGCCGCAATCGCGAACCACGCGAGCCAGACGCTCTCGCCGCGACCGCCGATACCGATCCGGCTCATCCCGTCGTTCCAATCGCCGGCACCCATCAACGGGAGACCGTGCGCACCGCTCGTCAACCCCTTCTCGATCGCCCGGCTACAGTGCTCGAACAATGACGCCGACCGCTCGCCTGAGGTGAAGGTGGCGTAGCGGTCGTGCTCCTCGGGCTCCAGAACGGGCGCGCTCAGGAACGGCACGGGCTCGTCTAGCACGGCGGTATCGCCTGTGGTGGCGACATAATGCGCGGTCACGAACGGCAACCAGAGAAGATCGTCGGAGCAGCGGGTGCGAACACCCCGCGCGGCAGGTGGGTGCCACCAGTGCAGCACGTCGCCCTCTTCGAACTGCGCTCCGGCGCAGGTGAGTATATGTTGCCGGACCAGATCGGGCTCGACGGCGGTCAGGGCCATGACATCCTGCAGCTGGTCGCGGAAACCGATCGCACCGCCGGGCTGGTAAAACCCGGCCCTTGCCAGCCACCGCGAAGAGATCGTCTGGTACAACAGCCAGCGGTTCAACAGCAGATCCATCGACGGTTCGGGGGTGCGAACCTGAATCGCGCCAAGGCGGCGATCCCAATACTCGGTCAGTGCCTCGCGTTCGGCATCGACCACCGACGCTTGCCGCCAGTGTGTTAGAAGTTCGCGGGCATCCTCCGCATCGCGCCCCTGGCCGAGCACGAAAAGCAGCTCGGTCGTTTCGTCCGGCGCGAGATCGACGTGCACCTGCAAGGCAGCGCACGCGTCGCCGCCGGTCGCGATGTGGTTGGTTAGGCCCAAGCGGCGCAGTGCGGCGGGCTCTCTTCGGTCACCGTTGCGGCCGAAGAACTCGACGCGATCCGTAGTGAAACCGTGCGGCCTGCGATCCGACGCCAGGAACGCGACACGCCCGGCGAACTCTTCTGTCCAAGCGTTCTTCGCCAGAAGCGCGCCGCGCACAGCGTCGTATTCGGAAACCACGTGCACACCGCTCGCGCCGCGCGAGGTACCGAGAACCCACTCGGCGCAGTAAGTCGCCGTGATCCGCCTGGGCCGTGCCAGTTCATTGTGCAGCCGCAAACGAACGACTTTCACCGGCGCCCCGGTCGCAACGAAGACGTGCAAACGCTGTTCGAGGCCGTGACTGCGGTGCTGCCACTCGCTGGTTCCGGCGCCGTGCATCACCCGATAGGCGGAATCGGCGCCGGCCGGCTGGGGAGTCGGCGTCCATACCACAGCAGTTTCTTCGTCGCGCAGATAGATAGACTCGCCGGGAGGATCGAGCACCGGATCGTTGCTCCACGGCGTCAGTCGATTCTCGGCACTGTTGAGCGCCCAGCTGAAGCCGAGGCCGGACTCACTCACCATCGTGCCGAAATCGCCGTTCGCCAAGATGTTGCACCAAGGCGCGGGGGTGGTGTCTCCGGGTTCGAGATAGATGCAATACTCGCGGCCGTCGGCCGTGAATCCGCCGATGCCGTTGTCGAACAGCAACCCGCTGGGGCGCTCGATGGGTGATCGAGAGAGGTCGGATTGCGGACCGCGGCTGGCCGCGATCCGTGCCGGCCGCTGCGGCGTGTCGGCGCGCGCCGCGAGCTGTCGGGCGAGCCCGGCATCGGCGTCGAGGATTACGCGCGCCGTCGCTTCGAGCAGGCGACGCTGCTCACGCGGAATCTGATCCTCGCGGACGAAGTGGATGCCACCGTCGCGCTCCAGCCATTCCTGCGCGCCCATCCGTTGCACGACGCTGTGTAGATCGCGCAAGCCCTCATCTTCGTAGCCCGAGCCCCCCTGCCAGAGAACGACGAGGTCGACCGCCGCACCGCACGAACGCCACAAGCTCTGGGCTTGGATCAGCTCGTACGTCGTCTTGGGGTCGCGCTGTGATCCGCTGCGCAACAGCAGAATCGGAAGGTCTCCCGAAATCCCGAGGCCCCACAGGCCGTGCTGGCCGAGATCGTTGGCTTCGATGGTCGATGCGGGACAGCGCAGCGCGGGATCGGGATACAACAACCGCGACAACAGTTGCTGGATAGGCGACAAGCTCTCGGGGCTCATCCCGAGGCGCCGCACTCGGTGGCGAGCCTCGACCGCCGCGTCGCGCATCACCCAGTCCAGCGACGGCAGCGTCTCGTAGCGCTCGGCGATTTCGATCAACGACGCGCGACTGGCCGCCGCTATCGTAACGAAGGCGAGACGCTCGCTGGCACGGGCGGCGAGATCGACCCGGGCCTCGATCACCATGACCGGATCGAGCGTCGCACCCACTGTGCTGGAGAGCCCGGAGGCAATCCCTTGCGGATCTCGTATGCTGCCGCCGCGGCCCAGGAATCGCGCACGATCCGTTTCGAACCGTCCCGGTTTGACCGCTCTGCCGTGACAGGTCAAGCGATGCAACAGGAGTGGCATCTCCTCGTTCGGTTCGCGCGCCCGGCGCTCGAACAGCAACCCGTTGACGCCCTCGATGTGTTCGCTGGTGACGAAGAGCTTGCTGAACGCCGGATGCCGCTCGTCGTCGGCCGGCGCGGCCAGGGCGACCTCACCGTAGCTGAAGACACGCAGCCGGCGCGGGCGCTCGCTCTCGTTGATCAGTGTCAGACTTCGGATCTCGACGTCGTCCGATGGCGCGACCGCAATCTCCAGGCGATGAAAGATCCCGTCGCGGCGCTGGGTAAGCTCGACCTTGTGGGCCTCGAACACGACTCGCTCAATCTTGTTATCCCGGCCCAGAGGTTGGTGGCCGACCGACCACAGAGCGCCACTCTCCTCGTCGAGGACGTAGATCCAGATCCCGGTATCTTCCAGAGCTGAATCGGGGTTCCAACGGGTCAGCGCCAGGTTTCGCCAGCGCAGACCACCGGCGCCCGCCGCAGTGACGAAACTGCCCATCCGGCCATTGCCGAGCCCGTGAACTTCGGGATGGTGATCGCTGGGCACGGGTTGCCAGGCCGGCAACTCGATCACCTCACGCTGCGGCCGCAGCTCCGGCGCCACCTGGGTTTCGATCGGAGCCTCGATAGGAGCGTCCACCGGAACTCGTTCGTAGAGCAGCAACTCGGCGCTGCGCACACACGGATCGACCTGAAATCGCCGCACCAACACTCCGTCACAGAGCGCATTGTCGAGCGCAGCGAGGATCATCCCCTGGTGGTGCGCCATGTACGAGAGAACCGGTACGGACTCCCTTCCCTCGGGAACCCGGTCTGGAGTGAAGTCGGCCGCCTCGTAGAGGCCGTAGGCTCCCATCATCGGCATCTCGGCCAGCCGCTCGAGGTTCCGGGTCGCCGCTTGTGGGTTCATCGGCAGTGCCAACGCACTGGCATAGGGGGCGACCACCAGATCCTCAGACAAACCGCGCTTCAGACCCAGGCTGGGAACTCCGAAGGCGCGGTAACGGTAGTGCCCTTCCGGGTTGACGGCCGCGTAACCGGATTCGGAAATCCCCCAGGGCACTCGGCGCTTGCTTGCGTAAGCGCGCTGGGCCTCCACCGCAGCCATCTGGCTGGTGGCCAGAAGCGTCCCGTCGTGAGTGCCGAGCAGCAGCGGTGGCATGAGGTATTCGAACATCGTGCCGCCCCACGACAGCAACCCCGGGGCGCCGGCAATGTCGGTGATCGACCGGTCCAGCGCGAACCAATGCTCGACCGGCACGTCCCCTTTGGCGATCGCCACAAAACTCGCCAGCCGGGCCTCCGAGGCCAGAAGGTCATAGTGGTTGGAGTCGAGCCGGTTGGCGGTATGGTCGTATCCGATGAAGAAAAGACGCTTGTCGGTATCGTACAAGCCGCGGAAGTCCATTCGCAGCGCTTCCTCGGCGGCGAGCTGGGAAAGATCGAGCAACTCCTGGCCAAGCGCACCGGCAGCCGACTGACTGCGTTGCAGAGCCCGGGCGAAGTCATCGCACCAAGCGTGCAGCGGCGATGGATTCTGCGCGCTGGAAGTATCGCACGAGAGTTCGGCGCGCAGCGGCTCGAGCAGCCGGTGTGCCTCGCCGCAGGCATGCTCGAGCGAGTCCAAGGTCAGCGTCGCAGGCAGTACCGCCGACAGTTGCTCGCCAAGCGCCGCAAGGTCGATCTCGGACGCGGCTGTCTTCGCCGCGGCCGCAAACGACTCGAGCAGCGGTAACCACGCGAGCTGCCCTTCCCGCTCGCGTCGCAGCTCACGCAGTTGCTGGTGCAGACGCTCGACCCACACGCGCAGATCGTGCAATACCGCCAGATCGATGGACGCCGGCGGCTTCGCAATCCATTCCGTCAACTGGCGGTCGAGCTCTGGAATCTCGGCACCGACCATGCGCGCCAGCACATCTCCATGACGAGCCGGGCGGTCGCGCGCTCGCCGCGCCTCCGCACCGAGAGCGACGACTCTGCTGAGCAACGGCTCGGCACGAGACCCCGAGGCACTCGCCGCCCTCGACGCAAGTCGCCGTATGTCGTCTTCGAGGATGGCGAGCGTATCGACCAGGCCATCCCAGGGCGCCGTGCGCAGCACCGATGCGCGGCCAGCCTCGAGGCAAGCTTCCTCGAGTACCAGGAGCGCGGCTGCCAGGTTCCCACTGTCGACCGTGGACACATAACGAGGTTGGAGCACCTCCAGAGTCGTCGTGGCGTACCAATTGTAGAGATGTCCACGGTAACGTTCCATGCTTCGCATCGTGTCGATCGTATTGCGCAGCCGGTAGGCCAACACGGTCGTCCCGATGTAACCGAGATCCCAGGCGGCCAGCGTGGACAGAAGTATCATGCCGATGTTGGTCGGAGACGTGCGGTGCGCGATCGTCACGTGGGAAGCTCCCTGACAATTGTCAGGCGGCAGCCAATGGTCGTCCGGGCCGACGAAGGTCTCGAAGAACAACCAGGTCCGCCGAGCGAGACGTCGCAGAAACGCCCTCTGCGATGCATCCAGGGGCGCTTCGATACGACGGGTCGGGCAGCTGACGCGGTACGCGATCCAGGGAGCCAGGAACCACAACAACAGTATCGGCAGGGCTGCCGGCAGCGCCGTCGGGTGCCATGCCATCACCCCACCCGCCAGCGCGACAGCAAGCAGCGGCGCGGCGGCGAACTCCCGCGCGTAGACGAGCAGCGAGGTTCGTTCACCGAGCGACGCCTCCGTCTGTGCAGCCGTGGTCCACTCCAAGAGATGGCGCCGCGATACCGCCAAGCGGAACAGCGTGCGCGCGATGGCGTCGAGATTGCCCACCGTTTCACAGGGGAGAAACGCCACCAACAGAGCCCACCGCGCGACGCTTTCACGCAGGTCGAGCATCGCGCGACGCAGCAGGTCACCGCGCCGCGGCCGCAACCCGAAACGGATCAGCTCCGCACCGAGGTCGAGGATGATATGCGCCGCCGGCGCGAATACCGCGAGCACCGTCCAGATCAACGGGTCACCGGGGAGAACCAGCCACCCGACCACCAACAGCATCAGCAACGCTGGAGCGAGCAGGCTACGCCGTAAGTTGTCGACGATCTTCCAACAGTCGATGGCCGAAAAAGTAGAGCGGTGAGGACTGCCATCAGCTGCGGGAACGCGACGGCCGAGCCACGGCAGGAGTTGCCAATCACCGCGAATCCAACGATGCAGCCGCCTCGAATAGGTGAGATAACTGTCCGGCAGCTCCTCGTAGACAATCACGTCGGTCGCCAGAGCTGCGCGGGCGAGCAGCCCTTCCAGCAAATCGTGGCTCAGGATGGCGTTTTCCGGAATCCGGCTCCCCGCAGTACGGCGAAATGCGTCCAGGTCGTAAATACCCTTCCCCACGTACACGCCTTCACCAAAGAGATCCTGGTAGGTGTCGGAAACCGCGCGGCTGTAAATATCGATGGCCGTGTCACCCGCCGAGAGCCTGGCGAAGAGGGTGCGCGATGCGTTCGCGGGGGAAATCTCGACACGCGGTTGAACGATCGTGTAGCCGGCGACCACTCTGCCCGTCTCCGGGTCGACTTCGGCGCGGTTGAGCGGGTGCTCGAGGATTCCGATCAAACGCGCCGCCGCGCCCGCCGGCAGCACTGTGTCCGCATCGAGGGAAATGACGTAGCGAACATCGCCGCGCAGTCCGGCCGCAGCCCCCTCGTGCACCGTGAAATCGTTGATGTCTTCGCCGGCCAAGAAGCGATTGAACTGGTCCAGCTTGCCGCGTTTGCGCTCCCAACCCATCCAGCATGCCTCGCCCGGACTGTAACGCCGGCGACGGTGGAGTAGGTGAAAGGGCCCTTGCCCGCTCTGGCCATGGCGGCGGTTGAGACGACGGATTCCATCGATCACCATGCCGACCAGTTCGCCATCGCCCGGCATCGTCTCCGCCGCGGCATCGACATGATCGGTCAACAGCACGAACTGCAGGAAAGCATGGGGGTTGGAGAGGTAGTGGCGCTCCAGGTTCTGCAACAGCGCGTCGACTTCCCCCGCGCCACTGAGTAACGCCGGTACGACCACCGCGGTCTTGCAACGCTGTCCGACGGTCGCGTCGACTTTGATTTTGGGAAGCACCCGCGGTCGAACCAGGCGACCGACGGCCCACTGAGTCAAACCAATCCCCAGCATCGACGCGGGTAGCAGAGCGCCGAGGACACCGAGCACCCAGGAACCCGGGCCGGCACCCGCCCGCTGCAACAGCGCCGCCGGTAGCGCGAGAGGAGCTAGGGTAAACACCGTCAGCGACACCAGATACGCCCCCCGGGCATGCCTCCGCGCAAAACGACGCAACCGCTGCCAGCTGTCCGGACGGCCGCCAAACGAACGCTCGAACGCCGGATACCCTTCATCGACCAGCCAGTATCCGACGTGATTGAGGCGCGGACTTTCGTCGGTGAAATCTCGCGCGCGGGCGACCGCGGCCCGGGCGACGTCGATCTCGGGGCGGCCGGTCGCACGCGCCAGGTGCTCGACCGCCTTGCGGTAGAGATCGGCGCTCTCCGCTTCCATCCGCGCGTACGCTCCAGCCGGATCCGCGCGCAGGGCAGCGTCGACGACGCTGGTCTCGCGGACGAACCGCATCCACGAGATCTCCGCCAGAACTCGCAACGTCCGCGTCGCACGAGCGATGCACTCGACATCCTCCAGCGAGCGTCCGGCGAGCACCGTCGGACCGGAGCGAAACGGCGACGCCAAGCGCGGCGCAAGTCGCTCCAACGCGGCCGCCAGCTCCTCGAGGCAGACCAGTCGCAGCATGGTCGGCATCGCCCACAGCTCCGCCATGTCGAGCGGGGCGACGTCCTGGTAGGCGCTCACGAAACGCGAAACGGTCGACCCGGCCAACCTGAACTCGACGAACCGCAACAGCTCGCGGGCCACGGCGTAGACGCGTGGGATTCCACCGACCAGGGGCCGCAAGTGGGAATAGAACCCCGCGGGGAGATCTTTTTCGATTTGCCGTGCCGCACGTTGGATCAGGTGGGCGTTGTCGAGCAGCCACTCCGCAGCCTTGCTCAGCGATGCGTCGGCATGCTGCAGGTCGCGACAGGCGCCGTCCAACCAGACCGGGAATCGGCTCAGCCGCGCCAGCGGATCCAGCGGGGCCGGAGCCCCCGCGCCGATGACGTGCTGCCGAGCGAGATCGAGGGCAGCTCGGTCCAGCGGTCTGGCATCCAGCGGTCTCGGATCGGGGGTATCGTCCCCGTCACTCATTGCGGGGCGAGATGAGAAATTCGCAGATCCTCATCGCACGAGCACCTCGACATCTCCTCGTACTCACCCGGTTCGCGGACGATCAAGAGCGGGGCGCTGGTGTGCGTAATGAAGTGACTCGCGACGTTGCCACAGGCGGCCTTGAATCGACCCGAAGCGCCGTGTGCTGACAAGATGATGAGGTCAGCTCGTTCTCGAGACGCAACCTGCATCAGGGCGTCGCGCGGGTCGCCACTCCGCACCAGCACGCTGCGAGCCGGAATCCCGGCTGCTTTGAGCTGGGCCAGCTTGCTTGCGAGATATTCCCCGGCCGCGCGCTCGTTGTACGTCCTGACACGATCCTCGATCTCCATCTCTTCGGCGCTCGGCGCACTCGAGTGGAACATACCCGGTCGATCGAGCGATAGCGCAACGATCAACTCGGCGCCGGGGGCAGCCGCCAGGCGCATCGCCACCGGAATCGCCCTCTCGGCCAGGGAGGAGCCGTCCAACGGCAGCAGGATCCGCGCGTACTCCACCGATCGCCCAACTTCCGGAGATGTCACCGTCGACGGCACCAACAGGATCGAAGTGTCGACCCCTTCCACCAGCTTGTGTGCGTTTCCGGCTAGGCTCCAACGAGAGTCGCCGCTCTCGCCGTGCGTCGACAACACGATGAGATCGACTCCGTTGCCAACCGCCCAGGCTCGGATCTGCTCGGCCGCGCGCCCCTCCTGGAGCTCGGTGTGAACCGTCAATTCCTCGAGCCGCGGATGGGCGGCGGCGTCTTCCAGGAAACGCCGTGCCTCCTGTCGCCGAACCAACCAATCAAAAGCATCGACGGGAACTCGATCACCGCCACCCGGATGGTGTTCGAGGACGTGCAGCAGGGTCAGTTGTGCGTCCCATATGTGCGCCATCGCGGCGGCGTGCAACAGCGCGCGCTCGGCGAACTGAGAATGATCCATGCAGATGACAATGTGATGATAGCGACCGACGTCAGCAGACATGCCGGTGCCGGCCTGACCGGCTACCGCGGGACCTTCCTCAGCCCGCCCCGCAGGCCGCAGCGACCGTGAGCCACTCGTCGAATCCAAACCGCTTTCCAACGCGTTCGGCATACAGACCTCCTCCGGCCACCGTGCAAGCCCACGCGGCAGGCCACAAGGGGCCGCGTAAAGCACGCCAGCAAGCCAGCCTCACCTCTAAGCACCATCGCCGGATGCGTCAATGGGCTGATGCCCACGCATCTCCCGGGACCGCCCGCACCTGCCAGACGAAGGATTTCTGTTAGCGACCATCGCGCCAACCTTCTTCACCAATCCGTGGCAGAGTTGACGCGGCGGAACTCCCCGGGGCTCGGAAACGGCAGCGAGTCGATCCCATTTCCGAAAATATGCGGGGGCGCGAACCCCGGAACCACGCCCGCCTGCCAAAGCGCAGTCACGAGAGCACCGGCGAGCACGGGCAATCCCGCCGGCCCCATGATCAGAAGTGATCGGGCCGCGCGGCGTCCCAATCGGCCCGCCAATCGACGGGAACCTCGCCATCGAGGAGAAATCCTTCCGGGTGAAAGGGGTAGAGCTCACCGAAGTGCTTGAAATGGAACGCGTCGACCTGGCGGAGAATATGCATCGGCCGGATCTCGCGCGGGCTGCTCAGCCCGGCGGTTCCGAGGAGCTCGCAGAACGCCCGCACCGTGGCCTCGTGATAGCGGGCGACCCGGCGTGATTTGTCGTCGACATCGACGCCTACCGACCGCGCCGGGTCCTGCGACGCCACACCGACAGGACAGGTGTTGTCATTGCATCGGCGCGCCTGGATGCACCCCAACGCGAACATCATCGCCCGCGCGGCGTTGCAGAGGTCGGCACCCAACGCCAGATTGCGAAAGATGTGGAACCCGGTCGTCACCTTGCCGGC
>Ga0114931_10001321_pt1 | contig 31643 bp, 29 predicted proteins | sample 2SBtaG_FD_89579 | JGI IMG/M metagenome (GOLD analysis project Ga0114931, IMG submission 89579) | Deep subsurface microbial communities from Kolumbo volcano to uncover new lineages of life (NeLLi) - 2SBTROV14_V59a metaG | ecosystem: Environmental > Aquatic > Marine > Volcanic | place: Kolumbo...
CTTATCTGATGAATATCTTTTTGCAGGCTTTTGACGAAGGATGGCTAACTGATGGGCGAGGTAAGAAAGTTTATCTTTCTGATGCGATTGTCATTATGACGTCCAATCTTGGATCGGAGAATTTCAAGAAATATGAAAAACCTCTTGGTTTTGGAATGAAATCTCTGGGCGATATAGGGGCGATAAAGAATGATGTTATGAAAGCAGCGGAGACGCGCTTTTCGCCCGAGTTTAGAAACCGGATTGATGAGATTATAATCTTTTCGCCGTTGACGATGGATGAGGTTCGCGACATAGCTAAGATTTATTTAAGTAGTGTTAGTAAACAGATGGAAGACCAGGGTAAAACGGTAAAAATTACCGACAAGGCTATTGATGCACTTACCGAGAAGGGATTCAGTCCCGCTTATGGTGCTAGATTTTTAAAACGCCATATTGATCAAACTGTTAAACTTCCGATTACGAGTTTGTGGAAAACAAGCTCGGAGTTTTTAGTAGATGTAAAAGACGGAGAGGTAATTGTTGAGGCTGATGATTCCGTCGGTTTGAATTAATTTAAGAGAACATTTTTGTACTTTGGGACTTAAGCGATTATTATTTCGTTTTAGTCCCATTACTTTTTGGAGGAGAAAATGAACCAATTCTTACGAAAACTTACATTCGCTATATCGTTAATCAGCATCGGGTTAATAGCTTCCGATCACATAGAGGCGCAGAATCTATCATTGAATTACGTTTACAGACTCGATTTGCGACGGGCAACCAAGGCGCCCAAGTTTACTACCTTTCCGGATGTTGAGTATCCTGATTCAGCCAGAAAAAATGGTGTTGAAGGAAAGGGCAAATATGTTTTGACGCTCACAAAAGAAGGAATAGCTAAGGACGTCTCGACGCTAACTAGTCTTTCAAAGAAGGTTGATAATGCGGTAATGGACGCTCTGAAAAAAATTCGTTTTCAACCCGGTGAGAATAATGGAGCTGCGATTGATGTAAAGATGTTTTTCGATTTTATTGTTTCGGCAATTTACGATGAGAGAGATAAGGGCGTTAAAAAACCAAAAATAATTGAAAAACCGAATCCGGTTTATCCAAAGGCTTTTCTTGCGGAAAAACTTAAGGATAAAGTTTATGTTGCGGTGATGTTTTATGCCGATGGTTCGTTAAAGGTAGTTGGGGTTAACAGCACCATGCCCAAGGAATTTGATAAAGCGGCAAGGGAAGCTGCATCGAAAATCAAATTTATGCCTGCTGTTCATAAAAAAAGCAAGAAGAAGGTTTCTCAGAAAATAACGGTTGTGTACAAATTTAAACCCTGACAACGATATGAAATCGAATGTGCATCTAAGAATTTTACAATAGGCTTTTCGAATTGCTTTGAAATTATAAGGAAATTATGAGAAAAAAAGTATTTTTATTGACTCTTATTTTGATAAGCTCCTATTTAACAGGGTTTAGCCAAAATCGATTTGGTAAAACTGATTCCATCGGAAATAAAAAGAAAGCTAATGCGATTAAGTTGAAAGCGATCAAAAAGCTCGGCGGCGAGAGGTATTTAAACATCAAAAACTCCGTTGGACGAGGAAGATTTAGCGTTTTAAAAGCGGGAGTCATTGCATCCTTTCAGAGTTTTACTGATGTGATTGTTTATCCGAATACAGAGCGTACGGATTTTAAGGAGCGGGGGTCGAAAACCGTTCAGGTGAATTCAGGCGATAAAGGATGGATGTATCTAGAGCATTTGGAAAGTCTTCGAGACGAAACGGATCGCGAAGTTCAGAATTTCAAACGCAGCATGCGAACTCATTTTAATTATCTATTGCGCGAAAAGTGGGATAATGTAGCGACGCTAAGCTATGCAGGTAGAAAACGCGCGAGTCTTGGAAAACGAAACGATGTATTAAAACTCACTTTTAAAAATGGACTTGAAGTTGAATATGAGTTTTCCGATAAAGGTTTACCAATGAAGACTCGGTATATGCGTTTTACCGCGGATAAGAAAGAGATTATTGAGGAAGATAGATATGCCCAATTTATTGATATTCAGGGCGTTTTGATTCCGCATATAGTTGATCATTATTCAGGCGACAAACACGCGTATAGAGCCAACTATAAGACATTTAAATATAATCAGCGAATTCCAGATAAGATTTTCGTGAAACCTTCGAATCCAAAAAAACTCAGAAAAAAATTAAAGTTTAAGTAACAAAAAAACAAACCCGGAAGAATACGTTTCTCCCGGGTTTCTCGCTATTGCAATTGATTAATAAACCTATTTGATCTCTTTTAAGGTGTTATTAATAAGGGTTCTTAAATGATATTTATGAGCCCGAGAGGAAATATTCCCCGATGGTCTAGCCATAGCTTTTATTTTCATTAAATTATACAAAGCCAAAGATCTTGCAATATTAGAATATCGATTTGTCTTTCCCTTTTTCGCAATCGCTATCAGGTTGTTTGTATATTCAATTTGTAAATTTTGTCTAAAAGAATTCACATTGCCAAGTATGTCAGCTTTAAAAACAGCATTATTTAGATCTGTCATAAACATCGAAAGCGAATACTTATTGCCATACAACGCAGAATCGCTGATCCGTTGCAAGGTATTACGATGCAAAATATGTCTCAAGACATTTCTTTGATAGGTTAACACTTGATTGTGAATCTTTGGATCTTCCGGACCCCGAAAAAAGTTAAAACCTCTGCGCCTAAGAGCTAGGTAGTTATACAATTTAGTTGGAGCTGCAAAAGCATCTGGGGCAAAAACATATTTACTCAATGCGTTCATAGCTCTTTTCTGATCTCGTAAACTCACGGGTGTATAAGGTTTTGTTCCGCCCGGCTGACCCGCCATTGCTCTATCAACATAAACTCCGCCAACAAACCTGGAAATTATGCCGGTCGCATTTGCCCTTTGTCCGCTCAAGATAAAGTAAGCTCTTCTTAGTTCTTGATAAGTTTTACCTCTTTTTGTGAATTTGGCTTTTACATTTGCCATCATTGAATTAATTAATTCAATTCGATCGACGGAATATCGGATTTGATCATTTGATAAATCTCCAATCATTACTCTCGGATCAATTGCCTTTCCGGGAGCGCGCATATCGTCTGCATCATTACCAAAAATAAGCTCGGGTTTGGTTGATTGATTTAGCAATTGCATTTCCTCGACCTTTGATCGAAAAGGTGTGTAACCGTACTGAATCGCCCAAATATCATATGGACCAACCGAGGTGTCATAATATTGCCCTTGCTTTCGTCTGTCCCGCGTAAGGTTAATTCCCGCGTAATCCATTACAGACCCCGTAAGTGCTTTTCCTTTGATAAAATCGGCGTCCGCCAATTGTTCAGGAGAAAACCGCTGGCTAGCTTTCATATTATGATTTAGCCCCATAGTATGACCAACTTCATGCATAACCAAAGCTAACATCGCCTCTTTTTTAAGCCTTTTCAGTTCTAGAGCTGATGCTCCGGAAGCCGCTAAAACAGCTTTTCCAAACAAGGTATTTTCATGCATTACGTGTCCTTCAGAGCAATAAACCTGATTCTCTTTAAGGAATTTCGAGCCATCGAATTCAGGCTGAAGTGACGCAAGATTAAATAGCTTGTCGTACATTACCCGATTAGTAAAATGAACATATTCAAGCATGATATCCGCGCCTAAGATCTCGCCCGTTCGCGGATTTACAAAACTTGGTCCATAACCACCAAAAGGCGGACGAGGCGACGATGTCCATCGCAAGACGTTGTAACGTATATCGCCCGCATCCCATTTGGCATCATCCGGTTGAACTTTAACGACGACTGCGTTTCTAAATCCAGCCTTTTCAAATGCCTTATTCCATTCCAAAACACCTTGTTTTATAGTCTCTCTCCACTGAACCGGTGTGGAATTCTCGAGCCACCAAGTGATCGGTTTGACCGGTTCGGAAATCGCTGCGTTCGGATTTTTCTTTTGTAAATTCCACCTGTGTATAAGGTCGCGATACGGTACGGAACCCGTCGCCGTTTGATCGTTTACCTGGGTAGTAAAATATCCAACGCGAGGATCATCAAACCTAGGTTTGTAGTTGTTATTAGGCATCGCAATTAGGCTGTGAAACACCTTAATACTTACATTTCTACCGTCACTCACAGCATTTGAGCCACCGTTTATTGTCGATCCTTTGGAATACGCGTATTCAATCTCTAAATTCGTATTTTCAGGATAGTTGCGGATCGAATTAATCTTGGTTTTACCCTTATCTAGCCGTCCAAGCGAAAAAGCAAATCTTGCGCGGGGTGAAGGAATCGAAGGTGGTTTAATTTGGGAAAAAGTCTCGGATAAAAACAAACCATCTGCTTTGATAAGATAAAGTCCTTTTTTCTTATCGTGAGCTGAAATTTTGATACTCGCCATGGTTCCTTCGCTGACATTTGCTTTTCTTGAGCGATATAGAGCGTTTTTTGGATCAAAATAAAACGACGTATTCTGCGTAACAAACTCGATCTTATTAAAATATTTTTTGATCTTAAATACTTTGGATCCTTGATATGCACCCCTGAATCGTCCAGCGTCAAGTACTCCGTTAGCGATTTGGCTAAAATATATATATTCCTTGTCCAGCTGATCTTTTGATATGAGCATCTGGAGTGAACCAGTTTTTTTGTCTTGATAAAGAGTAAACAAGCCCGCAATTTTTGTACTCTTTTTTACCAAATCTTCAATCGTCTTGTCCTTCTTTTTCTTTTTTTTCGGCGTCGGTTTTGCCTTTTTCTTAGGTTTAGCTTTGGTTGCAGCTGCTTTTTTCTCTTTCTTTCCTTCTTGTCCGTAAGCAACAGAGGGCGCAAGGAGCGCCGTGAAAACGAATAATAAACAGGAAAATTGGGCGATTTTCATTAAGTAGATTTTCATTTCGATTTACCTCAGGTATTAAATTGTTTAAAAAGTAGAATGTTTCTCAGACCGAGCCAAAACAATTAGAATTTTGTCGCAGCAGGAAAATTCAAATATTTCTTACGGCAAAAAAAATGACATTTATACAAATTCGAATAAAGTCATAATTTCAAAATCGAAGCAGCAGGTGCTTATTTTGATTTCGGAGTAAAAGGTATTTCTTATTAGTTACGCCGAACTTAAGCCAAAAATATTTTGATCCGTGTCCGCTAATGATACGAATTTGCATGCGAAAACGCAAAAGTCAATTATGTTGTCGGCTGATGGGCGGGAACTAAGTTTAAGGAAAAAATAAACCGGTACCAACGAAGTTGATACCAGTTATAGCTCAGATGTTTGAAATGCTTAACTTATTCGTTAAACGAACGCAAAATCAAATTGTTCTTGATGGATTCTTGAATCTCCGGTTAAATCTACAACGCCTAAATAATCTTCGATTTCGTCGAAGACCTCGCGTTCCGCATCATGCAGAATTCTTGCCACATCGGGATGTACTCTTAGGGTTGTTTGTTGAACGTCTTTAACCTCTTTTGCAAGCCGCCGTGCTTCTTCTAAAATCTCGTAACAAATTGTTTGAGGCGATTTTACCCAACCCGCACCATCACAGTATGAACAAGGTGAGCAAAGTGTGCGTTCCAAAGATTGCTTCACTCGCTTGCGGGTCATTATTATCAAGCCAAAATCATTGAATGATAAGACTTTAGTAGGCGATTTGTCTTTCGACAAACATTCTTGCAGCGACTGTAAAACTTTTTTACGATTACGCCGATCTTCCATGTCTATCAAATCCAAAACAATTATGCCGCCGAGATCCCGTAAGCGAATTTGTCTCGAAATTTCCTGAACAGCCTCAAGATTTGTCTTAGTGATAGTATCTTCAAGTCGAGCATTTCCTTTACCAACAAATTTACCTGTGTTTACATCGATTGCTATGAGAGCTTCGGTTTGATTAATCACGAGATAACCACCCGATTTTAGCCACACGCGATGTTTAAGAGCTTTATCAATTTCCTCGCTCACACCGTAACTATCAAGAATCGGCGTGGTAAGTGTATGGAATTTAACACGTTTAACGAGCTTTGGCTGAATTCGGTTTACAAATTCAACGATGCGCAAATATTCTTCTTCCGAATCTACTCTAATTGCTGTGTAATCGTCGGAAACTTGATCCCTGAGTAATCTTTGAATGATGTCTAAATCTTGGTGAATCAACGCAGGTGACTTCGCTTTCTCGGCACTCTTTTTAGTGTCTTTCCACGAATTGACTAAATATGTTGCGTCAGCAAGCAATTCTTTTTCAGTTTTACCAATCCCGGCAGTACGAACTATAAAGCCGCCCTTAAGAACCTTGTTCGCTTTGACCATATTTTGTAAGAGGTTTCTGAGGCGGGCGCGTTCTTTGCTAGAACCAATTTTTCGCGAAACGCCAAGATGATCAATGGTCGGCATGTACACCAAATAACGTCCTGGAAGTGCAATATGTGAGGTTATTCGAGCCCCTTTTCTAGCAATCGGTTCTTTCGCGATCTGAACCAAAACTTCTTGTCCTTCCCTGAGTAAGTCCGTGATTTTAGGTTGTGATTTGCTAGATCTTCGTCCGCGTCCTTTTTTTCTAGTCGGTTTTGATTGAATTCAGCATCCGCGATTTCATTTTCAGCTGTTATGGGTTCGTCTGTTTCTGACGCCTTATAGCTTTTATCTTTATGCGTATCTGTTTGTTGGGTGCGCTTAGGTGGAGCTTTACGGCGCCCGCCTCGGCTCCCGCGACGAACTGCCATTTCAGATATATCTGGAGATTCCTTTACGCTGGCTTGCGCGTCTTCCATAGGGGCTTCATTTTCAACCTTTTTCTTATTGCCTCTCGAAGGAGTTGTCCGGCTTGTTGGTTTCTTGCCCCGAGCAGATTTTCTTTCGCTACGTTTACCTTTGGCTCCGGTTTTCTTTTTAGGCGTCTCCTCTATTTTTTCTTCACTTTCTTTGTTCGCGTCCGATGCTTTTTTTCTCGTCGAAGCTTTAGGCGCGGTCTTCTTGGTTCCTGTAGTTCGCTTTCGTCCGGCTTTAGCTTTACCGGCTGTTTTGCTCGTTTTGCGCTTCGGTTTTGCTTGAATTTCCTCGTTCTCTTCTTCGTCGGCAATTCGCTCGAAACCAACGCCTGCTTCCGAAACCGAATCAATAAGAGATCCAACTTCGGCAGTATCAATGCTTTCCATTTCAAATTCAATTGATCGTACTTTATCAATAATGGCTTCTTGCATTATTGCGTCTTTCAGCAAAGCACCTGTATCTTTATCTTCATCGACTATCCTTTCAAAACCCGAATCATCAAATTCGAGTTCCGACACATCTAATACGTTTAGTTTGTCGTCCTTTATGGGTTTCTTAGATTCAGGTTTCTTAGATTTTTCTTTCCGTTGCTTATTTTCTTCGACGTCTTTATCCTGCTTTGCGGGTCTTCCACGCTTTTTCTTTTCAGGCGGTTTTCTAGAAGTGGTTTTTCGGTCTGATTTTTTCTTGTCCGGCGCCTCTTCAAGTTCGGCTTTCTTTTGGACATTATCGATTTTCTTATCTCGTTTTAATCGTTTCTTATGGATTTCATCGGTAGCTTCCCGATCCGCATCGTCAGGAGATTTTTTCTCCTTCGATTTTTTCATCACGATGCGTTCGAGTTCTTCTTCCTCATCGAAAAAGTCCGACACGTATAAGAATCCGTCACGTTCCAAGCCTATATCTACAAAGGCAGATTGCATTCCGGGTAAAACCCTCTGAACTCGTCCCTTATAGATATTTCCAACAACGCCCGAATTATTTTCGCCGCGTTCAATATAAAATTCTGTTACTTGACCATTTTCAACAATGGCAATTTTCTTTTCGCGCCCATTGACGCTGATAATCATTTCTTTTGACATATATTTTCCTTTATTTTGACAAAGGACTTAAACTACACACGCTGATTTAGATTTGAATGAATCGCAAACTTCCATTTTTCAAATGGAGAATGGATACAGGAAAGCATTTATAAAAAATAGGGTTTCTGACAGAACAAGACCCTAACCCACAATATGTGGGTTAACAGTAAAGTGTTTCAAAAGGAATGAGTTTAGGAAAATTTCCAAAGCTCGATAGGTTTTGAGTTTATTCACGTAGGAATCTCGTTATAAAAAAAAGCAATCTTTTTGCCTTTCTATTTCGCAGGGAGCAACTAGTCCTAATGACCGTGCCTCAAACCTGCTAAAATCTTTCAAATAAAATCTGACGACTGTAATAAATCTTTTGATCTTAATGTTCGCTAATAATTTCTAAACAAAAACTTGTTAGTTTAAGCAAACTAAATTCAGTATAGAGGTTTTTTCCTGTTTGGCAAAGACAATTCGGCAAATTTATAATTATCAGCTATTTACCATTTTTGAATTAACCTTTAACATAAGCAAAATATGGAAGTATATTTTCAGATTATTACCGATGGCGAGAGTTTAAAAGAAGCCTGTGAGAAGTTTGAATCCGAGGAGTATCTGGGCTTTGATACGGAAACGACCGAGCTCGATCCCTTTGACGGAAATATTAGGCTTGTTCAATTGAGCGATGGTAAAAACACTGTAGTTATTGACCTAAAAACATTTGCGGATAAGGGTGATTTGCGCAAACTGCCCGAATTGGATCCTCTTCGTAAGCTGCTTGCCGCCGAAAAACCGGTAAAAATTGCTCACAACGCGAAGTTTGATGCAAGGTGGATTGGGCATCATCTGGGCGTTCATTTAGGCGGCACCTTCGATACGTTTCTCGCAAGCCAAATAATATCGGCAGGTGATCGGGATCGACGTCATAATCTGGCGGAAGTTTCAAAGTTTTTTATTGGAACGGAGCTTGATAAGAGTGAACAGGTAAGTGACTGGAGTGCGGAGGAACTATCGCAATCTCAGATTGAATATGCGGCAAAAGATGCGGCGACGATGATTCCACTGCGCGAAAAGGTTGAGGAAAGATTAAAGAGAGATGGTTTGTTTGAAGCGGCAAAGCTCGAATTTGAATGTGTGACGGCGATCGCGATCATGGAAAATAATGGATTTTACCTTGACGAGAAGTGCTGGCGCGAGCAGCTTGAGAAAGTAAAAGCTGAGCAAAAAAAAGTGGCTTATGAGCTACAGGGAATGCTCTCGGCAGGCGTCGCGCAAGGGTCTCTTTTTGGTGTTGCCGAGATCAATTTGAATTCCCATGATCAGGTTACCGATGCACTTAAAAATTTAGGGGTTCCGGTTCCTGAAACGACGCGCGGATGGCAGCTTCAGCCTTTAGCCGAAGAATATCCCGTTGTTGAAAAACTACTTGAATATCGAAGCGTTGCAAAATCCATTTCGAGTTTTGGCGAAAATATTCTGGATTTTATACGCCCCGAAACTCACCGCATTCATGCTGATTTTCGCCAAATTGGGGCACCTACGGGAAGATTTTCGTGCTCAAAACCAAACCTCCAGCAGATTCCGCATGATAAAGAATATCGCCGATGTTTTCGCGCGGAAGAAGGTAGGAAGTTAATAATTGCTGACTATTCTCAGATTGAACTGCGAATCTTAGCGGAATTTTCTGAAGACGAAAACTTTATAAATGCTTTCAAATCCGGTGAGGATTTTCATTCTTCAGCCGCCGCTCAGATTTTCGGCATAAAAGCTGAAGATGTAACGTCAGAGCAGAGGTCTTTTGCGAAGCGTCTTAATTTTGGTGTTGTTTATGGAATCGGTTCACAGCGGTTTGCTTTAATGACCGGCATATCACAAACGGAGGCAGAGGGCATAATGCGCCGGTATTTCGCTACCTATCGTGATTTAGACGCTTGGCTTCGTGGTGCAGCAAAAAGAGCGATTGATGAAAAACACGCAAGGACGTTATCTGGAAGAATGGCACGGTTTCGTTTTGATGAAAACGATCCTCAGAAAATAGCTTCGACAAAACGTTACGGCAAAAATATGCCAATTCAGGGCACATCAGCTGATATTTTAAAACGGTCTTTAAAACTCCTACACGATAAACTCCGAGGCACTTCCGCGATGCTTGTCAATATTGTGCACGATGAAATAATCGTTGAAGTTGATCAGAATGAAGCGGAAGAATTTTCTAAAACACTTGAAAAATCCATGGTTGATGCTGCTGAGGAGTACGTTAAACTCGTTCCAATCGTCGTTGATATAGAAATCTCCGACGAATGGAGTAAGTAATCAAACAAGGCAGTAATATATTCTGACGTAAAAGACTTTTCAGCTGGCAGTCGCTTCCACTTGTTCTTCTTGATTTAAGTACAGAATTCTCGTGCAGCTTTCGCAAGTAATTATTTCATCAGTGGTTTTTAGATCAACCAGCATTTGTTTTCGAAGTGCCATAAAACAAGCACTGCAAGCATTGTCTTTGATTTCGGCTACTCCAATCCCATCACGGCTTCTCCTAACTAGGCGATCATAAATTGATGCTAATCTTGGGGTTACATTTTCAAAAACTGATTGGCGCTCTTTTGATAATTTATTAAATTTTCGTTTATCGCTTTTTAGTTTTTTATCGAACTCCGTCTGCTTGCTTTCCCAATCGCTTTCTAAATTATTGACTTCATCGGCTCTTTCTTCCAAGACTTTTTCGGCTTCTTCAATAGTCTCCAGAGTTTCGAGGATTCCGGTTTCGTATTTAGAAATCTGTTTGTTTAGTACATCGGTTTCGCGCATGGCGGCTTCGTACTGCTGCTGGTCCTGCGCCGCTTTTAGATTTCGGTTTGCACGATCCAATCCTGTTTTTGCTTCCGCAATGTGAGCTTCGAATTCAGCTCGACTTGCTTTCGCCTCGTCACGCTTATTTTGTATCTCACGAATAGAAGAGGCGTGCTTTTCGAATTCTTCTTCGAGAGTAGCACGCCTTTCTTGAGCGGTTTCTATGTTTTCTTTTAGTTGCCGAATCTCTGTGTCGGTTTTCTGCAACTCCACTAGGTTACTAAGTTCTGACTTCACTATGAAAAATCTCCTAAATAAATAACAATACTAAAACATTCTACATCAGTTAAAAACGAAAAGAAACCACATCGGGAGGGTGTGATTGAATAAGTTCGATTTAACCGAGAAAGACCTCGAAATGACGCCGTAGACTACGGACATTAAATGAAATTCGATGGGTTTCATTATCGATAACAAACCATTGAGGTTTATCTTCGAATCGGAGCAACACAAGCTCTTCATTTTGTTTACTAAAACCAAAATGGCTGATTTTAACGGCAGCAAGCGCACCGCCTTTTATGATTCCGTCTCTAGAGGTCTGTGTCCAACCCGCTTCAAAATCTAAACATCTTACACCTTGTTGGAGTTTTAGATTTGATCCGGTTAAATTTGATCTTTGGTGTTTGAAGCTGTGTTTTTCTTTTTGACTAATTTTGATTTTTGCGCCGTGTTTGTTAAAAGCAAAAACAATTTCAAGTACTATATCGAAAAGCCATTTTATGCTTTCCTTCCGGATTCGGTCATTCGAGGCTTTAAGAGTTAAATAATCGGCAATTTCAAAACGACCCTTTGCTTTAGCGTGTTCGATTGCGAAATTTAAATCCTCAGTCCAGGTTTCTTTGAGAGCATCCATAGAATTGAGAATAAAGCGGCGCGTGAATTATTGCAATTTCGTGGTATTATCTTTCAAATAGTAAGCAGGTGTTTATTGAGTTTTACGTTATGAGAAAATTAGCAATTTTAATTTTATTGATCACGCTGCATCTGGGTTTATCCGCTCAGGAATCCAATTCTAATAAGACGAAAGCCGACGGAAAAACTGCTTCCGAGGAAGAAAATGTCGTTGATGAAAAAGAAGAATTCGAAAAGGCGATTCAAAAGAAAAATGCCAAAGATCGAATTACTTCACTTATTAAATTTGTAAAAGATTTTCCTGAATCGACGCGCAAGACTCGGGCACTCGAAAATATCGTTGGTTCAAGGGCGGAGTTGGCGGATGAAAAACTTCGTATTGGGGAAACGGAAACTGGAACCAAGCTTTTTATGCTCGCTGTTAGGGAATCGCCAACTCCGGTATCTGACAAACTTTTCTCAAATCTCTTGCTCAAATTCCCGGCGAATCTTTTTTTTCGCGGTCAGGGGAAAGCTGCTTTTGATGTTGCTGAATTGATTGAAGAAAAAGTCGGAAACAATCCAAAGCAGATGCTCCCGCTAGCTACTTTTTATCTAAGTGCGGAAAATGGTTTGAAAGCTAAAAATCTCGCTGAGAAAGTAATTGAACTAAACCCCGAATCCGCGGCGGCTTATTATACGCTAGGTTTTGCGAATCGTTTGAATTTTGATTTGAATGCGGCGGCAAAGGCTTTTCAAAAAGCACTTGAACTTGATCCAGAATCAGTTAATACAAAAACCAGTTTGGCGGAAATGAAGCGAGCGTTGGGTTTACCTGAAGACGCAATCGCGCTTTATCGGGAAGTTTTAGAAAAAGACGAAACGAATTCGAAGGCAAAAACGGGGTTAGTGCTTTCTCTTTTTGATTTTGAGAATAAGACTGATGCCGAACTCGAAATGGAAAAAGAGCTCACGCAAAATCCAAATAATTTGCCTTTATTGGTGGGAGCGGCTTATTGGTACGCGGCTCATAAAGACGGAGACAAGGCTGTTGAATTAGCTCAGCGGGTGATTGCATTTCAACCTCGTTATATTTGGACCTACATTGCTTTGGCTCGCGGATATATGGCTCAGGGCAATCCTTTAGCGGCTGAGAGGGCAATATTAACCGCTCGTAAATACGGTAATTTCCCGACCTTATCTTACGAGCTTGCAAGTGCGAGATTTGCAGCGGGTTTTAACAGGGAAGCTGGTGAGGGATTGAAAAAAGCGTTTGAAATTGAGGGCGATCTTGTAAAAACAAAGCTCGGCGGCAGAATTGAAAGAAAGGCGGAAACCTTTATTGACCTACTTTCCTATGAACGCCGCGCGAGTATATTTCAGGTAAATACCGCCGATGACCCTCTAAATTCCTTGCTGCTTAAAAACCTTTTGAATTTTATGGAGAAGGTCGAAAACAAGGATGCAGATGACGAGAGCATTGCTTTAGCGGCGGATCAGTTTATTAGCGGCAGCGACAAAATGAAAACTTACCGACAGCTTTTTGTCGCCGATCAATTACTTCAAAGGAAAAAATCTCTTTCAAAAGTTATCGAAATTACAAAAGATGCGGTTATTGGTGTCGATTCTGCGTTAGAGGTTGAAAGCCCTTCCTCATCGGTTTTGGCGGAACAATTATACGAAAGTAGAAGACTTTCTTTAACACGGGGTCGAACGGTAATTGTTCCTGATATCCCTAGACAAACCCTGTCAAAAATAGTGCGGGGAAGAATTGAAGAAATTGCCGGTTGGGCTTTATTTCAGCAGGAAAAATCGGCTGAATCAAAGATTCGCTTGAAACGCGCGATTGGAATTTTACCCAAGGATAGTACTTGGTGGAGATCAAGTTTATGGAAGCTTGGCACGGTTTTAGAATCTGAGGGCAAACAAGCAGATGCGCTCGATGCGTACATAAGAGGTTATTCCGAAAAGGAACAAAGCACCGTAAAGAAGATTGTAATTGAGGGTTTATACAGAAAAATTAATGGTAGTTTGGAAGGATTGGATGATCGGCTAAAGAGTAAACCTGCTGAGCCTGAAACCGCGAGCATTTTTACAAAAAAACCGGAGAAGACCAAAAAGAAAAAACTTGATGAAGAAGAATCCTCAACCGAAATTGAAAAACTGCCGGAGGATTTACCTCTCGTAGATACCACAGATGTTAAGGACAATTCTGATTCAAACTCCGGCAATCCAAAAACGGATAGGGTGCCGAAACCAAGCGATTCTAAAACAGCTGAGGAAAATCTTGTTGGCTTAAACTCAAATTCGCCGGAAAAAGGAAAACTTGCCGAAACGGAAGACCGGAAGAAGAAAATCCTAAGTGTTGAAGGGTTGGAAAAAGGAAAACAATTAGCAGGTCAAATCGAATCTAAGACGAATCAAAAAGTAACAGATCAAACGTTGTTTGATCCCATAATAATTGATGTTCCCTCAGAGGCAGCCAAAAAAAATCAAGATAATCCCGAAAAATCAAAAAAGGATTCACCGATTGAGTTAACCGAGAACCCTTCAAAGAAAGGTGTCGAAGATAGTGGCGAAACAAAAACGCTTGATAAAAAGGAGCTCGAGAATAAGAATAAGGGACCGGAAAATTTGCTTGTGCGTCCAAGAGTCGTTTCGGAAAAAAACTCGGAAAAAGTCAGAGAATGCGCAGTCGTTGTAAGCCAGGAAGTGGTGTCGATAATAAACAATGGCGGTAGTTTGGGTGTTTTGGTTGGGCTTGAGAAATATAAGGAAAAGACGCCTATCTTGAAAGCTGTGTCGAGCGATCCGGATGATATTGAGGTTAAACTCGAGCCTGGAATTGGAGCGATGACAGGACAATCCTTTTTTATTATTAAATCTATTAGTGAAAGGAAGGGAACCTATAATGTCGTGTTTGAGACACCATGTGGAAAAAAGAAAATAGAAGTCAAAGTACGATAGATATAATAATAAATGATTGATGAAAAACCTTATAGAAGTGGTTATGTAGCCCTTCTCGGGCGCCCAAATGCTGGAAAATCGACCCTCCTAAATCATCTCGTTGGCGAAAGAATTGCCGCCGTTTCTAACAAGCCTCAAACCACAAGGCACAAAATTCAAGGAATTGTAACTTCCGATGACGGGCAGATTGTTTTCGTCGATACGCCGGGGGTACATAAACCGGGATATTTGTTGAATCGAAGAATGATGGCTTCAGTGCACGACGCAATTCTTTCGGTAGATTTGATCTTGTTAATGCGTGACGCTGCTGTTTCAACGGGTAATGGCGATAAGTTTGTATTAAACCTGGTCAAACAGAGCGAAAAGCCTGCGATTCTGGTATTGAATAAAACCGACAAACTAAGAGAAAAAGGCAAACTTCTGCCCTTGATCGAGTTTTATTCGGGAGAATATGATTTTAAGGAAATTATTCCGATTTCGGCACTCAAAGGTGACGCGATAGATGTTCTTTTGGAAGAAATTGCTAAGAATTTACCGGTAAACGAACCGATTTTTGCCGACGACGAGATGACCGACCAACCCTTGCGAATTCTAGTTGCCGAAATGGTGCGCGAAAAAATCCTTGAATCAACCACCGAAGAACTTCCCTATGTGACTGCCGTGGTGACCGAGAAGTTTGATGAATCTAATCCGAAAATGACGAAGATTTACTGCGCAATTTATGTAGAGCGTGATTCACAAAAACGAATAATAATTGGTAAACAAGGTTCGCGCATAAAGGATATTGGCATAAAGGCTCGAAAAGATATAGAACATCTAATGGACAAGAAAATCTATCTACAGTTGTTTGTAAAGGTCGTAAAAGATTGGCGAAATCAAGAACGGCAGTTAAATGAGATTGGAATCAGTGGGTAACTCACATCTTAAAGTGGACGACAACAAATCGTGGTACGCTCTAGAAATCAATGTGATTTCTGACGCATTTGAGGCGGTTGAATTTGGCTTAAATGAGCTTAATTCAATCGGTACGGAAATAAGCACGCTTGGAAAACTCCAAAATCAAGAATCACTTGTAGTAGGCTATTTTGATGAAAAACCGCGCGATAAAGATGTTGAAGATACGCTGAAAAAAGCTCTTAAAATCTATGGTTTTTCGGGCGAGGAAATCGCCCAAACCACTTGGAAAGAAATCGAGAATCAAGATTGGCTCGCCGAATGGAAAAAGCATTGGAAGCCAACTGAAACTGATAGATTTATTGTTGCCCCGAGTTGGGAAAACGTAAAGAGCGACGACAAAATTGTTATTGAAATCGAGCCTGGAATGGCTTTCGGAACAGGAACTCACGAAACAACCAAACTCTGTTTAAGAGCGATTGAAAACGTATATAAACGCGGCATGAGTTTCCTCGATGTAGGAACCGGAACCGGTATTTTATCGATAGCGGTTCGAAAGTTTTCGGGAAACAAAAAGACTAAAATTTTTGCGTGTGATATAGATTCTGAGGCAGTCAATATTGCTAGGGAGAACGCATATCGAAATCAAACGGAAGACATTGAGTTTCATGTTGGTTCGATAAATGAAGAAATGGGTACTTTTGATTTCGTGTGCGCAAACGTAACGGCTGATATTATTCTTCCGATGCTTCCTCTTTTGGTGGAAAAAACTAAACAAGTTCTGGTTTTATCAGGTGTTTTAATTGAACAAGAAAACTCTATTTTAGATGAGCTAAAGAAACTTGGAGTATCTGAATATAGAACTGATTTTGACGGTGAATGGGTTTCGATTCTTGTTCAGAAGCAGGTCTAATTTTTACGGTTATTGGGGTTTTTTGCCAAAGGAATATCGCCGTCATCCGCAATTCTTAAGACCGGTCGTCGAGGTTTGAGTTTCTTTTTTGACGTGCCGAAACGCAACAAAGGAGCGATTGAAGGGGTCGAAAATTCCAATGGAGAGAGTCTTCGATTTCGTTTTAGTATTGCGCCACCACGCCCAGCGACCCAAAAGTTTTTTCCGCCGCGAAACTCGACCGCCTGCAAAGAATTACTTGTAATATTGGGTTGAATTTCCCATGTTTCTCCGCCATTTTTCGTGCTCAGAACTGTGCCCAAAGAGCCGACTGCAATTGCGTCATTTTCGCTATAAGCCAAGACATCATAAAGATTAGTTTTCTGCGGAGATTCAATATCTTTCCAGGTCTTGCCACCGTCTTCAGTTTTGAGAATCGTGCCCTTTGATCCTACCGTAAAACCGATTCTATTGTCATAAAAACTAATAGCGTATAGATTTTCCGAGAGATTTGTTTTGATCACATTCCAAGTGAAACCACCATCATCTGTAATTAGAATTGTGCCCCTATCTCCAACAACAACACCTCGATTTTCGTCCAGAAATTTAACGTCTTCAAGCCATGTTTTCGTTCCGGATGCCTGCTTATACCAGTAAGCACCACTCATATCAGTTCGTACAATTGTGCCACCTGCACCGACGGCAAATCCGATTTTTTTATTTACAAAATCTACCCCGAGTAGATCATTTTTTACGTTGGAAATCCCCTTTCCCCAACTCTCCCCTCCATTGTTAGTGCGCAAAACAGTTCCATTATCACCGACGATAAAACCATGATCAAAATCGCCAAAAGAGATCGCGTTGAGATTGCTCTTGACCCCTGAATATACTGGAATCCAAGGTTTTCCGCTTCTATTAGTAAGCCAAAGTTTTCCGCGAGAGCCTATAGCCCATCCGATTTTTTTATCAAAAAAGATCAGATCATTGACATCTTCACGTCCGCCAAAACTCAATCGCTGCCAGCTATATCCGCCATCGTCGGTTCTAATTATCAAACCATCATTGCCAACTGCCCATCCGGTAAATTGATCAGCAAAGTACATAGAAACGAGCTGTGGATTGGTTCTTACGTTAAAGGGCAACCACGTATTGCCTCCATCCTCTGTCAGCCAAACGCGCCCATTGTTATCGGTCATAAAACCCTTTTTAGCATTCGCGAAATGTAAAGAGAGCAAATCCGCCTGACTAAAAATGTTGATCTTTTTCCAGCTTTTACCAGCGTTCTTGCTTAAAACAACACAGCCTTTATGACCAATTGCTAAAATATCTGTCGCAGTTAGAAAAGCTGAATCGGTCATTAAAGAATCCCGGCAAGGTTGGTTTGATTTCCACGTTTCTCCGCCATCGGTTGTGGTGATGATCGTGCCTCTGTTTCCAACCGCCGCCACTCGGTTTTTGTTGAAAGCCGAAATTCTATGAAGGTTAACTTGAAAATCTGTTGATTGATCGCTCCATGTTTCGCCGCCATTATTTGTCTTGAGGATGCTTCCATTTGTGCCTACAATCCATCCCGTATTGAGATCAACGCCGACGAAAGTTAGCCCGCGAAAATGCTGTTTTAATTCAGTTTGGTTTTTCTTCCACGTCTTGCCGCCGTTATTTGATGAAAAAACAGTACTTCGTGCCCCAACAACAACGATATTATTTTCATCGCGCGCAAAAACATCCGAAAGCGTTGTATCAAAAGGTGTCTTTAGTTTCCTCCAATCAAAACCGCCATCGGTAGTTTTCAAAACCGTGCTATCGGAGCCGACTGCAAATCCTGTTAAATTATTTTTGGCGAAATGGATTGAAAAAAGGGAGTTTCCTTGCGGAAGAGGATTTTGCCAAACCCAACCGCGTGACGCAGTTTGCTGAGCGTAGGTTTTAGATGGCAAGCAGTAAGCAGCAATCAGTGCGAATGAAATTGAACAATAATATAAAAAACGGAAAACGGAAGATCGATTCCGTTTTGTACATATCAATTTCCAATTTTGGTTTTCTGTATTCAAATTTCCGTAACGCCTATTTCTAAAACTGCATCATCAACGAATTCTTTGTCAACATGTCCGAGCTCAGCTGTTTTACGGGCAATGTCGTCCGCAACTTCCTGAACAGTGTGTCCCGAATGTCCTTTTACCCATTCCCAAGCTATATCGTGTTTTGCTGCGGCTTCATCTAATCTTTTCCACCATTCGTGATTGGTTTTCTTGCGGAAGTTTCCGAGCATAGTTTGGACCACATAGCGTGAATCGCTCAAAACCTTAACCTGACAAGGCTCCTTTAGCTCCACCAAGCCTATCTCTGCTGCCGCAATTTCTGATTGCTGATTTGTAGCCTTACCGAGGTATTTTGCGACCGCACGCCAATAACCTTCTTCGCCCAAAAGCGCACAGGCTGCCGCACGGGGATTTGCGCTGCCATTTCCCAAACTCGAACCGTCACAAACAATAGTAATTTTTTTCATAAAAGATGAACGTGAGCAATCTGCTCACAAGACTTACTTTAACAATCAAACGCTTTCTCAATTTTTTCAGAAATTGATTCCCAAAGAATCTCGCTTCCATCCGCAATATAAGCAGTCTTATCTAATATCTGTTCTTTTGAAATACCGTTTTCGGTCCAACTCTGCTTATTGTTATTTACGTTTTGCAATATCGGCATTACCCGATCAATCGCACGCGCAAATTTTGCTTCGTCTGTTTCGCCAAATTCAAATTCTTTCCAGAGCCCAAGCAATTCTTTTGCTTTATCATCAGGTAGGATACCAAATATTCGTTTCACAGCACGGATTTCTTTTTCTTTTGCGTTCTCTCTTTTTGCCTTATCAAAGAAAAACACATCATCAGCATCGATTTCACCAATGTCGTGAACAAGAAGCATTTTCATGACATTTTCTATATTTACAGGCTCATTTGCAAATTTTGCTAACACCAATGCCATGACCCCAAGCTGCCAGCTATGCTCCGCAGAATTTTCCCGTCTATCAAGCCCGATAGGTTTTGTCCTACGCTGAATCGCTTTTAGTTTTTCAAGCTCAAGTATAAATTCAAAACTTTTCTCCAAATCATTTATCATAAATAAAGGTCTTTATTTTTCAGTAGCCACATCATTCTCCTACTACAAGTATATTATCCACATAACTCTCAAATGTATCATCGTGTGAGATGACAAAAAGCTGGTCAAAGGTTTGTTTTTGGGTAATTTGGCTTATTTGCTCCGCAAGACGTTCGCGATGTTCTGCATCCATATTCATTGTCGGTTCATCGAAAAAAGCAATTTTTACATCGGACAGTTGTTTTAATAATGCTAAGCGAACAGACAAAGCCGCCGCCATTTGTTCGCCACCGGAAAGGTTTGGAAAAGGTCTATCATAGCCATCTTCTTCGAGCAAAATGCCGTAATCATCCGCCCATTTTAATGTTCTTTCAGCATTTCCAGTGATCTCGCGAAACATTTGATTTGCTTCGATAGAAACATGATAGACATAATTTCTTGCGACTCGTGGTGCTGCTTCTTTTAGGGTTTTGCGTATAAAAGCCGTAAGGTCGCCGATTTCTTCAAGGCGGGTTTTTTCCGCAACCTCTTTTCTTATGGAAGCTTTGATTTCTTTCAAATGCTTGATTTCGGTTTTAATTTTGTATTCGCTATTTTTCAAATGTTGATGATTGAGGTCTGCTTCAACCAAATCTTTTTCAAATATCGCCAGATCGCGTTTTTCAAGATCATATTCTTCTTGCTTAAATCCTTTGGTTTCCTCTTCGAAATCCTTTTCCGCCTTTTTAAGACTCTTTTCCATTTTGCGGATGTCTTTTTGTATTGTTTCTAAATCCCTTAGCTTTTCAGGAAGCGATTCAGCAGCGGCTTCATTGGCGACATACACGCGGTGACCGGCGGAGCTTTTATCGCGCATTGAAGAAAATTCTTCCCATTTTGAATCTATATCCTTATATGATTCTAGTTCTTCTACCGCGAGTCTTCGATCACTCTCAAGTCGTTCGAGATTGCTCTCGATCTTGGTTTTTTTCTCTCTCAACGGGATTTCTCGGACTACCTCTTTCTCTAAGATTTTGAGCCGCACTTTCGGGTTTTCAAGAGTTTCCAGCTTCTTTTCGATATCGATCAATTCGTTTTGCCGCTTATCTAAATCTTGGATGCTTTTTTCAAGGGATTCTTTCTCTTTTTTTAGTTCAAGTCCTTCGTTCTTAATTTCTTCTTCCCGCACCGTCAAGGTATTTAGTTTAACCAGAAATTTTTGTGCCTCTCGCGATGTAGAAAGCGAAATGCTTAGTTCCTTTTTAGTTTTAACAAGGCTGCTAATTTGAGATATGGTATCGGAAAATTGGTTCGAAAGGTATTCTTCGAGAGTTTGTCCCTGGTCGAGATTTAAGCACTTTTCCGAAAGAATCGGACACAAACCGTTTCGTATCTCATCTTGGAATTTTTGATCACTTTCCAATTTCGCTCGTAAATCCGCGAGCTGTTTCTGTAGTTCATCGCTGCGCTTTTGTCTATCGTTTAGGTGCTTTGCTTCGACACTTTTTTCTTCGGCATTATTTTTTTCTTGTTGATTATCACGATATCGGTCACGAAGTTTTGAAACTTTTGTTTCTAAGGTTTTGACCTGATTTTCAGCTGATTTGCTTTCCGAAATCAGGTTTCTCAAGGTCTCTCTTTGTTTTTCAAATTCTTCTTGTTTTAAAACCTTCGGTTTTAGACTTTCAACCTGTTGATGAGCTTTTAATACTTTGGTCAAATCTTCATCGATTGCCTTATGTTCCGCTTTTACGTTTACCAACGCGGCTTCAATTTTCGCCTGTTCGGCGCGAAGCTTTTCGCGTTTACCTCGTTCACGCTACAATTCCTTAATCATGCCCAGGGCTTTTATGTGATTATGATAATCATCTTTTACCGCTTTAATTAGCGAAGTCGCTTTCTCGGCTTTCAGCTTTTCGGCTTCTTTTTGGGTAAGGACAACATCAGCCTTAGATTTCGCATGTCTCAATTCGTCGAGAACATTTTTTAACTCAATAATTTTCGCAGAGACTTTCTCAAATTCTGAGACGAGTTTTCGCTTTTCAGAAACGTTCTTTTTTAGAGAAGCAACCAAAACTCCGATTTTCTTTGCGTCACGGCTGGTTTCTTTTAGGTCTTCTTTTAATTCCGCAAAATTAGAAAGCTTGCCTTCGCTATGCGCGATTTTTTCACGCACAGTAATTATTTTGCCATCTATGTATTTAACCGTATCCCTCAGTTTGTCAGCACTTTGACGATATTCTTCGACCTTTAGGAGTTTATCAAAAGCTTTTTTTCGCTCGGTTGGAGATTCAAGGAAAATAGCGGTAAAGGTTCCTTGAGGGACACCGATTGCCCGACGGAAAAGAGACTCTAAATCCGTACCGGCTTCGACACCGAGATGCTGCCATAAGAATCTTGTTACCTCATCCTTTTTATCAGCGATTCGCGTTTTTAATTTGGGGTCATAGACGTAATAGCCTGTTTTTGTGTCGCGATAAACCATGTATCTACGTTCGTCTAAACCGCTTTCAAATGTAACTTTTGCGACCCCTTTTTTTGCGCCGCGACGAACAAAATCATCCTTTTTGTAGTTAAGGAAATCAAACAGCGTCCACGCCACCGCTTCAATAAGTGTGGTTTTTCCAGCACCATTTTCACCCATGATGGCGGTAGTGCCGCGTTCAAACTCGAACTTAGATTCGGCATGAGATTTAATATCCTCAAGTTCGATTTTAGTGATATGCATAAATTGATTTTAGTGGAATTTTACGAAAAGAAAAACCTACGCGGAATTTCGACCCGCATTTATAATTCCAAACGAACAGCGCACTACAGGTTCTTTGAAAATTTCAGAGATTTAAAATCTAGAAACCGATGTCGCGTTTGAAATGATATATTTAGGTATCGAATATATCAAAATTTGCGTTTAATGCGTCGAAGAAAAGTTAAGATTAATTCTGAGAAATTGCACAAAATGGATGGCGCAAGGCTTTGGGAGACAAAAGCATTTTATAAAAAGAGCTACAAACAAATCTGCAAAGGATTTGATTCTGTATATGTTTCTTTTTATAAAGGAATCAGTGGGCTAACAGGCGCGGTTGCTTGGCAATTTGAAGTTTATAAATGAATCAAGGATTTGACTGAGACGCTTTGGCGGAAATTTGTTCCAACTTAATCCTTATGTAGCATCGGCTGCAATGCGTTTTGATCAAGCTATTTTGCAGATACCTAAATATAGTAAAAGGAAAAGCGAAGCCTATCATGCGCTAAAAATAATACCCCGTATTTCATTTCGCCCTGATCCACACAAGGTTAATATGTTTCATCTTAATATAAATGGAGGGGTTGAAAAGTTAAATGACGCTATATAAGCTTGCCAAAGAGAATAAAATTTGGCTTGCGGTGGATTTTCGTACTACACCATTGCTGGGGTGAAGGTTTATTGAGATTTATGTTGGCGATGGATTAATGGAAATTTCAGACTAAGAATTGTTTGAGGAGTTTTCTAATCTTTGTAGCCTTGAGTAAGTATAATAGACTCAGAGTAAAGGGAGGTTCGGTGTGATTAAGACATATTTAATAGTTGTTTTATTTATTCTTATATGTGGGGGCGGAGCACGACTCAGTGCACAAACAGCATCGCCAGAATCTGGGCAGAATTCAAATGTCAGTTTAGAAAGAGCAAAAACCTTTATCGCAGAGGGAAAACACGAAGAAGCGCGGAGTGTTCTAAAAACACTGATTAAACGCTTTCCAAATGACTATGAAATACGAGGCTTGTATTTTGAAATGATACTTAAGCTTGAAAATCACAAGGTCATCATTGCGGAAGGGGAACGAGCACTAGCTGTATATAATTTAGTTCCAGTTGAAAAACGAACTGAAAGTTTTTATAAAAATTTCAAAAAAGCGGCATTTGGCGCAAGACAATTCAAGCAGTATTGGCGCATTTCTGACGAATGGGGAAGAAAGTTTCCTAAGAGCTCGGTTGGAAGAAGGTATCGTTCAAAAAAAGCTCTTGAAGAAAATGTACCTAAAAAAGATGCAAAGATATTTGAGGCTTTAATGGAAGAAGCCAAGGGAAAACCTGACATAATTGTTCATTACAGAAACTATTTTCTTTTGGTTTTAAATAATCTTGCGACATTTGGAAAACAGAAAGTGATACATAGGGCAAACGAATGGGAACGACTTATATTCGAAAATTTAGGTGAAAATATTGTGGGACGAAGTAATTACGGCAAGCAATCCATGTATATAAATGGAGTATTAGAAATAGCTAATAGATTGCGCCCGAAATTTCCAAAGGAAAGTTTAAGATTCTCAAAAAAAGGGGTGATGTTTTTTGAAGCGTTTAATGTGGTTAATGATCTTCTGGATTACAAAGCCATTTTTAAAGAAGCGGTTTTTCAATCGTATATTTCTCTAAGTGATTGGAGAAACGCATTAAAAAAGGGACGTGCATTAATAAAACAGCTAAGCAATGTACCTCCTAACCAAAGAATCAATGAGGCGAAGCTTCGACGTGATCTCGGCGTTTCATTAGAAAAAGTCAAACAGATTAGTAGAGCTCGGGAACAATTTTATATAGCTTTTTTTCTAGATAGGAGTTTTCAAAATGATTGGAGGGAATTCAATCTTAGACACCCTTTTAAGGATGGTGCGAAAGCCGTTTTTGAGAAATCAACAAGACTAAAATTTAAGAGGTTTTTAGATTCTCGTGAGGCTACTTTAAAAGCCAATGTTCTTAAACTAGAACGGAAAGGTAAGGCTGCGGATTTTTCGTTGACCGGCTTGAACGGAACTATAGTTTCTTTGAAGGATTATAAAGGAAAGGTGGTAGTGCTGAACTTTTGGGCGACTTGGTGTTTGCCTTGTGAATTTGAGCTGAGAGAATTGAATATCGCGTATAAGAAATACGCTAATGATCCAAGGGTTGCGTTTGTTATTGTTAGTACCGATGGACAAAGAGAAAAAGTTCCAATTGTTGTAAACGAAAGAAATTATAATTTTCCAGTTTTTTATGTAGGCAAAAATACAGAAAAGGATTTTAAGATAAACTCTGTTCCTCGGCTATTTATACTTGATCAGCGAGGTAATATTAGGTTTCAAATAAATACTCTTGAAGAAAATGGAGAGTATTATCGTAAAAATTTGGACTGGATGATAGAAGCAATATTGAAAACCAACAAAGAAGCTGCAAACATTAAATAAAATGAATTGCAGCTTTCTTTTTAATTAGCACCAAATTAATGACGCCGAGACCGACGGCGGTTTCGGTATATTCTCTTTCTTTTCTTATTTTTTCCGTATGTATAAAGAGCACCTGATCCTGCGCCAACACCTGCTCCGATCAAAACGCCTTTTCTTCCGCCAATGATTCCACCAATTATGGCACCTCCAGCGGTGGAAATTGCTACGTTTCGTGTGTAACGTTGGCGATTTGAAAGCCTAACTCTTCGAGATCTGCGGTAGGAATATCCCCTCGTATTATAATACCTGCGATTTGAACGACGATACGATCTATTGTTCCTGTAACGTCGGCTTGAACGCCGCAAATACCTTTCAGCTACTCTTCGGCGGTTCCTTCTTCTGTAACGTTTGCGAGAACGTTTACGCGCTCGGCGATAGCGTTTTGAATTGTATCTTTGCTGTGCATATCTCTGTTGGGATTTGTAATAGGATTCCGTTAAACTGCTCCCGCTTTTTGAATCTGCACTTGCAGCAATCGGGAGGCTAATGGCAAACACAAATAGGGCAATAAACTGAACTACAAGTTTTTTCATTTGGCTGTCTTCCTTAAACATATAAATTTCAAACAAGGGAAGAGAAATTTACCTAATCTTCGGAAAAAGAAAGTAATAAGGAGAGTCGTTTGATACAATCACTATAATTAATCCGATTTTAAATAGCAAATTCCAATCGTTTTAAGGTAATGCACGAAGGAACGCGATAAGGAATTATGAAGATAAATAAAATCACAACGATTTTTTGGGCATTTATATTAGTTTTGTCTTTCGGCTGTGCGGTTTTCGCGCAGAAATCCGAGCTCGTTCTGGCAAAAGGTCTTAACAAACACAAGGGAATTGATTCGATATACAGAACATTCAGTCAAGGATATAAAGCTTTAAGACCTGAAATGGTTGCGAATCTTTACACCGAAGATGCTGCATATCTCTCGCCAAACGACGATATTTTGACCGGACGGAAGGCTATTCTCAAAAACTTTACTAATTTTTTTAACACTATCAAAAATAATAATCGGACAATGACGATTTCTTTCCGCATTTTTCAAAGAACGGTTAAGAAGAAGATTGGATATGATGTCGGTGTTTATACGATAAATTTTTACAAAGAGGAAAAAGCTGTCGGCGTTTCGAAAGGCAAATTCGTTGTTGTTGCCATAAAAGGAAAAGATAAAAAATGGCGTTTTGGGGTTGATGGTTATAGTAGTTTAAAGCCTCAGAAATAATATTTTATGCTCTATATAGAACGTCTGGAAAAAAGGTTAGAAGAAAAACGCAACGACTTTGTTGATTTTGCGGAATCACAGACAAAAGATTTGGCGCAGTATTTAGGTGTGCTTAAGGAAATTTGCCAAACAGATCATGACGAAATTGTGCGAAAAATTGCGGATAGTGAAAATATAGGTGCAATTCCTTCAAGGGAAATAGATGATCTCCAGGATTTCTTATTAGAGTTTGGCGTAAGTTGGAACAACCACGAAGAAGCCCGGAATTGGGCGAGCGAAGTATTGCACAACCGTACTACTTTTGCCGCTGATGGTAGTCTCTATTATTCAGAAAAGGAAACATCTCTTCCCGTTGGCGCGGTGCAGATTGGTTGGTTTGAAAATCCGCATTGTGGCGATAAGGATTATGAAAAAGATGCCGAACTGAAAATTCTGACACCGAAAGATTTTCTTGAGAATCAAGAGGAACATTTGAAGCCGGAATCTGTTGTTGGGGAAGAAATGTTCATTGGCGAAGTTAAGAAGATAGGCGATTTTATTGCAAAGAAAAAGGGCTGGCAAGATAGAAACGAAAGAATGCCGCTCGCTTTTTTTGATCGACCGATGCTCCTACCTTTTGCCGCTTCTCAATCAAGATTACAAAAAAAGTTTGTCCAGGAATTGGTTGATTTGATTAGGCATTCGAGAGATGCACGCGTTCCCGTTGTCGGATATGTTGACCGGAGTTTTTCGCGTAATTTGATCAATTTGATCAATGCCTTCAGCCCTGAAGGGACGTCAGACACACAGACACTTTATGATTCAACGCTTCTCGGATCAAAAAACTCCAAGCGGCAAAAGTTGCTGAGCAGTTGGGGCGATCGAACGCCCTTTTGCTATTCAAAAAGAAAAGGTCTTGAAGCCTTTATTGATCCGGAGACGGAGCAGCCTTTAGTTGGGTTTGCGTTTTTGCAGACTACGGGCAATTCATTTCCGGCACGTTTGGATTTGCCGAGTTGGGTGTATAAAGATGGTTTGCTAAATGAAATCCTGGACGTTGTAAGGGCAGAATGCGTGATCGGATTGGGTTATCCCTATCCGATTGAAACTGCGGATCAAGCCGCCGTTATAACCTCCGCTGATCGCAAGATATTTCTTAGGGCTTTACAAGAGTTTGCGGAAAAGAATAATCTTACCTTTAGCGTTTCGCGGAAAAATACGAGTAAAGGGCGGCGAAGATAAAAGAAATGGAAAGTGGTGAATGGAAAATGGAAAATAAAAGACGCGAGTTTCTAAATAGAAATTCTAGTGTTCGTTTTCAACAAACACCCACCTGTCCGGCATGCGGTACAGCATCGGCACGCGAAAACGCTAGATACTGTCTTGTTTGCGGAAAAGTTCTAAGCGAAGATTATCAACCGCTGGATACGATTCGATCAGCACATCGTTTGCAAGGAAAATCATTTTTGGTCGAAAACGCTGAAAGTGAGGAGATTACGGATTTATTTGCGCGCGAAGAAAATGCGGTTTCTGAAACGGCGTGGGCTTGTTTTGTTTATTCAATGGTTCCATATTTAGGGATTGTATTTATTCCAATGACCTTTGTCATAGGCGGCGCGGGAATAGCCGCTTCCTATAAGTACCCGCGAATGGGCGGACGGAAACTCGCGATGGTAAGTATTGGTCTCAGTGTTTTAGTGTTGGTGATCCAGATATTGCTTTGGTGGCTTCTTTATTTGGTTCCAAAATTGTAGCGGAATTAAATCTGTACTTTGCGCAGCGTAAAAAGTGCTTTTATGAAAATTGCAAGAATTGTTTCCTCGAATTCTCATATTGACTATGTGGGTCGAATAATTGATGAATTCGACACAAATGATGCTCCGACAGATGATGATTATGGTTTTGCGGATTTTGTTTCGATTCCGTTTGATACTGACAAAAAAATATTCGGCGTGATTTATAATTCGATGTTGATGAACCCCGAATACGCGAATTTTGGACCGAGGCTTTCGCCAAAGCCGGAGCTTAATCAGTTCAGCCCTGACTTCTTGAATTAGCAGGGTATATTAATTGGGATTTTGCTGATTGGAACTCTAGATAAATCCGGCGTGAGTTCTCATCGTATTCCAAATCAGGTTGTACCCGCGGGAAAAGATGTTTACAAAGTGGAAACTGAAGAAATCAGACAGTTTCATGCCGATTCGAATAGCCAGGTTCAGCTTAGTTATTATTCGCAAGTTATTGCTCACGCGGGGCTTTTTGCGATTCCGTTGCTTGAAGCGATTATCGAAAAATTGGAATCCTTTGAGTCTTCGAATCAAGATATTAAGAGTCTGACAGTTCTGAGACAAACCCTCGCTTGGCAACGTACAATTGGCGGAATGCGTCTATAGAACAAGGGATCAATCATTTAGAAAGTATATTCACAGGAGTTTTTATGAAGAAAGCGCTACTATTTCTCTGCCTCATTTTTATGTTATCTACAATCACGGCTTTTACGCAGGTGCGCCCCGTAGAGAAAGAACCGAAAGTTCGGGTCAAAGCGCCAGAAATTAAGAATCTACCTGATATTTATAAAGTAAAATATAAAGGCGGATTATTTGGCTTTAATAAAAAAATGCATGGGACGATTAGGTTTGATGATATCAATGAAAGGCTCATGTTTTTTGGCAAGGATGGAAAAGAAAAATTCTCTATTCCTTACAGAGCGATTTTGGTGGTTTATCCAAGTCAATATAAGATTCAATCGGGATCCGGCAAAGTCGTAGGCGCGGTTCCAGTACCGGGTTCGGGTCTTTTAGGATCCTTGGTGAAGAAACGAAAAAATTATTTGGTTGTGAAATTTAAGGATCCTGAAGTGGACGCGCAGGGTAATATCAATTTTCTCTTGGATACGGGAAAGATGTTACAATCTGCGATTCATTCGCTTGGACAAAGGGCGGAAATGAAAAGACGAGGGGATTCATACATTCGCAGCAAGGGTTTTTAATTTAGATCTCCAAAGGTGTGCTGCAAGATTGATGTTACCGATATTGCCGCCGTTTCAGCCCTCAGGATTCTGCCTCCGAGTGTGATAATTTGAAAGTTATTTTTTCTAGCAATTTCGATTTCTGAATCATCCCAACCGCCTTCCGGTCCAACGACGGCGGTTATTCTTTTGCTTGATTTTATACTTGCAAAACTGTCTCCATCTTTTTCAGAGAAGAGAAATGTTTCTCCCTCTGCGGATTCCATAAAATCATTAAACTCAGTCGGCTCACAAATCTCCATCAGTTTTGCCCTTCCACACTGTTTTGAGGATTCGATAATTATCTTTCGCCATCTTTCTAATTTGTTTTCAGGGTTTTTTAATTTTACCTCTGATCTATGCGAGAGAATTGGAATAAGATTGCTGACACCCAATTCCGTTGCTTTTTGAATTACCAAATCAAATTTTGCACCCTTCAATAGCGCGACCGCGAGCGAAAAATCGAGAGGAGATTCTACTGAAGAGGCTTCTATTTGCTTAATTACCCTAATAATTGAAAGCGATTTCGCGTTTTCGAATTCCCCCACTAGGCATAGAAACTCGTTTCCTTTTCCATCAAATACTCTGATTTCATCACCGGGTTTTAGGCGCAATACGTTTCGGAGATGACGTGATTGTGCGCGATCAAGCGCAAAACTTGATTTTTCGTTAATAAAAATTGGAGCGTAAAAGCGGCTCATTCTGAATTATGTTATTTTTTTGCGAATTTAATTTTGAAATCCCCAGAATTCTTTCGGAGTTTTACCCAATTTTCGAAAACTTCAGGAGATCCAAGCCAAATCGTAAACCACTCGGTAATTTCTGAGTTAAGAATACATCTTTTGCTGTCCAGAGTTTTGTTACCCGCGATTTCTAACGCTCTATTTTTTCCACTTAGAGCCGATTCTCTGACAAGGCGCAAACCTTCTTTGTCCCCTTCCTTTGTAAACTTTTTTCTCAGGTTTTCGAGTTGGCGAATAGTATTTTGAGTTTGCTCCAGATCGTCAAATTTCAATATATTGCGAAACATCGGCGCATAAGGCGTTTCAAGTCTTCGCTCGGCATCTAGTTCAAGAATTTCTGCGTGGCGAAGCACGGCGCCCTCATCAGCAAGCTCTCTCGCAATGATCATAGGGCTTTCAACTGCGCTCTGACCAAATTCTTCCCGAACAACAATTTCAATTGCCTCAATCTCTTCTCTTCCTACGTTTTCGCAGTCGAGTTTTTCCCAAACCTCGATCATTAAGTCTAATTTGGTGCGAGATTTCCACATTGTTTTTATTAGGGGTCGGCGGTTAAGAATCAGCAAATTGTATTAGGAGGTAATCTTACTCTGCCCACTACTAACTGTTTCAATGATCTCCGTCGATGAATGGTCTTTCGGATCGCCAACGATTGCTACCTGACCTCCGCACTCCGATACAATATTTCTTTCAGGAACTGTATCGACGGTATAATCCGTGCCCTTTGCATGAAAATCCGGACGAATTGCTCTAATCAATTCCTCTACGGTTGGCTCATTAAAAATACTAACGCAATCAACCGATTTAAGTCCCGCAATGATTTCTGACCGTTCATCTTCAGACGTATAGGGACGTTTTTCGCCTTTCAACTTTTTTACTTGCTCATCTGAGTTAATGCCTACAATTAGAAACCCTCCAAGTTCTTTTGCTCCAACAAGATAACGCAGATGTCCTACGTGAAAGAGATCAAAACATCCATTTGCCAGAATGATCTTTTTTCCGTTACTGCGCTCAATTGCAACCCTCGCAATCAGACGATTTCTATCTAACATTGGGGCAAGGAAAGAGTTATCGATGGAATTATTTGTCATCAGAATTTATTGTGTATGAGTTTTGTAATCTGTTGAATCTTCTTGTAAAGACTTCAAAAGTTCCTCAATGGTTACAGACGCGGTTCCTTTTTTCATAACGACAATTCCTCCCGCGTGATTAGCTAGCTGTGCAGATTTCGCAAAACCCAATCCCGACGCTAGTCCTAAAGCGTAAGTCGCTATAACAGTATCGCCCGCTCCTGTCACATCAATGGGTTCCTTCGAACCTACTACATCTATATTCAGAGGTTTTTGGTCTTTTACGAGTAAGAGCATTCCTTCATTGCCTCTTGTTAAAAGAAGCGCATCAAGATTTAATGTCTCTCGTAATTGTTCGCAATCCGCCTCCATAAAATTTTCTCCAAGGATATGTTCCAGCTCTTCTTGATTAGGCGTTGCCGAAGTCGCGCCTCGAAAATCACGAAGTCTTGTGCGCGAATCAACCAGCAAAGGAATTCTTTTTTCCTTCGAAATATCGATACAGAGTTCTCCCATAGCGCGGCTTGCAACGCCATAGCTGTAATCGGACAAAATAATTGCATCGGCATCTTCGGTTGCGGCAATTACGTTATGTTTGAGCTGGTCATACGTATTTTCACCAATGGCTTTTTCGTTTTCGTAATCGATACGAACAACTTGCTGGCGTTGGGCATAATGTTGAGCAGCGGAAACACGCACCTTCGTTGTGGTTTGAAGCTGTTCATCAGTGACAATGTAATCACAATTCACACGCGAATCTTCCAAAGCTTTAAACAAACTTTTACCATTTTGATCTTTACCTACCAATCCAACAGCAAATACATTTCCATCAAGCGATGAGACGTTAACCGCCGCATTCGCCGCACCTCCCGCCCGAGTTTCCGTCTCATCATGGCTCATGATAAATACAGGTGCCTCACGCGAAACACGGTTTATTGTCCCGCGCAAAAATTGATCGGCTACTAAATCGCCTACAACGACGATTTTTTTGTTTTGAAATTCTTTTTGAATTATATCGGAAATGCTATTCATTCAATCAATAAAATTACTACAA
>Ga0114931_10001322_pt1 | contig 31622 bp, 29 predicted proteins | sample 2SBtaG_FD_89579 | JGI IMG/M metagenome (GOLD analysis project Ga0114931, IMG submission 89579) | Deep subsurface microbial communities from Kolumbo volcano to uncover new lineages of life (NeLLi) - 2SBTROV14_V59a metaG | ecosystem: Environmental > Aquatic > Marine > Volcanic | place: Kolumbo...
TCTCGGGGAACTCGCGCATCTGCTCGTCGCTCATCCCCGTGGTGTCCCAGTTGAAGGAGGGCGACAGGTTGTAGGCGAGCATCTTGTCGGGGAGCACAGCGTGGATCGCGTCGGCGAAGCGCTTGGCGTCCTTCAGGTCGGCGGTCTTGGTCTCCATCCACAGGATGTCGCAGAAGGGCGCGACCGCCAGCGACTTGGCGATGGCGTAGTCGATGCTCCCGCGCACCTGGTAGTAGCCCTCGGGGGTGCGCGCGAGCTCCGGATCCCACACGATCTGGATGTCCATCGTGCGGGCGCGCTCGACGGCCTGGGCGTGCGACGCCCGGTGCGCGTACTCGAGCCACTCCTCGACGGACAGGTCGTAGCTCTCGCCCTCGCTCTCCCGCAACCGCATCACGTCGGCGACCGCGTTCGGGTAGGTCTCGAGGCCGGACGCCTCCTCCCAGACCTGGACGAACCGGCTGCTGACCTGGTCCAGCGCGGCGTCGATGCTCACGTGCCGCCCCGCCTTCCACTCCGCGACCTGCTCGCGGATCAGCGCGTCGAGCCCGGTCTGCTCGAGCCACGCCACCGCCAGGCGGTACTCGTTCTCGTCCAGCGCGTACAGTCCGTGGCCGAGGATCTCGTCGGCGCCCTCCTCGTGGAACCGGCGCTGGATCGCGAGCACGACGACCTTGTACCGGGGCAGGTCGATGCGGGTCGCGCCGAGGATGAAGGGCTGGTCGCGCTCGTCGGCTGCGGTGTCGAGCAGGCTCGCGGCCTCGGCGTCGGTCCGGGCGACGATGATCCCGGGCACCCGCATCACGTCGAGCTGCAGCCGCGCGCCGTTCAGGCGCTTGATCTGCTCGTCGACGCTCACGAGCACCTTGCCGCCCTGGTGCCCGCACTTCTTGGCGCCGGGCCGCTGATCCTCGATGTGGTACCCGGCCACGCCCACCTCGACGAAGCGGCGGACGAGGTTGCGGACGTGGGCGTCCCCGCCGTGCCCGGTGTCGGCGTCGGCGATGACGAAGGGTCGGAAGTCGATCTCGGGCGTCGCCTCGCGCTGGATGTCGGTCATGCGCGAGCGGAGGAAGGCCTGGTTGCGGTCGGCGGTGAGCAGCGCGCGGACAATGGGCGCGGCCTCGTCGGGGACCTGGCTCAGCGGGTAGCTGGCGAGGTCGGCCCCCGGGTCCTCGGTGACCGAGCCCTTGGCCGAGGTGGCCCACCCGCCGAGGTAGATGGCCTCGATGCCGAGCCGCTTCATGGTGACGGCCTGGCCGGGGGAGTAGGGGCCGAAGGTGATGATCGCGCGCCGCTCGGCGAAGCGCTCGCGCAGCAGGAGGTAGAACTCCTCGGCGGCGTGCCGGGCGATGGGGAAGTCGTGCTCGATGGTGCCCTGCTGCTCGGCGACCTGGCGCGGCGAGTACAGGCGCGCGATGCCGTCGAAGCGCTCCCGCGCGAACCAGTCGGCGGCCACGGCGACGCGTTGTTCGAAGTTGCTCATGCCTTCCTCCTCATGGATGAGGGCTAACATCGGGCGGTCGCGGCGACCCTCCGTCGAAGGGCTGGTCGCCGGGGAACGACGACTCTCGATTCGATGGCGTGCCCCCTCAAGCTGATGGGGGTGGGCCCGTCCCCTGGGCACCTGCACGCTCTGTGCAACTGAATCAGGGCAACGGCGACGGCGTCGCCGACTTGGAACTGGCGCTGGGCGACGTGGTGAAGCTGCTCGTCCGCCTGGACCTTCCGCGGGAGCGCGCCCTGTTCCGGCTGGACGAGGAGCACGGGACGGTGCCGTACATCGCGACGCTACGGGCGACAGCGCCTGGGTGCTCGCATCGGCGCCACCCTGGTCCTGCACACCTGGACTCGGAAGATGCTCTTCCACCCCCACCTCCACTGCGTCGTGACCGGTGGGGGCGTTTCTCTCGACGGCGAGCGGTGGGTCGACGCATCGAAGCGCTTCCTCTTCCCCGTCGCCCAGATGCGCAAGCTCTTCCGCGGCATCGTCCGTCGCCGACTCCGCGATGCCTACGACCAGGGGCGCCTGGACCTCGACGGAGGCTGCGCGGCGTGAGGCCTTCGCGCGGCTGCTCCGCGGCCTGCACCGCAAGAAGTGGGTCATCTACGCCAAGCGGCCATTCGCCGGGCCCGAGCAGGTCTTCTCCTACCTCGGCCGCTACACCCACCGCGTCGCCATCTCCGACAGCCGCGTGCTGTCCGTCGATGAAGGCACCGTCGCCTTCCGCACCAGGAACGGCGGCGTCGAGACCATCGAGCCCCACGAGTTCATCCGCCGCTTCCTCCTGCACGTCCTGCCCTTTCGCTTCCGCGAGATCCCGCACTACGGGCTGTACGCCTCGGCCCGTGTCCGCCGGCTGTGGCCTGTCGCACGCAAGCTCCTCGGCGTCTTCGCTCCGACGCCCGATGACGAGGAAGTCGAGCACGAAGAGGAAAACTGGGAGGCCCTCGCCGAGCGCCTCGTCGGCGAAGACCACCGCCGCTGCCCAGCCTGTGCAGTGGGCCTGCTGCTCCGAATGCCGCTGCCCGACGAGCCACCGCACGCGGCGCCGACATGGAAGGACTCCTCGTGAGCCCCGCAGGCAAGCGCGTCGAGCAGGCCGTCCACGATGACCCCGGACAGCTACGCCTCGACCTCGACGCCTGCTCCCGGACGCCCCAGCAGACCGGGCCGACAGCGCCGGTCAACCCCGCTACCTCTGCTCTGGCCAGAACCCATACGCCTGGGTGGCGCCAGGTTCAGACGACGAGGCGGTCGCCATCGCCTGGTAGGCGCCTCCGCGCTGCCCGCTGCGGTGATAAAACCACGCCATGCGTACACCACTGCTCTGTCTACTCCTGCTCGCCTGCGGACCCAAGCATGCCCCGCTCCCGCCCGTCACCACCGCGAACGGTGCGCTCGTGCCCCAGCTCGGCCACCACGGCCTGGTCCGGGCCGTCGCCCTGTCCCCCGACGGCAAGCGCCTCGCCACCGGCAGGCAGGACGGCCGGCTCGAGCTCTGGGAAGCCCAGACCGGCGACCTCATCGCCGACCTGCTCCCCGCGGGCCCCGGGATAATGCTCGTCACCTTCTCGCCCGACAGCAAGACGCTCGCCGCCCTCACCGACGCCACCATCACCCTCTTCGACGTCGCCTCGGGCACCGAGCTCCGCCACTTCCCCACTGGCGCGCCGGACATGTACGACGTGTGGGGCGCCACCTTCTCCCCGGACGGCACCCAGCTCGCCATCGGCACCAATGTCGTCTCCGTCTTCGACGTCGCGACGGGCGACAGCGCCTGGTAGGCCGACACGGCAGCGTACCAGGTGAACTTCGTGGACTGGGTGGGAGACACCCTCGCGGCCGCCGACTGGGACGGCAACGTCGAGCTGTGGAACACCACCGACCACAGCCTGGCCCAGTCGCTCACGGTGGGCACCGCACCTGTCCGGATGGCCGGCCTGGCGCTCTCCGGCGACGGCTCTCACCTCGCAGCCGCCTTCAACGTCCCGACCTCGCTGAAGAGTGCCGTCTGGGTCCTCGCCGCAGAGCCCGACGCCACCCCGACCGTCTTCCAGGTGGGCGCGCAGCCCGCGGGCCTGCAGTGGCGCGGCAAGCTCGTCGCCGTCGGTACCGGCGTGGGCGTCGACCTGCTCGACCCCACCTTGGACGGGGCGAGCCCGACCCACCTCGGCACCGACTGGATGGTGAAGGCGATCTCCCTCGACCCGACGGGTGCGGTGGCCGCCAGCGGCGACGCAGGGCACGTCGCGGTGTGGAACGCCGATCACAGCCAGCGCTTCGAGGCGCCGGCGGCCCCACTCGACGGCAATGGCGTCGCCGTCGCTCCCGGCCGCGTGGCCGTCGCCGCCTGTGGCGGACTGGAGCTCTGGACGGACCTGTCGCTCCGCGTCGTCGTCGGCGCCGATGGCTGCGTCCGCGCCGTCGCGCTCGGCCCCGACGGCAGCCGCGCGGCCTGGGGAGATGCTGGCGGCAACGTCGTGCTCACCGACACGGCCACCGGCGAAGCGCTGCCCGGCGCCCCAGCCCCGCTTCCCCACGAGAACGACCCGAATGCCATCGCCTACTCGCCCGACGGCGAGCTCGCCATCGGCTACGCCGAGGGGACCCTGCGGCTGCTCCCCGCCGGCGGCGGCGACCCCGTGGACGTCAAGACCGGCAGCAGCGGCATCAAGGCCGTGGCCTGGTCGGCGGAAGGCAGTCAGGTCGCGACCGGCGCGAGCAAGACCGTCTCGGTGTGGACCGCCGCGGGCGAGCCCGCCGGCAAGATCGAGAAGCTCGATGGCCGGGTCCGCGGACTCGCGCTGCACCCGGACGGCGACCTGATCGCCCTCGCCCTGAAGAAGGTCGACGGCGTGCAGGTGCGCTCGCTGTCGTCCGGCGAGATCGTCTCGACCGCCCCCGGCGAGGCCGAGGCGGTGGCCTGGAGCCCCGACGGCAGGCAGCTCGCCCTCGCCGGCCGCAACCGCCCCGTCTCCGTGTGGACCCGCTCCGACGGCACCGTCCGCGACGTGGGCCCGGCGGGCGCCCGCGCCGTTCGCTGGGATCCGCATGGACGCGCGCTGGTCGTGACCGGAGCCTCCACCGAGGTCATCCGAGTCTCCGACGGTGCCGCCGTCACCCTGCTCGTCATGCCAGTCGGCGACAGCGAGGTCGGCCTCGCCCTCGGCCCCGACCAGACCTTCACCGGAGACGCGGCGGCCCTGCAGCACCTCCGCCTCCGGGCCCCAGACGGTACCCTCGCCACACCAACGCCCGGATCTCCAGGGGACGACCCGACGATGCTCCGGCGATTGCTCGCCCCCTGACGCCCTGTTCCGCGCAGAGCGCGACGCGCGGCGCGTCGGCACGCCCCGACTCCTCGAGGCGCGTGCCCACAGGAGTAGACCATGCCGGGTCTCTCGCGAAGCCCCAACCAGTCGGTTGCCCCGGACAGCAGCCAACAAGGGCCCATGTCGTCCGAAGACGAGAGCCAGGACTTTGGCTGGAACGCCGTCCAGGACGCCGAAGTGACCAGCGGCGACGGCGGCGACGGCCAACCCAGCGGCCAGACCCGCCAGGCCGTCGAGGACTTCGGCGACGTCAGCACCTTCGACGGCGGCTTCATCTCCAAGGCGGGCGCCCTGTGCGACGCTCTGGTCCCCAACGAAGGCGACAAGGGAAGGACGACGGGCTCGAGTCCGAGTCGGTGGGCCAGGTCTCGGTGGCCCTCGAGGGCGAGCTCGCTGGCGAGGCCAGCCTCGCCGGCGTCATCGGTGGCGGCTCGGGCCTGCTCGACAACGAGAATGCCGCCCGCCAGGCCGGCGGTCTGGTCTCCTTCATCCGGTCGAACAGCGGCATCGGCGCGCTGGGCGAGGCGGCCTCCGCCAAGGCCATCTCCAAGCTCGAGGGCATGGGCGTCAAGCTCGGTCACAAGCTGACCATCCAGGGCAAGTGGAGCAAGAGCGACGGTTACGGGCTCGAGGTCAACCTCGAGCGCGTGTCCCAGATCGAGTTCGGCGACAGCCCGCGCGACCTGGTCTACGTCCTCGTCGAGAACGTGCAGCGCGTCTTCCGGATCAAAGTCTGATGTCCACTACCGAGAAGATCAAGATCGCTCCGGAGCACAGCTTCCGGGCGCCCGACGGCAGCGACGTCCCCGTGCGGTCCCTGCGGCTCGAGGTCGACTACGACGACGAGACCGTCCGTGAGATCCGGACGGGCTTCTGGGTCGACCACGCCACCTGGGAGCGCATCGACGCCGGTGGCTGGTTCAACATGCCCGCCGAGGTGCGCGGCGCCACCTTCGCCGGTGGCTTCGAGCCCGGTGCCAACATCGAGATCGAGGCAGAGCTCGATGGCGACGCGACCACCGCGGTCGCGCTCACCTCGGATGACTACTGGGACATCGGGGCTCAGCTCCACGGCGCCAAGGGGGACGCCCCCTCAACAAGACCGAGAGCTGGTTCGGCCTGTACGTCAAGCAGGTGCGCGGTCCCATCAAGACCGGCTTCGCGACCACCCACCCGAGGCTGGTGCACAAGGCCGAATAGCTACTTCTCCGGTCGGGGCACCCGCACCGCGAGCAGCCCCTCGGACAAGCCATCGCGGTCTACGTCCGCGAACCACTGCGACCCCTCGGCGCCGGTGGTGTCCACCCATCCCCACTCGTAGTCGCTGCCCGCATCGCGACCGACGATGCCGCGGCCGTCGGCGAAGCTGACGTCCCCCACCTTGGCGTAGGTCGGGGGCACCCGCATGTTGTTGGCCGTCGCGTCGATGAAGCCCCACTTGTGCTTGGCCTCCACCGCGGCGTAGCCGCCGGTGCGCGGGCGCGCGTTGCGGAAGTGGGTGTCGTAGGCGGGGGTGCCCGACGCGTCGATGTGCAGCACGCCGGTGTCGTCAGTGACCACCGCCCAGCCCTCGGACAAGGACGCCGCCATGCGGTAGCGGGCTGGGATCGCCCAGGCGCACGTGGCGTCGATGTAGCCCCACTTCTTGCCGTCTTCGGCGGGCGCCAGACCCTCGACCTGCTTGCCCAGGCGATCGAAGCCCGGGGCCACCGCGAAGGTGCCGTCCGGACGCACCAGCTCGTAGCGATCTGCAACCTGGACCACGGCGACGCCGTCGGAGAAGGACTCCAGGGACTGCCAACGGTCCGGGTCGTCCATGGCGCGCACCGCCACGACCTCGGCGCCGGTGCGGTCGATCAGGCCGTAGCCGTCGACGGGCTGCGCGGTGGTCTGCGTCGATGTGCGCACACCGACCTGCTTCCCCACCGGCGCCACGCCCTCCTCGCAGAAGGGCAGCGCGGTCTTCCACGCCGGAGCCACCGCCCAGGCGCCGCTCTTGTCGACGTAGCCCCACTGGTGGCTCTGCGGATCTCGCGCCGCGGCGAGTCCCTGGTGGAAGTCCCGGGCGTCCTCGAGGTCGGGCTCGATGACCCAGGAGCCCGTCTTGTCGATGTAGCCCCACTTGCCGTCCCGCTTCGCGGCGGCGAGCCCCTCGGAGAAACCTCGCGCGTCGTCGTAGGCGGGAGCGATGACGAAGGCGCCGTCCGGACCGACGTAGCAGGGCGGGGTGCCCAGGCCGTCGAGGAAGCCCCAGGAGACCGAGACCTCCGGCGCCACGGCGGCCTCGTGGGGAAAGAAGGCCACGAGTCGCCCTTCGTAGGGCGGGCCCAGCAGGGTGACGTACTCCTGGAGCAGGACGGTGTCGCGCGGCCCTTCCCGCGGGCGCCGTCGTGCCTATGCTCCTTGACCACCCCGGAGCGCGCATGTCCGACCAGCCCCGCTACACCGTCGTGTACTTCGACTCCCGCGGCCGCGCCGAGCCCATCCGCCTCACCCTCGCGCTCGCCGGCCAGGCCTTCACCGACCGCGGCCTGAACCGCGCTCAGTGGCTCGAGATCAAGCCGCACACCGGGCTGTGGCAGCTGCCCGTGCTCGTCGAGCACACCGCCGGCGGCGAGGTCACCATCCCCCAGAGCGAGGCCATCCTGCGCCACCTCGGCCGTACCTTCGGGCTGTACGGTCGCGACGACCGCGAGCGCATGGCCGCCGACATCGCGGGCGACACCGTGGCCGATCTCCGCGCGAAGGTCTCGAGACTGCGCTTCTCGCCGGGTTGGCACGACGAGGAGGCCCGCAAGACCTACCTCGCCCAGACCGCCTCCCTCGGCTTCGACCGCCTCGCCAAGGTGCTGGGCGACCGCACCTGGTACGCGTCCGACGCGCCGACCTGGGCCGATGCCCTCGTCTTCGACACCCTCGATGGGCACCTGCTGCAGTGGCCCGACTGCCTGGACGACTACCCGACCCTGGCCGCCTTCGTCGCGCGCTTCCGCGCCCTGCCGGTGCTCCAGGACTACCTGCAGCAGCGCCGCGCGGCCTGAGTCCGTGGCGACGGCCCCGGGAGACGGCATGCCGGACAGGGACACGGTCCTGAAGCGCTGCACCAACGTGCTGCCGGGGCACGGCCCCAAGCGCACCATCGCCGGCTGGCTGCGGCAGGTCGCGGACGGCCTCGGCGGCGACGAGCTTCCCGACGTGTACGGCGCGGGGGAGTACCTCGCCGACTTCGGGCGCGAGGTGGCGGAGCTGTCCGGGCCTGCACCGGCTGCAGTTCGGCGCACCGGAGACCCTGCGCGATCGCCACCGAGATCCACATCTGGGAGAACGGCATACAGTTCGATCTCGACGCGCTGCGGCCGTTCATGACCGAGCTGCTCGCGGGAAGGTAGCCGCAAACGAGCCCGATCGGTGGCGTGCGCGCGGCCCGATGCGGGAACGTGTACAGTCTGGCGCCGGGGAGATCGCCGTGAACGTCCGCCGCCTGGTCCCGCCCGTCCTGCTGCTCTTCGCCGTAGGCTCGGGATGCACGCCGCCCGAGAGAGGCGACACCGGGTTCGTCCCGGACTTCACCGTGAACACGGGCGTCGAGGTCGCGACGGTGCTGGGGGTCGATCCGGGCTCGCCGATGACCCTGTACTCCGCCACGGGCGAGCGGTTGCTCACGGTGCTGGCCGACGACTACGGCCAGGCGCACTTCTCCTACGTCCCCGCGGAGTACCAGGTCGTCGACTCCCGGGACGGGCTTCGGTTTCCGTTGGCGGACGGCTCGGTGCTGGAGCCAGGGCCCTACTTCATCCGCAACGACGAGACCGGCGAGTCCTCGGGCACGATCCACGTGCACTGCATCGACCAGGTGCCCCCCGACTGGTTCTACGAGGACCAGACGCTCCAGGGCATCCCGTGGAACCCGCTGTCGGGCCCCGAGGGCGACCCGGAGGACGGCTACCAGTACATCGAGATGCGCGACGGGATCCTGCTCGGCGCGATGGTCCGGTTCCCCGATCCGACGATCTACGGCGAGGGGCCCTATCCCACGGTCATCGAGTACTCCGGCTACTCCCCGTCCCGCCCCGACAACCCCGACAACGGCACCGAGATCGCCAACGCGCTCGGCTTCGCGACGGTCAGCGTGAACATGCGCGGCAGTGGGTGCTCGGGCGGGGTGTACGACGTGTTCAACCCCGCGCAGCACGCCGACGGCTACGACGTCGTCGAGATCGTCGCCCACCAGGACTGGGTGCTCCACCACCAGGTCGGGATGGTGGGGCTCTCCTACCCGGGGATCTCCCAGCTCTACGTGGCCTCGACCGACCCGCCAGATCTCGCCGCCATCGTGCCGCTGTCGACCATCGCCGACGGGTGGGAGATGCAGTGGCCGGGGGGGATCTACAACGCCGGGTTCACCCGGCAGTGGGTCGACGAGCGCGAGTCGCAGTCCGCGGCCGGGGGCACGAGCTGGGTCACCCAGCGCATCGACGACGGCGACACCGTGTGCGAGGACAACGTCCGGCTGCACCAGCAGAGCATCGACTTCGAGACCTTCTTCCACGGGCTGCAGTACCGCCCGCCGGCCTCGGACGAGCGTGATCTCGACCTGCTCGTGCAGAAGATCCAGGCCCCGGTCTACCTCGGCGGCGCCTTCCAGGACGAGCAGACCGGCGCGCAGTTCGGCCGGATGATCGACAAGTTCCGTGACAGCTCCGACGCCCGGTTCCTGCTGCAGAACGGGCGGCATCCCGACGGCTACGCGCCCGACATCGTGTTCGACTGGTACGAGTTCCTCGAGTTCTACGTCGCCGAGCGGATCCCCAAGCTCAACCCGGCCTTCCGGGCCCTGGCCGGGCAGCAGTTCGGCGCGGCCTTCGGGCTGCAGCACTACACCTTCCCCCTCGACCGGTTCACCGACTACGGCGACGACTACCCGGGGGCGCTCGCCGCCTACGAGGCAGAGCCCCGGGTCACCGTGCGCTTCGAGCAGGGCTACGGCGGGGACGTGATCGGCTCGCCCCTCGCCCGGTTCCAGACCACCTACGACACCTGGCCCACCCCCGAGGCCGACCCGGTCGAGTGGTATCCGGAGGCCAGCGGCACCCTGAGCGACACCGCGCCGAGCGCCGCGGGCGGCGACGCGTGGACCTTCGACCCCGACGCCGGGAGCGACACCTTCTTCGGGCCCCGGGGCTACCGACTCCTCGACCCGATCTGGGACATCGACTGGAAGCCCTTCGCCCACGGGGACGTGGCGACCTACGAGACCGCGCCCTTCCCCACCTCGCGGGTGATCGCGGGGCCCGGCATCGCGACCCTGTGGGTCAAGAGCCCGGTGGACGACGTGACCGTGCAGGTGACGCTCACCGAGGTCCGCCCCGACGGCAAGGAGCTCCTGGTCCAGTCCGGCTGGCTGCGCCTCGGCCACCGCGCCGCCACCGAGGTCGACGGCCTGCGCCTGCAGCGCTCCTTCTCCAAGGCGGACTTCTCGCCCGTGCCGGTGGACCAGTGGGTGAAGGCCGAGGTCCAGATCCCCTCGGTGGCGCACCCCTTCCGGGCCGGCTCGCGGCTGCGGATGCAGGTGAGCAGCCCCGGCCGAAACCAGGGCACCTGGGAGTTCGAGGCGCCGGACTACGACGGCACGCCGACCTTCGAGCTCGGCCGCGGCGGGGAGCACGCCTCGTCGCTTCGAATGACGATCCTGCCCGACATCGACATTCCCGACGGGTACCCGCCCTGTCCGTCCCTGCGCGGGCAGCCCTGCCGGGACGACGCGCCAGTCGACAACGTCGTGATCGAGTAGGCTCGCCCGCAGTCGGCGTCGACGGCGGTCGCGACGCGGTTGACCTCCCCCCGGGCGATGCGGTTGGATGAACGCGTGGTTGGCGTGTCTGGTCGGGGGGCCCTGTGCGCGCAGCACGCGCCGGTCCATCCCGTTCCCGTGCAGACCCCTGTAGCCGGCCATGCGACGCGTTCGGCTGGATTTTGCGGAGACCACGGTGTCCCTCCGCGAGATCGTCCCGGACGCACCCCGCCGGGCGCGCGGCGTAGACTGGGCGCATGGGCGGCGAGGGAAGGCACATCGCGCTCGCGGACTGCACGGTCGACCTCGACGCGCTGCAGGTGGCCGGCGAGGGCTATACGGCCCGGCTCACCGAGCGAGAGGGCGCGCTGCTGGCGTACCTCGTCGCGCGGGCGGGACACCCGGTGTCGCGGGACGAGCTGTTGACCGAGGTGTGGGGCTACAGCAGCAAGGTCCGCAGTCGCACCGTGGACACCACCGTCCGGCGCCTCCGCGCGAAGCTCCGCGAGGACCGCGACTACCCGCGGCACGTGGTGACGGTCTACGGCGAGGGCTACCGCTTCGAGCCGGTGGATCGGCCGCCGCCCGCCGAGCCCCCGGCGCTGCCCGTGCTGCCGGCGCTGCGATTCCGCGACGCGGAGCTGGCCGCGATCCGGACGGCGTTGGAGGACGCGGCGGTGGTCACCGTGACCGGGCCCGCCGGCGTGGGCAAGACCGCGCTGGCCGTCGAGGTGGCGCGACAGACGCCGGGGGCGGTCTTCGCCGATCTGTCCCACGCGACCGACCGCGGGGAGCTGCTCGCGACCCTGGCCCACGCCCTGGGCGTGCGGCTGGGCGGCGGCGGTACCGGCGCCATCGCCCACGCCCTACACGAGCGCCTGGTGGTGCTCGACGGCGTGGGGCAGGGAATCGACGCGCTCGGGGCATGGGTGGCTGCCTGGAGCGCCGCGGCCCCCGGCGCCCGGCTGCTCGTCACCGCCCGCGCTCGCCTCGGCCTGCCCGACGAGGTCGCGGTCGAGGTGGGGCCGCTGCCCGAAGAGGCCGCGACCGCCGTGTTCCTGGAGCGCGCCCGGCGCGTGCGTCCCGGGTGGGGCACCGAGGCGGACGCGGGCACGGTCAAGGCCCTGGTCACGGCCCTGGACGGCCTGCCGCTGGCGCTGGAGCTCGCCGCCGCGCGGGCCCCGGTGCTCTCCCCCGCCCAGATGCTGCGGCGCCTCGAGGACCGGTTCGCCCTGCTCGGCGCCGCCCCGGGTACCGACCGCTCCCTGGAGCGCGCCCTGCAGAGCGCCTGGGAGCCGCTGAGTGCTTCCGCCCGCGCCCTGCTCGCCCGGTGCGCCCTCCTCCAGGGCTCCTTCTCGCTGCCGCTCCTCGAGGCCCTCGTCGAGCCACCCGACGCGCCGCGGGTCCTGGACGCCCTGCAGGAGCTGGTCGAGCACCACCTGGTGCGCTCGCTGGAGCCCTCGCGCTTCGCGCTGTACCGAAGCGTCCGGGACTTCGCGCTCGCCCGCCTCGACCCGGAGGAGGCGACCCGCGCCCGGGCGCGCCTCGTCGACGCGCTGCTGCCTCCGCGCGAGGAGCCGGTCGGCCCCGACGCCGTCCGCCTCGACGCCGCTGGCCTCGCCGCGCTGGAGCTCCAGCGCGCCGATCGGATCGCCCTGGTCGCCTGGGGCCGGGAGCACGACCCGGAGGTGGCGGCCCGCGCCGCGCTCTCCCTCGACCTGCTGCTGCTGGTCGCCGGGCCGGCGGAGGTCCACGCGCGGGTGCTCGAGGAGGCGGTCGCGGTGGCCGGAGACGTCGCGCCGGCGCTGCGGGCGGCCCTGCTGCGCTCCCTGGGCTATCGCCGGCACCTGCAGGGACGCCACGAGGAGGCCCTCGCCGCGCTGGCCGAGGCACGGGCGCTCGCCGCCGGCGGACCCGCCGCCCTGCACGCGCGGGTCCTGTCCACCCTCGGCCTCGTGCAGCTCGGCCGGGACCCGGCCACCGCGCTCGTCACCCTCGACGAGGCGCACGGGGTGGCCGAGGCGGCGGGGCTCCGGCACCTGCAGGGGATGGCGCTGGCCTTCTCCGGCCAGGCCCACGACCGCCTCGGGCAGGTCACCGAGGCCGAGGGAGCGCTGACCCGCGCGCTGCGCCTGCTCCGTGCGGAGGGGGACTCCGAGCGGTGCGGCAACGTGCTGTTCAACCTGGGCTCGCAGTTCTTCCACGAGGGCCGGCACCTCGAGGCGGAGCAGTGCTACGAGGAGGCGCTGGCCCTGCACCGGGCGCTGGACAATCCGGGCCGGGACGCGATCTTCCACAGCACACTGGCGAGCCTCCGCCTGGTGCAGGGGCGACTCGACGCCGCCGAGTCGCTGTACCGCGAGGCCCTGCGCCTGCACCGCCACGTGTCCAGCCGGCGGGGCCAGGCGCTGGTGCACGGCAACCTCGGGTGGCTGAGCCTGCTGCGCGGGCACCGCGAGGTCGCGATGGCCGCGTTCCTGGAGGCGCTGCGCATCGCGCGTCTCGTCGACGATCCGCGCGGGGTCGCGCTGGCCACCGGCAACGTCGGCTTCGCGATGCACCTCGCCGGCGACCTCGACGGGGCCCTGCTTCGCTACCAGGCCGCCCTGGAGCACTTCCCCGCCTCGGGCGACCGCCGCGCCGCCGCGGCCGTACTCGGCTGGTCCGCGCTGGCCCGGGCGCATCGCGGGGAGGCCGAAGCCGCGGACGAGGCGCTCGAGCGCGCCGCCGCGGCGGCCACCGGGGCCCGGGAACACCACGTCGTCGCCCTGTGCCGTGCGGGCGTGGACGCGCTGCTCGCCGGCGGTCCGCCGCCGCCACTGCCCGAGGGTCCGCCCTGGCCCGAGGCCACGCTGGCGCACCGCTGGCTGGTTTGGACCCTGGCGCCGGGCGAGCGTCACAGGCTGTAACAAGTGCGACAACCGACCGGCTCGCGGAGCCGCTAGAGTACGTCCCGCTCGGAATCCGTGGAGGTCACCGTGTCCCGCCCCGCGCTGCCGCTCTTCCTCGCGCTGGCCGCCCTGTCCGCCTGCAGTGACTACCACCTGTCGGACCCCAACGGCACCGTCTCCGCGCCCGGCGAGTGCCCCCAGGTGCCCGCCGATCCGGTCCCCTCGCCAGCGAGCGAGTCCTGCGCCATGCCCACCGGCACCTTCACCCCCATCGTCGAGTGGAGCGCTGGCGCCGGCGAGAACTCCACGGCGCTGCCGGTGGTCGCGGACCTCGACCACGACGGGATGCCCGAGATCATCGGCAACTTCGTCCACTCGCTGTTCGGCGGCCGGGGCCAACTCGTCGTGCTCCGCGGCGACGGCTCGGGCGAGGAGTGGCGGGTCGAGGACGCCAACCTCGGCTACGGGAGCGCCCCGGCGGTCGCCGACCTCGACGGGGACGGCAACCCCGAGATCGTGACCGTCCGCGAGTACCAGAACTCCCTGCTCCACGCCGGCGACTACACCGTGGTCACCTACGACAACCACGGCAACGAGGAGTGGGAGTCGGCCCACTTCACCGGCGACGACTTCGACTACGCCGCTGCGCCGGTGATCGTCGACATGGACGGGGACGGCTCCCCCGAGATCGTCGCCGGTCGCGTCATCCTGAACGCCGACGGCTCCCCCCGTGGGGTCGGCGCGTACGGGCGCGGCTCCTGGGGCATCGGCCAGGCCATCGGGATGACCATCTCCGAGGCGTCGGTGCCCGCGGTGGCCGACCTGAACCTCGACGGGGTCAAGGAGGTCATCACCGGCGACGCCTGGTACGAGCCCGACGGCACCGCCCTGTGGCACGACGACTCCCAGGACGACGGGATGATCGCGGTCGCGAACCTCGACGACGACCCCGAGGGCGAGGTGGTGGCCTCGAGCTACGACACCGTGCGCGCCATCGACACCGACGGCACCGTGATGTGGGGCCCGATCCACCTGCCGCAAGCGAACATCGTCTCCCCGCCCGCCATCGGCGACCTCGACGGGGACGGCAAGCCAGAGATCGTGGTGGCCGGCGGCAACGTGATCTACGCCCTGCACAGCGACGGCTCCATCCTCTGGCAGGCCGACGCCCACGACATGTCGGGCGCGACCGGCGCGTCCATCTTCGACTTCGAGGGCGACGGCAAGCCCGAGGTCGTCTACATCGACGAGATCGAGATGATCGCCTTCGACGGGGTCACCGGCGCGGTCAAGTTCTACAGCGACGAGCACGCCTCGAACACGATGATGGACTACCCGGTCATCGCCGACGTCGACAACGACGGCCACGCCGAGATCGTCGTCGCCCACGCCGGCTACGGGGTCGCCCTGTCGGTCTACGGCGACCAGGACAACTCGTGGGCTCCGGCGCGCAAGGTGTGGAACCAGCACGCCTACTCGATCACGAACATCCACGACGATCTCTCCGTGCCGACGGACCCGACTCCGGGCTGGGAGAGCTTCAACTCCTACCACTCCGCCATCGACCGCGCGCCCGGGCAGGCGCTCGACGACGACCTCGCCGTCGAGATCCTCGACGCGTGCACCGTCACCTGCACCAGCGGCTCCGTCTACGTCTCGGTGCGGGTCTACGACCAGTCCGTCGACCACGACGTGCCCGCCGGCGTGCCCGTCTCGCTGTACGCCGACTCGGCAAACGGGTCGCGGCTCGTCGACACCATCACCACGCCGGACACCATCTCGGCCGGGTGGAGCGGGACCCCGCTGACCTTCCAGGTGCCGGCGGACCTGCTCGACGCAAGCACCACCCTGCGCGCGGTGGTCGATGATGACGGGACCGGGGCCGGCATCGTGCCGGAGTGCGTGGAGAGCAACAACACGGCGGAGCTGCCCGGCGTCACCTGCCAGTGAGTCGCCAGCTGGTACCCTCCCGATCAGGGGGCACCGGATGCGCGCCACGGCGGCGTACCGCCTGATCATCGGCTTCTTTCGCGCAGTCATGCGCGTGTACTTCCGGCGGGTGGCGGTCACCGGCCTCGACGAGCTGCCCGGGGTGGGCGGCGGCGTGCTCGTGGCCTGGCACCCCAACGGCCTCGTCGATCCCGGGCTGATCCTCACGTCCTTCCCGAGGCGGGTGGTGATGGGCGCCCGCGCCGGGCTGTTCAAGGTGCCGCTCCTCGGCCAGCTCATGCGCGCCATCGGGACCGTGCCGATCCACCGGCCCCAGGATGGGACCGAGGCAGACCCGGAGAAGCGGCGCGCCGCCAACCGCGCGAGCCTCGAGGGCCTGGGGCGCGAGGTGGCGGACGGGTCCTGGGCCTGCCTGTTCCCCGAGGGCACGAGCCACGACCACTCGCGCCCGCTCATCGTGAAGACCGGCGCGGCGCACCTGTACTACCTGGCGCGGCGGCTGCGGCCCGAGCGGCCGATCCATCTCGTGCCCGTCGGCCTGCACTACGACGACAAGACCCTGTTCCGCAGCGAGGCCCACGTCGCCTTCCATGCGCCGCTGGCGCTGCCGCCCGAGCTCGACCGCGCGCCGGCCGACGACGCGGAGCAGCACGAGCTGGCCCACGCGCTCACCGAGCGCATCGAGCGGGCGCTGCACGAGACGGCGCACGCGACGGACACCTGGGAGATGCACGACCTGATCCGCCGCACCCGCAAGCTCGTTCGCGCCGAGCGCGCCCACCGCGCGGGGCTCGACCCGGGGCGGCCCGACATGAAGGAGCGCACCCTGGGCTTCGCGCGGGTGTGGCTCGGGTGGCGCCAGCGCCAGTACGACGCGCCCGAGGAGGTGTACGATCTCGAGCAGCGGATCCGCGAGTACGACGCCGACATGCGCGCGCTCGGCATCGACGACCACCTGCTCGACGCCGACCCGCGGCTGGCCTCGCCGTGGCTCGCCCTGCTGCTCGTTGTGCAGGTGCTCGGGGTGTTCGTCGTGCTCCCGCCGATCATCGCCATCGGCTACGTCGTGAACTTCCCGCCCGCCGCGGCGATCTGGCTGTTCGCCCGCCGTGTCGCCCGAAAGAAGAAGGACGAGGCCACCCTCAAGGTGCTGATCGGCGCGGTGGTGTTCCCGATCGCCTGGCTGGTCGCCGGCGCCCTGGCCTGGAGGATCCACACCCTGCTCGAGGGGTACTGGCCGGCCCTGCCCGACGCCGCGCCCCTGGCCGCGGTCACCGTGGTCGTCGCCGGGGCGGTCGGGGGGTTCCTGGCGCTGCGCTACGTGGAGTTGGCCCGCGAGGCCACCCGGTCGGTGCGGATCCGGTTCACCAAGGCGTGGCGGCGCTCCACCATCGACGTGCTCCGCGAGGAGCGCTCGGCGCTCTACGATCAGGTGATCGCATTGGCCCGCGGCCTCGACCTGCCGGGGGAGATCGACGCCGACGGTCGGATCACCGCCGACCCCGGATAATGGGTCCCATGGGCCAGGATCCCGAGGTGTCGCCACCGTTGCGATCACCGGCTGCCCCATGGTGGGCCCCCAGGGCGAGCAGGGTCCCCAGAGCTACTTCTGCCGGGACTGCTCCCACGAGACGGCGACGGTGATGGCGTCCATCCCCCTCACCGAGGGCAGCAGCTACAACTTCGGCCCCGTGGCCTTTCTCCAGGGTAGCGGACCGAGTCGCACGCGGACGGCCTGTCAGACCATGGTGCAGATCGTCCACGTCGGGAACTGACCCGCCGTCACGGTGGACGCGGGGCACGCCGCGATGAGCGACCACTGTGCCAAGAAGCCCGATCGGAGCCCCTTCGTGCGCAGTGCAGCCACCTACGTCCTGCCCGACGTGACCCTGGTCGACCGGACCGAACGCCTTCAGCGCGTTCCACCTCATCGGCGGGCTGTTCCACCACGTCGAGATCGACGGCAGCCCGGACAACCCCATGGGCATGCGCCAGACCGTCGACATCGCGCCGGGCGCCGGCGTCCTGTGCGAGATCCGGTTCCCCGAGCCCGGCCGCGACCCCATCGTCACCCACAAGCTCAACGACGCGAGCAAGGGGGCGACGTCAGCTTCCGGCGGAGTTGACCGCCGCCGCCAGGCTCGTGCCGTTTCCCGAGAACATGTTGTTCATCGCCTGTCCGAAAGCGGTCAGCCCGCCGATGATCCCCAAGGCCACGAGGACCGCGATGAGTCCATACTCGATGGCGGTCGCGCCGTCTTCGTCGTGCAGGAAGGCGCCGATCGTGGACCGGTGCATGACAACCTCCTCGTGGACATCCTGCCAGAAGGTCGCTCCGCATCGTGTGAAAGTTTCGAGCCGCACCGTCGCCGAACCCAGCGTCGTGCCGGTTCTGCCTCCCGCTACGGGTGGGGACGGCACTGGGGAGGAACGTCGCTCGCGGTGTGGGGGGTGACCAGCACCGACGACGTGAGCCACTGGCCGTCCTGCGGTGCGACCGGGTCGAACTCCTGCCCGTAAGCACTTGTTGTCAGTCCGTCTCGGTCGACAGACGGGTCAAGCGGTCCGCGCCTCGGGTTAGCGGCAGGTATGCGGAAACTCCTGCTCTTCGCCTTCCTGCTGGCGAGCTGTCGGCGCCCGCCCCCGCTGGACACCGGTGGCGTCCCGGCCGACACGGGCGAGACCGACACGGGGGCTTCCGACACGGGGGCTTCCGACACGGGCACCGCGGCGGCGCTCCTCGTCGAGCCGGCGAACGACCGGGCCTACGAGCCGGTCGCCCACGACCTCCTCGCCGGTGCCAACCACCGGGTGCGCCTGGTGATGTTCCTGGTCCAGGACACCTGGCCGGTCACGGAGCTCGTCGCCGACCTCGAGGCCGCCGCAGGAAGCGGGATCGATGTCCGCGTGCTGCTGGACGAGGAGGGGAGCGGCGTGCAGTCGGTCGTGGACGCCCTGAACGCCGCGGGAGTCCAGGCGTCCCTCGACTCGCCGCGAACGACCACCCACAACAAGCTCCTCGTGGTCGACGACGAGGTGCTGGTCGGGTCGCACAACTGGACCGGCTCGGCGCTGCAGTACAACCACGAGGACTCGGTCCTGGTGCACTCGGCCGCCGTCGCCGACGCCTACGCGACCTACGCGGACGCCCTGTGGGCGGACTCCGATGCCGACCCGGAGGTCCCCACGGTGCAGGAGGTCGGCGTGGTTCCGGTCGCCCGGGTCCAACTCGTTCCGGAGCTCGGGGACTGCGTGGACTCCGCGAGTGCCCGCGTCGACCTCGCGATGTACGCGCTCGCCTGGTACTCGGCCTACCCCGACGGCTCGGTCGGACGGCTCCTCGACGCGGTCGAGGAGGCCCACGAGCGTGGGGTCGCCGTGCGCGTGCTCCTCGACCAGAGCCCGTGGATCGCCGACAACCGGATCAACGACGCGGCAGCGACGCGGCTGCTGGACGCGGGGATCGAGGTCCGGCACACGGCGTCGTCGGTGACCACCCACGCCAAGCTGCTGCGGTGCGACGACGAGGTGATCGTCAGCGATGCGAACTGGTCCCACAGCGGCCTCGACCTGTACAACGGCACGAGCTTCGTGGTCACCGACGGGTCGGTGTCGGACGCCTACGCCGCGTATTTCGACGGGCTCTGGGCCCCGGCCGCGGCCTGGGACCGGTGAGGAGGGTTAGGGCGGGGCGGTAACCCTGCACTTCACCGCCACCTGTGCCCCCGGCCTCGAGCGCGCCCTGGCCGGCGAGCTCGCCGATCTCGACCTCGACTCCGTGAAGATCGCCCACCGGGTGGTCCGGTTCGCGGGGACCCTCGCCGACGGCTACCGCGCCTGCCTGTGGTCGAGGGTGGCCAGTCGGATCCTCCTGCCCGTCGACACGGTCTACGCCGGGAGCGTCCGCGCGCTGTACGCGGAGCTTCGCAAGATCCGGTGGCTGGAGCACCTCGGCCCCCACCGGACCCTCGCGGTGCACTTCGTCGGCACCGACGAGCGGATCCGCAACAGCCACTTCGGCGCCTTGAAGGTGAAGGACGCGATCGTCGACACGATCCGGCAGTTCGCCGGCGACCGGCCGAGCATCGACACCGAGGCGCCCGACGTACGGATCCACGCCTGGCTGCACCGCAAGCGGGTCACCGTGTCGCTCGACCTGTCGGGCGACCCGCTGCACCTGCGGGGCCTGAACCGCGACGGGGGTCCGGCGCCGCTCAAGGAGACCCTGGCCGCGGGGATCCTGCGCTACGCGGGATGGCACCGGCACGGGCCCGCGGGCGCGCCGCTCGTCGACCCGCTGTGCGGCTCGGGGACCTTCCTGCTCGAGGCGGCCGACGTGCTCGCCGACCGGGCCCCGGGGCTCGCCCGCCCCCGGTGGGGCTTTCAGGGCTGGAAGGGCCACGAGCCGGAGGCCTGGGAGGGCCTGCTCGCCGAGGCGAGGGAGCGGGTACGGCCGCTGCCACGGGGCCGCCTGTTCGGCTTCGACGACGACCCGGACCAGGTGGAGCGCGCCCGGGCGAACCTCGCGACCATCGGCGCGGCGGACGCGGTGCCCATCGAGCGGCGTGCCCTGCGCGACCAGGAGCCGCCGGTGCCCGGCCGCGAGGCGCTGCCCCACGGCCTCGTCGTCACCAACCCGCCCTACGGCGAGCGGCTGGGCGACGAGGAGGCCGTGCGCGCCCTGTGGAGCGAGCTCGGCGACGTGCTCCGCCGGCGGTTCCTCGGGTGGACCGCGTGGCTCCTCGCCGGCAATCCGCAGCTCCCGAAGGCCCTCGGGCTCCGTCCGAAGCGACGGATCGAACTGTACAACGGCCCGATCGAGGCGCGGCTGCTGCACGTGCCCATCTCGGACCGCCCCGTGGCGCGGGATCGCTAGCAGGGCTCGGTCCGACTTGCTCCCGAGACCTGCTAGGCGGCGTCCAGCGCGAACTTCAGGTCGCGGCGCAGGTCGGACAGGTGCTCCAGCCCGACCGACATCCGGATCAGGCCCGGGGTGACGCCGAAGGTCTCGAGGAGCGCCGGCGGCACGTCGGCGTGGGTCATGCTCATCGGGTGCTCGACCAGGGTCTCCGTCCCGCCCAGGGACACGGCGAGGCGGCACACCTCGAAGGCGTCGAGCACGCGGAAGGCGGCCTGTTCGCCGCCCTCGACCTCGAAGGCGATCAGCGAGCCCGCGCCGGTGCACTGGCGTTCGTACAGCGCGCGCTGCGGGCTGCCCTCGGGCAGGAGCCCCGGGTAGTGTACGCGGGTGACCTTGGGATGGTCGGCGATCTGCGCGGCCAGCTTGTCGGCGGTCTTCGCCTGGCGGCGCATGCGGACCGACAGGGTCTCCAGCGAGCGGAGCAGCAGCCAGCCGGTGAAGGGGTTGGCCATCGTGCCGAGGACGGTGCGGTAGGTGTTGATCTCGTCGATCAGCGCCTCGGAGCCGGTGACGACTCCGGCGACGAGGTCGCTGTGGCCGCCGATGAACTTGGTCGCCGAGTAGATCACGAGGTCGGCGCCGTGGTCGGCGGCTCGCTGGAACACCGGCCCGAGGAAGGTGTTGTCGACCGCCGTGAGCGCCGGGCGATCCCGGCCCGCCGAGAGCTCGCGGGCCAGGACGCTGACCGCGGCGATGTCGGTGAGCGCGTTGCTCGGGTTGGCGGGCGTCTCGACGTAGAGCAGTCGGACCGTCTCGCTCCCGACCTCGCGAGCGGCCGCGCGCATCCGCTCGACGGCGCCGTCCCCGCCGAGCACCTGGCGGACCGTGATCCCGTAGCGCGGCAGGATGTGCTCGAAGAAGAAGTGGGTGCCCCCGTAGACCGGCGCGCTCGCGATCACCGCGTCGCCGGGCTGCAGCAGGGCGAGCAGGGTCGTGCTGATCGCCGCCATCCCCGACGCGAAGACCGCGCCCTTGTCGGTGTGGTCCCAAGCGGCGAGCCGCTCCTCGAAGATCTGGAGGTTCGGGTTGTTCAGCCGGCTGTAGATCAGCCCCGGCACCTCGCCCGGGTCCTTCTCGCGCAGCCCGTAGGCCACCTCGAAGAACCGCTTGCCGTCCATCGCCGACTCGAACTGAAAGGTCGAGGTCAGAAAGACCGGCGGCTTGACCGCGCCCTCGGACAGCCGCGGCTCGTAGCCGAGGCCTAGCGCCAGGGTCTCGGGGTTGAACTCGCTGCCGCCCTTGCTGTGTCGTCGCTTCACGGTGGCCTCCGGAGCGGATGGGACGCCCTTGTCCTAGGCCGTCGCGGGGGCTCCGACCGTGGGCCGGACGACCGGGACGGAACGGGACACGCGGCGCGTTCCGATCGACGCATGATCGAAGCAGGGAGGTGGCCGTGCAGCACGCCTGGATCTTCACCCTCGGACTCGCTGCGCTCGCCGTCGTGGGCGCGGTGCTCGCCTCGCGCGCGGACCTCGACCGCCACGCGCGGGCCGCCGCGGACCCGTGCTTCCGCTACGGGCGCTTCGAGTGCTGCCTGCGCCCCGACGAGTGAGCCCTCGGCGAACGAAGAACGAGATCGCGTCCCCGTGCCCGACAGTGTCCGATCGGTACTCAGCCGGGGAGCCAGGGCTGGCCCGTCTCGCAGGCGACGTGGCGCAGGTGTAGCGCGCCGTCCGCGATCTCGAGCACCCCGAACACGATGGGCAGGGCGAAGCGCCGGGGTCCGATCGAGCCCGGGTTGAACACCGTCAGGCCGCGCTCGGCGCCGATGAAGGGCACGTGGGAGTGGCCGCACACGACGACCTGCGCGCCCTTGTCGCGGGCGAGGCGGGCGGCGTCGGCGCGCAGGCGGGGCCCCGCGACGCCGATGTGCAGCAGCAGCAGGGTGAGCACGGTCTGCCCCGCGGCCTGGACGGCCACGGTCACCACGTCAGGGAGGTCCGGTGCGCGGGCGTCGATGTTCCCGCGGACCGCGATCACCGGGGCGATCGCCGCGAGGTCGTCGAGCACGGAGAGCGTGCCGATGTCGCCCGCGTGCAGGATGGCGTCGGGGTGGGTGTCGGCGAGCCACCGGGCGGCGTCGGGGTGTGGGGAGCCGTGGGTGTCGGCGACGACCGCGAGGGTCAGCCCGCCGTCGTCGCGCAGGGAGACGACCGCCTCGTGCTCCCTGGGGGTGGCCCTGCGTCGCCGGCCCATCGGCCCTCCGTCAGCTCGCTTGCACCTGAACTTCGAAGTCGGTGCCTTCCCAGCGGTCGGACTCCGTCCACCGGAAGGTGAACACGACCGTGTCGCCGGCCTCGGGCTGCAGATCGGCGTAGTGCACCCCGAGGCTCGTGTCGTGGGTCTTCGTGTCGTGCACCGTGCCCCAGCCGTCGGTGCTCCAGTGGACCATCGCCGGCGCGAGCACCTCGATCCGGAGGGTCCCCGCCGCGCGCATCGCGCGGATCTTCGAGTTGAACCGCCAGATCGCGAGGTCGCTGTCGTGGGTCTGGTGGATGTAGCGCTGGTGCCCGTAGGGCGGCATGTCGAAGACCTCGTCCTCGCGCAGGGAGCGCACGAGCTTGAGGTACTCGGAGTGGGCCCACACGAGCGGAATCGCCGACCCCGAGGGGCGGCCGAAGAACAGCTCGCGCTCCGGGATGTCGTCGGTGTCCCAGATCTGCTCGGGGAGCATCCCGCCGGCGCTCGCGAAGGCCTCCATGGCCTCCCGCAATCGCCGGGCCTCGGCGGCGTGGCCTGCGGCGACCTCGTAGTGGGCGCGCTCGCCGGTGAGCAGGGGCCAGGCGCGGCCGATGCCGGTGCCGTCGAAGGCGCTGCCGTCCTCGTGCTCGCCATAGCCGTCGTTGTTGTACCGGTGCCAGGAGGGGCCGTTGGGGGTGTCGACCTTCAGCAGGTGGTCGATCACCGTGACGGTGTCGACGATGCGGGGGTCGTCGGGGGCGCGCAGGCCGAAGCGGACCAGGGCCAGCGCGTCGGTGCTGACCATCTGCTCGGCCGGGGCCTCGCTCTCGCCCGGCGGGCGGTTCTTGATCGGGACGTAACCCTCGATGGCCGAGGCCGCGTCGCCCCGGTCGGGGGCGGCGACGCGGATGTAGTAGCCGTCGACCCCGCACTGGCGCGCGAGGTCCGTGCCCTCGGCGTAGATCCACCGCTCGATGTGGGCATTCCAGGCGTCCGCCGTCTCCTGGAGGTAGCGCACGAGGCCGGGCTCGCCGCACCGGTCGGCCAGCGCCGCGGCCGCGAGGAGGGCCGCGATCTCGGCGGCGAGGGTGAAGGGCGTGTAGCCCGGGTCTTCCTCCCACCGGTCCTGCTGGGTGACCGGGCCGTTGCACACCACGAAGGACGCGGCGCGGCGGACCATGGGCCACAGCTCGCGCAGCGCGTCGTCGTCGATCACTCCGCGGCGCCACGCGTGGTCCACGAGCAGGACGGGCAGGGCGGTCTCGTCCATCTGCAGGCCGCTCCAGTAGGCGTCGCCCTCGATCCACATGTTCTGGGTCCAGCAGCCGTCGGCCTCCTGGGTGACCTGCAGGTAGGTCAGCGCCTCGCGCACCTCCTGGTCGGCCCCGAGGGCGAGGAACCCGCCCGCGGTCTCGACCATGTCCCGGGACCACACGAGGTGGTAGCCGCCCAGATCGTCGTCGCCGTGGGCGAAGCCCTGGGGATCGACAGGCTCGCGACCGTGGCGCCGTCGAGCGTCTTGTCCTGGTGAGTCTTGAGCACCATCGCGCTCGGGGCCCACAGGGCGGCCTCGTGGTCGCCCTAGGTGTGCCGCTCGTGCCAGTCGCGCCACTCGGCGACGTACTGCTCGGGGTCGGCGTCGGCGAGGGCGGCGCGGGCCTGCAGGGCGGCCTCGGAGCTGCTGCGGCCGAAGGAGAGCGCGAGGACCGTCTCGGGGTGCCGCGACAGGTCGAGCTCGCCGGTCATCGCGACGTTGCCGTGGGTCGCGCGGTCCCAGGCCCAGGCGAGGTACCCATGCTCCTGCAGATCCTGCCAGCCGTCGCTCGCGCCGACGTAGCCCACCGAGCGGCGGTGCCACCCGCGGGAGGCGAACAGCGCCAGGGTGAGCCTGTCGCGGGAGGCGAACAGGCCGGGGACGCCCTTGAAGTCGCCCACCCACGCGGTATTGTCCGCGCCCCGGTTGCAGACGTGCGGCGCGACCAGCGCGTGGACGCGGTAGTCGCTGCGGCGCCCCTCCAGGGCCTCGAAGCCGACCTTCACCAGCAGCACCGGGCGCCGCGGGTCGCTCCAGATCGTCTTGCGCACGCGGTAGCGGCCCTGCTTGCAGGTGTTCGTCAGCTCGTACAGCGGCACGCCGGGGTCGGGGCGGGTCACCTCGGTGTCCGCGTCGCGCTTCTCCTCGGAGAAGAAGCCCTCGGGGCCGGTGATCACGAGCCCGAAGTCGCGGGTGTTCGCGAGGTCGGGGCGGGGGTAGTAGACCTCGTCGACGATCCCGTGGGACAGGGTGAACCACAGGGCGCTGTCGCCGCACAGCGCGGTGCCGACGCCGTCCTTTGCGGCCGACGTCCACTTGGGCGGGATCCCCGGCTTGCCAGGTGCGTTGGGCATCTCAGCCTCCCTTCCGGAAGTCGGGGTAGTCGGTCATCCCGCCGTCCGCGAACAGGCTGGTGCCGGTGATGTAGCTGCCGACGTCCGAGACGAGCACCGTCGCGAGCCGCGCGATCTTGTCGGCCTCGCCGATGCGCCCGAGGGGGATCTTGTCGAGCAGATCGGCCTTCATCTTGGGGTCGGTCCACACCGACTGGTTGATCGGCGTCTTGATCGCGCCGGGCGCCAGGGAGATGACCCGCACCCCGTGGGGGGCCGCCTCCTGGGCCAGCGTCTTGGTGAGCATGGACAGCCCGGACTTGGCCGCGGTGTAGGCGCTGTAGCCGGTCCACGCGATGACCTCGTGGACCGAGGTGATGTTGAGCACCGCGCCGCCCCCGGCCGGCACCATGCGCTTGAGCGCCTCGTGGGCGCAGTAGAAGGCGCCGAACAGGTTGATCTCGAGCACCCGTCGCCAGGCGTCGAGATCGGCCTCCCACCCGAGCATCCGCTTGCGGTCGATGCCCGCGTTGTTCACCAGGATGTCGACCCCGCCCCAGTGCTCGTCCATCGTCGCGAACATCGCGGCCACCTGGGCCGGGTCGGACACGTCCGCGTGCACGGCGAGCGCGGTGCCGCCGCCGGCCTCGATGGTCTGCACGACCTCGTCGGCCGCCTCGGGGTGGACGACGTAGTTGACCGCGACCTTCGCGCCCGCCTCCCCGAGCGCGAGCGCGATCGTCCTCCCGATTCCCGAGTTCGCCCCGGTGACCAGGGCGCGTTTTCCGTCGAGACGTACTTCCATGCGGGCCTCCCGTAGGCAGGCCGACGGATGTACACACGAGACGCGGTACGTCCAATCGCGCGGCCTGGACGATAGGATGGGGACTTGGCGACGGGACCTGCACGGAACGAGCGGCCGGACTGGGTGTGCGAGGTGCTCACGAGCAGCACCGCGCGTCGGGATCTCGGGGCGAAGATGACCCTGCTGCACCGTCACGGGGTATCGCACTACTGGACGGCTGTGGAGCTGGAACTCGGCACCTTCTTCGGCGAGGAGCCGCTGCCGCCCGCCGAAGAGGGACGACCCGCTAGCCTTCCGCGTGCAGGTCCTTGCCCCAGAAGGGCGCGCCGATGACCGGCCCGAGCACGCAGAAGTTCAGGGTGCCCCCCCCGATGGGAACGAGGGCGATGATCGCGATCAGCGCTCCGAGCGCCCCGTGGACCATGGTGAGCCCGACGTAGAGCAGCACGAGGCCGATCAAGATGCGTAGGATCCGCCCGGCGCCGGAGGCCATGAACCTGGCAGTCGACATGAAGTCCTCCTCGTGGGATCGTTCTCTGTGGTTCATAAGCACGGCTCGAAGGGGAGAGAGGCGGTCCGGTGACCGACTCGGCCGCGTCAGTCAGCCGATGCCGCGTCGATGGTCTCGCGCAGATGCAGCAAAGGGAACGGGCGGCCGCCGCCGTCGAGGGCGGAACGCCCCACGATGATGAAGCCGTTGGCGAGATGGAACGCCAGGGCCTCTGGATTCTGCTCGCTGACGTCGACGGTCTGCTCCTTTCCGATGTCACTCAACTCGGCTCTGGGTCGCATTCGACGTCCGGACTCGCCGCTTCGTTCTATACACGCGGATGCACGACGCGGCATCGAGGCCCACCCGGTCTCCGATCGAGTCGAAGATCCAGCTCATGACACGCCCGTTCGCGCCGGCGGAGACGGCGCGTCACGGCAGAGACTACCGGTCCGAACGCCCTTCCACACCCTGTATCCTACCGAGACGCATTCAGGGCGGATCGATGCTCTGGGCGGCGTAGCCGAGCCCGTCCCAACGGATGGCCATGGCTTGATCCCACCCGGGGCGCGTGCCCACCCACCAGGTGTGACCCTGCTGGGTGTAGGCCGCCCACTCGGTGCCGCCCTCGGGCCCGAGGTCGAAGAAGCCCCATCCCGACGGCACCTTGTCGGCGACCCAGGTCTGCACGTCCGCTTCGTGCTCGGCGTAGAGCAGTCCCTCGTCCTGCCCGTCGCCGTCGAGATCGCCGACGAGGACGTGCTCGGGGGGGATCGCCACCGTGCTCAACGCCGACTTCCAGGTCGCAGCGAGGTCCGCAGGTGCCTCGGCCAGCGGCGTCCCCCTTCCGGACAGGCCACTCGTCTTCGGCGTGCCTTCCGTCGGCTCCACGACGTGGCCCTCCACGAAGTAGACCCGCTTCGCCTTGGGAATCCGTCCGACCTCGGTGGTGGAACCGTCGGGGCGCTTCAGGTTCACGCTCCAGCCGGTCTTCTCGATCGACCAGCCCTCCGGCAGGGGATGGCTGGCTGGATCCGGGTTTACCTCGCCGCTCGCGAGCTGGCTGCGCAGAACGAGGTACTCCCGACCCGATGGATCCACGACGGTGGCCAGGGGGTCGTCGCCCTCCCAGCCGGCGACCGCATAGCCGAGGATCGCCCAGGACCAGTCGCGCGTCTGCGCCACCTTCACGATGCGGTTGGGTGTCCAGAAGAGGGTGTCGTTGGGACCGACGATCATCACGAGCCCGGTGACTGGAGCGGCACTCGCTCCTGAGGTCGACGACGAGGTGCCGCCGCCGCATGCCAGCGCGACGAGGAGCACGCCGAGGGCGGTGCCCGGCGTGACGAGGGAAGGCAGGGTGCGGCCACCGTACACCAGGCTGGGTTCCTCCGGTCGGCGTCCAGTCTAGGTCACGCGGAGGAAATACGGGGCCGTGGCTGACGGTCTGACGCCAACCTCCGACCCTGGGGCCCTCGACGAGGCCGGCCAAGAGGCTGATCCGGATCATCGCCGGTAAAGCGGGTCGGGAGCGATTCTTCGAGACGCTTCGTCAGGGATCGGACGCCGCGGCGATGGCTGCGATGAGCAGGATCCACATGGTCTCAGGGCGCGCTCTCGCCCTCTCCCGTTGTCTCGGCCTTCGCCGCGGCGCCCGCCAGCAGGTCCTCCGCGTAGACGCCCGTGCGCTCCTCGAGCCCGATCAGCAGGCCGCGCAGGATCCACACCATCCCCGCGGTGCTCGGCAGCGCCACCACCAGCAGCGACCACCCGGTGTACCGGCCCAACTCCGCGCTGAAGGCCTCGCTCCCGGTGGGGCTGTGGACCATGAACCGGGCGAAGGCGAAGGTGATCAGCGCGTTGAGCACCAGCACCGCGCCCATCTGCCAGGTCGCCCGCATCATCGCGCGCTCGTGGTTCGCCACCTCGCCGCGGTCGGCGAGCAGCCGATCCACCTTCGGGCCGTCCAGCAAGGGCTCGAGCAGGGTGGGGACGACCGGCCAGGGCGTACGCACCGAGGCGACCAGGCCGAGCCCGAACAGGAAGGGGACGATGGCCTCCTTGTAGGCGAACCACCGCACGTCGAGCTTCAGCACCCCGATGCCGCCGGTGAGCAGCACGCTGATCAGCACGACCACGGTGACCGCGCTCACCGTCCGCGTGCGGACCATCGTGTACACGCCGTGGGCGAAGGGGAAGGCGAGCGCGACGAGCAGGCCCCACAGGGGGCCGAGCCACGCGTCCCCCGAGAAGAACACGAGCACCACGGTGGGGGCGCCGACCGTGAGCACCAGCTCCAGGATCGCGCGCCGTTGGTCGAAGCGGTTGGCCATCGTGCGACCGGTAACCGGGGCGGGCGCCGCGGTCAGCGACCCTCAGGCCACGCGCAGCGCGCCGAGGCGCCGGGCGTGGTCGAGGCTCTCGCGGAACACGACCTCCTGCTCGGCGCGCCGGTCGAGGTGGGCGGGGGCGGGGAACCGGTCGAGGATCCGCTCCAGGAAGGGCTGGTCCAGGGAGCGCCGGCGGTTGGCCAGGGCACACTGGTCCTCGATCTCCCGGTCGGTCAGGGTGATCTCCGGGATCGCCACGGGGGCGTAGGGGATGCCGGTGGCCATCCGGTCGAGGTCGAGCAGATCCGTCAGGTCGTTGGCCGACTCGCTCCGCAGGGTCAGCGGCTCGAGGTCGTACTTGTCGGTGAGCCAGCGGAGCACCGAGGTGTGCTCCAGCTGCACGTCGCACACGTAGCCGGGCTTCACCCACGGGCCGGCGACGACGGCCGGGATCCGGAACCCGAGCTGGTCGAAGCCGTCGCTCGCCTTCTCGTCCTGGGCGGTGGGCGGCGGGACGTGGTCGAAGAACCCGCCGTGCTCGTCGTAGTAGACGATCAGCAGGGTGCGGTCCCAGGCTGGCGAGGTGGCGAGCGCGTTGTACACGGTGGACAGGAAGATCTGCCCGAACATCGGGTGGGCCGGCGGGTGGTCGTCGTGGATGGCGAAGGCGGGCTCCACCCAGCTCACCGCCGGAAGGTCACCCCGGGCGGCGCGGGCCGCGAAGTGGTCGAAGGTGAGCAGCTCGTCACGGCCGCGCAGGTGCTCCCACAGCCACAGCGACGAGGCGTTCTGGCTGAAGGCCCCCCAGGAGACCCCGGCGTCGTCGAGACGATCGAAGATCGTCGGGAAGTCGAAGCTCATCCCCGAGCCGAAGGGGAAGGTGTTGCTCTTCATCCCGCCGCTCTGGCCGGCCAGGGCGTACAGGCGGTTGGGCCAGGTGCCGCCCATGATCGAGGCGTGCCACCGCTGGCAGGTCGCGTAGGCGTCGGACAGGGCGTAGGTGACCGGCAGGTCGTCGCGGGTCTGGTAGCCCATGACCAGCGCCGGGTCGGCGCGGTTGCGGTAGCGCGCGTAGTACTGGACGGTGAACCCGTCCATCGCGCCCTCGTTCCACTGCGCGTGCGCGTGGTCCCAGGAGTGGGGGGGGTCGGGGACGCAGTGGGTGGTCGCGTGGTAGACCTCGAGATCGGCGCCGCCGCGCGGGTCGGGGTTCGACATCCCGGCGGCGAGGCCCTCGACGTCGTCCCGCCCCTCGAGCAGCGACAGCGACCCGAGGTAGTGGTCGAAGGTGCGGTTCTCCATCATCACGAGGACGAGGTGGTCGATGGCGCCCGGCGTGACGCCCTCGCTCGTGGGCCGGCACGCGACGAGGCCGGCCGCTGCGGCGGTGGCCGTCATCCCCTCGAGCAGCTCGCGACGGGTGATGGGTGGCATGGAAACTCCGGAATCGGGAAGGAATGCACCCTATCTCCGGATCCGGCGGCCGTGTGAAAGGGTTTCGTCGAGACGCGCGGCCTATGATGTCCGGGCCGCGGAGGGGCCCATGCTGCAGATCCGTCTACGCTTCAACCAGAGGGAAGACCCGTGGGGGTTCCAGCACCGGGCGGCCGTCCGCGCGGTGGAGCTCGGGGTGCCGCTGTCCGTCTCGCGCCTGTGGGACCTGCGCCGACGGGCGGGGGGCACCGACTCGGAGGAGCGCGCCGCCCCCGCGGCCCTCGCGCACGCCTTCGCCGCGGTGGCGGGTGCGTGGGCGAGCGAGGTGCGCGCGGGCGCCGATCCGTTGGCGCTTATCGACGTGCTCGAGATCGGTGCGGACTCGCCCGAGCCGGCCCTGGCCTTCCTCGAGGCCGCGCCGTCCGGGCTCCGCTACCTGCTAACCAGCGACGACGGGGAGGCGGTGGGCAGCTGGGGGCGCCTGCCCGCGGTGATCGAGGCCGTGGACCGCGGGGCGCTCGTCCTCGGGCGGTGGGATCCGCTGCACGAGGCGGCGCCCGACCTGGACGCGCCGCTCACCGGTGGGCCGCTCGTGGTGGTCAGCCAGGGCTACCTCGGGTGGGTTCCCTCGGACCTGTTCGCCTTCGAAGACGGAGTGGTCCGGGAGCTGCTCGTGGAGCTGAGCGCTCCGACCCGGGTGCCCGATCCGCCGCGCCCCAAGGACCTACCGCGCCTGGCGCTGCAGGTCTCCTGGCGCCGATGGGAGCTCCCGCCAGGTGGCGACCCGCGGGTGCAGGCGCTCGCCGATCGCTATGCCCGCACCCTGGACGGGCGGGTGCTCCCGATCCCCGTCGGAGCGCTCCGCGTGCGGTATCGACTCGCCGTGCTCGCTCCGACGGTGCTCCTGCTGTGCGCCGAGGACGGCTCGGAGGACCCGACGGCCCTGGCCGGCAGCCGCGACGTGGGCACCCTGGACGTCGAGGTGAACCTCGACGCGCTGGCCGAGGCGTGCGACGGCGCGCTGCACGGGCGCCCCCGCGGGGACGTGGCCGTTGCGGCCCTGTGGCTGGGCGACACCCCCGAGGCGCGCCCGGCCACCACCGCCGCCTTCCGCGCGGCCCTCGGCACCCCGGGGCTGCCGGCGTCGGTGTCCGAGACCTGGGCCGAGGTGCTGCGCACCGCCGATCCCGCCGCGGTGGCCCGGGTCCCCGAGGAGGCGCTGACCGCCCTCGCGGCGGCGTCCCCTTCCGAGCGAGCCGATCTCGGGGCGGCGCTGGGGACCGCCTGGGACCGCCTCGCCGCCCTGGCCGGCGATCCAACGCTCCCGCTCCGCCTCGGCGACGCCCTGCGGGCCACCGGTCGCACCGACGAGGCGGCGTCCTGCTACCGGCTGGGGCTGAGCCTGCAAGGCGCGTCGCCCGCGCTCGCCGCCCGTCTCGCCGAGATCGAGAGGGAGGCCGCCACCGCGGGCGCTCGGAGCGCCAGGGCCCAGCTCCCCTAGCGCTAATGCCGATCACTTAAGGGTTTCACCGGGCACAATCAGCGCTGGTTCCTGACATTCAAGCGCCCGGCCGCTGTCGAGGGAGCAGACCTGTCCCGTGAACAGGAACAAGAGAGGCGGAGCCA
>Ga0114931_10001323_pt1 | contig 31614 bp, 32 predicted proteins | sample 2SBtaG_FD_89579 | JGI IMG/M metagenome (GOLD analysis project Ga0114931, IMG submission 89579) | Deep subsurface microbial communities from Kolumbo volcano to uncover new lineages of life (NeLLi) - 2SBTROV14_V59a metaG | ecosystem: Environmental > Aquatic > Marine > Volcanic | place: Kolumbo...
GAATATAACAATAAGGTGCCTTTTCGATGACATTTGGCATTTCTCCGTCAGGGGGCGGGGAAAATAAAGATAATACCTACCGTTGCAGTCATTCGATGCTGGCCTGCAGATTGCTGCTGTGTGCGTTTGTGCCCATGCTCTGTCCGCAACGGGCGCTGGCCTTCGCCGTCACGGATGTCTCGGGCAACGTGGGTTATACCTACCGCTCGCTCAAGAAAAGCCATGATGAAGATACCGTCAGCAATCAGGTTCAGGGGGCTGTCAACATCAAGAGCTTCCTGTGGCGTCCCTGGTTTGCCACTGCGGATGTAGGCTTGCGCTTTACCCGGGACCAATCGGATTTTGGCAATGCCAGCAGTAACAAGACGACCTTTCTGACCGGTGATCTCAATCTCAGTGTGCTGGGACAGAGCCGTACCCCGTTTACCCTGAGTTATCTGGTCAGCGACAGTCAGGTGGATCTGGTCTCCAGGGATAGTCCGCTGACGACCCTGGGCAGTGGCGAATTTTCCACCAGTCGCCTGGCACTCAAGCAGGCCTATATCACTGAAAAGGGCAATCGTTTTCAGTTGCGCTATGACAACAACAGCTGGTCCGAGAATGGCGGTGAGGACTATGACGACGATCTTGTCGGGCTGGAAATGGATTTCAGAATGCCCCGCCACCGCCTGATCGCGAAAACCAGCTATCAGACGACCCACCGTTCACGGCTCGACCAGAAAACAGATACCGCCATCCTCAATGTGGACCATTTTTTCCACCCCAGCCGGGCCTTGCGGGTGGATACCATGGTCAGCCTGTATGATTCCGATTATCGCTCCAAACAGCCGCTGAACAGCACCAATCAGGGCGATACCCGGACCAACCTGGCCCAGTTGTCCAGTTTTGTATTCTACCGTCCGCCCGACCGGCCGCTGACGGTCAGCGGTGGTATCCGGCTCTATGATCTGGGTGGCGAGTCTGCCAATAATGACACCAGTCTGCGCAATTACAGCGCCACCGGCGGCTTGTTTTACCAGCTGAACAAGAACCTGCGTCTCGATACCCGTTTCGACGCTACGGTGAACGAAACCGGCAGTGAACAGAATACCGCCACCAGGGAGCAGGCAGGGGCCCTGTATCAATCTGATATTCATGAGCTTTTAACCAGCCTCACCTATCAGTGGTATTCCCAGGGCAATGTCCATAACCGCAATACCCGCTTGTCGGATACCCGGGGTGCGCTGCTCAAGCTGGGGCATGATCTGCAGCGCCTGTGGGTGTTGGGCGGCAAAGGCAACAATTCCAATCTGCGTTTGAGTTTTAATCAGGCGATCAGTGATGATGAGCAGGGCGGGGATCTCAGTTCATCTGTGCAGCGGCTGGATAATTCAGGCAGCCTTTCCTGGGACCTGGTGGATAGGGCCGGTACCACCTTTTTTCAGTTGACCCTGTCGGATGTTCACAGTTACGGAGACCTGGAGACGGATCAGCAGTTTGCTAATTTTCAGGCGCAGCGCAGCCAGACGCTGAGCCGGCGCAGCAATCTGACTGGCAATATTACAATTCAGTACCTTAACCAGGGCTTCAACGACAGCGGGGATAATGCTAGAGTAACCACCACGGGACAGATCAATTATACCCATAGCGCGGTGTTTGGTGTTCCCCGCCTGCGTTTTCTGTCAGATCTTCGGGTTGCCAGGACCGATGTGGCGGATAATGTGGACCGGACGGAGTGGGAGAACCGTTTCGATTATGTCATTGGCCTGCTGGATACACGGCTCAGCTGGCGTTACTTCAGGCTGCAGGGAGAAACCAGCGGTAAGGACAGCGGTAGCCAGGATTCCAGTCTGTTGTATTTTCAGGTGATCCGGCGCTTCTGATGGGCACATGGGGTGATAAACGTTATAATCAAGGGTATACTCAATAAGAAAAAGTATGAGGAGAGCGTCTGATATGGCACAGAAGAACGAGCGTGTTGTGGGGTGGAAATCGCTACTGCTTGGCGTGCTGCTAAGCCTCGGATTGGCAGGCATGTCCCAGCCTTCACAGGCGGAATATGCCGATGTCGTCATCAATAATTACGCAGATGCTGCCGGAATGCGGCCGGCGGTGTTTCCTCACTGGTTTCACCGCATCCGCTTTCGCTGCAAGGTCTGTCATGCAGATATGGGTTTCAAGTTCAAGGCCGGGGGCAACAAGATCACCATGGCCAAGATCATCAACGGCCGGTTCTGCGGTGCCTGTCACAATGGCGAGGTCGCCTGGTCGGTAGAAAACTGTGCCATGTGCCATTCTGGTATCCCCGGTACGCCGACTCACTTTCATGGCAGTACGCTGCAACGCCTGGTGGCGCCTGCCTATAAACCGTTGCCTGTCAAGAAAACCGCCAACAAGAAGAAATAGGACGGGGGGAAGAAGATGCCTTATAAAAATAAGTTGATAGCCATATTGATTCCTGTTTTTCTGTTGGTGGTCGCCTGGGGAGAGGTGAGGGAGGCATCGGCGGCAGTTTCTGCAGCCAATACCTTCAACCGCAATCTGAAGAAGCCCAAAAGTATCAACCCGCCGCCGCCCGAAGATGGGATACATGATCCCACCAATGAGGCGACCTTTCGCTTGCAGCCGCCCCGGGAGGCCTTCAAGGGGATGCCGAAAACCACCTTTGGTAATTATGTGGATTGGGTAAAGGCTATTTAGAAGGGCTATATCAAGCCGCGCTGGGACCGGGTGGATCCCACAGCAGAGCCCTTCGTGATGGATCTGAATATCGTGCGCCCGGTAAAGGCCTCGGTGCCCGATGTGGTCTTTCCTCACAAGCAGCATACGGAATGGCTGTTTTGTTCCAACTGCCACCCGGCCATTTTTATTCCCCAGAAGGGTGCCAACCAGATCAATATGTCGGCTATCCTGCTGGGTAGAAAGTGTGGCGTATGTCACGGCAAGGTCTCTTTCCCGGTCGAGACGAAGACCTGCAAAAAGTGCCATTCCAAGCCTAAACCGGCTGACTGGAAGCCGCCTTTGAGCGAGGCGACTCTGAAGAACCCGTGGAAATAGTGCTCCAGGAGCATCGATCAGCAGCACCGCAATTTTCGGGTGGTGGCCTTAAATATTAACGGGATGAAATCCATACAGCCATCCAGAGCGTTGTCGTGCCTGATAGCAGCGATCGGTCTATCGCTGTTGCTGGCATCCTGTTCCTGGGGGCCGCGTACGGCCTCACCCGCGGCCGCTAAAAGCGCAGAGCGTTCCACGAATGCAGCCACGCCGGGATCGGTGGCGATCGTCCCGGCCGCTAAGGCTGCAAAGGATGCCGCGCTGTCTGCTGCCCTGGCGGCGGAGGCGGCAAGTGCCAAGCGGCAGGCCATTGCCGCGGCAAAGAAGAATGTTCCGGAGCAGGAAGAGTCAGCACCGCAAACGCGCGCGGAAGTTGAGCAGCAGGTGGCGCATCTGGATCGCACGGCACCAGTGCTTGGCAGCAAGCCGCCATCTGTCCCTGCAGCAGTGGCCGTGCCAGCCAGGAAGAAGTCACCGCAGAAATCTGTGCACACGCCCGTAGCGTCATCCGCATCAGCATCGCCTTACATTTTCAAGGTCGCTTCCGGTCTGAAAGATTCCACTCACCCGTTTTATGGTGTAGGTAGCAAGTATGGATTTATCGTCAACGGGGTGGAGGGAAAAGCGCTGATTCTGGTGCGTGGCAAGACCTATACCTTCAAGGTCAATACCGATGTCAAGCACGACTTCTACATTTCGAAAAGCCCTGTCGGCTGGGGTGCCTCGACCTATACCCAGGGGGTTGATGGTAATTTTACCTATCGTGGTACAGTGACGATCAAGCCCACAGCATCAACACCGAACACCCTCTATTATCAGTGCCGCAACCACAAGAATATGGGGGGTGTGATGCACATCGTCAATCCGGGTGAGGAGGGCAAGGTGAAACTGGTGGCACGGCCGGCGACGCGGACACAGCCGGTGGCTGGAAAAGCGCTAACCAAAAAACTGGATCCTGCCAGGGTTAAACAGAAGATTGCCTTTGCTGATATGTTTATCAATCAATCCTCAGCTGCCCGGCGGATCGCTGGCAGTGCTAATCTGGACGCAGCCGAAATGTATCGCTCGGCACAGGCAAAGTTCCGTCAATCCCGTGATGTCTTGCAGCAGGGTGATGCGGCGCGGGCCATGGCGCTGGTGAACGAATCCCTGCGCTTGATGAGTGAAGCCGCGCGGCGTGCGCCTGCAGGGGCGCGGGCGGAGGTCCAGGCGGCACGGTTCACGGAAATGCTTGATGGCACCAAAACCTTTGCCAGCTCCTATCGGCGAAACTATCAGCGACTCGCTAAGCAGAAAGGCGCCCAGGGTGCGGCAAAGCTTGTCAAGGTAGACATGAAAGCAATCGATGCGCAAATCGCCAAGGCGCAACAGCTGGCGTCGGATCAGCAGTATTCCGCAGCGATTATACTCTTGTCCAAGGCGCAGGAAACCCTGACCAGCGCCCTGGGTAAGATGCTCAATGCCCAGACCATGTCCTATGAGCTGGTGTTCAAAACCCTCAAGGATGAATATGAATACGAGTTGGCCCGTTATCAGAGCTATGAGGAGCTGGTGCCCGTCGCCATTGAACAGCGCCGCCCGCCGCAGCAATCCATTGAGCTGATGAATGGTTTTGTGGCCAGGGCAAAAGAGATCGAGGCGCTGGCCGTGCCAGTGGCTAAAAGCGGTGACTATAAAAAGGCGATTCAGATGATCCAGGGGGCTACTAGCCATGTACGACGCGCGCTGCGTATGGTGGGTGTGCGCTAGCCGGTATAGCAAGGCAAGGTGATTGATGAATAAGCAGATGACATTATGGGGCCGGTGCTGCGTCCTGATCCTGATTGCCGCCTTCCTGACCCCTTGTCTTGCCTGGGCGGCAGCCAAGAAAAATCCTGCTGATGAGACCCGGCCTGTGTGGTTCAGAGGCAAGCATTTCCAGCTGACAGGTGAAATCGTGCCTATCGCCGAGGATGGTATCCATGATCCTACAGACGAGGCCGTGAAGGTGCTGCAGCCGCCTTATGAGGCCATGGCGAATTTTCCTCGCGATTCACAGGGAATTATCGACTGGGTCAAGACGCTGGAATCGGGGCTGATCGACCCACGCAAATCCGTTGATGGCACGGGGGATATGTTTCCGGTGGACTTCGATATCATTTTCAAGAACACTGCTTCCATGCCCTATGTGCGTTTTCCCCATAAACCCCATACGGAATGGTTGACCTGTGCCAACTGTCATCCACTGATCTTTATTCCCCAGAAGGGGGCCAATCCTATTTCCATGTCGGCGATTATTCAGGGAAAATACTGTGGGGTCTGCCATGGCAAGGTTGCCTTTCCACCCACGATGAACTGTGGCCGCTGTCATTCGGTCAAGAGAGAAACCAGCCTGCTGCGCTAGACCTGTTCGTGCTTGTGACAGCGGGACTTCAGGGGACAGAACAGGCATGCAAGTGAGCCGGAACAAATGAAAGTCTGCACGCATAGACTGCAATGTCTGCTGTTGACCTGCCTGGTGGGGCTGCAGCTGACAGCCTGTGCTCAACTGGACAAACTCAAGACCGTCAGTGCCCCGTCAAGCCGGCCTGCGGTGTCCCATGCGCTGGTGTGGGAGATCATCAACGGCGGTGTGCTTGAAGGGAATATCGCGACCGGTATCGGCTATGTCCGTTTTCTGCGGCCGGAAGCCGTGGCGGCCCGGGGTCCCTGGGTCTATATCGTCGACAATGGTCTCTTTAAGCTGTTTCGCTATAATCGCGATACCGGCAGCCTCACGGTGCTAAAGGATCTGAAGACCCTGGTGCCCGGCAAGGTCAGCGATATCTTCGTCAATATGGATCTTTCCTATTATCTGGCCGACTGGGACGGGGCCAGAGTGCTGTATTTTGACCCTGCAGGTAAACTGATCCATGTGTTTAAGGATGACATCAATCTCGGCAGGCCGGTCAGTGTTGCCCAGGACCAGGCGACCGGCTACGTGTTCATCGCGGATGGCTTTAACGATGATGTGCTGGTATACAACCGGGCCGGCCTGCTCAATGGCGCCATTGGTGTGCGGGGCAATGGCACCGGGCAGTTTCGCAGGATTACCGCCTTTGCCCTGGGACCGGATGGCTATTATGTTGCCACCCGTTTCGGGACATCGCGGGTACAGGTGATGAATGAGGCGGGTCGTTATGAAAAATCCTTTCAGAAGGATACGGTGATTTTTCCTACGGCGATTGCTGTCAGCAGCAATAAGCGCGCCTTTGTTGCTGATTATCTGAAAAATGATATCAAGGTCTACGTGGACGGGGTCTATGTCTATAGCCTGGGGCGCTCGGGTTCGGCGCCGGGACAATTTGCCCGCATTAGCGATCTGTGGCTGGACAGTGGTTTCCTGTACGTGGCGGACAGCCTCAATGGCCGTGTTCAGGTGCTGCGGGTGACGCCGGAAAATCTACGCAAGGCCCGGGCGCCGGAGTAAGTATCATGCGTCCTACCCTGTCTGCCATGGCGCGGCGACCTTGCCGCTATATTGTGGCCGGGTGGTCGATGGGCGGGCGTCTGCTGGTGATGTCGGTGCTCCTGCTTGGCCTGGCGGCCTGCGCCACCACCAATTCACCACAACTGCAATGGGATACCCGGGTCAGCCCTACCCCCCTGGTTTGGCCTGCCGCCCCCGATGTCCCCCGCTACAGCTATGTGGGTCAACTGACCGGGGAGGAAAACTTCCGCCGGGATGAGGATGCCACTGCTGTCGGGCACAAGATGGTTGCCTGGCTGGTGGGGCTGATGGCCGGAAAAAGCAAACCGGTGGTATTGCAGCGTCCCCAAAGTGGTTTTACCGCTGCGGATGGCCGCATTTATGTCACGGATGTCAGCCGGGGGGCGGTCTATGTCTTCGATCCGACGGCAGGCCGCTTGCGAGTCTGGGAGATGGCTGGCAAGAATCTGCGCTTCATTACCCCGCTGGGTATTGTGCCCGGGGCCAATGGGCAGATCCTGGTGGCCGATGCCGATCTTGCCCGGGTGGTTCGCCTTGATCATCAGGGGCATCCCCTGGGGAGCTTTGGCGAGCAGGAGTTATCCCGGCCGGTGGGGCTGGCCCGCGATCGCGAGCGGGGCGAAATCTATGTGGCGGACAGCCGGGCCCACGACATCAAGATTTTTAACGACAGCGGAAAGCTGCTGCGTACCCTGGGGCATCGCGGTGCAGGTCCGGGCGAGTTCAATGCGCCTACCTATCTGTCCTTTGCCCATGGCAGGCTCTATGTGACCGATACCCTCAATGCCAGGGTGCAGATTTTTGACCGCACAGGCAAATTTATTCGTGCGATAGGCAGGCGGGGTCTGTATCTGGGGGATCTACCCCGCCCCAAGGGCGTGGCCGTCGATCGGGACGGCCATCTCTATGTGGTGGAATCCTATTATGACTATCTGCTAGTATTTGATGATCAGGGAAAGCTGCTGTTGCCGATCGGTGGAACCGGCAATGCAATCGGGCGCTTCTATCTGCCAGCCGGGGTGTGGCTGGATGAGCGCGATAACGTGTATGTGGCGGATTCCTTCAACGGGCGGGTCATGGTCTTCAAATATCTGGGGGGGAAATGAAGCATCGCTGGTTAGTGCGGGTGCCGATATTGGCATTGCTGCTCCTCTGTGGGCAGGGCGCAATGAGGGCGCAGGCCGCCATCATTGCCGATATCAGCAATACCAAGCACAATTTTTCCGCGACTGTGGTGCCGCAGGGTGTCAACCGTATTGCCCATGCCACCAATGAATCACAGATCTGCGCCTTCTGCCATACGCCTCATGGGGCGACGCCGGAGCAGAAGGCGCCCATCTGGAACCGCCAGCTTTCCTCTGCCACCTATATCCCCTATTCCTCCACTTCTCTGGATGCCACCGATCTCGGCCAGCCGGGTGGCAAGTCGAAGCTTTGCCTGTCCTGCCATGACGGCACCATTGCGCTGGGTTCCGTGAATGTGCTCAACCGCATGCAGAAACCGAATATTCCCTTTTCCGGTACGCAGTCAGATGGCACCATTCCCGAGTCTCTGGGCGCGACCACGGGCTTTACCCGGCGCCTCGGCGTGGACCTCAGCAACGATCACCCCATTTCCTTTACCTTTGACAGTTCCCAGGCCGCCCGGGATGGGGAGTTGTATGATCCGGCGCTGGTGGCCCATCTGCAGGAGCGCGTGCGTGGCAGCAAGCCGGCGGCACCCCAGGGGAACTACCTACCCCTGGAGGACAACAAGGTGGAATGTATCACCTGCCATGATCCCCATGTACGTTCCGATGTCGTCGGTGAGAACAACAAGTTTCTGCGGGTCAACCGTTTTCAGACCAAGGATCCGGTGGACGGCGCCTTCGACAAGGACAGCGATATCATCTGTCTGGCCTGCCACAACAAAAAAGGCTGGGTGGGCTCCGCTCATGCCAATATCGCCGTAGGTGACGAACGTTACAATGATGCGGCTGCCGATCTGCGGGAATTCCCCCACGATACCCGGGTCTGGCAGGCGGCCTGTCTCAACTGTCATGACCCCCATACGGTGCAGGGCGCCCGCCGGATCCTGCGGGAAGGCACCGATGGGCCGGTGCGTACCACGGCAGAGGGTGCCCGTTACAAGCAGGGGGGTAACCCGGCAGTGGAAGAGGTGTGTTATGCCTGCCATTCCGCCGATGGCAATACCCTGCAGGGTCAGAACAGCCCCGATAGCAACCCGGCCTTCGAGGTGCCAGACATCAAAACGGATTTCACCACCATGGCACGCCATATGCCCATCGCCAGTTCTGACCAGGCGGCGGGCACCGAGGTCCACAGCATTGGTACCGGCAGTACCGCGATTCAGGGCGATCAGCGCGGGCAGGATTTCATCGAGGCGCCGGAAAACCTGGGCAAGGGTAATCTCAACAACCGCCATGCGGAATGTACCGATTGTCACAACCCGCACCGTCTGATGAAAAAGCGCCAGTTTAACGATGACAATACCGTGCCTGATGCCGCCGGCACCCACCGTCATGAGGACGGCGTGCCTCATACCAATCTGGCCTCCGGTGTGCTGAGGGGCATCTGGGGGGTAGAACCCATGTATGGTTCCACCAGCTTTGGCAGCGAGCCGGTCACCTTTGAGGTGAAGCGCGGCGATCCCGGCACCGGGGGCAGTACCCTGGTGAGCGCACCCTACCTGACCCGCGAATACCAGATCTGTTTCAAGTGCCATTCCAACTACACTTACGATCAGGCACCCAAGCTGGGCTCTTTCACTGGCGGTACGCCACCGGGCACCAATGCCCTGGATCAGTACACTAACCAGGCCATGGAATACCAGTCGCCGGATGATCATATGGGAGAGGGGACGTCCGGTACCCCCAGTGGCGCCGGTCCGGGTTATCAGGCCAACAACCACCGCTCCTGGCACCCGGTGGTGAAGAAAACCGGGCGCACCCCCAGTGTGCGCCATGCGGATCCTGATGACTGGCGTTCACCTTTCAATGCCGCCGTAGGCACCCAGACCATGTACTGCACGGATTGCCACGGTTCCCATACGGCAGGGGATACTGTGGTGCCGGTCGGTGGCGAAAACGGTTTTCCCTGGGGACCTCACGGTTCCAGCGAGAATTTTCTGCTCAAGGGGGCCTGGGATGACCAGACCGGGGAGAACAATGCCGATCTGCAGAACCCGGCCAACCCGTCGAATCATCTTTGTTTCCGTTGTCACGATCCTAACCAGTATGCCCGTGATGTCCCCCCGGGCCAGTGGATCGGTCCGCCACCACCCGCCATCCGACAAAGTGGTTTCAGTATGGCCAGCGGTACCTCGCCGGGTTGTCTGCCTTTCAAGCAGACCAACCTGCACGTGGGGCATGCCAGTTTCGTGACCAACTTTCGCTGCACCTATTGCCATGTATCCATCCCCCATGGCTGGAAGAACAAGGTCTTTCTGGCCAATCTCAATGACGTGGGGCTGGAGGCACCAGTACTGCCGGGAGAACTCACAGGTGCGGGGCAGACCCCATCCCAGCGTCAGGTGCGTACCAATACCAGTGCGCGCTATTACAACGGACCCTATTACAACGGTACGGCGCTCAAGGTCAGAAGTTTTGCCCGCAGTGGTGAATGGACTCCGGCCAATTGCGGTTCTGCAGGGGCGCCGGGCAATGGCCTGAGCGGTGTCAGCTGGATGAATGGTAGCAATGAGGCCTGCGCGAATTTGCCATGAGTGTCTGGCTTAGGCGTCTGGCATCTCCCCGTCTGACCCTGCCAGGCATGGGGCTGCTGGGCGTGGGGGCGGCGCTGAGCTATGACAATCCGGTCAGTACCCCGGTGTGGGTGCTGGTGGTGCCGCTGGCCTTGCTGGCTGTTAATCTGCTGGCGGCGATTCTCACCAATGCCCGTATCAACCGGCGGGGCGGCTTGCTGGTATTTCACCTCGCCCTGCTGAGCATCGTCATCCTGGTTGCTATCGGTCGGCTGACCCACATGGATGCGCATCTTGAGATGGTGGCGGGCAACGGCTTTTCGGCGGATGATCTTATCGAGGTGAATCGGGGGCTACTGCATCACGGCAGCCTGGACCAGGTGTTTTTTATCCAGGGGCCCTATACGGTGGATTATGCCCCGGGAATGATGCGGGGTCCGACCCGCAGCCAGGTGATGGTACCTGACGGCAGCGGTGGCTGGGAGCAACGCGTGATCGGGGATGACAAGCCTCTGGTATTGCACGGTTACCGCTTTTACACGACCTTCAATAAGGGTTTTGCCCCGGTGCTGACCTGGATGCCGGATGGCGGCCCGGCGGTGACGGGCACGGTGCATATGCCGCCCTATCCCCTGTATGACTTCCGTCAGGCCAATCGCTGGACGCCACCGGGCGGTAAAGAGATCAAATTCTGGCTGCAGCTGGAAACCGGACTGAGTCCCGAGCATGCCTGGACCCTGGATGTGCGCAAGGCCCGGGCGACCCTGGTGCTGAAGACCGGCGGACAGCGTATCGAGCTGCAACCGGGACAAACAGCCCGACTGCCCGGGGGGCGCCTGCGCTACGAACGTCTGAGCAGCTGGATGGGTTATAAACTGTTCTATTACCCGACCCTGCACTGGTTGTTTATTTGCGCGATAATCGGGGTGCTGGGCTTGGCTGCCCATTTCTGGATGAAGTTCGCGACTCATCCCTGGCCGGGAAGCCAGACAGTGAAGCGGGGCATGCAGGACAATCGGGCTGTGAGAGAGCTGCTATGATACCCCATGTGAATGTCGTTGAACTACCCTGGCTGTATACCGGGCTGGCGGCCTATGCGCTGGCCATGCTGATTTCACTAAAAGTTGTGATCGGTGCCCGGGGTGGCGCTGCGGGTGCCGCAGCGGTCAAGCATGGCCATGAACCCCTGGTCCTGGGCCTGATCTTCGCCGGGGTGATGCTGCTTGCCATGGCGCTGGCGGAGCGCTGGTTGCGCATCGGCCATGGGCCCTTTGTGTCACTGTTTGAACTGCTGATCAGTCAGCTCTTCAGTCTGGGGCTGGTGCTCTCTGTGGCTTACTGGCGCTTGCCGGTCATACGTCCTGCCAGCGTCGTCATTCTGCCGGTAATAGGCTTGTTGGGTGCCTGGGTGCTGTTTCTCGATCCGACAGCGACCCCCTTCCCTCCCACCTACTCCAACAAGTGGTTGTGGGCGCATGTGGGTTTCGGGAAATTCTTTCTGGCCTTCAGCCTGATGGGATGCGGTCTGGCCGGCGTGATCCTGATGCGGCGTGTGCCACGTCTGGCGCAGTGGTTCCGGCAGATGCCGCCGGACAGTGTCCTGGATCATCTGGCCTGGCGCTTTATGCTGGTGGCGCTGCTTTTTGATAGCCTGATGCTCATTGCCGGCGCCGTGTGGGCCCAGGATGCCTGGGGGCGCTTCTGGGCCTGGGATGCCCTGGAAACTTCCGCTTTTCTCAACTGGCTGCTGCTGGGTGGCGCGATCCATGCGCGACTGACATACCGGATACCCATTCGGCTCGGGGCGATTGCGATTCTGGTGATCTTTGTCTTTGCCTTTCTAACCTATTTCGGCGCGCCATTCTATAGCGAGGCAGCCCACAAGGGGGTCATCTGAATGGGATTGCAGACCGATATTCAAGTGCACCATTTGTATGAATCGACAGTTTCTTCTCTGTCCATTACGCTGCTGGCGGCTATTGCCGCGGCGGTGGTCATGCTGTTTCTTTACACTACCCTGGATTTTTCCCCGTGGCAGCGCAGCCCTCATGCGCTGTCGGCTGTACATTCCGTGCAGAAAGCTGTCCAGGCACCACGCATCAAGGACCGGCGCATGGCCGAGATCACGATGCGTTTTCAGCAGGCGGTGATGATGCTGCACGCCAAGAAATATGAAGATGCAGCCATTGCCCTGCATCGTGTGCTGGAACTCTCTCCCCGCCTGACCGATGCCCATATCAACATGGGCTATGCCCTGCTGGGATTGAAGCGCTACCGGGAGGCCAAAGTCTTTTTCCGTTCTGCCATCGACCTGGATCCCTACAAAGGTAATGCCTACTGGGGCCTGGCGGAGGTGCTGGAAAAGCGTGGTGATCTGCAGGGCGCCCTGGGGGCCATGCGCACCTATATTCACCTGGCCCCACGCGGCGATCCCTATGTCCGTCGTGCCCGCTCTGCCCTGTGGGAATGGGATTACCGGCTGACGCGCGGTCCTCTGCCTGAGAAGGAAGCGAAGTGGCTGAGTGATCGGGGACTGGCCTGGGAGCGGCGCAACAGTCCACAGGGTGACCGCCCGGCTGGTACCGGAGATCTGGAGATCGATGTCCATCAGGATAACTAAGGCGCTGATTAATGCAACATTCCGGCGAATGCCGGGATTCAGTGTTTTCAATGCCTTGAATCCCGGCATTCGCCGGAATGACAGTAAGGCTGTTAATCAGGGTTTCCTTACGCTGCCAGCGCATTCTCCGTGCCTGCTTCTGCGGCTGTTTTGCGGTGCGCTGTTTTTGTTCGGTGCGGTGCCTGGGTGGACGGCAACGGTGATTTTTCAGGAGGGCAATCAGTACCAGCGGATTGAACCACCGCAGCCGGATGCCCCTGGAGACAAACCCACGGTGGTGGAACTGTTCTGGTATGGCTGCCGGACTTGCTATAGCATTCAGCCGGATCTGCGGCAATGGCGGGAAAAATATCGCCGGCGGATTGTTTATCAGCGCTTGCCGGCGGTCAGCGATGGAAAAATGCTGTTTGGCGCGCGGGTCTATTTCACCATGGTGGCGCTGGGTGTGGCGGACAGGCTGCATCCGCTCTTGTTCGATGCCATCCATCGCTACCGGCGCCCGCTGGATACGGAAGACGCCCTGGCGGACTTTTTTGCGGAACATGGTGTCGACAAAAAGGCTTTTCACCAGGCCTTTCGCAGCAACTTTACTGCTGGAAAACTTCGGCGGGCCAGCATCATGAGCAAACGCTACGGCATACGTGGTGCGCCCACCATGATTATCGCCGGGCGTTACCGCGTGGACTCCTCGATGGTCAACAATGCGCGGGAGATGACAGATGTGATGGATTACCTGCTCGGGAAGGTGCTCTCCGAGCGCTGAACCCGGCTGAATAACAGTATTGGCCGATGAGGGAGTAAGGATTTATCTTATTTCTGGCAGCCTGTTTCTGGGATAGAATATCAGATACCGTGAATAGTGCCCTGATTTTTATCTAATGAAGATACTCATTGCAGATGATCATGCCATACTGCGGGACGGACTGAGGCACTTGTTTGCCGGATACCCGGGAATCACCGGGGTCGGTGAAGCCGACAGCGGTAGTGCCGTGTTGCAGATGATGGCAGATGATCGGTGGGACGTGGTGCTGCTTGATCTCGCTATGCCGGATATCGGTGGTCTGGAAGTCTTGCCGATACTCAAACAACGCTGGCCGGCGGTGCCGGTGCTGGTGCTGAGTATGTATGCAGAAGATCAGTATGCCCTGCTCAGCCTCAGGGCGGGGGCTGCGGGCTACCTGAACAAGGCTTGCGTGGCGGAGGAGTTGCTGGCGGCTATTGAATGTGCTGCCCGGGGGGAGCGCTATATTAGCCAATCTATTGCCGGAAAGCTGGCAGAACATGCCGCCGGTCATGTTCCGGCGGCATCTCATGAGTGTCTGAGCGAAAGGGAGTCTCAGGTGTTCTGCATGCTGGTGTCGGGCATGCGCAATGCCGAGATCAGCAGCATGCTGGAACTCAGCGAAAAGACCATTAGTACACACCGCTGCCGCATCCTGGATAAACTGAAGTTAAAGAATATGGCCGAGCTGATTTATTACGCGGTTGAACATGGTATCTCCGGGCGGTCGCTGAATTTTATTAACAGACGCTCTGCCCGCTGAAGGACGGTCGCCTCAGCGGTTTCAGGCTTCGCTACCGGGTCCCGGTAAAAAATGCTCCGGCTGCCAGGGGGAAGGCGGGGCTTGCCGCCGGGGCCCGGCGGCGCATATCCTTGCAATGGCAGTGCTGACCCGCGTGTGCAGTGCCTGCTCATCTTCCTGTTTCCTGCCGTAATAAAAACCCTGAAGATCACGGATCAGTTGCCGTAATTGGGGATCGGGGCCGTGGGCCTGTTCCCATTGCCTGAGTCCCTGCTCCAGGCTGCGGGCCTGTAAGGCTTCATGCAGTCGGGTGCTTAGCGGCTGGGCCCCATTCATGGTGAATGTGGTCGGTGTGCCGATTGCTTTGCCCCTGTCGGCGCCTCGTTTTCGATGTTGCCACCACCATAGGGCAAGGGTGACCAGCCATAGCAGGCTCAGCAGCAGGGTGGCGAGTTGCCACCCGAGGGCACTCTGTTGCTGAAAAGAGGCCTCCTGTTTTCCGGTTGCCGCTAGTGTGGCAGTGCCCGGCATGATTGTGGTGCCGGTAACTTGCGGGGCGCTGGAGATTTGTAGTGTCTGCCCTTTGAGCGTGGCGGTTTTGAGGCGCCCCTCCCGAGGATCGAAGTAGGGTAGCTGAATCGTGGGCGTAGTGATTGTGCCACTTTGCAGGGGAATAAGATAACCCTGGTAAGTGGCACTGCTCAGCGGCTGATTGGGATCACTGTCCGCTACCAGGTGACGTTGGGCATGGTCCAGATAAACTTTCAAGGTGTGCTGATTCGTGAGTAGCGGCAGGTCTTCGGGCAGGCTGTTGAGATTGGCTGCTGCCGTCAGACTAATCTGCCAGGGAATGGGGGTGTTGAGCTGTCGCTCGCCGCGTTCCAGATGTTGCGTTAGCTGTGGTTTTCCGATCAGGGTGCCGGGGGGGATGTTTGCCGGAAGGGGCTTGACCGTGATGGCGCTCTGGCTGAACGGCAGCCGGATCTTGCGGCCGGCCCGGGTAACGACCCAGATATCAGGGAACAGGACCGTGATCGGTTCATCGCTGAGTGGTGTGAGCTGCCATGCCCGGCGTACCACCTGGTAGTCGAAGCCATTGATGGTGGTGTGAAATTTCCTCTGTGGCAGGGTAGTCAGGCTCAATTGCAGTGGCGTGGTATCGAGCCGGCCACCGAGTTCTGCGCTTTTCAGGGCCACGCGGTGATAGAGATCCAGGAAGGCAATGGTCTGCTGCCCCCGCCAGACAGTGACCGCCGTAGTACCACTGCGTACGAAGACCGCAGCACTTTTGTCGGTGGCCGCCGGCAAAACCTTCAGAGTAATCTCCCGGGTCCGCAGCCCGTCGATGCTGAAAGGTGGAATGGTGAGTTTGCCACTATGCCTGGGGAAGAGCTGTACAGTGAGCTCTGAAGTGGAACGCCCCCGGTTGCGCTCGATATTGTAGCGATGGCTGGTACGCGGTATGCCCAGTTCGAAATCACCATTCAGGACACTGAGGTCTACATTGGGGTTGAGTCCTCGGGCCCGTAGTCGGGTATCGCTGTTGAGCAATTTCAGGCTCAGCAACAGGGGCTCATTAACGGCCAGGGTCGAGCGGTCGACCCTGGCATGCAGGCTGGCGGCGTTGACTATGCCTGTCAGACAGTACAGGAATAGCAGTGTTCCCGCGACCTTCACCATGGTTTGTCTTTCACGATGGCGCCATAACGGCCATCTTCGGCGGCGATACGCAACTGTAGAATGATCCCGGTATTGGCAGACAGGTGGACAGTCGGCCCGCCCGGCCTGGATGCCCCGGGAGTCGCTGCGCTTACATTGCGCCTGCTGGTGTCCGCTGTCTGCTGGCCCGCATTGCCTGCGTGCGCCGTTGGCGTTGGGTGAGTCCCGGCAGGTGTGCTGATGGCGCCACCGTTAAGGCGGTGCCGGGCCTGATCATCGGCTTTGCCCGGTGCTGCCTGCCGGCGCCGGGTTGCGGTTCCGCGGCGCTGCAGTTGCTTGACAATAGCGAGGTTATGGCTTGCCCGGGGGAAATCAGCTTGCCACCGGAGTGCCTGTCTGAAGGCCTCAGCCGCCTTTTCCGGTTGCCCCAGTCGTGCCAGGGTATTGCCGAGATTGTAGACCGCGCGCGCGCGGTCCCGCTTATCGTTCGCCTGTTGCAGGGCCTGCCGAAAGGCACGCGCTGCGGTTTGCCACTGCGCCCGACGGTAGGCGGCGACGCCGCTGCCCAGATAACCGCGGTAATCCTGTTGCTGCCGGTAAAGGGTGTCGGCGCGCCGGTATTGCCCCTGCAACAGGGCCTGGTATGCCGCCTGCTCGCGCCAGGGTGAGGCCTGGGCGGGGTGCGGTCCGGGTATCGGGAGGAGTAACAGCAGGCCCAGTGGCAGCAGCCGCCGGGTCTGCGGCCAGAGAAGCAGCAGCAGGGCTGCTAACAGTAGCCATTGATATATGAGCACGGGCTGTTGGGTGCTGCGCTTGTTTGTGCCCGTGTCCTGGCGCAGTCGCTGAAGGCCGGTGAACAGTCGCTGCCAGTCCCTGTCACCAGCCTGGGCCTGACTGTAGAGACCGCCACTAAGCCGGGCCAGCTGTGTCATCAGGGGGGCATTCAGTCGTGAAATCACGGTTTTTCCCCGGTAGCGTAGAAAGCGACCACGGCGGTCATAGACCGGACCGCCGGCGCGGGTGCCGATGCCAAGGATAAACACCGGGATGCCGGCTTTCCCCAGCCGTCGGCCCGCCGCCAGGCTGGCTTCAGGATCATGCGTTTCGCCATCGCTGAGCAGGACAATGGCGCGTCCCTGGCGGGGACTGTGGGCCAGCAGTCCCCGGGCCAGCTGCAGGGCCTGGGGCAGGTTGGAGCCCAGGTTTCTGGTCAGTCGGGTATTCAGCGTGCCGCTGAAGTGCAGCAGCGTATCATAGTCCCGTGTCAGGGGCAGTAGTGGATAGCTGTTGGCGGAGAAGGCCAGCAGGGCGACCCGCTCGCCTCGCAGCCTGCGGGTGAAGTCGCGCAACTCAAATTTTGCCCTGTCCAGACGGCTGGGCATCACATCCCGTACGTTCATGGAGGGAGAGATATCCACGATCACCACGATATCGCTGCCGGCAGGTGCTTGCTCGCCACTGCCTTTCCGGGGCAGACCAGGGCCGCTGGCAGCCAGCAGGGCCAGTACCCAGGCGGCGAGAAAACTGTAGGTCCGCAATCGCCTTCGGGCTGTGGCCGGTGGTAGCAGCCAGGGCCATAACTGCGGGGCGATCAGCCTGGTCAGTCGCTGCCGCTTGCCGCACTGTAGCACCAGTCCCAGCACCCAGGGTAAGGGCAGTAATAGTAGCCACAGGGGCTCTTGCAGTGACAGGGCTTGCAGTGCTTCCATCATCCTGGGATCATTGCGGGATGACCTGGCGGCGGCGGCAGTCTCCCAGTAGTAACAGGCCGATACCGCAGATCAGGGGTAACCAGTACCATTCCTGTCTGGCGGCAAAGCGGGGATCGCGGATACGGGTGGGCGCCAGCCGGTTGATGTCCCTGAGGATGCGGTCCATGGCAGCCGGGCTGTCGGCATGATAATAGACGCCGCCACTGCTCATGGCGATTTGTCGCAGCAGTGTTTCGTTCAGGGGGAGGCGCGTAACAGTCGCAGGCTGTACCGGTCCCCGGGGGAACAGGACTTCATGATCTGTACCTATGCCGATGGTGAATATCCGTACGCCATGACGCTGCGCCAGCCGGGCCGCTGCCATCGGGTTGATGCTGCCGGCGGTGTTGCCGCCATCGCTAAACAGTAGCAACAGGCGCGCCTGTTGTGGCAGGGTGCGTAGCTGTTCCACTGCGAGCGCGATGGCATCCCCCAGCGCAGTGCGTTCGCCGGCGATCCCGGGATGGATGTCACCGATAAAGCTTTGCAGCAAAGAAAGATCGCTGCTCATGGGCAGAAAACTCAGGGCCTCATCGGCGAACAGGATGATACCCATGCGGTCATTGCGCCGTGCTGCGATAAATTCCTTGACCCACGTTTTCAGCATGCCCAGGCGGCTGACTGCTTTGCCTTTGATGAGGAAATCCTCTGCCCGCATGGAGCCGGAGATATCGATGGCCAGCATGATATTGTAACCCTGGTGGCTGTTGGGCCGGTTGAAGTCCAGCCACTGCGGCCGGGACAGGGCGATAAGCAGCAGCAGGCAGCCTGCCGGCCACAACCAGGGTCGGTGGCGCACCGTGCCGACACCGGCCAGTGTCGCCAGCAGTTCCGCCTGGGGGTGCAGGATGCCGCGAATCCGTGGAACCCCGCGGTGCCTCGCTTTGCTGCCCTTAAGCCACCAGAGTAGCAGCGGCAAAGGCGCAAGCAGCATCCACAGGGGTTGAGCAAACTGTAGCATAATGGGATCAGGTACCCTTATCGGCGACCGCCATTAAGCAGTGGCGTGCCTGCTCGAACAAGGCTGCCGGCAGGGGTGCCGCTACTTGCGGCTGGTAGCGGCAGCGCTCCAGTTCGCTAATGAGTGCTTGCCACTGTGCGGCGTGTGGCGCCAGGCTGGCAGGACAGTTCCGGGTGAGTTGTGGCAGCGCCAGCCCCAGGCGTAGCAGGGTGGCCAGATGATAGGCAGTCTCACGGTCGAATAGCTGCCCATTGCGCCAGCGCAGGGAAAGCTGTTCCAGTTGCGCCAGTGCCTGTTCGGGCAGGGGTGTCGTGGTCCCCCGTTTTTTGCTGCGCCACAGATAAAACAGCAGTGCGACGATGAGGATGGCAGCGGCAGCGCTGACAACCACAAGCCATGGCGGCCATGCCGGCGGTGGGGGAAGCTCGATATCGGCCAGTTGGGTGAGGGGGTCAGTGGGGAGCGGCATGTATCCCCTCCAGTTGAGACAGCATATTTTGTTGATTGCTCACGCTGATGAGTGGTACGGCGGCGCGCTGGAACAGCCGCTCGATGAGTCGCCGGTGCTGCATCATAGCGGTGGCATAGCGCTGTTGCAGCTTGTGCTGCTCACTATCAATGACGAATTCACGACCGTCCAGGGGAGATTGCAGGCGGATTCTGCCAACGGGCTTGAGCACGGCCTCCCCCGGGTCATGGATGGCAATCGCATGGATACTGGCGCGGCGGGCAAGGGCCTGGATCGCTGGCAGGTGGGCCTCCGTAAGCCCGTGAAAATCGCTGAGCAGGCAGACATCACTGCCGGGGCTGATCCGGCGGGCAATCTCGGTCAACAGCTTTTCCCAGGGGGGCAGGCGCTTGTCGTCGGCCTTGGCTTCATGTTCTGGCGCGGGTGCGGCGGCGGCCAGTAGCAGCGGGAGCACACCGCTCAGTGATCTGCTGCCTGGAAAGTGATGGCAGTCCTGTTCGTAGATCATGCCGCTGACCTGTTCCCGGGCTGCCAGGGCGGTATAGGCCAGGATCGCGGCCGCCCTGGCTGCGGTGGCCGCCTTCAATTCCACCCGGGTACCGAAAAACATCGGTGGGCGGCGGTCGATGAACAGGTACAGGTTGCGTCCGCGCTCGTCGAGAAAGACCTTGGAAATGGCCCGGCCGCTGCGGGCCGTGGCGCGCCAGTCGAGATAGCGGAGTTCATCGCCGGCCTGATAGGGCTTTCTGTCATGGAGTTCCATGCCCTGGCCGCTGAAGAAAGCAGGGAGGGGGCCGAAACGCGGCCCGCGGCCCGCGCGCCGACCGCGCTGCCACTGTTCCAGGATATAGCGGCGCAGTTGCGCCAGCTCCACCATGTTTAATAGCGGTTGTCCGACTGCAGGGACCTGCTTCACGGCATCGGCACCCGTGCTACGATTCGCTCGATAATTTGTTGTGGCGTGATTCCCGCGGCTCTGGCCGTGAAGCTGGGGGCGATACGGTGATTGAGTACATCGCAGGCCAGTTCCAGGATATCATCCGGGGTGACGAAATCCCGCTGTTGCAGCCAGGCGCGGGCGCGTGCTCCCCGGGCCAGGGCCAGGGTGGCACGGGGGGATGCGCCGCGCTCCAGCCATTCGCTGGCCTCCCGGTCCCAGGTGACAGGATCCCGGGTAGCGATCACCAGCGTGACAATATAGCGTTCCACCATCTCATCCAGGTAGACCTGCTGCACCGCCTGACGGGCGCGGAGGAGATCTTCAGGCGCCATCACCGCGTCATCGGCAGGGACAGGTGCGGCCAAGGGCGCTTGTCCCTGCTCCTGGCGCAGAATACTGAGTTCCTCGTCAGCGTCGGGGTAGTCGATGAGGATCTTGATGAAGAAGCGGTCCAGTTGTGCCTCAGGCAGTGGGTAGGTGCCTTCCTGCTCGATGGGATTCTGGGTGGCGATGACCATGAAAGTGGGCGAGAGGGGGCGGGTTTTGCCGCCTGCCGTCACCTGATGTTCTTCCATGGCCTCCAGCAGGGCGGATTGCACCTTGGGGGGCGCGCGGTTGATTTCATCCGCCAGGATCATATCGCTGAACAGCGGTCCCTCGATAAACCTGAATTCAGCCTCCCGGGGCAGGAAGATGTCTGAGCCGGTGATGTCCCCGGGTATAAGGTCCGGGGTGAACTGGATGCGCTGAAAGCGCTGTGCCAGTCCGGCGGCCAGGACGCGCACGGCACGGGTTTTGGCCAGTCCCGGCGCACCTTCCAATAGCAGGTGGCCGCCACAGAGGACGCCGATAAGCAGGCGCTCGATCAGGCGCTGCTGGCCCACAATATGCCGCCCCAGGTGTTCCTGTAATGCAATAAAGCGATTTTTCATGGTCTTGTCGTATGATTCAGATTACTTTTTATGACATAGTTGTGGCGCGACTCAAGCCAACTGCGTTATCATCAGCGGTTTGTGTGAGCGGGGACCGGGCGTTCCTGGTGGTGCGGTGAGCAGCAGGACGCAGCAATGAATCTGGCAAGGTATCAACACAACAGTTTGGCTGTTTCAGTCTCCCATAGTGCTGTTTGGTGGCTTGATTTTCAAGCCGGTCACAGGAACGGCGATTTCCGGTTTGTCTCAGGGGTTACCCCGATATGATAATATACGCGTTTAACGCCTGTCGGGCGAGCGCCAGAGGGCGCTGATGTTGCAGGTGACGGGGCTCGCGGCGGTCCGTGGCGACCGCCGTTTGTTTGCCGGCCTGGATTTCCTGCTGCAGCGGGGTGAACTGCTTTATGTGCGCGGTCCCAATGGCAGTGGCAAGACAACCTTGTTGCGCATGCTTTGTGGGCTGGTGGCGCCGGAGGCGGGTGAAATCCGCTGGCAGGGCGAAGCCATTCGTGGTCGTTGCGAGCGCTACTTACAGCAACTGTTCTATCTCGGTCACCTGGGTGCCCTGAAGGATGAGTTGACCGCTATCGAGAATCTGCGCATCAGCGCCAGCCTTTCGGGCCGGGAGGTCAGCGAGGCGCAGGCGCTCCAGGCCTTGCATGGCATGGAACTCAGGGCTTGCGAGGATCTGCCGGTCAAGGTCCTGTCGCAGGGACAGAAGCGCCGGGTCGCATTGGTACGCCTGCTGCTGTCGGATGCAGCGCTGTGGATTCTGGATGAACCCTTTACTGCGCTGGATCAGTTGGCGATCGATCGTCTGCAGGCAGTGATGGCGGAGCATCTGATGCGCGGGGGCATCGTGGTGTTGACCACGCATCAGGAAGTGGCGATCACGGCGGCGGTTATGCAGGTAACCCTGGGAATCAGGCGGGCATAGACGATGTTTGCAGTCTTTCGCTGCCTTTTCATCCGTGACCTGCTGTTGGCGGTGCGGCGGTTGGCCGATGTGCTGACGACCTTGTTCTTTTTTGTGATCGTGGTCAGCCTGTTTCCCCTGGGTGTGGGACCGGAAGCGGAAACCTTGCGCACCATCGCGCCGGGGGTGGTCTGGGTGGCGGCCTTGCTGGCCTCCATGCTGGCACTGGGGCACCTGTTTGACAGTGATTTTCGCGACGGCACTCTGGAGCAGATGTTGTTGACCCCCCAGCCCTTGTCTCTGCTGGTATTGGGCAAGGTCATGGCCCACTGGGTGGTGACCGGTCTGCCGCTGGTGCTGGTGGCGCCGCTGCTGGGGCTGCAGTTTGATATGGCACCCTCGGCATTGCCGATTCTGGTGGTCTCCCTGTTGCTGGGTACCCCGGCTATCAGCCTGATCGGGGCGGTGGGTGCGGCGCTGACTCTGGGGGTGCGGGGGGGCAGTGTGCTGGTGTCGCTATTGGTGCTGCCCTTGTATATTCCGGTGCTGATTTTCGGTGCCGGGGCGGTGGAGGCGGGCATTTCCGGGCTGGGTGCCGGGGCACATTTGTCCCTGCTGGGGGCGATACTGGTGCTGGCCCTGTGCTTTGCGCCTGTAGCTGCCGCGACGGCATTACGGATTTCTTTGGAATAAGATGGTATTCGGGATGGCTTTTGCAGGAATCAACTGGTTCAAATACGCCTCACCGGCAAGTTTTTATCCTCTGGCCGGCAGAATGGTGCCCTGGTTCGCCGCTCTGGCTGTCGTGCTGGCACTGGCGGGCCTGTATATCGGCCTGTTTGTGGCACCTACTGATTACAAGCAGGGTGAGGCCTATCGTATTATGTTCATTCATGTGCCGGCGGCCTGGATGTCTATGTTTATCTATATCGTGATGGCAATCTATGCCGCGCTGGGCTTGATTTTCAATACCCGCCTGTCGGCCATGATGGCCAGCGCCCTGGCGCCTACCGGCGCCCTGTTCACTTTTCTGGCGCTGTGGACCGGCGCCCTGTGGGGGAAGCCCATGTGGGGCGCCTGGTGGGTATGGGATGCCCGTCTGACTACCGAATTGATCCTGCTGTTTCTCTATATCGGCTTTATGTCGCTGGAGGCCGCCATTGATGATCCCCGCCGTGCTTCCCGCGCCAGCGCCCTGGTGGCCATCGTGGGGGTAGTGAATGTGCCGATCATTTATTTTTCCGTGCAGTGGTGGAACACGCTACATCAGGGGGCGTCAATCAGTTTTTCCAGCGCCCCATCCATGGCGGCCACTATGTTGACTGCCATGTTGGTGATGAGCCTGTCCCTCTGGATGTATACCATCGCTGTGGTGTTGATGCGGGTGCGCTGCATCATTCTGGAGCGGGAGCGGCACAGCGACTGGGTGGCAGAACTTATGATGGAGGCACGTTGAAGATGGCAGAGTTTTTTGCCATGGGCGGTTATGCCTTTTATGTCTGGGCTTCCTATGGGGCGGCCTTGCTGCTGATTCTCATGGAGATTATTTGGGTTAGGAGGCGTCTAAGAACTATCCTGCTGCGACTGGGTCGAATGAAACGGATGACGGAAGTTTATACTGAAGTAAAGGTTGAACATGAAACCAAGACATAAGCGATTGACGTTGATTATGATAGGTCTGGCAGGTGTTGGGGTAGCGGCTGTGCTGATTCTCAATGCCTTTCGCAGTAACCTGGTGTTTTTTTTCAGTCCCAGTCAGGTGGCCTCCAAAGAGGCCCCCAAGGGCCGCAGCTTCCGCCTGGGCGGGCTGGTTGAGAAAGGCAGCCTGCGGCGGGAGGACGATGGCCTGACGGTGCATTTCCTGGTTACCGATACGGTGACCACCATCCCCGTGGTTTTTACCGGCATCCTGCCCGATTTATTTCGTGAGGGTCAGGGTATGGTGGCCCAGGGACGTCTGGGCAGCGATGGGGTCTTTCATGCCGATGAGGTGCTGGCCAAGCATGATGAGAAATACATGCCGCCCGAGGTGGCGGAGGTGCTGAAACAGGCGAAGAACGGGGCGGCGCCTACGCCTGCCAGCTCCCTGGTAACCAAAGGAGAATAACCCATGATTCCGGAAATTGGCCACTTTTCACTGATCCTGGCCATGGCAATGGCCCTGGTGCAGGGTACCCTGCCGCTGATCGGTGCCGCACGGGGAAACCATGCCTGGATGGCGCTGGCGAGGCCGGTGGCTCAGGGGCAGTTTGTCTTTGTGGCCATTGCCTTTGCTTGTCTGACCTATGCCTTTATCACCAACGATTTTTCGGTGTTGTATACCGCCCGGCAGTCAAACGCTGATTTGCCGCTGCAGTACCGCATCGCCGGGGTCTGGGGCGGGCATGAAGGTTCCCTGTTATTGTGGGCCCTGATGCTCACCGGCTGGACCTTGGCAGTGACGGTGTTCAGCCGCAAACTGCCGGAAGATATGGTGGCTCGGGTCATTGGTGTGCTGGGCCTGGTGTCGGTGGGCTTTCTGCTGTTTATGCTGGCGACTTCCAATCCCTTCGAACGCCTGATACCGGCGGCCCTGGAAGGCCGCGATCTTAACCCCTTGCTCCAGGACCCGGGGCTGGTGATTCATCCCCCCATGCTGTACATGGGCTATGTGGGCTTTTCCGTTGCCTTTGCCTTTGCCATCGCCGCCTTGTTGAGCGGCCGTCTGGATGCTGCCTGGGCGCGCTGGTCGCGGCCCTGGACGACGGTGGCCTGGATCTTTCTGACGGTCGGTATCGCCCTGGGCAGCGCCTGGGCCTACTATGAACTGGGTTGGGGTGGCTGGTGGTTCTGGGATCCGGTGGAGAATGCCTCGTTCATGCCCTGGCTGGTGGGCACGGCCCTGATTCATTCCCTGGCGGTGACCGAAAAGCGCGGCAGCTTCAAGAGTTGGACCGTGCTGTTGGCCATTATCGCTTTCTCACTCAGCCTGCTGGGTACCTTTCTGGTGCGTTCCGGGGTGCTGACTTCGGTGCATGCCTTTGCCAGCGATCCCACCCGGGGTATTTTTATCCTGGGTTTTCTGGGGGCCGTGGTGGGTAGTTCCCTGCTGCTCTATGCGCTGCGGGCGCCACGGGTCGGGGCAGGGGGCAATTTTCAGCTGGTGTCGCGCGAATCCATGCTACTGATGAACAATGTTCTGCTGGTGGTGGCGGCGGCCAGCGTGCTGTTGGGCACTGTCTATCCCCTAGTACTGGATGCCCTGGGGCTGGGCAAGATTTCTGTGGGGCCGCCGTACTTTGGGGCGGTCTTCGTGCCCTTGATGGTGCCGATGGTTTTTCTGATGGGTATCGCCCCGGTCGCCCGCTGGAAAAAGGCCAGTCTGCCTGAGTTGGCGGTGCGTCTGCGCTGGGCCTTCGGTGCGGCGGCCGTGGTGGCGTTGATTCTGCCTTTCGTCATGGGGCGCTGGACGCCGCTGGTGAGCCTTGGGCTGTTACTGGCAGCGTGGATTATCACCTCCATTACAGTGACCTTTGTTCGCCGCTATCGTCGCAACCGGGCCATCGGGCGCCACGGTCTGGCTGGTATGTCGCGCAGCTACTACGGTATGCAGCTGGCGCATCTGGGGGTGGCGGTGTTCATCATTGGAGTAACCCTGGTCAAAGGCTATGAAATCGAGAAAGATTTACGCATGGGCGTGGGCGATACCACGACGATCGGCAACTATAATTTTCGTTTTGATGGGGTGGCTAGTGTCCCGGGTCCTAACTACACCGCTACCCGCGGTTTTATCCAGGTGAGCAGGGATGGTCGCGAGCTGATGGTGCTGCACCCGGAAAAACGTATCTACAATGTCCAGACCATGCCAATGACCGAGGCCGCCATCGATACTGGATTGTTCCGCGATATCTATGTTTCTCTGGGTGAAGCGGTCAGTCGTGGTGCCTGGAGCGTGCGTATCTATATCAAACCCTTTGTCGACTGGATCTGGGGGGGTTGTTTTATGATGGCGTTGGGTGGTCTGCTGGCAGTCAGTGACCGGCGTTATCGTCTGGCGGTGCGCGACAAAGCAGTGGCACAGCCTGCAGTCGCTGGCAGCCAGGGGAAGACGGTGCCGGCAGGGGTGTTGGCAGCAGGGCGTGCGCGCTCATGATGCGGCATTGGCGTTATCTGCTCCCTTTGCTGGTTTTTGGTGTGCTGGTCGTCTTCCTGGGGCGGGGTTTGATGCTGGATCCCCGGGAGGTGCCTTCACCTCTGATTGACAAGCCGGCACCGGATTTCTCCCTCTCCCAATTGCATGATGCCGCTGCCAGTTTCTCCCCGCGGGATATGCGCGGCAAGGTCTGGCTGCTGAATGTGTGGGCATCCTGGTGTGTTTCCTGTCGCCAGGAGCATCCCCTGATGGTGGCCCTGTCCCGTCAAAAGATTGTTCCGATCTACGGGTTGAACTATAAGGACAAGCGTGCCGATGCGCTCAATTGGCTGCAAACGCTGGGCAATCCCTATACCCTGAGTGTTTTTGATGTAGACGGCCGGGTGGGCATGGATTATGGCGTCTATGGTGTGCCCGAGACCTATCTGATCGACAAGCAGGGTGTGATTCGCTACAAACAGATCGGCCCGATCAGCAGCGAGGTACTGAAGAGCAAGATCCTTCCCATGGTCAAGGAATTGCAGGGATGAGTATGAGTGGCAGTCAATATGTTGTAGCACCTTTGAGCCTGGATTCCGCAGTTGAACGGCCTGTAGCGACTCACCCGCAGGGTGAAGCTGGTGGCCCCCTGAATCTTCTTAAGCATCAACACCTTGATAGTGCCTCTAAGGGGTCAACTGCGGAATCTAGCTTGAGGACACCTGGCGCGTGTCTTCTGGCCGTACTGCTGACGGTGGCGTTGATCCTGATTAGTCTCAACGGATACGCCGGCGAGGCACAGCCCCTGATCAAGGACCCTGTCATCGAGGCACGCATGGCGGCACTGTCGTCACAGCTGCGTTGTCTGGTGTGCCAGGGGCAGTCCATCGCCGAATCAGGCTCCGGTTTTGCCAACGATGTCAGGCGGGAGATGCGCAGGGAAATGGAAAATGGCAGGACGGACGCCCAGGTTGTCGATTTTCTGGTGCAGCGTTATGGAGATTTTATTCTCTTCCGCCCGCCGGTAAAGGGGACGACCCTGTTGTTGTGGTTCGGTCCCCTGGCGCTGTTGTTGCTTGCGCTGACCGTCCTGTTTATGACGCTCAGACGACGACGTCAAAAGCCGGTGGGAGAACAATTGAGTCAGGCAGAGATTCGGCGGGCTGAGACATTGCTTGGTGAAGTGCATCATGAGGACGACAAGGTATGACGGTTTTTTATCTGGCGGTTGCGCTGCTGATTATAGTGGCGCTGATATTCGTTATCCCTCCCTTGCTCCAGCGCCGTCCGGGTGGCAGGGCGATTGGACGCAGCACCATCAATATTTCGATTTACCGCAACCAGCTGGCTGAGCTCGAACAGGATCTGCAGAACGATACTATTAGCCGGGATCAGTATGATCAGGGGCGTCTGGAGCTGGAGCAACGTTTGCTGGAGGATGTGCCGGAGCAGTCCACTGATGCTGGTGATGGCAGTGTCCGCCCGGCGCGGCGGACGGCTGTCGCCGCGGTGCTTTTCATTCCGCTGTTTGTGGTGAGTGCATACCTGTATTTTGGTAATCCTGCCGCCATTGACCCACAATCGGCTCCGGTTGTGACGCCGGATATGCCCAAGGCGGAGATATCTGATCGTATCAATATGATGGTTGAGCGGCTTGCCCAGCGCTTGAAGGAAAAGCCCGAGGATGGGGATGGCTGGGCCATGCTGGGGCGCTCCTACATTGCTTTGCAGCGTTACGGGGATGCCCTGACGGCACTGAAGCAGGCTGTCAGGCTCAAAAAGAATGATGCCCAGCTACTGGCTGATTATGCCGATGCCATGGCAATGGCCGGTGGTAAGTCATTGGCGGGTGAACCGGGCAGGCTAATCCGCCGGGCCCTGAAGATTGATCCCACCAACCAGAAAGCGCTGTGGCTGGCAGGGACTGCGGCTTATGAACAGGCAGACTTCAGGACGGCATTGGGTTATTGGCAGCGTCTCTACAAACTGGTGCCAAAAGACTCCCAGGCGGCCCGCACCATGGAGACGAATATTTCCGAAGCACAGGCATTACTGGCCGGCCGCAAACCAGCAGCATCCACTGATGCTGTTGCTGCTGAGGCGCGGGCAGATACTGGCCAGACTCAAGGCCTGGATAAGATCCAGGGTACTGTGCAACTGGCGCCGGCCCTGCGTGCCAGGGTCCGGGCGGAGGATACCGTTTTTATCTTTGCCCGCGCCGCCAGGGGGCCACGGATGCCGCTGGCCATCATCCGTGCCAGGGCCGGGGATCTTCCGCTATCCTATACCTTGGATGATTCCAAGGCGATCGATCCGACCATGAGGCTTTCCCGTTTTGCCCGCGTTGAAGTGGTCGCACGGGTTTCCCGGTCAGGGGATGCCACGCCGCGGAGCGGTGATCTGCAGGGGAGTAGTGGCATCGTTACTGCAGGCCATGATGTGGCGGTGTTGATCGATAAGGTTCTTCCCTGATTCCGGGACGTGGGGCGTGAACTGCGATTGGCTGTGGCCTTTCCGAAATCCATGGCGGTTTGTCTGTGTCTCAGCTCTTTCCCTGTTACTGTCCGTGGTCGCTGCCTGCAATCAGGCACCACCGCCGGATGCGTTGGTGAGCGGTGGGGCGTTTCCATCCCTGGTACTGAGCGGCCTGGACGGCTCCCGTTTGGCGCTGGATGACTATCGCGGCAAGCTGGTCATACTGAATATCTGGGCGACCTGGTGCGCACCCTGCCGCACGGAGCTGCCCAGTCTTGACCGTCTGGCGGTGCGGCTGGATGGGCGGCGTTTTGCGGTGATTGGTCTGTCGGTGGACAGCGACCGGGATATCGCCCGGGAGTATCTGCGGGACCAGGGTATTCATCTGCGCAGCTATATCGATCCCGACCAGAAAATCAGCCGGACGATTCTGGGGGTGCGCGTCTATCCGGATACTTTGGTGATTTCTCCGGGAGGGAAGTTCCTGCGGCGTTTTGTGGGCGCGCATCGCTGGGATGATCCGCAGATGATTCGGGCCCTGCAAGCGGCGGCGGCGGGCAATACGGCGCTGCTCGCCAGTATTTGAATGCTTTTCCAGTGGCTGACTGGATGCTGTTGCTGGTTCACAGTAACATAGTGTCTTCTGTGAATTGGATGTGAGGTGTTGCACATGGGGTTTCGAAAGCGCTTGATGATCATTGGCCTGGCAATGCTGGCGCTTGCCTTGGGGGTGGCACAGGCTGCCGATATTAGTAAGGGCAGACAGATCTATGGCAAATTGTGCCAGAATTGCCACGGGAGCAATGGCGCTGTCCAATTGCCTGGAGCGCCGGATTTTTCCCGCGGGGAACGCCTGCTACAACCGGACAGTGTCCTGGTGGGACGCGTGAGGGATGGTCAGGGGATGATGCCGGCCTTTCGCGGTCAACTCAAAGATAAAGATCTGCTCAATGTGATCGCCTATATCCGTACCCTGCGGCGATGAGCGTGGGGGTGTTCATCCAGATCGCCGTTTTTGTGGCGGTTATCCTGGTGAGTGAGGCAGACAGTGCCGCGGCAGGCCAGCCGGCGGCACAGCCTGCAGTGAAGGTGGAATCGCTGGTATCACCGCGGCCGGGAACGGAGGCCATGCCCCGTTTGCTGGAGACCTTCAGGGTGGGCAAGAATGTTTATGTGCGTTCGCTGGCCATCGACAGGCAGCGGCATTCCCTCTGGGTGGGCACCTCCCTGGGGGCCCATGAGGTGGACCTGGCCACTCGCGAGCTGAAGCACACCTTTACTCGCCGGGATGGGCTGGCCAACGAGTATGTTTTTGCCTTGCTGGTTGATCAGCAGGGGAATAAATGGTTCGGAACCAACGGTGGTGGGATGAGCCGCTATCGTGACGGGCACTGGAAGACCTTTTTCCCCATGCATGGTCTGGCGGACTACTGGGTGTATGCCTTTGCAGAGCAGCAGGATGGAACGCTCTGGATCGGGACCTGGGCGGGAGTCAACCGGCTGGATAGAACCACGGGGAAATTGACCACCTATGTCGATGAACTGGTCAATGAGTGGGTCTATGGCGTGGGCGTCGATCGCCGCAACCGGGTATGGTTTGGCACTGAAGGCGGGGTTTCGATGTATGATGGCCGTCACTGGCAATCCTGGACCCATAAGGACGGTTTGGGTGCCCCGAATCGTGACGGCTTACCGCTGAGTACCAATACCGGATTGGGGACGCGTGCCCGGCATAATCTGAGCGTGCTTTCTGCGGGACGCCCGACTTACAATCCCAATTATGTTTTTTGTATCCTGATCGACAGGGACGATAGTGTCTGGGCGGGCACCTGGGGTGGCGGCGTCAGCCACTTTGATGGCCGCCAATGGCGCAATCTGACCACGGCGGATGGTCTGGCCGGCGATATCGTCTACAGCATGGCCCAGGATAATGACGGCGTACTGTGGCTCGGTACCAACCGCGGCTTGTCACGGTACGACGGCAAAAACTGGCGGCGCTATGGGCGTGCGGATGGACTGGATGACGACAATGTCTATGCCGTTACCGTGGCGCCCAATGGCGATGTCTGGATCGGTACTCGCGGGACGGTGGCGCGCATCGGGTATGGAAAAAATAGTGCTAAGGCAGGTGTTGAGCAATGAAACTGGATCATAAGGCTTGGGCGATTCTGGTGTTGTCAGTCGGTGTGCTGATGATGGGCAGTTATATCTTCGGAATGAAACGGGCGTTAAAAGCTCCGGCCGAGATGCCACCGCTGCAGGCAGCGGTGAGCAATCGCAGTGCCGGTCCGTTGCCGCCGGGGGCGCAGTTACCGCTGAATCATCCGCGTCTGCCCCAGGTACCCACGCGGACCGCTGCGGTGCCCGCACAGCAGCCTGCTGCGGCGGTCAAAAAAATCGCTGCGGACAAAGCGGCGCGCTTTACCCATTTTCGAGTGGGGAGCCGCAATGTCAAGGATATCCTGCTGGATGGGAATGTGGCCTGGATCGCCACTTCCGGCGGCGTTATCCGCTATGATGCCCGCACGGACAGCCACAAGGTGTTTTACAACAAACTCGATGGCCTGCTGTCCAATGGTATTTTTCATATCAGTAAACTGGGCAAGCGGATTGTTGCCGGTACCTATGGCGGTGGGCTTTCTCTCTATGATCCGGAGACCGACCGCTGGAAAAACTACAATATTCCTGATGGTCTGGCGGATCAGTTTGTCTATGACACGGTACAGACGGCCAATGGCGGTGTCTGGATCGCCACCTGGTCAGGCGTCAATCGGGTTCGGGGCGGACGACTGGATGATCCTTCCCAGTGGGAGACCTTTACTGTGGAGAACACCCATGGTGGATTGCCCAATCCCTGGGTATATGGTGTTGAAGAAGGGCACAACGGCGAGATGTGGTTTGCCACGGAAGAGGGGCTGGCACGCTACAAAGACGGCAAGTGGCGGCACTGGAAGCACAGCGATGGCCTGGGGGCTCCCTACGAGCAGGTCAAAGATGCCATTAAGGCTACCAATGATCCTGCCCGGGCTTCGCTTCATCATGCTCATCA
>Ga0114931_10001324_pt1 | contig 31612 bp, 22 predicted proteins | sample 2SBtaG_FD_89579 | JGI IMG/M metagenome (GOLD analysis project Ga0114931, IMG submission 89579) | Deep subsurface microbial communities from Kolumbo volcano to uncover new lineages of life (NeLLi) - 2SBTROV14_V59a metaG | ecosystem: Environmental > Aquatic > Marine > Volcanic | place: Kolumbo...
ACAGCCCGAGCGCCAGCTTTGCCACCTGCGACCCGTGTTGGGATTGCTCGCCGAGGTGGCGCGCAAGACGGACGACGCTGCGGATCCGAGGGCTTTTGTAGAGGGCGACTTCCTGGATCCCCTGTAGATGGCGGTCGATGAAGTCGAGGAGTACTCCCTCGCGTAACGCCCAGGTGCAGCTGGTCACGGTCGTTGCGTCGACCGCTGCGAGGATGCGATCGGCGACCACGGCGCCGGCGACGATCAGGTCCGCCCGTTTCGAATCGAGTCCACGCATCGCGAGACGCTTGGCGCGAGTGCTCCGCGATAGCTCCTTGCGGAGTCGGGAAATGTCGGAGGCATCGACGGCGAGGTTGTGCGGTTTGCCGTCTCGGGCTTTGCCGCGAGCGTGGCCGGCCATGGCGATCAGGTTGAGCATCGTGCCCGAGGTACCGACTACTTTTCTGATGTGTTGATCGGTGTGTTGGCGGATCTCGTCGTGGATCGGGCCGATCTCCTCGTCGATGGCCCGCTCGAGGGAGATCAACTCTGTCCCGCGTGGGGGATCGCTCTCGATGAAACGATCGCTGAGACGGGCGACGCCGAGCTTGAGACTATCCATCCAGACGGCCTCGCCGTCTCGAACCAGGACGACTTCCACACTACCGCCACCGATGTCGACGATGAGAGCCGGCGAGTCGGCGGCGAGGTCCATTGCGTGACGGACGCCGAGGTAGATGAGTCGCGCTTCCTCCTGGCCCTGGATGACCTTGACCCGCCATCCGACTTTCCGCTTGACGAGTCGGATGAAGTCGCCGCCGTTGGCCGCTTCGCGAACGGCGCTGGTCGCGACGGCCTGAATCCGCGTGACGCCGAGTCGGTCGGCGAGAATGCGGAACGCCGACAGCGTCCGAATACCGTTGGCCATAGCGCGCTCAGATAGTGCCCCGCGACGCAGAGTCCCGGCCCCCAGGCGCACCATGTCCTTGGCGCGATCGAGCACATGGAACCGTCCGTCCTGCTCGACCTCGGCCACGACCATGTGGATGGAGTTGCTCCCGACGTCAACCGCGGCGATGCGCATCGCTCAGTCGGCCCGCCGGGCGCCGAACCAGGTTGGTTTCACCGCGCACACCATGCAGACTCCCTAGCACGCCGCGCCGCGCCGCTACAGATGCCGTGGGATGTCGTCGGCTGAAGGCTCCGGTGCGGTTAACGGATGTCGCTGACGACGCAGCTACATCCCCGGATATCGATGCCACGGCCTGTGCACCCCTCGACCCAGCAAATCGCATCGTCTGCTGCTGCCCGTGCACCCGCGCAAACGTCGAAGGTGATCGTCAGGCTCGAATCGTTCAGGCCCTCGGGATCGGTGATGACGAGGCGCAGCGAGTGCTCGACGTCGCGTGCCACCACGTGGCTAGATTTTTTGCTGGTGGCGACGCGCTCGGCGACTGAAGAGTCGAACTGCGTGCCGGGAATGCTCAGCTTGTCGCCCCGGTAGGCAATGCGGATTGCGAATCCGAGCGGGTAGGTGCCCTGCGCCTGCAACAGCTCGACGGTGGCAACGCGCCGCTTCGATGCCGTCGCGCAGGGACGCTCGACGGTGCAGTCGTCAGGACAGTCTTCGCAAGTTTCGTTCGACTCGAGGAGGCCGTTGCCGCACACCGGAGCGGGTGTCGATTGTGGAGTTGCCCCGGGTGACCGCCCCGCGTCGTCTGCCGTGTGGGGGGGCGTAGCAACGGCCGGGGGGGTGGCAACGGCCGGTGCCGTGGCACCCAGCAGGACAGCCGCCACCAACAGCTTCCGATAGTTCGTCATCGATTCTCCCGACTGCGGGTGAGAGGAATTGGCGCAGCGCCATAGCGGGCGGTATCCTGACATGTGCCGGCCGAGAGCGAAAGTTCAGGCCGTAACATGGTCGCGACGGATCGCCACGAAATTCACCAACGGCGGGCTGGTGTGCCGCCGCCGTTCGCTTCGTGGTAGGCTAACGCCCATGCCTGCGGAGGGATCGAAGAAAACGCGGCGCTGGAGACGCTGGTTGTTCGTCGTCCTGCTCCTATCTGCCGGATTGTTCTGGCTGTCGGGCGGCGGCGGTACGTCGGTCGAGATCGAAGATGGCAGTTTTCTCTTCGTCGACATTGGCGGCGGCTACGATGAGCAGCCGGTGGACGATCTGGTGGCGAGAATTGCGGGCGATCCGCGACAGTCGCTGGTGGATCTCCTGTTGCTCCTGCGCGCGGCGTCCGACGACAGCCGTGTCGAAGGTCTGGTCGTGCGGATCCGGAACCTCGATATTGGTTGGGCCAAAGCTCAGGAACTGCGCGCGGCACTCGCGCGGTTTCGCGCCAACGGCGGCAAGTTGGTGGCGTATTTGGAGAACGAGTTTGGCAACAGCACGCTCGAATATTTCGTCGCCAGTGTGGCGGAGAGTGTCTATGTGCCGCCGGCGGGCAGTGCGGCGGTGAGCGGTTTGCTCGCCGAGTACGTGTTCCTCGGCGGCCTGTGGGAAAAGTTGGACATCGACATGCAGGTCATCAAGATCGGTGCCTACAAGAGCGCGGGTGACCTGTACGCGAACAGGGAAATGTCCGCCGCCCACCGCGAGATGGCGAACTCGTTGTTGGACAGCATCTACGGCCAGTTTCTATCCGCGGTGGCCACGTCTCGAGGGCTCGATGAAGATGATTTGCGGGAGCTGATCGATCGCGGACCGATGACTGTGGACGACCTCCTTGGCGGCGGTCTGATCGATGGTACCCGGTTCCTCGACGAGATCGAGGCCGATCTAGTCGGCGACCGCGGGGCATTCGTCGAGGCCGCCGACTACGATAGCTCGCCAACTCGAGACGGCGCCCCGGTCGGCCGTGTAGCCATTGTTTTCGGTGTCGGGACGATCACGACCGGGCCGAGCGCGGACGGGGTCCTGAGCGACGATGCGACGATGGGTGCCGACACCATGCGAGACGCGTTCGAAGAGGTTGCGGAAGATGAGGAGGTCGACGCGATCGTATTCCGCGTCGATAGTCCGGGTGGATCCGCCTTGGCGTCGGATCTCATCTGGCATGCGACGCAGCAGGCGCGGATGGCGAAGCCGGTGGTGGTATCGATGTCGGACGTTGCGGGTTCGGGTGGATACTACGTCAGCTCTGGCGCCAGCCGGATCTTGGCTGATCCCGGCACGCTCACGGGATCGATTGGCGTGGTGCTCGCGAAACCGAATGTGCGCGGTCTCCTGGAGAAGTTCGGCATCCATAGCACCACCGTGCGGCGCGGTCACGGCGCCGGTGCGGTCGCCATGACCGAGAGCTTCGACGAAGCGGAGCTGCGGCAGGTGCGGGCGTCGATGCAGGAAGTGTATCGGCTGTTCGTGGAGCGCGTCGCCAGCGGCCGGTCGATGGACTCCTCGCTGGTGGACGAGGTCGGCCGAGGGCGCGTCTGGACTGGCGAACAGGCAGTGGCGAACGGATTGGTGGACCGGCTGGGCGGGCTTCTCGACGCCATCGACGAGGCCAAGGTCGCGATCGGTGTCGATCCGGAGGCCAAGGTCGAGGTGGTGTTCTATCCGCGCCAGCGCGGCCTGTTCGAGCGCCTGGCCGGCGCGCTGTCGGTGCGGGTTGGTGTTCGCCTGCCCCGCTGGTGGGGGCGGTTACGGCAATTGGTCGCGGCACACGACTTTCCCGCGGGGACGGTCCTCACCCTGATGCCGCAGCGAGTCGTGGTTCGGTAGCTGGCGGCTCGGCGGTGGTAGGGGGCAAGGCTCCCGGCAAGGCGCGAGTGTGCGGGACGGCGCCCCTTGTGCTAGCCACGTGCCGATGAACAGCGAGCGTCGCCCCTGGTACCATCAACTGCATTGGCAGATCGCGATCGGGCTCGGAGCGGGTTTGTTGGTAGGGCTGGTGGCTGGCGAATCGGCCGAGCGCCTGGCGCCGCTGGGGGATATTTTCCTTCGTCTCTTGAGAATGATCATCGTCCCCTTGGTCGTGTCGTCCTTGGTGGTGGGTACGACCGGGATTGGCGACAGTGCGAAAGTGGGACGGCTCGGCGGCAAGGCGGCCGTGTACTATCTCGTCAGCAGCGGGGCGGCTGTGCTGGCGGGCCTGATCGCGGTCAATCTCGTGCGCCCCGGCGTCGGCGCCGACGTGCCGTTGCACGAGGTGCCGGAAAAGCTGGGTCTCAGCGTAGACAGTTTCGGCGACATCCTGTTGCGCATCATCCCGCAGAATCCCATCCGCGCGATGGTCGAGGGGGATATGCTCGGGGTGATTTTCTTTTCCCTGTTGCTTGGAGTGTTCGCCAACCGATTACCGGCGGCGCAGAAGCAGACGATCGTTCGCGGATTCACGGCGTTCTTCGAGTTGATGATGCGGATTACCGATTTCGTGATTCGGCTGGCGCCAATCGGAGTGTTTGCCTTGATGGCCAAGGTCGTCGGAACCATGGGGGGCGACGTATTCCTGCCGTTGCTGCGCTACATGGCAACGGTGTTGTTCAGCCTGGGGATCCACGCCTTCGTCGTGTTGCCGCTGGCGTTGCGTGCGATCACCGGGCTGAACCCACTGCGCTATGCCGGCGCCGTATCTCCGGCATTGTTGACGGCGTTTTCGAGTGCCTCGAGCTCGGCGACACTGCCGCTCACGATGGACTGCGTCGAGATGCGTGCCGGGGTGCCGAACGAAGTATCCTCCTTCGTCCTTCCGCTCGGCGCGACCGTGAACATGGACGGCACGGCCCTCTACGAGTGCGTTGCGGCGATGTTCATCGCGCAGGTCTACGGTATCGAAATCAGTTTCACCAACCAGATCCTGGTGTTTCTGACTGCCTTGCTGGCATCGATCGGCGCGGCGGGCATACCGATGGCCGGGCTGGTGATGATCACCGTGGTCCTGCGCGCGGTCGGTCTACCGATGGAGGGTGTCGGGCTCATTCTCGCTGTCGACCGGATTCTCGACATGTGCCGGACCTCGGTCAATGTCTGGAGCGATTCCGTCGGCTGCGCCGTGGTAGCTGTCTGGGAGGGGTACCGACTCGACGAACCGACCTGAGCGGCATCGCTGGTGGTGTTGGGGTTTACCTCCGGCGGACGCAGCGGATCTCGCGTCGGTGGTCGCGATGTCGGCCGAGCGGCGCGCTCATGTGACGTTGTTCGAGGCAGTGACGGGTGTTGGCTCACGGCAGCTGCGAGAGGTTGGCCGATGCCTCATTTTCGGGCGCTGATTAAATAGTGAGCAGCGAGCCCCTCATTAGGGAGCGAGCGGGAGGGTGCCGGCGTTCTTATCTGACATCGGGGCCACTGGCATCCGCTTTGCTTTTCAGCGTGGTCAGGGGTCCGGGTGCTCCGTTTTCCGGGCAGGTCGAACAGAAGTCGAACACAACAGGAGGAGAGACTGATGAGAGGAATGGCTGCGGCAGCGGGGGTGCTGGCGGTGGGCTTGGCCCCCATTGGGGTGCAGGATCCAGTGTCGGCGCAGACCCTATCCGAGCGTGTGACCATGTTGGAGGAAAAGGTCGACGAGGGGCACGCTCAGGCGGAAGACGCATTGGGGATTCAGTTCAACGCCCTGGTATCGACGACCTACAACTACTCGATCAACAACCCGGACGGGGGCCGGGATATCGGGATGCGCATCTACAACCGCGACCACAACAGTATCGACCTGCGCGATGCTGTTCTCGCGGTGAGCCGTATGAAGGAGGACGAGACCTTCGGTTTTGCTCTCGTCATGGATTTCGGTCGCACAGCGGTACAGGGCAACGGCACCGACTACGGCTTCTTGAACGACAACGGCGACCGGGTGTTCGATATCCGCGAGGCTTACCTGACGTACAAGACGCCGATCCCGCTGCCGTGGAGCGACGGCCAGGTATCGATCAAGGGCGGTAAATTCGTCACCTTGCTGGGGTGGGAGGTTCTCCTCGACCCGATCGCCGGGGGCTACAACGACAACGTATCGATGTCGTTGTTGTCCGGCTTTTCGATTCCGTTCACGCACACCGGTCTGTTGTTCAATTTGCCGTTCAGCGAGCTGTTCGACCTCACCATCGGTGTCGTCAACGGTCTCGATAATGTCAAAGACAACAACGACAGCAAGACCCTGATGGCGGGTCTCGGGAGCGCCCCGCTCGACAATCTCGAATTCTATGTTGCAGGTACCTATGGTGCGGAGGACGTATCGATCGCCGACGGTGGACTCGGCGCGGGCTCGAAGACGGGAATCTTGACGGCGAACATGTTCCTTCAGGCGACCGACATGCTGGCGTTCGTGCTCGACGGTACCTATGCCAGCGTCAGCGGCGTGCCGATCGGCGGCGGTCGCAAGGGGGCGAACTGGTACGGCATGGGTGCCTACGCGCTGGTGTCGGTCACCGATGCACTGCAGCTCACGATGCGCGCGGAATGGTTCGACGACCCTGACGGTATCAAGACCGGCCTCGTCAACGGCGCCACGCTGTGGGAGATCACCCCAACCGTTACGTACTGGTTCAACGATCACCTGATGTGGCGTGTCGAGTACCGCCACGACGAATCGAGCAAGCCCCTGTTCCCGGCCGACAACGGCCAGACCTGGCGAGGACAGGACGTATTCTCGACCGAGTTTCTGGTCACACTCTAGGAGGTTGATCGGTGGAGAACTGGAAGGAGATTTCATGAAGAAGATCGAAGCGATCCTCAAGCCCTTCAAGCTGGACGAGGTCAAGGAAGCCCTTGCCCAGGAGGGGATTCAGGGGATGACGGTTTCCGAAGTACGCGGTTTCGGCCGCCAACGCGGCCACACGGAGCTCTATCGCGGGGCCGAGTACGTGGTCGATTTTCTGCCGAAGATCAAGGTGGAGCTGTTAGTCGACGACGCCGACGCGGAGAAGGCATGCCGGGTCATCGAGCAGAGTGGCAAAACGGGCAAGATCGGCGACGGCAAGATCTTCATCCTACCGGTCGACGATATCGTGCGGATTCGAACTGGGGAGCGCGGCGCCGACGCCGTCTGAGGCCCTGGAAGGAGATTGAGACAATGATTCAGAAGAGATTGTTTCCACGGATGGCAACGGCAGTGGTGCTGGTCACGGCGTTGGCCGGTCCGGCGTTGGCCGACGATGTCTCGGCCGAGATGTTCACGGTCAACAACCTGTGGATGATGATCGCCGCTGGCCTGGTGTTCATCATGCATCTCGGTTTCGCCACCCTCGAGTCGGGACTGACGCGAGCCAAGAACACGACGAATATTCTATTCAAGAATACATACATCGTATGCATCGGGCTTCTGACCTACGCGTTCGTCGGCTTCAACCTGATGTATCCCGGCGACTTCAATGGCTTCCTGGGATTTTCGGGCTTCGGCCTATCCCCCGACGCGGCCGGCATGACCATCGCCTATGCGGATGGGAACTACACGTACTGGACCGACTTTCTATTCCAGGGAATGTTCGCGGCGACTTGCGCGACGATCGTGTCAGGGGCGGTCGCCGAGCGGATCAAGCTGTCGTCTTTCATGGTGTTTTCGCTCGTTTTCGTGGCTCTGGTCTATCCCATCACCGGGTCTTGGAAGTGGGGCGGCGGCTGGCTCGATGGGATGGGGTTCTACGACTTTGCCGGATCGACCCTGGTTCACTCGGTCGGCGGGTGGGGTGCGCTGGCCGGCGTGTTGCTCCTCGGCCCCCGCATGGGCAAGTACTCGAAGGACGGTCGAGCCAATGCGATTCCAGGTAGCAACATGCCGCTGGCCACCATCGGAGTGTTACTGCTGTGGCTCGGTTGGTTCGGGTTCAACGGCGGCTCAGTGCTCAATGCCGACCCTGCAGCAGTCTCGCTGACCTTGGTCACGACGTCGCTGGCGGCTGCCGCCGGCGGTATGAGCGCGATGATGGTCTCGTGGGGCGTGTCGAAGAAGCCGGATCTGTCGATGGCCCTGAACGGCATTTTGGCGGGCCTGGTCGGTATCACGGCTGGCGCGGACCAGATGGCGATGTGGTCGTCGATGCTGATCGGTGCGATCGCAGGTGTGATCGTGGTTTACGCGGTCATGTTCGTCGATAAGCTGCGTATCGACGATCCCGTTGGTGCGATTTCGGTTCACCTGGTGTGCGGCATCTGGGGAACGCTGGCGGTGGGCATCTTCGGCGCCAAGGCCGGCCTCGGCCAGTTGGGCATCCAGGCCATTGGCGTGGTGGCATACGGCACGGCTGCGTTTTTGTCGTCGCTGGCGATTTTCGGTGTTCTCAAGGCGACGATGGGGATCCGAGTCTCGCCCGAAGAGGAGCAAGAGGGGCTCGATATCGGCGAGCACGGTATGCAGGCGTACCCGGATTTCCAGCAGTCGTCATTTGGCGGCGGTGCGAGTAACCTCGTGTCGAGCAGTGGGGCGATGCGATCCAGTGTGACGTCCGGTGTGCTGCGAGCTGGGACGGAGACGGCCTAGCTTGTAGAGTGTCGAACGGTGATTGAGGTACCGGCGTCCCCGATCTTCGGGGGCGCCGGCCGTCGTTCGCGGCAAGAAGTCGGATCGCGGTAGGAGAGAGCAATGGCGCGGCAGCGAAGAGCACTGGTGGTCGACGACGAGGCCTCGCTTCGCTTTGTGGTGTCGCAGGCGCTTACCGATCGAGGTTGGCACGTGCGAGTCCTCGATGACGGCGACGCCGTGGAGGAGGCAGTGCAGTGCGAGAAGTTCGACCTTGTCGTACTCGATCTGCTGATGCCGGGAATGAACGGCTTCGAGGTCCTGCGCCGCTTGCGGTGTGGCGCCGCCGCAGGTTGGAAGACCGCGGCGACGGTTCGTGTCGTTGCGCTGTCGGGAAAAGCCGGCGAAGAAGGGCTCGGCTTTGCGCAGCGGATCGGCGCCGACGCGGTTCTGAGCAAGCCCTTCGATATAGAAGATCTGTGGCGAGCCGCAGAGGGGTAGGCGAGGCTCTGCCACAGTCTGGATGCCGGGACTTACCGTGACGGTGGTGGCCCGAGGTTGGCGACCGCCGTAGTTAGCTCGGATGGTAGCTGGGATCCAGTCCATTGCCAGGTGGCTACCGCCCGTGCCGCAGGCGTAGCGCCGGCCGCGATTTCGAGGGGTGTGCTTATGCGTTGCCGGTCGCATTCGAGGGGGCCGAGGCGCACCGACAGCGTTTGCCGGTACAGCGCGGCGGTCAGATACTCGATGTCGATCGAGGTCAGTTGCAGGTGGTCCGCGGCGGCGCGCCACTGCGGGCGCCAGCCTCCACCGTGGAGAACGTCGTAGAGAGCCTGTTGTGCAAACTCGACGTAATGCGAGTTATTGACGTGGCCGAGAGAGTCGAGGTCGGCCAGTTCGACGTCGCGCAGGAGCACCGTTGTCGCCGCCCCATCGAGCGGTGCGCGGATTCTCGCCGGTCGCGTCGCGGTACTGACCCCCTCCGTCATGAAGGCGGCTTGCAGATCGGCAGGTGGCGTCGTGGGCGCGCCGGTTACCGCGTCGACGTAGACCCAGTCGGTCGTCGCGCGCGCCACCGGCTCGAGCCGCGCGGTCGTCACCTCGTACTGGCGCAGCGAGCGGACGCGACGAAAGTCGGATACCCAGGTCCGGATCGACAGCTCGTCTCCCTGCTTCAGCGCGCCGAGGATATCGAGTCGGGTGCGACGGACGACCCATGTCGCCCTGTTGCGGATGTACCAGTCGACATCGTAGCCGACGGCGGCGCTGGCGTTGACGGCGGCGAGTTGCAGTAACCGAATGAATCCGGAAGGTCTGAGGCGGCCGAAGGGATCGAGATCAGCAACCGGTGTCTGCAGCCGCAGCGTGTATCCGGGCATCGAGGCAGGGGGGGCTGCCGCGCGGTGCAGATTCGATGGGCTGTCGGCCGCGAATTTCCCGCTGCTCGGCGCGGTCATCGCGACCCGATCAGGTCGGGGTTGCGGCTCAGATCCTTGGTGATGTTCTTCTGGTGGGCCTCGAGTGTGCCACCGCCGATCTCGAGGAGCTTGGCGTCGCGCCAGAGGCGCTCGACGGTGTACTCGCCCATGTAGCCGTAACCGCCAAGAACCTGAATGGCTCGGTCTGCGATGTCCTTGGCGACACGCGACGCGAGGAGCTTGGTGCCGTCTGCATCGACGCGATTGCCGGTCGAACCGAGGTCGAGCTTGCGAGCGGTCTCGTACACGTAGCAGCGGCTCGCTTTGTAGTCGGCATAGGATTCGGCGATGTATCGCTGGATCTGGCCGTGTTCGCGGATCGGTACGCCGAAGCTCTTTCGTTGGCTGGCGTAGTCGACCATGACACGCAGGCAACGCTCGGCGATGCCGAGTGACATTGCGGCGAGTGTCAGTCGCTCGATTTCGAGGTTCCGCATCATGTGGAGGGTGCCCTGGCCCTCTTCGCCGAGTCGGTGGTCGACGGGGACCCGGCAGTCGTCGAAGAGGAGCTCGGCCGTCATCGATGCCCGCATACCGAGCTTTTCCTTCATTCTCTGGCCAAGCGAAAATCCCGGGAATCCCTTTTCGACGAGAAACGTCGTAATCGTGCGATCGCCCGTCGATGCGTAGACGAGAAATACGTCGCCGAGGGTCGTGTCGTCGACGGCTCCGTTGGTGATGAAGGTCTTGCGGCCGTTCAACACGTAGTGGTCGCGGTCGCGCCGGGCGGTCGATCGCATGCCGAGCACATCGGTTCCGGCCTCGGGTTCGGTCATGCACATCCCGCCGATCCAATCGCCTGCGATGACGCGCGGGAGGATTCCTTTGCGTTGGGTCGGTGCCGAGTTGCGATAGAAGTTGTTCACAAAGAGGATGCTGTGAGCCATGTAGGCTAGCGCAAACGCCGGATCCGCGCTCGACAGCACCTCGCAGACGATGACCGCCGCGACGGAGTCGAGGCCAGCCCCGCCATCCTCCGCCGGTACGGTGATGCCGAGTAGGCCGAGCTCACCGGCGCGTTGGAAGAGCGCGTGGTTGAACTTCTCGTCGCGGTTGTACGCGGCTGCCTGTGGCTCGACCTCACTGGCGACGAAGCCGCGCAGCGTCGTGGCGAGCATGCGGTGTTCATCCGTGGGGGCGAACAGGTCCATGGTTCGCCAGCTATCGCTCTCTGCCTGCATCGCTATTCGTTACCTTTGCCGGCGGGTGGCTCGAGGTGTTTGGCCGATGCGGTGTGACCGCCACCGGTATCGGGATCGTAGAGGATCTTCGAGCCGGGGGGCACCGACTGCACCAGCCAGACGTTGCCCCCGATGACCGATCCGCGGCCGATGACCGTGTCGCCGCCGAGGATGGTGGCACCCGAATAGATTGTGACGTCCGCTTCGATCGTCGGGTGTCGCTTGGTTCGTCCCGTCGCGCGGTCCTGTTGGCCGCGGGGCAAACTGAGCGCACCCAGGGTGACGCCTTGGAAAATCTTGACGTTGTCGCCGATGACGCATGTTTCACCGATGACGACGCCGGTGCCGTGGTCGATGAACAAACGGTTGCCAATTTCCGCTCCGGGGTGGATATCGATCCCCGCCTCGCTGTGGGCCGACTCGGTGATGATCCGTGGAATCATCGGCACTTTCTCGGTGAAAAGTACGTGCGCGAGTCGGTAGGCGGTGATCGCGTCGATCGCGGGGTAACTGAAGACAACTTCTTCGACGCTATGTGCGGCGGGATCCTCCTCGAAGGCCGCCAGAACGTCGCCATTGAGTTTGTTGCGGAGATCGGGCAGCGCGTTGAACAGGCGAAAGACGACATCCTCGGCGGTTTGCGGCGGCGGTGCCTCGCTTCCGGGATGATTCTGCTGCTCGTAGTGTAGAACGCGGAAAATCTGCTCGACCAAGATTTCGTAGGCGGGGTAGATGTGCTCGGCGACAGTCTGGCGGAGATTGCAACGATTGAGGGCGCGGGTGCTGTAGAAACCCATGTAGATGGCTGGCTTCAGGTGGTTGAAGGCTTCGATGACCGCGCGTCGGTTGGGTAGGGCGGCGCTTTCGAGGTTGTTGATCTCCTTGCCGTCCTGGTAGCTCTCGGTAAGGCGATCGATGCTGTGCTCGAGGTCGTCGTGGCGGGTGAGGTCGGGGAAGTGCCGCTGGCGGGTCATCGGCGGCATTATGCGCTGCCGTGAACAGTGCGACAAGCAACCCGTGGGGGCCGGCGTGCCGCGCCCGTTTTCAACCGACTCCAGTGGTTGGCTTGCGGTCTTGGTCACGTCGCTGCAGGGGGCTTCCGTTCTTGGCTGTGGACTTTCACCGACCGTGGATTTGGAGTATGCATGTCGGCGACAATGGACGACGGACCTAGTTGCTCGGTGACGATCTGGGCCATTCGCCCCGCATTGCGGATTTGAGCGTTTGCGGGACCGGCTGGCCCGTCGTTGCGATGGTGTTAGCCGATGGACTCTATCAACAGGCTCATAGGGCCGGATGTGGGGGATTTGCTTCAGCAGCGTCGATACGACCAGCTGCGCAGGGCCCTCGTAGAACTCGAGCCGGCCGACGTCGCCGACCTGATCAGCGGGCTCGACGACGAGGAGTCAGCCGTCACCTTTCGTCTCTTGCCGCGGGATCTCGCGGCGGATGTGTTCTCGTATTTGGATGCGGAGCAGCAGGAGGCGTTGATCGCGCGGGTTGGCACGGAGCGGCTGGCGATCCTGATCAACGAGATGGATCCGGATGATCGGACGGTGCTCCTCGAGGAGGTGCCGGCCGAGGTAGCGAACCGGCTGATCGCGCTGCTCACACCGGCCGAGCGCAGTATCACCCAGACGATCCTCAACTATCCCGAGGAGAGTGTTGGTCGCCTGATGACGCCGGACTATGTTCGAGTCCGCCGTGGCCAGTCCATTGCCGAGGCGATGGAACATATTCGCCGTTACGGTCGCGATGCGGAGACAGTCAATGTCATCTACGTAGTGGATGATCATGGCCGTTTGATCGACGATTTGAAGATTCGCCAGTTCCTTCTCGCCAACCCCGCGCAGTCGGTCGACTCGATCATGGATGAGAATTTCGTCGCGCTACGTGTCACCGACGACCGGGAGGAGGCGGTGCGGCAGATCGAACGATACGATCGGGTTGCCCTGCCGGTGCTCGATTCGCGGGGGATTCTCGTCGGCATTGTGACCGCCGACGATGTCGCCGACGTCGCCGAGGAGGAGGCGACCGAAGACATCCAGAAGATGGGTGGCATGGAGGCCCTACGCGCCCCGTATCTGGAGAGCAGCTTCGGCTCGATGGTGCGGGCGCGCGGCGGCTGGCTCAGTGTCCTGTTTGTCGGGCAGATGTTGACGGCATCTGCGATGGGGCTGTTCGAGGGCGCGATCGAACGCGCCGTCGTGCTCGCACTTTTTCTACCGCTGATCATCTCGAGCGGCGGCAATGCCGGTTCGCAGGCGACCTCGCTGGTGATTCGCGCGATGGCGGTAGGCGAAGTGCAGCTACGCGATTGGTGGACGGTGTTGAGCAGGGAGCTGGCGGTGGGGGCGAGCCTGGGATTGTTGCTCGGCGCGATTGGTTTGCTGCGCGTGGTGCTGTGGCCGGACGCAGCGGGAGTGTACGGCGAGCACTACGGTTTGCTCGGGCTGACCCTGGCCGTCAGCACACTTGGTGTCGTGACCTTCGGTACCTTCGCAGGTTCGATGCTGCCGTTTATCCTGCGCCGCTTCGGGCTCGACCCGGCGGCGGCGTCGGCGCCGTTCGTTGCCACGGTGGTCGACGTGACAGGGGTGATGGTCTATTTCACGGTGGCGACCTACGTCTTGCGCGGCACCATTCTTTAGTCTTTAGCGATTCCGGACCACGAGGGGATTGCTGCGACCGGGATCGCCTGAAATCGAGGGGTTACGTCCCGCGCCGATGCCGCGCGGCATGGCTGGATGTCGGGAATATGGATGGACCCCGAATGTCGTAACGTCGTTTTGGCACGGAGAACGGGTTGTGGCCGCCCGTGTCATGTGCTACCTGGCTAGGGTTGGAGTTGGCGAGATGATGAAGACCCTTGGGATCACACTCTTGGGCGCGCTGTTGTGTTGGCTGGCGCCCGAGGTTGTCGCCGCCGTGGACGGGCCGTTGTGTGTTGAGTCGCAGCCGCACTCGTCGTCGGTAGACCTCAATGCGCCCGGCGCGTTATTGCAGCGGTTGGCTGCTAGCAGACTCCTGGTGGACGCCGATTCCGATGCGCCGAGTGCGGCATCGTTGGAAGGGGACGTGGCCAAGCAGGGCGATGGTGTGCACTATTCGATCAGCGAGTCGATGACGGCAGCAATGAGTTACCACCATGCCTTTCTCTACGACACCGCTAGCAACGATGAGTTGCGCGCGGACAAGTTCAGCAATTTTTCAACTGCCCGCGAACGCGATGTTATCGGTCTCGGAATGGATTGGCGGCTCGGCGACAATATTTTCGGTTTCGGTTACCAGCTGCAGTCGACGAGGCCGGATGCAATGCATCCTTCTACGTTGTCGATTTTCCCCGGTAGTGCTGCTCTGACGCACGCGTTTACTCTCGGTCTGACGCGCCATTGGGGCGCGGCGAACTGAGGCCGACGACGGCGCTCCGCCGCGGCGATCGACTCGTTTGCGGTTGGACCGTCGCGGAGCGCCAGATGCGGAACGGTGGTGTTGTCTTACGTCGGGGTTGTCAGGCCTCGCCTGTGTCTACCAGCGATGCGAGTTTCTAGCGGGTGAGCCAAGGTAGGGTAGGTCGGCAAGCGCGCAACGATGGCGACCATCGCCGGCGGCGCGGTGTGGCGGTTGCGCAGAGGCTCTCGCTGGTTCTCGTCGGGTTGCTTGCGGGAGTGATCTTGGCGGAATCGGGTATGCGTATCGCCGGGACGATTTTGCGCCGCGGCCAGGAACTGCGCAACGCCAGCGTGTTGCGGCAGCGGCATGATGTGCGGATCGTCTGCATTGGTGAATCGACGACCGAGGGTAGCGGAGAGTTCGGGCGCTATCCGGAGATGTTGCAGGCGATCCTCAACCGGGAGGCTGCGGCGACCCGGTTTGCCGTGGTGAATCAGGGGATGTCCGGAGCGACCACGACGCAGGTGATGGCGATGCTCGAGGATCGCGTCGAGGTACTGGCGGCGGATCTGCTGGTCGTCATGATGGGGATCAACGACCCCGGCAAGACGGATGCCTGGGGCTCGGTCCTGAGCCCTGGAAAAGACCGGTGGTACGGCGAATGGCGCCTCTACAAGCTCTATCGAATGATCCGGGCGGCGTTGCTTCGCGGCGAGACGCCGGTCGGCGGACGCAGGCCGGGTGAGCACGATCGGTTGGGCGATGCCACGCCGACTCCGGGTGAGCTCTTGGTGCGGCCGATACCCCGTGCCTGGTTGGGGCGTATGACGCCGACGCCAGTCTCGGAGGCGATTGGTGCCCGGCTGGATGAAGTGCGTGACATGATCGCCGCCGATCAGTTCGATCGCGCGCGGCGAAGGCTGCGTGCGTTGCAGCGCGAATTTCACACCCTCGACGCGCCGCCGGTGCTGCAGGCTTTGATCTACCGGCGCATGGGGATGGCGGAGGACGCCCACCGGTTATTGCTGACGACCGCGCAGAAGTTGCCAGGTGCATCGATCGGGTTCTACGCCGATCTCGCTTTGTCGCACGCCGATCGAGGAGAATACGCCACGGCGATCGAAATCCTCAGTAACGCGATTCGGGTGTTGGTAGATCCTTCGCTGGCGCATGAGATGACCCACTACTCGCTGATTCTGGCAGGGTTCTACGATCGCGCCGGTGACACGCGCCGAGCCGAAGATACCTACCGGTTTATCGCCGAGGACGTGAACCGCGGTCGCGATGTTGCCTATGAGGATCTAATACGCTTTTACGAGCGCCACGGGCGCCCAGAAGATGCCGCGCACTATCGCCGAGTGCAGGAGCGAATCCGCTACGAGTACGTCAGTCCAGTCACGACAGCCAGCTATGCCGCGTTACACCGGTTGGTACGGTCGCGCGGCACGCCGGTTCTTGCGGTACAGTACCCGACTCGATCCGTCGACGTCTTGCGGCGACTCTTGCCGGACGATCCCGGGATTACTTTTCTCGACAATGCCCGCTTCGTCGAGTTGGTCCGACGCGATGGATATGCGGCGTATTTCAGCGACCGATTTGCCGGAGACTTCGGGCATTTCACGCGTTGGGGCAACTGCGTGCTGGCGACGCGGATCGCCGGGGCGATTCTCGAGAGTTATCTCGGCCGACCCCCAGTGCCCGGCGCTGCGCTGGCCGAGGCGCTCGAAAATGACGGCTGTGCATTGCCGGACCCGCGGCGCCCCTGATGCCACAGCGGTCCGCCACGAGTGGGCGACCACTAGATGTAGTGGGTACGTGGGGGAGCTTGCCAAACCTGTAGCGGTTTAGTAAGTAGCCGCATGGTTGGCGAGAAGGCGCTCACAGACCCTCTGATCGGCCATTTCGGGGTGCGAGCGGGCTCGTCAAAACCGCCCCGGAGGGCGCAGTCGCGTGGCCGGAATGTGTTGCGGAGTGATCCGTGCGGCGTGTTCCGCTGTCCGCGCGGAATCGGCGACGGTGGCTGGCCGGTCGGCACGGAAGTCGACAGGGATGGGCCACCGGCGTGCCGCCGGACCGTTCGGATGAGAAGATCCGCTACGTTCAGCGTTCCGCCTTCGGTGTTCAGCTTTCCGCCTTGCTCGACCTCGCCTCAGCCCACCCCGGAAGCGAGTGGTAATGAAGCGAGTGGCGTTGAAGCGAGTTTCAATATTGGAGGATCGCATGTTCAGCTATGACATGCCCGACGGGTACACCTTCGACGACGTTCTTCTGGTTCCAGGTGAGTCGAACTTTCTTCCGGCCGCCGCGGATCTCTCGACGCGATTCACCCGCAACGTGTCGCTGAATATCCCTCTACTTTCTGCGGCGATGGATACGGTAACCGAGTCGGCGATGGCGATTGCCATGGCTCAGGAGGGGGGGATCGGCGTAGTCCATCGAAACCTTTCGATTCAAGAGCAGGCGCTCGAGGTTGCCAAGGTCAAGAAGTCGGAAAGTGGGATGATCCTGGATCCGGTGACGGTGCATCCGCAGGAGAAAATTTCCGAAGCCCTGGCGGTGATGCAACGCTATCGGATATCCGGGTTACCTGTCGCGGTCGACGGCAAGGCGGTAGGAATCCTGACCAATCGGGACCTGCGATTCGAGAAGAGGCTCGATCGCACGGTTGAAGAGGTGATGACCGGCGCGGACAAGCTGATTACGGGAAAGCCGGGAATTGGCCTCGAAGAAGCTAAGGAGGTGCTGCACGCGAATCGCATCGAGAAGTTGCTGATCGTCGCTGACGATGGCGTGCTCGAGGGGCTGATCACAGTCAAGGACATCGAGAAGGCGGCTGCCTATCCGGCGGCATGCAAGGACGCCTGGGGCAGGCTGAGGGTTGCCGGCGCGATCGGTACCGGTCCGGACCGAATCGAGCGAGCGGCGGCTCTGATTGCGGCGGGCGCCGACGTTCTCGTCATCGATACCGCGCACGGTCATTCACAAAACGTGATCAACGCGGTGCGCGAGGTCAAAGCGGAACACCCGGATACGGATGTCGTCGCCGGCAATGTCGCGACCGAAGCGGGTGCGCTGGCGCTTGCCGAAGCCGGTGCGGATGCGCTCAAGATCGGCATGGGGCCGGCTTCGATCTGCACCACGCGGGTGGTTTCGGGCGTCGGTGTGCCGCAGCTGACCGCCATCGCCTCGGCGGCGGGCGTCGCCAAGAAGTTTGGCGTGCCGGTGATCGCCGACGGAGGCATCAAGTTTTCGGGGGACATCAGCAAGGCGCTGGCATCGGGGGCGGATTCGGTAATGATCGGGGGGCTCTTTGCCGGTACCGAGGAGAGCCCGGGCGAGACCATCTTGTATCAGGGCCGTACTTTCAAGTTGTACCGCGGGATGGGCAGCCTCGAAGCGATGCGCGAACGCGAAGGAAGCCGCAACCGGTACGGCCAGGCGGAGGGAGTCGACCAAATGAAGTTGGTGCCCGAGGGCATCGAGGGCCGCGTGCCGCACAAGGGGCCACTTACCTACATCATCGCCCAACTGGTCGGTGGCGTGCGCGCCGGCATGGGATACTGCGGCTGTCGCACCATCCCCGATCTACAAGAGAACGCGAGGTTCATGCGGATTACGGATGCCTCCCTGCAGGAAAGTCACGTTCACGATGTCTTCATCGCCAAGGAGGCTCCGAACTACCGCCGTGAAGGCTGAGACACGCATGATCCTCATTTTGGATTTCGGATCGCAGTACACGCAGTTGATTGCGCGCCGGGTCCGCGAAGCTCACGTCTATTGCGAGATCCATCCCTTCAATCTTTCGCTCGACCGGATGCGTGAGATGCAGCCGGAGGGGATCATTCTTTCGGGCGGTCCGGCGAGTGTTTACGCAGACGACGCCCCGCTGCCGGACCCGGCGGTGACGGAGCTCGGAGTGCCCGTGCTCGGAATTTGCTACGGGATGGGGGTGCTGGCGCTGCGCAGCGGCGGGGTGATGGAGCGGGCCGAACATCGCGAGTTCGGTCCGGCCGACCTGGTGATCGATGACCCGAGTGGCCTGTTTGCCGGCTTTGACCGTGCGGAAAATGTCCCCGTCTGGATGAGTCATGGCGACCGGCTGGAGAAGCTCCCCGCCGGTTGGGTGGTCTTGGCGCACAGTCACGGTTCTCCTGTTGCCGCGTGTCGAGACGCGGATTCACGCCAGTTCGCGATTCAGTTTCATCCGGAAGTCGTGCACACCGAGCGGGGGCGCGAGGTTCTCGAGAACTTCGTCCTCGGCATCTGTCGGGCGCGGGCGGATTGGACGATGGAAAGCTTCATCGAGTGCGAGACCGAGCGGATCCGGTTGCAGGTGGGAGAGGGCGGCGTGGTTTGTGGTATCAGCGGTGGCGTCGATTCGACGGTGACCGCGGCGCTCCTGCACCGAGCGATTGGCGACCAGCTCACGTGCATTTTCGTCGACAACGGCGTGCTGCGTCGCGGCGAGTCGAGCACGGTGATGCGTGTTCTCGGCGAAGCCATGAGCTGCAAAATCAAGGCGGTCGACGCGAGCGAACGCTTTCTCGGCCGACTCGCTGGGGTCGAAGACCCGGAGGAAAAGCGCAAGACGATCGGTGCCACCTTCATCGAAGTTTTCGAGGAAGAAGCGAACGCTCTCGACGACGTTCGCTTCCTGGCACAGGGGACGCTGTACCCCGACGTGATCGAATCGGTCTCTTTCAGGGGGCCGTCGGCAACCATCAAGTCACACCACAACGTCGGTGGCTTACCCGAGCGAATGAATCTGGAGTTGGTCGAACCGTTGCGCGAACTGTTCAAGGACGAAGTTCGTGAGTTGGGCATGGTGCTCGGCCTTTCCAGCGAACTGGTCGGCAGGCACCCATTCCCGGGGCCTGGCCTGGCCATCCGTATCCTGGGGGCCGTATCGGCGGAGCGCGTATCGATCGTGCAAGCAGCCGATGCGATCCTTCACGACGAAGTACGAGCCGCTGGGTGGTACGATCGCATCTGGCAGATGTTCGCGGCGTTACTGCCGATCAGCACGGTCGGGGTGATGGGCGACGAGCGAACCTACGAGAACGTGATCGCGATCCGTGCGGTGGACAGTGTCGATGGCATGACCGCGGATTGGTCGCGACTACCGGGCGAGTTGCTAGCCCGGGTTTCGAGCCGAATCATCAATGAAGTGCAGGGAGTGAATCGGGTGGTGTACGACATCTCGTCGAAACCACCAGCGACGATCGAGTGGGAGTGATACGATCTCGCCGCGGTCGCGAAGAGTACGCGACTCTGGCTGCGCGCGAGTTGGTACGGCGCGGTGGAGTTGGTGGATGGGTGCAACGGGCGAGCGAATGAGTCTGGGTGGGTATTACCGGGAGTGGGGACGGCCGTGAGTTTCGTTCATTTGCACATGCACACGCAGTACAGTCTTCTGGACGGTGCCAACAAGATCGACCGCTTGGTGCCGCGGGTGACCGAGTGTGGGATGCCGGCGGTTGCGATGACGGACCATGGCAACATGTTCGGAGCCGTCGAATTCTACAAGACGGTCGCCAAGGCCGGTGTGAAGCCGCTCATCGGTTGCGAAGTGTATGTGGCTCCTGGCGACCGGCGCGACAAGCAGAGAGTGGTGCGCGGCGAAGATCACGAGACCGCCGGCAACTACCACCTGATCCTTCTCGCGATGAACAAGCTCGGCTACCAGAACCTGTGCCGCTTGGTGACGGCCGGGTTTACGGAGGGGTTCTACTACAAGCCCCGCATCGACAAGGAGCTACTGCGGGAGCTGAACGGGGGATTGATCGCCTTGTCGGGGTGCCTGGCGAGCGAGGTGAACCGTGCGATCGCCGCCGGTTCATTGGACCGTGCCCGATCCGTTCTCAGCGAGTACCGCGAGATCTTCGACGATCGCTATTACGTCGAGATCCAGGACAATCATCTTCCTGAGCAGGACAAGGCCAACACGGCCCTCGTGGGTTTGGCGCACGAGTTGTCGTTGCCGCTTGTCGCTACCAACGACTGCCACTATTTGGGCCCGGAAGACGCCCACGCGCACGACGTGCTGCTGTGTATCCAGACCGGTAAAACCATGAGCGACGAGAGCCGCTGGCGTTTTGGTACCGACCAGCTCTATGTCAAGAGCCCGGAGGAGATGCTGCAGGCTTTTCCCGATACTCCCGAAGCAATTTCGAACACCGTCGACATCGCGAGGCGCTGCGATCTGGAGCTCGAGTTCGGCAACTACCAATTTCCGGTGTTCGAGACCTCGGGCGACTTGACTCTCGAGGAAGAACTCGCCCGTGACGCGCGTTTCGGGCTCGACGAGAGATTGCGATCATTGCGGAAGTCGGCCGGCTGGAACGAGGCGAAGGAGAGCGAGTACCGCGCACGGCTCGAGCACGAGATCGGCGTCATTCACGACATGGGGTTCTCCGGGTATTTCCTGATCGTTGCCGACTTTACCAAGTACGCCAAGCGCGAAGGTGTGCCAGTCGGCCCAGGTCGCGGATCGGCTGCGGGCAGCTTGGTCGCGTATGCTCTGAAGATTACCGATCTCGATCCGATTCCCTACCACCTGCTATTCGAGCGGTTTCTCAACCCCGAGCGCAAGTCGATGCCGGACATCGATATGGACTTCTGCTTCGAACGTCGCGAGGAAGTGATTCGCTACGTCCGCGAGAAGTACGGGGAGGACCACGTCGCCCAAATCATTACCTTCGGAACGCTCAAAGGGAAGGCGGCGATCAAGGACGTCGGTAGAGCCCTGGACTTCACCTTTGGCGAAACGGACCGCATTGCGAAACTCTATCCGGCACCGAAGCAAGGTAAGGATTTTCCGCTCGCCGAAGCGCTCCAGATGGAGCCGCGCCTGCGCGAGATCCAGAAGAAAGGCGGTCGTGACGAGCAGCTCTTCGACTTTGCGCTGCGCCTGGAAGGGTTGCTGAGGCACGCCTCCAAACACGCCGCTGGCATCGTCATCGGGAGTCGGCCTCTGGTCGAGGACCTGCCGCTTTTCGTCGACAAGGAGGGCAGCGTGATGACGCAGTTCTCCGGCCCTCATATCGAGGCCATCGGTCTCATCAAATTCGACTTTCTCGGACTTAAGACGCTCACTTTGCTGTCCAATGTCGTGCGTAGAATTCGCGAGGGCCGCGGGATCGAAATCGACCTGTCGACGCTGCCGCTGGACGACAGGGAAACCTACCAACTCTTGACCAAGGCCGATGCGATCGGTGTGTTCCAGATGGAATCGAGTGGAATGCGCAATCTGTTGGCGCAATTGCGCCCGAGTACGTTCGAGGAGATCGTCGCGGTCTTGGCTCTGTTTCGCCCCGGTCCGCTGGATAGCGGCATGGTCGATCAGTACATCAAGCGCAAGCACGGCAAAGAGGAAGTGTCGTACCCGCACCCGGCGCTCAAACCGATTCTCGAGCCGACCTACGGAGTCATTGTCTACCAGGAACAGGTGATGCAGATCGCCCAAGTACTCGCGGGCTACAGCCTGGGCGATGCGGACAATCTCCGCCGTGCGATGGGCAAGAAGGACGCCACCAAGATGAAGGCGGAGCGCGATCGCTTCATCGGTGGGGCGAGCGAGCTCGGTGTCGCGCAAAAGCAGGCGGTGGAGATCTTCGATCAGATGGAGACCTTCGCGATGTACGGCTTCAACAAGTCCCATTCGGCGGCCTACGCATTGATTTCGTACCAGACGGCGTACCTCAAGGCGCATTTTCCCGAGGAGTTTCTCGCCGGGCTTCTCACTCTCGAAATGGGCGATACGGACAAGACGTTCAAGAACATTGCTGAATGCCGCAACCGGGGTATCGAGATTCTGCCACCGAACGTCAACGAGAGCCGCGAGGACTTCACGGTGTTGGCGCCGCACGCCGAGGCGGTCGCCGCGGCCGGCCGGGCTGCCGCCGCAGCGGGCGAGAATGTCGCGGCGGTGGCGATGCGGCCCATTCGGTTTGGCTTGGGTGCCGTGCGCGGGGTGGGCGCGCGCGCGATCGAGTCGATCCTGGCGACCGCCGACGCGGACGGTCCTTTTCTCTCGCTCGCCGACTTTTGCAAACGGACACAGGGCAAACAGGTCAACAAGAAGGTGGTCGAAGGGCTGATCAAGTGCGGTGCCTTTGATTTCACGGGCGAATCGAGGCGGCGGCTTCTCGAAGGGCTCGACCTCGCGCTGCAGTGGGCGGCGTCCGAGGCGCGGGACGCGGCAAGCAACCAGATGGGGTTGTTCGCGGCTGCCAACGGTGGAGCCACTCCCGATCCTCCGCTGCCGGACATCGCACCGTGGACGGACCGCGAGATGCTGACGGCGGAACGGGAGGCGCTCGGCTTCTATATCTCGGGCCATCCGCTCGACAAATACGAGAGGCATTTGAAGCACTTTATTACCGCCAACGCGTCGGGACTTCGCGGTCGTGCCGACCAGTCGAAGGTTGCGGTGGGTGGTGTGATCCAGAGCCTGCGCTTGCGCAACAGCCGCAAGGGGGATCGCTACGCCAGCTTCACCCTGGAGGACAAGAGCGGCACCGTCGATGTGATTTGTTGGCCCGAGACGTACCGCCGGACGGCGCTCGACTTTGGCACCGACGAACCGGTGTGCATCAAGGGAACTCTCGAGGTGGGCGAGGAGCGTTGCCAGATCATTGCCGACCAGGTGGTGTTGCTGGTCGACGAGCTCGTGCAGGCCGTACAAGAGGTTCATTTCGCGCTGCGGGTCGATCAGGTCGACGCCGAGGGCTTGCGCACGCTGCGCGCGACTCTCGAGCAACACCGGGGCCGCTGTCCGGCGTTTCTTCACCTCCTGTTGACCGATCGGACTGAAACTGTCATCGAGTTGCCAGGCGCGCTCCGGGTGGCTGTCACCGATCACATGGTCGACGCCGTCGACGGGCTTTTTGGCGTCGGGACGACCTCGTTTCAGTGAGGGGATGCCGCCGTCTGGAGCTCTCCCGGGCGGCGTCGCACGGGTGGCGAAACTGCAGTGCTTGCCCGTTTGCTCGGGGCGTGGTTGGTAGGGAGCAACGTGCCGAGCTTCGCGAACACCCCTGAACGCGCTGTTCTCGTTGCCGTCGAGCGGCAACGAGGTGGACTTCTCAACGCCGACGAATCCATGCACGAGTTGGCCAGCCTGGCAACGACTGCCGGATTGGTGGTGGTTGCGAGTGCGGTGCAGACGGTGAAGCGCCCCAATCCGCGGACCTTGATCGGCACTGGTAAGATCGAAGAGATTCGTCAGCTCGTCGATAGCTTGGCAGCTCAGGTTGTCCTTTTTGACGACGAACTAACGCCAGTTCAGCAACGTAACCTGGAGGTTCTGTTCTGCGTCAAGGTCGTGGACCGGACTCAGTTGATTCTCGATATCTTCGCGCAGCGTGCGACGAGCCAGGAGGGCAAGCTGCAGGTCGAGCTAGCTCAACTGCAGTACCTGATGCCGCGGCTGACCCGCCAGTGGCTGCACCTGTCGCGGCAACGCGGCGGGGTGGGGACGCGTGGTCCTGGAGAAACCCAGCTCGAGGTCGATCGCCGCGGCGTGCGGGAGCGGATCGCCACGCTCCGCCGCCGCCTCGCGCAGGTCAGTCGAACCCGCAGGCTGCATCGGTCGAAGCGGGCGAGCGTGCCGTATCCGGTCGTGGCGCTGGTGGGCTATACCAACGCCGGCAAGTCGACGTTGATGAACCGGCTGACCGAGGCCGAGGTGCTCGTCGAAAACAGATTGTTTGCGACTCTCGACCCGACGGTTCGAATGTTGCGTTTGCCCGATGGCGTCGACTCGATGTTGGTCGATACGGTCGGATTCATCCACAAGTTACCGCACGGCTTCGTCGACGCCTTCAAAAGCACGTTGGAGGAGGTTCGGTGCGCCAGCCTGATCGTTCACGTAGTCGATGGGTCGCAGCGCCTGGCGCGAGAGCACATCGAGGTCGTGAACGGGGTGCTCGAGGATCTCGGGGCCGGTCGTACGCCACGGGTCACGGTTTTCAACAAGGCAGATCGGCGAGCCGCGGCGGATTCTCTTCCGCGGGTCGACGGTGCCACGTGTGAAGTTTCGGCACGGGACGGCAGCGGCGTCGATTTGCTACTGCGTCAGGTCGGTATGTTGATCAGCGCTCAGCAGGAAAAGTTGCAGGTTTTGATTCCGATGGACCGGGCCGATTTGATGGCCGCGTTGCACCGCAGTGGCCGAGTCGTCGAGGAGGTTCTGGGCGAGGGCGAAACGAGCTTTCGGGTGGTCGCCTATGTGTCGTCGGCGGTGGCCGGTCGGATTCGCAAGGAACTCGCCAAGGAACTCGATACGACGTGCTGACGCTGCCGAATTTTATCACTCTTCTGAGGATCGTGGCGATCCCCGTGTTCCTGGCGCTGCTCGCACGGGCGGACTACGGCGCCGCGTTTATTTTGCTCGTCTGCGCTGGCATGACCGATGTGATCGACGGTGCGGTGGCACGGCTCACCGATGCACAGTCCGAGCTCGGTGCCTCGCTCGATCCGATGGCCGACAAGTTGTTGTTGCTGAGCTCGTTTCTGGTGCTCGGGCTCGCCGGTGATTTGCCGAGCTGGGTGGCGGTGTTGGTGATCATGCGCGACGTGATCGTCGTCAACGGTTACGTGTTGATCTTCATGGTCGATCACGAGTGGGTCAAGATCGAGCCGAGTAGGCTCGGCAAGATGGCGACCTTCGTTCAGTTGTTTACGGTGGGCTTCGCGTTGATGGCCCAGGCTCGCCCGGATCTACCGCTGGTTTGGTTCAACTATGCGATGCAATGCCTGACGGTCGTGACCACCGGAGCCTCTGGGGTACAATACGTTTACCGCGGGTTGCTGTGGCACCAGCAGCACGGTAACGTCGACTCTGCGGCGAGGTCATAAGGGCACCAGGGGGTTGTCCCTGTCCGCCGCCGAGCCGGCACGGCCCCCCCCCACCATGCGTACGATTGGACTACTCGCCGCCGCCCTGACCCTTCTCCCGGTTTGCCGAGCCGCCGCTGCCAGCAGTGCCACGGACGATGCGCGAGCGCGGCAAGTCCTCGACAGGGCCGGGGAATTGTCGCGCACTACGCGCCACTGGGTCGACCGGGTGCAGACCCTGGACCTGGCCATCACCGATCGCCGCGGCGGCGTTCGCAACCGTCTGTTGCAGATGTGGACGAAGCGGTACGAGGATGATGCCAGCCGCACGATCCTGTTTTTCCACGAGCCTCCGCAGGCGCGCGGTGTAGGCTTTCTCCAGTGGGTCGATGCGCGTGGCCCTGATCGGCAGTGGTTGTTTTTGCCGACCAACAAGCGAATCCGACAGATCACGGGGTCGCGCAAGAAGGAGAGCTTCGTCGGCACCGACTTCAGCTACGAGGACCTCGGTCTGATGATGGATGTGCTTACGTGGAGTGCGGACGACGCCATCAGCCAGGTCATCCGCGAGGAGGATCTCGACGGCAAGCGATGCATCGTCATTCGCCTCTTGCCGACCGACAAGCAGGACGTTAGCTATGGCGCCCTGCGCCTGTGGATCGGAATCGACGACCACCTGGTCTATCGCTACGACTTCGATGATCGCAAGGGGCAGTTGAAGAAGGTCCTACTTCTCTCGGACATCCGCGACGTCGACGGAATCCCGGCGCCGTTTCGTCTCGAGATGACCGATTCGAAGGCGGGCAGCCGGACCGTGGCGATCGTCCGAGAGGTGAAGTTCAATATCGGGCTCGATGATGCGGTTTTCTCGAAGCGTCATCTCGAGCGTGGCGGTCCGCATCGCTAGTCGGTTGAAAAACCGGCGCGCAGCGCGGCGGTGTCGCGAGTGATAGGAATGAGGAGCAGTGAAGATGGCAAGTTTGGATAGCTTCAAGACGCGCCGCGTCCTCGATGTCGGTGGCGTCGAGTACGCATACTACAGCCTGGCCGCGTTTGCGGAGCAGCAGGCTGTGGATCTGGGGCGGTTACCATACTGTATCCGCGTTCTTCTCGAGAATCTGATTCGCAACGACGACGGTCGTCTGGTGACGGCGGACGATGCGCGCGCGTTGGCGAAGTGGGACGGTGGTGGAGGCGAGCGCGAGATTCCGTACATGCCGGCGCGGGTGTTGTTGCAGGATTTCACCGGTGTACCCGCGGTCGTGGACCTTGCCGCGATGCGTGATGCGGTAGTCCGCCTCGGCGCCGATCCATGCCGGATCAATCCCACGATCCCGGCTGACCTGGTGATCGATCACTCCGTTCAAATCGACAGCTTTGGCTCGGCCGACTCGTTCCGCCTCAACGGCGAGCGGGAGCTCGAACGCAACGGCGAGCGCTATGTGTTCTTGCGCTGGGGACAGGAGAGCTTTGAAAACTTCAGAGTGGTTCCGCCAGATACGGGGATTTGTCATCAGGTCAACCTGGAGTATCTGGCGCAAGTGGTGTTCCGCTCGCAGTCGGCGACTGAGACGCTTCTCTACCCCGACACGTTGGTCGGCACCGATTCGCACACGACTATGATCAATGGGCTCGGCGTACTCGGGTGGGGCGTCGGTGGCATCGAGGCGGAGGCCGTCATGCTGGGGCAGCCGTATTACATGCTCACGCCGGCTGTGGTTGGGGTGAAGTTGCACGGGCGACTTGCCGCCGGGGCGACGGCAACCGACTTGGTGCTGAACGTTACCCAGATCCTGCGGCGGCACGGTGTGGTCGGTAAGTTCGTCGAGTTCTTCGGCGATGGGCTGAGCGGATTGTCGTTGGCCGACCGCGCGACGATGGCCAATATGGCTCCGGAGTACGGCGCGACAATGGGATTTTTCCCGGTCGACGTTCGTACTCTCGAATACCTGCGGCTGAGCGGCCGCGCGCCACAACAGGTTGCCGCCGTCGAAGCGTACTGTAAGGCGCAGGGGATCTTCTGCCGAGAAGGTGGAGACGACCCGCAGTACAGCGAGACGGTCGAGATCGACCTGGCGACGATCGAGCCCAGTCTGGCGGGTCCGAAGCGGCCACAGGATCGGATCGCTCTGTCGGCGATGAAGTCGACGTTTTTGCAGGCGGTGCGCGAAGAGTACAAACGGGAAGTTGCAGGAGACGTCGTGGCTCCGCCCGATCGCGGCCGAGCCGGGGCTCGTCATCCCCTCTACCGCGACAGCGCCACCCCGGTCGAACAGGGCGGCGACACGTTTGAGCTATCGCACGGCTCGGTCGTGATCGCGGCAATCACGAGTTGCACCAATACGTCCAACCCGACGGTCATGGTGGGAGCCGGGGCTCTCGCTCGCAACGCAGTGGCGCGCGGTCTGAAGGTGCGTCCGTGGGTCAAGACCAGCCTGGCTCCGGGGTCCCAGGTGGTGACGGACTACCTGCAAAAGGCTGGGCTCATCGAGTCGTTAGAGGCTCTGCGGTTTAATCTCGTCGGCTACGGATGCACCACATGTATCGGTAACAGCGGGCCATTGTCGCCGCCGATCGTCGAGGCAGTGAAGGACAGTGGGATCGTCGCCGCGTCCGTTCTCAGTGGTAATCGCAATTTCGAGGGACGGATCAATCCGTATACCCTGGCCAATTATCTGGCTTCGCCTCCTCTGGTGGTCGCCTATGCCCTGACGGGAACCGTCGATATCGACTTCGCGAGTGAGCCGATCGGGCAGGGGAGTGACGGCGAGCCCGTGTACTTGAGCGACATCTGGCCATCGGCGGCGGAGATCGCAGAACTCGTCGACAGGGCGGTGACCCCCGATCTATTCGCAACGGTGTACGGCAACGTTTTCGAGGGGGACGACCGATGGAAGGCACTGCCCGTCCCCGAGGGGGAGATCTACTCCTGGGACGGGAACTCGACGTACATCAAGAATCCGCCGTTCTTCGAGACGATGACGGCGCAGGCACCCGGACTATCCGATATCCAGGGAGCTCGGGTCCTCGCTCTTCTCGGCGACTCGGTGACGACCGATCATATTTCGCCCGCGGGTGCGATTCCCGTCGACAGCCCGGCCGGAAGGCATCTGATCGGTGAAGGAGTGGACCCGGCGGAGTTCAACTCGTTCGGATCCCGCCGTGGCAATCACGAAGTGATGATGCGCGGTACCTTTGGTAATATCCGGCTCCGCAATCAGATCGCGCCGGGAACGGAAGGGGGCGTGACGCGCCACTTTCCGGACGCAGAGCAGACTTCGATTTACGAAGCGGCGATGCGCTACAAGGCGGAGGGCGTCCCCCTGGTCGTGCTGGCGGGTGTGGAGTACGGCACCGGGAGCTCGCGTGATTGGGCCGCCAAGGGAACCACTCTGCTCGGTGTACGGGCGGTCATCGCCGAGAGCTATGAGAGGATTCATCGCAGTAACCTGGTCGGGATGGGGGTCTTGCCGTTGCAGTTTCTCGACGGCGAGGGCTGTGCTGCACACGGGCTCAATGGCGATGAGCAGATCGATATCACGGGGATCGAGGGCGACTTCGCACCGCGTTGTAGGCTCGATGTCCGAGCCACGCGGCCGGACGGCACGTGGGTCGATTTCCAGGTGATGTCGCGAATCGACTCAGTGGTCGAGGTCGACTACTACCGTCACGGAGGAATCTTACAGGCGGTCATGCGCGGCATGATCGGCGCCTGAGTACGGCTGGGCGTGGCGCAGCGCTGGCCATGCCGGGTAGCTCGTATTCAGTTGTCGAGCGGTTGCGACGTCGCGTCGCCGCGGTAGCGCGTGAATCGTCCGGCGAGCAACTCGCCCATCGGTGCCGTGAGTTCTAGTTTCTCGAAGAGAATCTTCATCACGGCTGTGATGGGAGTTGCGAGTAGCATCCCGACGACTCCCCACAGCGCCCCCCAGACCATCAGGGCGAGGAGGATCGCAATCGGGTGTAGATCGAGGGACGAACCCATCAGCTTGGGTTCGATTCCGTTGCCGATGATGAACTGCACGATCGCAGGCAGAAGCAACGCCAGCAACGCGGTAGTCGTCGTCACGTCCGGGTTGAAGAGAACGACCGGCAGGGGCAGCAAGGTGGCGATGACCGAGCCAATGCTGGGGATGAAGTTGAGCAGGAACGCGAAAAGGCCGAAGACCAGTGCCAGGTCGATGCCGAGGACCGAGAGGATCAGCCACACCAACACCCCCGTGGCGCCGGATGTGATAACCTTGGTGACCACGTAGCGCTTGATCTGCGATTCGATCTCGTCCCAAACGCCCGGCTGCGCATCCGGGTTGAGTGTCCGGCCGGCAAGAAAGAAGAACAGGAAGATCATGACCAGGGTTCCTTGCGACAGCACTGCGACAACGGCGTTGGTCGTCGAAACGAGCATCCCTCCGATGGTCCCCGGTTGGATCAAGGTTGTCGGATCGAAGGCGTGCGGTAGGCGGATCCCGTGCGTCGCCAAGAAACCGATCGCATAGCTGGGGAGGCGCTCGATCTGGCTTTGGTAGGCGGCGGAGTTGGCGGTGAGCTGGCTCACCGATGCGGTGACCAGGCCAGCGAGCGAACTGAGGATGAAGAAGCCCAGTACCAGGGTCGCGGTGATTGCGAGGCTGTTTGGGATTCTCAAGTAGCGCACCTGCATATCGATCACCGGGGCAAGCGCGAACGAGAAGAAGAGTGCGAGGACGAACGGAATCATCGCCGATCGTAGCCAGTACAAGGCGAGGGCTACCGATAGACCGGTGAGGATCAGTAGGCAGATCGTCTGCAGTCGGCGCTCTTGTGGTTCTAGCGGCATGGCTGGCAACTCTGGACTCTACCCCGGAAGCGGCCGAGAAACCACGTCGCACGTCCATGTCGATGTCTTCCGCCGGTTTTGCTCGGCTGGGTTGGGTTGGGTCCATCGACAACCGAAAGGTAGTGAACCGGGGTGGGGTTTTCCGTAGTCAGCCCGAGCGAACGATCCGCCACAGGCCCAACGGTCTCGCAAAGATGCAAAGTCGCGTCTCGCGAGCCTGCCGGCTGTCATCGTCGGCGACCTCCAAGGACTGGTACCGCATCCGCGTCGGCAGCGGCACGACAATTGCTGCAGAACGAGGTGACGTGAGATGCTCGACTGTAAATGACTGGGATACGGATGGATCCTAGCATGCGAGAAGTTCTGAAGGCTGCTCGCGGCGCCGCCAGCGGGCGCGGTCCGGTGCTGATCGTCGGCGAGATCGGCTCGGGAAGGGAATCGTTGGCGCGTTTCGTACACGACTGCACGGCGGCACCGGGGCCTATGGCTCTGATTCGTTGTGACCAGGTGGGCCACCTACCGAGCTTGAGGGCGATTCAATCCGGAAGTGTCTTTTTGGCCGAGGCTGGCTGCCTGGGTTCCGCCAGCCAAATGGAGCTGGTTGGCGAGATCGAGGCAGGGATGGGCGTGCGGGTGATCGTAGGCGCCGTGCCCGACGCTGTCGCGGCGCCCGAGCACGGCGGGCTGTGCCGAGATCTGTATCGCCTCTTCGGCCCGAGAGTATTGGTGGTTCCGGCTTTGCGCGATCGGTCGGCGGCGATCCCCGACCTCATTCGCGGCCTTCTCAGCTCGAAGAAACGGGGCGAGCGCGCGCCGTTGGAGGTCAACGACGCCGCGATGGATCGCCTCGTGACATACGACTGGCCGGGAAATATCGCCGAGCTCGAGCAGATCGCGGACAGACTGCGCCAGCGTGTCGTCGGCGACGTGGTTAGCGCCGCGGATCTTCCGCCGCAGATTCGCTGGTTCCCGGGACGACCGCCCTATGGCGTCCGTCCCGAGGGTGAGCTAGGTTTCGACCCGCACGCCGAGGAATTTCAGTTTCGGCTGATTGCCGACGCGTTGCGGCGTACGCAGCAGCGCTAGTTGCGGCCGCGCCTTTGGCGAGCGGTTGTGGCCGGGATTGACGACTGCCGCAGCAAACGCTTGTTTCGGGGCATCTCAAAACGGGAGGTGCGCGGGTTCGTCGAGCGAGCGTGGCTCCGTGGATATGGATGTGATGCGGAAGTTGATTGGGTACGGACTCGTGCTGGTGGCGGTATTGGGTTCCCCTGTTGCGGCGCAGGACGGAGTGGCATGCGTCGGCGATTGCGATGGTGATGCCAGGGTGTCGATCGACGAGCTCATTCGCGGTGTCTCGATCCTGGCCGGCGATACGGCTGTCGAGCAGTGTCCGGCGATGGACGCCGACCAGAACGACGTGGTTCGTGTCAATGAGCTGATCCGCGCGGTTGGCAACTCGCTCGACGGTTGCGATCGCGGCTCGCTGACGCCGAGCTCCTCGGCGAGTCCAACTGCGACTTCCGCCGA
>Ga0114931_10001325_pt1 | contig 31604 bp, 36 predicted proteins | sample 2SBtaG_FD_89579 | JGI IMG/M metagenome (GOLD analysis project Ga0114931, IMG submission 89579) | Deep subsurface microbial communities from Kolumbo volcano to uncover new lineages of life (NeLLi) - 2SBTROV14_V59a metaG | ecosystem: Environmental > Aquatic > Marine > Volcanic | place: Kolumbo...
ACTTTGTAGTTTATCAAATAGCATGTTCAGAGTATCGACTTCACCAAATGACATATTCTTACTCAACTTTTGGAATATTAATTACTTTAGGATCAAATTGTTGACAAACATTTGCTGTTTACCTTTGTTCTTACATTATGATTCTAAAAGAATATAGTCTTCAATATTCTAAATTGGCTAAATCATTCCTAGATTTCATTGAATCTACTCATTTTATCTTCAATGTGACTCAATATTGAGACCAAGTGTTAACGAGCTTATCGATAATCAGTAAAAGGGAACGCCCCCTCTTTAGGAATGAAATTGTGCTGTATCTAGATGATTTTTGAGAGTTTGATTTGTTGCAAATTAGTTATTAACAAAACAATACTTGGCATTATGATGAAAAAGTCATGGTCACCATCAATTCCTCCAGAAGAAATTCCTGAAGGTCTTCAATTATGTATTAAAAACTGTAAAAGATTATGGAGTGATGCTGAGACACTTTACGAAAATGAAAGTTATTCATCTGCTATTCTATTATTGATTTTAGCGAAAGAAGAATTTGCAAAAGCATTGTTATTGTTAAATCATGAAAACGATGGAGTAGATGCCAAAACCGTAAAAATCTATTTTGGGGATCATCTAATTAGACTGGAGGAATTCATAGAGTTTTTTGAAAAATCATTAGGTTCAAAAATGAATATGAAATCTATGGCATCATTTGATATAATGAATAGAGAAAAATACACATATGTTGATTGGACTCAGATCGGATGGTCTTATCCAGAGTACAAACCCCCAAAACATTGGGAATTGAAAAATGAAAATAGTTTTGATAAATCACGTGTAGAATCACTAATGTCTGATTTGAAACAAGTTTTTTGGTCATTGGAACAAAATGAAAGTTATCAGAAAATTATTGAAAAAAAGCCCGTAGATAGACCCACAGGTGAAAATCTATTAGATATTGTTCAAAAGTGTACATTAATAGAAAAACCTCGACTAAAAACCGAAATCAAAATGTCAAAAATTATGTTAGAATTAGAAATTCATGATACTTCTAAAAAAGAAGAATTTGAAATAAAGATAAAATCTACGATTCTTAAAAGATTTCCAAAATATACTTTGAATGTAATTATCAAAAAATGGCATGACTGATTGTCTAATCTACTTCTAATACATGACTCTCAAAGGTCAGAAAAATCACTTTAACGTAAAATTCCTCAAAGGTTATGGTCATTCAATATCGGTAAAAGATTCTAAAATAATTCTAAAAGATAATCATGACCCATTCTCAGAACCACAAACAGAAGAGTGGTTTGTCAAAAACATGCCATATGAGAAAATAGTACTCTCTGGAAAAGGATACATTTCCACTGAAGCATTATCGTTACTATCTCAAAATAATCGAAATGTGATTCTACTTGATAATCACGGCAAACCAGTTAGCTTCTGTAATGGCATGATGGATTCTCTAACTGGAACAAAATATCGGATGGCACAATATGATACATTTCGTAATGAATTAAAATGTCAATACTTGACAAAGCAAATAATTTCTGCCAAAAAAGAATCTCAATTAAAACTGCTCAAATTAATTGGGAGTGAGGTTACTGAACTACCTGACAGAGAATCATCATCTGCCATAATCTACTTTAGAGAATATGCAAAATTTATCCCTGAAAAATACGAGTTTCATTCCAGAAATCAATCCCACATTAGAATCTCAAAAAATAATGCAACTGACATTATCAACGCATTACTAAATTATGGATACTCTGTTTTAGCGGGGGAGATATCAAAATTTGTCTGTGGGATTGGGTTAGATCCTTACTTTGGATTTATGCATAAACCTCACACGGGATTTCAGCCACTAGTGTACGATTTGATAGAACCATTTCGATGGTTAGTTGATTATTCAGTGTATAAAATTGCCAACAACAAAGAGAAACGAAATAGAATCAAACTCAAAGACTATAACCATACTAAAGATGGCAATGTAGTAATCGAGTATGATTTGATTAGACGATTCTTGGAATTGTTAGAAAGACAGTTTTCACAAGAGAGAAAATATAATTTTAGGCATGGAAAGAAGACTAATGATGGTTTGAAATCCGTTCAAGAAATTACAATTGCTAAAATTTTAGTTCAAAATATTGCAGAGTATTGTAAAAATAATTCTTAAAATACGAGTATAATATTATAATAAAAATACAATTTTAGTAGTGTTTATCTATAAAATATACTTGAAAAACATATGGGAAAAGATGTAGAAAGAATCAAAAGATTGCTCTCTGAAGGATATAAAATTATCAATAAAGGTTTTTCGTTTGATAAAAAAATTGATGGGGATACTGGAGCTAGAATCATTGTAGAATTAGGAAAAGGTTCTGATAAACAAAAAATTGAATCAAAGGAAGACCCTGATCTTTTTGAATTCATAAATCATTTTGTCATGATGAAGGATAAGCACGAAAATACAATTTTTGAATATGTAGATAATCCAAAAAATTATGAACCAACCCAACCTGAACAACTTCCTCCAATTCAGCGAGACAAACATACTATAGTTATTGGCAGTCGTAAATTTGATAAAGGAATTTTAATGCAATATTTTGAACGAAATCCGAAAAATTCATTAGACATAGCAACTGGATTCTGGATTGATCAAGATGAAAATTCTTCTTTGATAGAAGTAGATTACAAAGATATTGTACAGATTTATGATAATAAATCTAAAAAATTAATTTTTCTCGGAATGATTGAGAGTGCATCAATCAGTCATTCAATTATTTCGTTTAGATGTCATTCAGGAAGTAAGGATTTACACTATCAACATTTACTCTTGGAAACTCACGTGAATGATTTAGTTGAACAGATGGTGTTTATCATGCAAATAGCTGGAGAAAAATCTTTTAGAATAAATCCTGAATTATTAGAAAAACGAAACACAGAATCACGTGAATTTGTAATAATTATGCCTGTAGATAATCTGATGCTTCAGGAAGATGTACAAATTGCGGATGTGGAGATTTATCATAAACCAATAACAAATGAAGATTATTTGATTAGACAAAGTGATACTGGAAAAAAAGACCAAGATTGGAATGCAAACAAATTACGAATTAGAACTACTGTAGTTGCTAATGATTTCTATAACGCAATAATGTTGGGGTATAAAAGAATATCAATGATAATTGATTGGGTTTCTTTTAGATCAGACATATCATTCCCATCTTATGAATTCAAAGGTAAAAAAAAGGAAATAAATTTTTCAATGTATAGAAATATGTCCAGAATCAAAACACCGTCAAAAATATTTTGTAAAGAAAAAGATTCCCCCAATTATTTGATTTACGATTTAAATTCCATAATTGATAATCCAATTGTTCTCGAACATCAAGCAGATTATTTTTTTAATATCACTAAAGAATTAATAGAACCAATATTTTCTAAAAAATGGAACGAGTTATCAGATTTAGAAAGAAATTTGATAAATAGTATGCATTGGCTAAGAATGGGAAGGTTTTCTCAAAGTAAGACTGAAAGATTAATGTTTTTGTATAATTCTTTAGAATTTGCAATATCTGATCTGCCATCAAAAAGATTATTTTCTAAAGAAGAAATCAAAAGTTTTCGAAAAAAGATTATTAAAGAACAATATTCCGAAAAGAAAAAAACTAAATTAGAATTTGCATTATCACAATTAAATAAATCATCATTAAATGAAACTCTGACGGATTTTTGTGAACAATTTTACATCGCATTTACAGAAAATGAATGGAAAGTAATAAAAAATTGTAGAACAAAAAGAAATGACATTATTCATGGAAAATCTGATATCAAAGTAGAGACTTTTGAAACAGATAAACTCCAAAGTTTAATCGAAAGAATTTTGCTAAAACGACTGAATGTATGATTTACGAATTTGATTTAGTTTATTGGAAAAAATGTGGAAAAATTTACATAAAATCAGGCACAAAATCACACCTAAAACACCTAATTTCTGGATACAATTCATCATTTCTAGAATCAATTAAAAACCTAAATTCCAATAAAGAGACAACCGTCATAAGAATACAAATTTGATATTCGTATACATTACAAGATAATACATTTTGTATATTTCTACTGAAGAAGACAGTATTTTGATTTAGTTCTATTTTTAGAAGATAACTGATTAAGTTTGTTATTTATGTGTATGATAAAAAATAACAATGATGATTTATTTTAGAACATTAAATTCGATGCATTGCTTTTAGAAGTTTTTCTCTTTCTATATCTCCATTAATTTGTAATTTTAATTTTGTCAGTATAGGATACATTTCTTTATTTAAGTTCATTTTTGAAATAATTTGAGTGGTTTCATCATACCATTCATTTGCAATTTTTCCCAAGTCTTGTCCTATATGATAAGAATTTTTAAGACGTGCTTTTAACATGTTGACAAGTTCTCTTTTGTTAGAGTCCAATAAAATTTGTACACGTTTTATTATTGGATTTTCTGAATTGTTTTTAATAAAATTACTAAATGATTGATTATCTGATATCAATAACAAAAGTTTTCCTTTAAATGAAATCTTCCATCGCCTCAATCTATTTTCTATACAAAATTGTTTTGCTCCTTCTACAGTTATTTGTACTGAAATATAGTTTGAAGATTTTAATTTGTGAAAAGTATAACCATTAATTCTCTCCCAGTTTGATCCAAGTCTTTTGGGATTAAATTTACTCTTCATGTGTTTTGTTTTGTTTAAGGATTCTAAAGACATCCACTTTGTGATTTTGTTTGTATTTTCATGTTCTTCGCAATAGCCTAATTCGTTTAATCTCTCAAATGTAATTCGAACTTTTTTTTGAGAAGGTGAACGAATCCCTATTTTTTCTCTTATCTCATTTGTAGTCAATTCATTTTCTTTGCTAAGAATACGTAATAGTTTCAAAGCTAGTAAATGATCACGATATGGGTAGGTTTGTTTGTTAAGTGAATCTATAGATCTAGGCATAATAAGGTAGGTTAATTCGTTATATTTAACATCATACGATAAGTCAATACTACTCCTATTCATGCAACATAACTGCAAACACAACACAATCCCAAACAGTAAGCTCGAATCAATGGTTACTGATTTTGGCACTCGTGCAATATCCAACCAGAATTTTTCAAAAGTGGTTGCATTGCCGAAAACTGCGTTAGAGAACTGTGGAAATCCCACATTACTTAACGTAAAATTGGTTCAAGAAAATGGAGCAAAGTTTCTAAAACTCACTCCAGTGGAGGACAAAAAATAATGTCTGAGATAATCGTATACATAAAGTGGGGCGATTACAAATCAAATGACTCAGACAACCCAGACTATCTAGAATTCAAAGTCTCTGATCTTGAAACATTTGAGACAGAATATTCTGTGAATGTTCAGATACTCTTGAAAATAGATGACAAACTAGAATACAGAAACCTTCCTCTCAAATCCCACACATCAAAGAACGCATCATTACTCAAACAGTGGAATGAAGGAGTAAGGACAAAGAAGATCAAAGAAGGAAACAGAATACGTATGCAAACATGGATTGGTAAATCAAGAAATGGTTTTTCAATCAGGAGATTTATCCTAGAGTTCTAGGACTCTCCTTTCTTTTTGGTGAAAAATAATGATTGATGTTACACAGCAAATTAAAAAACTACAACAAAGATTAGATGCACTAAAGATATTTCCAAACAACAAGGAAGTAAAGATTCTCAGAGACAGAATCAAAAAACAACTAGAACGATTACAAAATAAAGTTACTCCAAAAGATGACAAAAACAATGCAAATCAGTCAAGGTCTGGAAAACTAAAACGATATCATAGTTACATTAGACAAATAAGAAACAACTTTCCAAATTTAGAATACAATACAATTAGAGCAGAACTAACCAAAAGACGCCAAGGAAAACCAAGTAAGATACCTGATGTAATATGGCAAAATCCAAGTCCATAGATACTACAGATTACAAAGACCTCTCAAAACTATATTGTAAGGGAGTCCAAAATAGAGACAAGGGAGCCACTGATCTTCATAATATCAATGCAGTAGATACTGAGACTCGTGATGGTGATTTGTTCCTAATTGCAGATTCAGATGGAAGATTTGAGGATAAAATCACGCTTGATTCAGTCATAAAATTCCTATTTGCCAAGAAATTCGAGAATGCTTGGAATTTCTTTTACAATATTGACTATGACGCTGGAGTGATTCTCAAACTATTGGGAAAACAACTACATTCCTACAAATTCACCAAAACACTTCGTTTTGAGTATGACGGGTATGTGATAGACTATCTACCACATAAAAGATTGAGAATATCTAAAGGTCATCACTCTAGGATATTTTTTGATATCTGGCAATTTTTTCAGGATTCTTTGCCTGTTGCATATCAGAAAAACATTGGCAGAATTCCTCAATCATATCTCGATATGAAAAACAAGAGAGCAGAGTTTTCTGTAACATATTACAGAAGAAACACAAACAAAGTAAGACAATACTGCATTGACGATTGTATATTTACAAAACAGTTGGCAGAAAAATGGACTACTCTGTTTCATGACGCATTTGGGTTTTATCTGAAACGCTGGATTAGTTCTGGATATGCAGCATAAAAAGTTCTAATCAATCACGGAATTAATTTTCCAAAGTTTGATTCTATTTCATATTCAATACAAGACTTGTCATACAGGTCATACTTTGGCGGACGATTTGAGATGTTACAGCGTGGATTCATTGGCAAGGCACATCTTTATGATATTAATTCAGCGTATCCATACTCTATTACAACAATTCCTGATTTGACTCAAGGTAAATGGATTAAAAGAAAATCAATTAATCATAATGCCAAACTAGGTTTTTTTAAAATACTATGTGACATTCCAGATGATAAATACATTCCACCATTTCCATTTAGAGCAAACATCAACATCTTGTTTCCATCAGGAAAGTTTCAAACTTATGTTACACTGCCAGAACTACAAGCATGTAACAATTCAAAATACTATAAGATACTGGACTCTTTTCAGTTCATTCCCAACTCCAATGTGACATATCCATACAAAAAATTCATCGAAGAGATGTATCAAAAAAGACTAGAATTAAAGCAAAAAAAGGATCCTCTCCAACTGCCATTTAAGATTATTTTAAACTCAATTTATGGCAAAACTGGCGAATATGACAAAATTACAAAAAGAATAGGAAATTTGTTCAATCCCGTGCTTTTTGCCCATATTACAGGCCATACAAGAGCACAATTATACCGATTTGTGACTGAAAATGGCCTTGATCAAGAGGTTGTGGCTTTTGCAACTGATTCTATATGCACAACTAAAAAACTCGACATTGACTCAAAAAAACTAGGCAAGTTCTCCTTTGAAAAATCTTCAGATAATGTACTGTATTTGCAAAATGGATTTTACAGATTTGATAAATGGAAACAGAGAGGATTAGGGAAACTATCAGGTAAAATCATAGAGCATTTGGGCACATTTGAAAAAGATGAGAGGTTGTTTATCAAATATGTCGAAAAGAAAAACACCACACTGAAAATGGCAATCATTCAAAACAGAGAAAAAGATATTGGTAAAATCAAACCTAAAACAAAACAGATTGATCTTAATGCAGACAGAAAGAGACAGTGGTTTGGAAAACTAACTGGAATTACTGATGAGTCTTACAATGATTCAATGCCGTTATCTCTGAATTGGATTAGTAAAGAAAACATTTGACTTGTAAAATTTAGTAAAACTGTAAAACTTTGTAAAATAATTTTACTGTTCGTTTTGTAAAACTTTTAGAATCTGTAAAATAATTTTACTATACATTCAGTAAAACCGTGAATAAAACTCTGTAAAACTAGTAAAATTTTCATTTTTGTGCCTAGTAAAATTTTGTAAAATCCCAATTTTACGCATGAAAAAAACTGTGTGTACGAGTAAAGTTTTCTAATTTATGTAGAAATTTTCTGATTGATTTACAAATTAAGATGAGTGTCTTTTAGAATTTTCTTTACTAATCGATCGTAATCCTTTGCATCTGTTACGAATGGTGACTTCTGTCAGCATGGCAGTTTTTGCAAGTTCTCCCTGTGAAATTTTCTCACCAATATCCATAGATGCTAGATATATTGCAGCAGCTGCTACCCCCATGGGGTCTTTTCCTGCAAGGTGATTTCTTTTTTGGGCATTATCTAGAATCTTCATGGTGTATTGTTTTACTTTTTCAGATATTCTCATTTCTTTTGCAATTCTTGAGACACACTGCTCAATGTTAGATACTGGCATTTGCAAGTTAAGAGTAACAAGTATGGCACGATAGCATTTTGCAATTGAATTCTTTCTGAGACCTGTAGCTTCAGTAATGTCATTTAGCGTACGTGGAGTCTCAGAATCTCTGCATGCGGCATAAATTGTTGCAGCCACCATGGCATCAACTGATCTGCCCTTTGGAATATTTTTCTCAATAATTTTTTTATACAAATGTATGGCCTTTTCCTTGAGTGTATTTGATAATGCAAGTTTGTTTTTAAGAACATCAAGTTTGCCAATAGCGATTTTAAGATTGGACTCGACAAGCATTTCATTCATTTTCATTCACCAAAAAAAGCCATTGGAATTGGTTGGTAGACCAAGAAATGCCAATAGAAATACTCCCATGGTTGGTTAGGATGAACAACTATCATAGATTCCAATTTTTCCAATGACTCCTAGTCTGCAATGATTTGTTGTCAGACGCAGCATGCAAACTAGCATAGATTATTGCATGAAATTATTATAGATGTCTGAGATTCTACAATATTATTTCAAAATCATAAATCCTGTTTAAGAGATTTTTCTACTTTTTGTTGTATTATACAATTATAATACGATCATATATTCATCATTATGTTTAATATCTAAATTACATTTTACACATTATGAGTCAGCAAGAAACAAAGCCTTGGGTGTTAGTAACTAACATTAAAGAAAAAATCAATAAACGAGATTTAGAACATATTGCACCACAGGTATCTGCTCTTGTAGATGAATGGCAATCAAAAGGCAAGATTATGTGGTCTGGGCCATTTGATAACGAACAATCTTCTATGGCAGTATTTGAGGCAACAGAAAATGAGGCAAAAGATTTTTTCAAAAAATATGATGATGCCTGTTCAAAAGTGCTGACCAGTTACTTGTATCAGTGGAATGCAATGCCCATACTTTCAGTTTTATCAAAATAACTGAAAGATTTTTTTGTTTTTGAGTGATTGAAATGAAAGATGAACTATGTAGAATTTGTGGTTGTAAGATAGACGAGTATACAAAATGTAAAAAATGCAGTTTGGTAGTCACAACCATCTGTAGATGTTGCCAAAGGATTGGACAAATCCAAACTCACACACACTAATAATATCATGTCTTGTAAAGATACTTGTTTCCAATACAAGGCACAAAAGCCTCCTAATGCAAGCAGGTATGGTTCAGGACAAAAGAGATGTCAGATATGTGAAATATACATGAAATGGGAAGGGTTGTTTTGCCCATGTTGTGGATGTCGACTGAGAATCAAGCCACGAAACAGGCATTCTGATCAGACGTATTTTGGAATATTTGTTGTCCAAAGACGAATCTGGGGTATTATCGTAATCATTGCAATACACTAAAGCAACAAATCAAACTCTCAAAATCTCTCTAGTAGAACAGTTATCCTAGCACAATTTTACTCACAAAGAGGGGGCGTTACCTTTTTATCGATAATCAGTAAAAAGGGAACGCCCCCTCCTTAGGCAGTAATTTGTGCTGTATTTAGAAGGTATAGGACATAACAAAAAATATGTTCAAAGTGTTCCAAACTGGAAGAAAGTACAATGTGAAATACACTGCCCAATTAACATACTTTGATTTTTTGAAAATTGCTGAGACTACAATATATCGAATAAATGCCATTTCAACTAAAACAAATGGGACAAGATAGACATGATCTGGCAAAAGATGGTTAATTAGAGGATTCAGTTCATTCATTGAAAATAATGATAGTGCCACTAGTGTTGTCAAGGCATCCAAACTACCTCCAAGTAAAATATGATCATACTTTGACTTGAATTGAGAATAGTACTGTTTTGGAGATAGTTCTTTTTTGAGTACCGATTTTACTGTCTGTGAATATGTCATATTTTGATCATTGCAAAGTCATTATTGATGTTCAGTTTGTATGAAATGAACAAAAAGAAAATAGAACGCCCCCTCTTTATGAGTAAATTTATGCCTGATAATTAATGTGTAATATTTTCTTACTTGCATCAACTTAAGTTAAAATAATGACCCTAGATATCAATGGCTTTAGTTTTTGATGGTCTCCCTCAGAGAGATAACAATAAAGTAATTGAAAGAATTTGTGAAAACTGTCTAGGAAGCTTCCCTATAGATGGTACATGCCCAAAATGTATCGTTTCAACTGTTGACACATTTGACAAACAATTCGCCATACAAAAAAAGTCAGAACAAACACTAGATCTGCATGTAGTTCTCTATCGCATAGATTTGCAAAACAAATCTAGAAATTTTATTTTAGCTAATGTATAATCTAATATTGTAAAACATTTTCCAACAAACCATAATCCTGATTATAATATAGCCAAAAAGGAATTTTTGTGAATAAAGAGAGATATTCTATAAGAATAGAATTTGTGATGAACTTAAAACGAACAAAAACTAACATTATACATGAAAATTTCAAACAAAATTTTATCATTACTAAACGAGCAAATCGCAATGGAGGCAAATGCCTCAAGTTACTATTTGTCAGTGGCCTCTTGGTGTAAGGCAACAGGTTATGATGGTGCTGCCTGTTTTTTCCGTGCACATTCTGCTGAAGAAAGAGAGCACATGTTAAAGATAATTCAGTATCTTAATGAACTAAAAATTCATGCAAAAATCCCACAGATTAATCAACCACCTCAAAACATGAAATCACTTGAACAAGTGTGTAAGACTGCATTAGAAAATGAGAAAAAAGTCACTAAATCAATTAATAAAATCATAGATGCTGCACAAAAAGAAAATGATCATAGAACCAACGTATTCTTAGAGTGGTTTGTAAATGAGCAAATTGAAGAAGAAGACCTATTTGAAACTATCATGCAAAAATTTGATGTCATAGGAAGAGACAAGATTGCACTACATGAAATTGACAAGATTTTAGACAAGCTCAAATACAAAAAAGATTCATAATCTTCTACGATTATACCCATCCAAAAAAATGAAAAAATTAACACCCAGTCAAACTAAAAAATATGACATCAATCAGAAAATTATTCATGAGTTAACTAATCTTGAATCAAGATTGGTGTTATTTTCAATTACAAAACAGGCTCGAACGGGTGCAGAGATTTCAAGTAAAATCAAAGTCCCATTAAGTACCGTATACCAGAAATTACATAGCCTTGAAGAATTGTCCCTTATCTTTGTTGAAAGAATAGATGGTTCTGAAAGTGCCGCCAAAAATGCAAAGCATTACAGAAGCAGAATCAAGGGAGTAGACATTTTAATTTCAAAACAGGAACCAAAATTAATTTTGATTAAAAACAAGTTCTAAATCTATGATTTGACTTGAATTCTACTTGACTCACATCTAGGACAATATTTTTTCTTTTTTAGGAGATTTACTGTAAAGACATGACCACATTTGCTACAAAGATGAATGGTGGCAGCTAATGTCATATAAGATATTTCGTGTTTCAATTAATTAAACATGTGTTTGAAAGTCAGACTCAAAAATATCTAAATTATTTTCTTGGATTTACGCTTTGATCTAAGTGCAATGTTGCAACACGGACACTGTAAATCGTACGTAAACAAATATGCATCACATGATGTACACCTCTTTATTCCTTGGTCGTACCGTTTTTTGTCTGCCCTATACCTCTCACATATTCCTCTGCATGTCACACAAAACACCTACCTTTTCATTACATCTTGGACATTGTTTAACTTTATGAAAATAATTTACAAAAATTTTTCCACAATTTTTACATTGATTTAATGATGGAATCATTACACTCAATACATGATTATGAAATTAAAACACGATCCTTATTTTATGACTGTAGAACATCATTTCAAAAATATTTAGGAATAAGTCAAAGGCCACGTAATGCAATGCCAGTAGTAACTTCCAAATTACAATTAGTGCAATGTGACCTATGACAATTAGCTTAAACTAATTATCAATAATTAAGATATCCCTGAATATCTATTACTGTTCTATGATTTTAGAATCTATTTCTTAATATCAATGTCCCAAAATGGGCGTTTTTTTCAACATTACTAAAGTGATTAGTATAGATATTGAAAGTATCATCAAAGTGAAAATACCGAATTCAGGCACTATGGCTGCAATTCCTTTCAATTTTTCCTTAATCTCATCTATTTTCTCTGACACTTCGGATGTTGATGCCTCATCTTTGATCATCCCACGTAGTTCTTCACGCATAGCCCATTCTACATCATCAATGAGTTCCTCATCATACTGTTCAAGTTCAGATTCTATGAATTCATAATGATCAAGATATGCAGTAGTAGCAAGCTTCAGTGCTAGGTCTTTATCTCCATTAGCATATTCCTCATTTGCTTGTTCAAGTAATTCATTAATGGTATTAATGTGATTCATGATAAAATCTACATATTCCTCATCAAATTCTTCTTGAGCATATACATTAGGAATTGAGATGATAATTAATACATAAAAAATCAAAATTGGTTTTAATCTCATTTCAAACAATCCTTCTTCAGATCTAATTCATTATCTAAAATTGTCATCTTTATTTGAACAGATTTTGCTTTACCTATTTGATTTAGAATTTCAGTATATGTGATGTGAAGATTTGATATAACTCTTCTTAGATTGTTTTGTAATAAATTGTTTTTTTCTTTTATCTGATCCAGTTTGTTTTCTTCATTTGCTGTCTTTGTTTCTTGATAAAGTAAATTAGAATGTTCTTCAATTTTCTTGATAAATTGTTCTAGTGTATCAAGTGATGCAGTACATGCATTAACAGCGTTTTCAAATTCTGGAATTTCGAACTCTAGTTTGAAATCTTGTTTTTTTATTTCTTGATTTATGTTTTTCCTAGAATTTTTAAAAAAATCAATTTTTTTTTTTAGATATACCTTCTTTTCATCCGTAAGTGGAATCTTTTCCATTATGTCAATTTTTATGTCTTGTAGTTGTTCTTCTTTTTCTGGATTTTCTTTTTCAATTTTGTCTATGATTTGAATTAGAACTTGAGTCTTGTCTCTTTTTCTCTCTTTTTTTGAAAAAAACTCTAATCCCTTTAATGATTTTGCTCCTATCTTAATCATTCTTTGAGCAACTCCAATATGTCCTCTTCTTCTGATTCTTCTTTCTTATCCTCTTTCTTGTTCATTTTTTTTCTTACGGCCATAATAGCTACACCACCTCCACTAGATCCACCAATCAAAAATAGTATTGTATAATCATCTTGGTAAATAGGACGTGTCTCTATATCTTCATCTGCTTCAAAAATTACCTCTGAATCTTTGTAGGGAAGATTTTCCCACCCTACTAATTTCTTCTTAAATATTACGAAATCATCTTTTGTAGGTTCAGCACTAATTGTCACTTCCTCATCTTCTTCATATTTCCCAGAACCCTGTCCTTCATGTACTGTTATTTCGTAAGTGATGATAGTTGGTTTTTGTTCTTCTTCTCCAATAATTATAGGTTTAACTAGATCTCCTTTTACTTTAATACTTGATTTTATCGGAACCGAGTTTTTGTCATAAAATATAATGTCGTGAGTTCCTGTTTGATTAAAGTAAAACAATCCATCAGTTGTTCCCATGGTAACAACTGATGAAACTTTTAGTGTTGATTTTCTAACAGGGTTTGAGTTTAGATCATCAATGTGATTTACTATTGGAAATGACTCTTCTGGATAAACAGCACTAGGATGAAGTGAAACTAACATCTTTCTATCGGGATTGTAAATCTCTAAAGTATCTTCTGTGGTAAATGCGTTTGATGCAACATGTATCTTAGGCTCATCTTCTAACAATTCTGAAATTTTTCCCTTAACAGTAATTACAGATTCACTTTCTCTAATCACTTCAAAATCAAATGAAGGACGTGATGTAATGCTGATGAGATTTCCTTCTTCTTCAGCATCAGTAATAATCCTCTCTTGAGAAGAGCTAATCAAAAACAAGTCTTGTTCTGTATTAAATATTACTGGGAGTGTAACAATATTCAGCTCAGGATCTTTTACATATTTTCCTGATGTTTCTATACTGATTTCCTCACTTTCGGCTTCATTTCTCTCAGCAAAAACTACTGCACTTCCAGAATCTATTACTCTTGCATTTATGATTTCATAATTTTCATCAGTCTTTATGATTCCTGTACTTTTCTCTAGTTGTAATTTATTGTCTGAAAATACTGTGAACTCTTCATCATCATCTTCAATTACTGGGCCATCATCAGAGAAACTTGATACGATAATCTCCACATTTTTGTATGCAGGATCTGGAAGTGCATATACTTTGGTCTCAGTGGCAAGATCATTAGTTGATTTTTCAGTACTTGTTGAAAATATATTGGATGCTTTGATGATCTCTTCTTCTTCACTTGGGGAGATACTTTCAGCCAAACCGCTAATATTGATATCTCCTATAGAATCAAAACTAGTATATGCGGTTAATCTACCATAATACGTTCCTTTTTCTATGGTGAATGTTCTTTGGGAATCTTGTGAGAGTTGGGACTCAGTTCTTGTGATTATTTCTCTGGCATCTGAATTCGTTGTACGTCTTTCAGATGTATTTGGTGTCAAAACAATGGCTCCCTTCATTGCTGAATCAAATGAAAGATTGGAGCTTTTATCAATAGATATTGTAACTTTAACATCATGTGTTGGAATGTATGGATCACCATTCCTTTCTAACCAAAAATAAATCTCGCCTGTCGAATCTGTAGGAATTGGATCTGGGCCAACAGCAATGATTAATTCTATTTCATCAAGTTCCTCAAGACTAATTGTCTCCTCATCTGGAAGTAAGTTTTGTGCTGATGCTGAAATAGAACCTTCTCCTTGAGCCTTGAATTGGAATTTTGCATAATGGTTTCCGGGCTCTATTGTGACTGATTTTGTTGGGAGTTCTATTTCTCCATTACTAGTCAAAGCAACTGAAATATTTTGTTTTGCAGTTACTGGATTTTCAAAATCATTTAGCAAGAAAACATACCCTGTATGACTATTTTCGTCAACTAAAACATTGATCAGATCTGATGGCAAAATAAGGTCAAGTGCTGTTGGTGTATCGGCGGATTCTACAACATTGACATTTTCTTCTAACAATATATCTTGAGATATCGCAAAAATTTTTGCATCTCCACCACCGATTGTTTCAAATTGGATTAATCCGTGATGTTTTCCTTTTGGTATTGTTATTGATTCGGTGATGATTTTTAGAACTTCTTCATTGTCTGTTATGATGTCAAATGTAACATCAGCACTAGTTTTAGTATCTACAATTATTATTCCTTGATATTTCTCCTTGAGTAATATTTCATCTGGTGCCCATAATGTTGCTTGAAGCTCACCATTTACAGTACTTGCAGAATATACTGCAAATACTAGTACAACAAATAGTAAAACGATAGTTCTCTTTAACATATTCGATAACTCACTCCTTCAGGTACAATACATTTTTTTCCAAGATCTGTAACAACTAAAACAACATCTGAATCGGAATTCGGGATATCAATAGCATTGGTAACAAACGTAATACTATTACCTGGATTGATTGATGTGTTTTTTTCTCCTTTTCCAATAATATCATGTGTGCTGTTGTATACAATATAGGAATGTATTGTAATTACATCGCTTCCAATATTATCTATATCTAATTCATAATTAGGGCCAATAATCACGGGTGTAGATGTAAAATTTAATCTTGCATTATTTTTATCTGAAATTTTTTGATTAGCAACAAGTGATGTGCTAATTAGATTTGTTTGTGCTGAACTAATCTCAAGATACGCTGCTGATACAATACCAAAAACCACGATTATTCCAATAAGGGAAATTAATCCACCTACTGCTCGTCTCTTCTTGAGATTCATCATAGTCCTGTACTTCCAATAATGTTGTCAAGACTCAAGTTGATTCCAGAAATACTGTCCATCATAATTACAGAAATAATTGCTATAACTCCAATTACTACAACTCTCCAAGTACTGTAAAATGAAAAATCAATTGCCTTTGAAATTACAAATGCAGACAACATACTGCTAGTTATGATAAGTGTTTTTGTCATTTCAAGAAATTGTGGTGTGATAGTAATGAGATTTGTAAAGTCTTTATTCATTTCAGGACTGTTGCCAAATGGATTTTCAATCTTGTTTGATGATGCAAATAATGACGAGTCAAACGAATCCATAATGCCTAAGATCATAGTTGCCGTAAATGCCATTATTACTGGTGCAGCAAAGACTACTATGGTGAGCATAGAAATTGATGATTTACCTTCTTTTACAACTTGTTTTGCAGTAGTAATGAATTTGTTAACTGTTTCCAGAGTTCTTGGATTTCCTCCTCCAAACTCTGCAACATACCCTAACAAGTAAAATGAAATCTTTGTGAACCAGGAACGAAATTGGACTGACTTGACGCTTGTAATGGGTGATATTCCGTTATCTAAAAGAATACTTACCTCGCCTATTTTTTTATTGAAAATAGAATTGTACAGATTTTCTTTTGAAAGATGAATCATTGCAAGAAGAATATCGTATCCAATTTTTTTGTATTCTGTCATGTCTCTGAGAAATTGCGGAAGTGAATGCTCAGAACGGTTAATTTCTGTTGTCTGTCTTCCTGTAATTATGGCACTAATTGTAGATGGAATTAAAAGTCCAAGTGCTATGGCAAGCCATGTCTGGCTAAAAATATGAAATGAAAGAGAGCCTGAGATGATTCCTATTGCTACAAGCAGGGTGGTTGTTCTTGGATGCAGACCCAACATGTTGAAGCTAGCAGGCTGCATTGATGATATTGCAACCCCCATGAGTATTGCAAAGATTGGAATTCCAACTGTTGCAAGAATTGTGACTTGTTCCATTGAACTTCCAGGAAGAACAAAAGATGAGACCATTATCATTATTGGTAAAATTATCAACAAAGTCACCAGAACTTCTACTATGGTACCTACATTGGTGGTATAGGTTTGATACCTATCTTTTAGATTTGTAAAAAATTCTTCTGCTCGGGATTCTAGATAAAGAGAAAGGTCTCCACCACTTCTCCAAATACTTGTGTATCCTAAAAGCAAGTTTTTGAATTGATCACTTTTGTGTGTTCTACCTAACTCTTCTAGTGCTTCCATTTGAGAAATACCAAATTGCTCAACATTTCTTTTTAGGAGTAGTGCCTCTTTACCTATTGATTTGAATACGCCAGTTTGGCCAAATAACTGAAAACTATCATAGAGTCCTACCCCAACATTTTGTAAAACTGATGAAAAAATTACAAACGAGGGAAGCTCTTCCTCCACTTTTTTCTTTCTCTCTCTGCTAAGACTAGACTGCTGAATTTTTGGATATGCAAAAATCAAAATTGAGATTAAGTTAAGTGCAAGAAAAATTGGGGAAACTATTGCAGAAAGAAAGATACTTACTGGAGCTAAAATTATTGCAGAAATAATAATTGATTTTCTTAGTTTTTCAAGAAAAACTAGAGTATCTAGTGGTTTTCCTGAAAACAATACATCATTATTGATATCTTCAAAAACAGAATTCCACATTGACTTTATGCTGAATTTTGACGTTGATTTATTTGGGTCTTCATGAATTTTTTGACTCATTCAATATGTAGACTCTAAATTTTGGTTATAAGGAAAATTTAGTGGTAATGTGTAATAATGACAAACAACTCACAAAAAAAGACACTAGCACTCAAAAGACGTCGGGCTATCAGTCCGATTCTGGCAGTGGTAGTATTGCTTGGAATTACTGTTGTAGCAGGCGGAATTGTATTTTCACTATTTTCAAATTCTGCAAGTTCTGCAAGTGCAACAGAAGTGATTGCAATTCAAAATGCTCAAGCCGTCAAAGGATCTGACCATGCAGATTTTACAGCTACTGTAAAGAATGCTGGTTCTCAACCATGGACTGAAATAATTATGACTCTTGCAAAGTCAGACCTCAGTGAGCCAATCATCTATGAATCATTACATGAAAACGTATCTGGTTGCAAAACTGCTGCAACCATAGATGGAACCTGTGATGGGACTGGAAACGGGGGCGATGAAGGCGAACCAGCTGGTGGACGAGACAATCCACTAAGAGCCCAGTGGCTAATTTCCTTGGATAAAAGCTCTGCAGGTACAGGCAGTACAAGAACAGATGGAGTAGCTGACAAGGGAGAAGGAGCATCAGTTGGACGAAAATTAGTATTTCAGAGCAAAGATGATCTAAGAACCATTCAAGTTTTGAACGGTACTGCAGTTGCACCATTATTTAATGGAAAAGATCAGAATGGTAATGCTCTATATACTGGCAATATTGACCTTGCAGATCAAGACTGTACAGGTTTGACAACTGCATGGAAGGATTGCAGTAAAACATTCAATGCCCTAGATCCAAGCACAAAAGGAATCTTTCAATGCAAAGCCATCGATACAGATGATGATGTTGCAGCAGAATGTCATGTGTTTACCCATACTAACATAAAGGATTCTCCAATAAGTCCTGGTCAATCAGTGTATTTCTATGCTGATGCTTTAACAAAAGAAATTCCTGGACTTGACAATCTAATTGTTGGAGTAGGAGATAATCTAGTTGTTAATATTGCAACAGAGAATTCTGACGGTGGTACTGCAAGAGTACAAACAATCATAAAAGTTACGGGAACTTAATCCCCTTCTTTTTTATTTTAATTTTAAAAATATCATGTATCTAAAAATTTCCTTCATTCTAATTGGATTTTTTTTAATTTTTCCAATAAATTTTGTACATGCTGAGATTATTCATGAGAGACTAGGAATTATTAATGATTTCCTAGTTTCTGAAAGATCATCTGATTTTTATTTTTTTGAGCTAGATGAAAACATCAGTTCTCAAACATGGATTAAGGATACAAAGATAATGCATGGTAACAGTAGTTCTACAAGTAAAGTTTCTGACGATCTATTTATTTTTCCAACTGAGATTAACGAAATGAATGACTATTTGATATTTGTTACATTATCTGAAGAATGTATAGGTAATGTAATGTGTGATTTTCAGGATGTCATAAAAATGTCAAAAATTGATGGCAGTTATCAGAAGATAATACCCCATATGAAATCTGCAGCGCACATATCAATCAAAGAAGATTATATCTATCTAAGTGAATCAAACGGAAAAATTTGGAAATTCTCTGAAGAGGGACTAGATGGGCAACTAATCTATGAAGGAGAAAATATCATTATGGACATAACTGTGCTAAATAATGAGGTCTACTGGATTGAGGAGATATCTGATCAAAATAGCATCATATTGTTGCTAAAAGATGGACAAGTAACAAAGATAACAGAAAACCTTCAGATTCCATACGAACTATCTGAGAATGATGACTACATATTCTGGAATGAGATTAGAATAGGTTCAAAAAGTGGCAAAGTAGCAGAATTTACTAAATTCACTTCTTATGATGGAGAAAAAACTCAAACCATTGCTGAATATAATAATAAAACTCCCCTTTCTTCTTTTTCAAAACCTGTGTATGGACCCTATGCGTTCTTGGGAGATTTTCTTTTCATTGCAAATAACACATCTGAGAAATCCATAATCCAGCTACTAAACTACAACACAAACCAAAATTATGAACTAGAGACAATTTATGATTATGACATACGTTATTTTAGAAACAGTTTTGATTCACTGTATGTCCTTGGACAAAATCAAGATGGTTTTTTGATTGAAAAATTACCTTTGCCCGTCACTGTTCCAGAATTCTCAACAATTCTAATTTTAGTTTCAGTAGTTATGGGCCTAAGCTTGACAGTTGCTTCTCAGAAACTTTTTCGTTACTAAATTCACCTAAGGATTTTGTGGACAGTACAGAGATATATCGTTCTAAAGGATCATAATAAAATTTCTCAAGTTCTAGTGTAACTTTACTAAATTCACTTATGTTGTTTTGAACCATTCTGTTAAGAAAACACATTCGAGTCATTAATTGGTTGGTAAGCTCATTTTTTGTCCATCCATTTATCATAGAAATCTCCTGTAACCTTTCGGATTTTTCTACAAGTTCAGTTACATTCTCAGGGAAAAACTGCATATCTGCTGCATCCCATCCCATAACTTTTTTTAGCTCTATCTTTTCTTGTCTTGGAATTATCTCAGTTATCTGAGTAACTCTTCTGATTATTTTTCCATCTGGTGAAACAAGTCTGTTTTGCTGTAAAATACTGGAAATAAGCATCTGACCACTAAGATGAACATTCATTGGAGGGCTTTGCATCCTAACTAGTGTAGAATTTGCATCAGATGCATGAAAACTCGTCAATCCTCCATGTCCCGTAGCTACTGCTTGAATAAGTGATGAAATCTCTTCTCCCCTTACCTCGCCTACAACAATATAATCTGGACGGGATCTTAAAGACAATCTCACAAGCTCATTCATGGTTACTTCATACTTGTCTGAAAATATGCTAGAACCTTTTCTTGTAATAAGACGCTGCCAATGAGTATGTCCCATTCTTAGTTCTGGGGTATCTTCAATTGTTGTAATTTTCATTTGTGGGTTAATTAAAGAAGTCAGTGCACCTATTGTTGTTGTTTTTCCTGCTGCAGTTGAGCCAATAATCAGAACAAAAGCTTTAGAATCCAATAATGTCCATACATACGCCGCCATAAGCGGACTTAATGTTCCCATTTGTAACAGCTTTATGATAGAATATGGTTTTTTACTAAATTTGCGTATTGTAAAATTTGGTCCTGGAAGTGATACTTCTTTTCCAAATGTAGCAGCTATTCTATGTCCCTCCTTTGTCATGCTATCAATATAGGGAACTGCTGCAGTCATACTTTTTCCAGTTCTTTGGACAAGTTTTTGAACAAAAGAATTTGTAGATTCCATTGAATTAAAATTGATGTTGGTATCAAGAATACCATATTCACCAAATTTTTTATGTACTATTCCAACTGGCTTATCAAAACTCTCTTCAAGAATATCTTCTAGATTTTCATCATTCATTAATACATCAATAATACCGTAACCAAATGCATCTCTCATTACATAATACAATAACGTATCAATAATTGGAATAACATGTTTTTCTAATTTCATCTTCTTTCCAATCTCAATTATTCTCTTTTTTAGATAGATTCTAGTTGATTGTTGATTTCCAATTTCAGAAGGCAATGAGATGTAAAGGAATCTCATGATTTTAGTATAGATTGCTTTGCCCACATTGTCTATTGTTGGTTCATTAATTAGATAATTCATTTTACCTTTCTTGTCTTTGCATATGTAGATTTTGCTTTTACCTACATTATAATTTGCAAAAATTTCATAATCTGATATGTTTTCTACTGAAAGATTTGCAAGTTGAAAAATAAATTTTGATTTTACATCTTCAGATGGAGAGAAAAATGATGAAATCTTCTCAAAAACAGAATCTCTGCCTCTACTGATGTTTGCTTTATCCATCTTTTCTCAATTAGTACTGTCCTCTTTTACTTATATGCAAAATTAGGAGGTTTAATAGATTGATGAGAAAGAGACGAGCAATTTCCCCTATCCTTGCAGTGATTATTCTCATGACTATTACAATAATGGGAGGAGGTATTCTATATGGTATTCAGAATCAGATTCTTGTGACTGGTCTTTCTAAACTTGATCTCAGGATAACTGATTTGAAGTTAGAAAAAGATGTGAATGGTTCATGCTACTTTCAATCCGTTTTTTACAATTCAGGAACTGAATTGATACAAAAAATTCATCTCAAAACAACATTAGATAATGGAGAAGATTTTGTAAGAGAAATAGATAATTTTGGTAGTGGGCTGGTTCCTAGAAATTCCACTGAATATTTTCAATTTTTAGAATCCACCAATTCTGAATGTGGAAATTTTACTACATCTAATACATATTCTATATTTGTAAATGCATCATCAATTGATTCTAAATTCGGTATCATCCAGTCTATGAAAGTGGAGAATGTTACTAAAACATGAGTAGACGGGCAGTAAGTGAAATTATTAGTGCGGTTATAGTTATTACAGTAGTTGTTGCAGGACTTGGAATATATACCAGTCTTTCTCAACAACGAATTTTAGGAGATACTCTTTCAGTAAAAGAAACAATTCAGCAACAAGATGATAGTATTTCAGAGATGATAGAATATCTAGATATGTTTGTCACTGGAACAGATGAGGTAAGTGTATTTGTACATAATTTTGGATTGAAAAATGTTACAATGTCTAAAGTGTTTGCGAATGGTACAATAGATGTAGGAAAAAGTCCAAATTCATTTCATGTACAAAACATTACTGGATTTGATATCTGGCCTAACAATAAAACAATTCCAATGGGAAAAACAAGTGAGATCGTCTTGCATTTTGATGGAATTGTAATCACTGAGGGTATTTCTAATGTTGTGATTAAAACAGAATCCGATAAAATAATTCAAATCTTAAACAATTCAAATAATTAATCATTTTACTAGTTTCTTGATTTGATTAATGCCTATATCTAAACATGTTTGATCTTATTTTAATTACATTAAAACATAACACCATGTTATCTTGTTCTATGTTTTTAGATTATATTCCTGAATTTTTCCCTCAGGCTCTTTTAGTAGCATATCTATTTGATCCCTGTTTTTTATTCTATTTTCATTAATCTCTAGCCATAATTTTCCATAATCTGTTAGAACATAGTATTTTGGATAATATCGTCTTCCTACTGAATTTCGCCTCAGGATTCTAGAATTGTAGCTTATGACCATGTTTCTTTCCTCTAATCTTTGTAAAATCGCATAGATGTTTTTTGTGGGTTTTTGGAAAAACAAGCTTAAAAACTGTAATGATGCTTTTTCTGTTTTTTCTAAAACATAAATAATTGACTTTCCAAGTTCACCAAGCTTTATCACATCAATATATTTTAGATCTCTGACATGTTCTTTGCTTATGATAATTTCGGGCAAATTGATATTTTTTATGGCTTGTCTGTCTATAGACAAATTATTAGTGCCTGTAATCAACCCTTTTATTTTCAGTGAATGCTTAATTGTATCAATTCTACCTTTTTTTTGAGAAACAATTGAAAATATACTGTCAAGTTGTTTTTCATTAATCTTTGGATATTTTTTTAGAATGGCAAGTACTATTTTTTCATTATCCCCTAACTTCATCAGGTGTTTCCTTTGTTAACACTACATTTACTTCGAATTTTGCATCTCTAATTAATCTGACAAGTTCTTCTTTTGGATAGAATTTTGAAGAGAAAACATGTACATCTGTATTTCTTTCAAATTTTTTCTTTATGATTACGTTATTTTGTTCAATGTATTCATATACTGTATTGTTTTTTGTATTAATATCAAATTTTAAACCACATCTACATGTTAGTGGAAATTCCTTTATTTTGGTATGAGTTGATCTTTTCTCGTATGTTTTTTTTTGTTTTGTTTCTGAAATTTTTTCAATCTCTTCTAGAACTTCAAATACACTTGGAATAGAAACAAGTGTTTCATCTGCTGGTCCATACATAATATCTCTGAAAATCCAGTCTACAACCTGTTCCTGTTTTTCTAACGATAAATCTGTAATATTTGCAAGGTGTTCAGGTGTTATTTGGTTTAAAATAAACTGGTATTTCTTTTTAGAATTTTCCAATATTTTATTAATTATCGATTTTGTATCATCATGCAGGTTTCTAATCTTCAATAACGTTGAAACGTATTTTTTGTTGACACCATATTCTGCGGCTACTTTATTAATAGTAGATCCTGATTGTATCTCTTCATAAAACATATCTGAAAGTAAAAGGGGATTGGAATATCCCTCCTTGTTCATTTTGAAAGAAGCTATTCTCAGATCATGAAGATCGATAACATTAGTTGATAATTGGCAGGTGATCTTTTTTTCTCCTGTTTTCTTTGCAGCATTGATACGAGAATGTCCATCTATAATGTAGAATTTTTTTCTGATCTGAGCAACTATTGGATAAGATATTGATTCAATTCCATTATTTTTTATGGATTCTATAAGAGAATCAAAATCCCGTTGATACATCAACCTAAAGTGCCACGGATTCTCTTGAATCTGATTGATGTCTAGTCTTAATATGGATTTCATGCCAGAACCTCTCGAATTTTTGATCTTATGATACTTGTAGTACTATTGACAATTGCTTCTTTTGCAGAAGAACTGGGATCCATGTGAATACTTTGCAACATTCTATGTGAACGGGTTCTTATGATTTCAAAATACTCATTTCCAGCTTCTTTGGTTATAACATGTTGAATTTTGGCCAGATATGCCTGATGATAATGGTATTTGTTAAGAGATGTAATGGAAAATTGTTCTTCATCAATCTTTTTTGAAATTTTATGTAATGATCGTAATAATGATTTCTCTGAGCGTCTGATCTTCTTGCCTGAACTATTTTCTAATTCCAGAAAAATATCTTCTAAAAGTCTTGGTATTTCATGTATTCTACAAGCATAGATTGTTGCAAAAAGTACTGCATGTTTTTTTGAAATATTCTTTTTGCAAAGTTTTATTGATGTTTGTACTATTGTTTGGATAGCAAATTGTGGCAAGTTTAGATTTTTTGCTAGTTTTGATGCAATAGCATAATGTTCTGAAAGCCCAAACATTCCAATACTATGTGTGTCTTTATCTTTTACACTAGCAACTTCATTGTATCCTAAAACTCTTCCACAGTCGTTGCATACTTGCTCTCCTTCAACTTCAGTAATGTTATGTTTGCATGTGATAACAGTTAGTGACATAATTAGGTTACCTAGTACTGATTAATTTAAAACAAGTGTGAATTTTAACATCTTGTTTTATTTTCTTATCCCATGAATTAATTTCATGTTTATGAAACATCCTAACATGATTTATTAAACCTAACAATTCATCATCTTCTCACAATCATGTATTGTAATTTTAGAATACCCCTTTGTAATTTGAGATTAAAATTGTCATCAGATAATTCTTCAGTTTAGTCATATTGCTCTTACTTGAATATCTTTTTGTGACTTGCTTCCATCAGTTGCCTCTACGATGATACTAATGACTATGGTCTCACCTTTTTTTACAAAGTCATGTGGTAATGGATCACCAGTAACTGAATTTGTCAGTTGTCTTGTCAGAACAAATGATGCAGGAGATATTGTCTTGCCTGGTTCTATTGGATTTGTAATTTGTAATCCATTAAAGGTCTGAAATCCATCAGAGCAATCACCTACTGCATCTGCCCAACTTATCTTGCTGTACGATTCAGCACAAAACGTTGCAGCATCAGGCCACAAGGTACGACCTGTTGCGCCAAATAGGTTTGGATTTTCATTCCAGATCATTAGATTTCCGATACCGATTACTGTGTTAGTGTTAGTCGAGGCCGGATCAAGGTCTATCAGTATGCTTGGAACCACCGGATCCTCTGGCAAAAACGCCTCAGTTCCGCTTAAAACGAATGATGCAGGTCTGTAAAAGATTACTTGTGGAATCTCGCCCTTGTAGGCGTTAACTGCTACGGATTGCCATGGCTTTGTTCCGATGTTTTTTACAGTCATAGAAAGGCTTCCATGATCGTTTGTCACCTGTAGATTTGTCTCTAGAACTGAAATTGCGTTTGATTCAGAAGCAGCTGAGCTTGCCTGCCCAAAAGTACCAAATACTATCCCCCCTGTAACCACCGTAATTGCCATAAGTACAACCACTGCCAGAATGGGGCTGACTGCTTTTCGTGATTTTAACTTCATGATTTGGCTTGTAAATTCAGGTTGTATTTATTGCATTGGATGGTTTATCCAACTCATATTATGTTGGATAAACCATCCAACTGTTTAAATAAAGAGAATTTTTTGCTTCAAGATTAACTGTATTATCATGAAATCGTATTTTGTATTGATAGGAATAGCTAGTGTCATAGTTGTTGGAATGATTTTGCTTGTCACAACAGAACAAAAAACAGATCTTGTTTCTCAAAATACATCAGACATCAATCACGCAAAACATTTTCAGATATACAAAAACAATAACGAATACATACTAGTTGATGGTGCACAAAGAAAACTTGACACCAATTCAATTGACATTCCTGCAAAGAGACTGGTCTTGTTTTCATCAACTCATGCAGCTTTTTTGGATAGACTAGACCAAACAGAAAAAATTGTAGGTATTGTATGGGCAAACTCGTATAACTGGTACATACCAAGCATAAAAAATGGATTTGAACAAAAAACAATAACAGATGTTGGTACCGCAAACAATCCAAACTATGACATCATAACATCACTAGAGCCTGATCTTGTCTTATTGGTTGGTGGCACAGGAATGTGGGAAACTCATGCAAAAAAACTAGATGAGATTGGAATCAACTATGCAATAGTCTCTGAATGGATGGAAGAAGAACCACTGGGAAAATTTGAGTGGATAAAGTTTTTTGGATTTTTAACTGGATCATATGATTTTGCACAAAAAACATTTGAAGAATCAAAGCACAGTGCAGAAAAAATCTCACAAAAAACACAGAACAGCAAAAAACCAAATCTTCTTTGGGCAGGAGTATTCAACGGAATTGCATTTGTTCCAAGGACGCAGACATATGCTGCAAATGCAATAATTGATGCAAATGCAAATAATGTCTTTGCAGATCTTAACGGAACTGGTAGTGCACAAATCAGCCTTGAGGAATTACTTGTGAGGGCAAAAGATGTTCAGATTATGGTGTATACTGGTGATTTTGTAAACCATACAGACCAGATAATATCTCAATATCCAATATTGGCCAAATTGAGGCCAATTCAGGAGTGTAATGTATACTCTTTTGAGCCCTGGTACTGGCAGCAAGTCGACAAATATGATGCATTTGCAGCAGATATGGCAGCAATAGCTCACCCAGAGGCATTTTCTGGTTATCATTTACAGTTGTTCCAAAAGGCAGAGTGTAGCTGATGCTTGCAGAAAAAAGACAAAACAGGTTGGCATTTGCAGCAGCATTTTTGATTCCTGCGTTTTTGGTTTTGGGAATAGTCTTGGGTTCTGTCTCATTTTCTGCTGAAGAGATTGTCCAATGCTTCTTTGATGTCTGTGATGATACAACTGCAGATATTTTATGGAAGATTCGTCTACCAAGAACTGCAGGTGCATTAATTGGTGGTGCAGGTCTTGCAGTGTCGGGATTATTGTTACAGTCATTGTTTCGCAATCCGCTTGCAGGTCCGGGAATACTCGGAATAACTTCTGGCGCATCATTTGGCGTTGCAGTACTTGTGATGAGTGGAGTATCTGCAGGAGTTGGAATTTCATTAATTGGAGTAGAGTCAATATTTGCAGCAGCGCTTGGAGGATCGTTTCTTACAACTCTTTTGCTGTTGGTCCTTGTAAGATTTCTTGCAAACACTACAACTCTGCTCTTGGTTGGTCTGATGATAAACTGGATTATAGGCTCTGCCATTGCAGTCTTAGGAATACTGGCACAACAGCAAAACCTGCAGCTATTCTATGTATGGACTCTTGGAAGTTTTGCGCCAACAACTCTTCATTCAATTTACTTTATGCTATCTATAATAATTCCAACAATTGCTGCAAGTATTTTTTACTACAAAAGACTTGATGCATCACTGTTAGGTGAAGGTTATGCAAAAAGCATAGGTGTCAACATAAAATCACTGCAAAAGTTTTCAATAATTTTATCCAGCGTTTTAGTAGCTGCAGTAACATCAGTTGCAGGCCCAGTTGGATTTATAGGAATAGCAGGGCCATACCTGGCAAGACTGACAAGCAAGTCTGGCTCACACAGAATTATAATTCCACTTGCAATAGTTTATGGTTCTCTTCTAACTGTAATTGCAGACATTGTAGCAAGGTTAGTTCTAAGACCAGTTGATCTTCCAATCACAATAATTACGGCACTGATTGGTGGACCGATTGTAATTTTTGTTCTTGTAAAAAAGCGAGGTGAGGGACTATCACAATAAGAACTGAAAATCTCTCATTTGGGTATACTCAGGCATCTCAGGTGATAAGCCAGGTCAACCTGGATATAGAAAAGGGTGTCTTTGTGGCGCTCTTGGGTCCAAACGGTGCGGGAAAATCGACTCTACTCAAGTGTATTATGCGACTCTTAGATGCAAAGGGAACAGTTCTGATTGATGGCATAGACATTACAGATATTGCAGATCTTGATGCAGCGAGATTGCGCTCAGCAGTACTTGCAGAGAAGGTCTATCCGTTTAACATGACAGTGCGTGAGATTATCTCACTTGGAAGATATCCACACCAATCAGGATTCAAAGAAAACACAAAAGACAAGAAGATAATTTTTGATGCAGCAACAACACTTGGCATTGCAGAACTACTTGATGAGAGATTTGTAACGTTAAGTGATGGACAAAAACAAAAAGTACTCATTGCAAGAGCAGTTGCACAAAATCCCAGGGTGATGATACTTGATGAGCCTGCAACTCATCTTGACGCAAATGCAAGAATAGAGATTCTAATAAAACTAAAAGAGATTGCAAAGCAAAATAACATTACTGTCTTGGCATCAATGCATGAGATAGAAATTGCATACAGAATTTCAGACAAGATAATTGTTCTGGACAATGGAGGAATCATTGCATGCGATCTACCAGAAAAAATTTTTGAAAACGGTATGATAGACACACTATACAAAAACAAAAACTCTACATGGAATGCAACTTTTGGCACACTTGAAATCAAGTCAATAAAAGAACAACCACAGGTTCATGTAGTTGCAGGATTTGGTATGGGCATTCCAATATATCGATACCTTACAAGAAATGAAATCCCTTTTTCTGCTGGCATGTTAGACAAAGTGGATGTTGATTATCATCTTGCAGTATCTATTGCAGCAAAGACATTTTCAAATAATTTTCCATACCAGCCATTAACGTATGATTCAAAAATTATAGAGCAAATAAAACACGCAAGATTAATTCTTGATTCTGGATTTGCAGTAACTAAACAGACAGAACCAAACATATCTCTGCTAAAGGATCTTTCAAGACTTGATATTCCAATTTTTTCATTTCGAGACAAGCAAGAAATCCAAAACCTAAACCTTGATGCAAAAATGACGACAATTTCAGAACTACAAGATATCACATCCAAACTAGAAATAAATACAAAGTGATGCCCTTGCTCAATGACAGGATAATCATGCACAATCTGGTAAGTACACTATCAAAGGTTGCAACAAGATATGCACCAAGCAGGATTCTATCATATGACACTGCACATGTATTCAAAGTACTGCAACTTGCAAATCAACATGAAAAAATCAGCCGAAACCTTCTGCAAGAGGAACTTGGATTGGGAGAAGGTTCTGTCAAGACACTTGTAAAGCATCTAAAGAGGGGCGAATTAGTAGAAACATCAAATGCGGGAATGCAGATGACTGGGAAGGGCAAGAATATATACAAGAAAATCTCAGAGACAATCTCTGCTGAAGTAACATTAGCACAATGCTCTGTCACATTAGGAAGATTCAATCATGCAATTTTGGTAAAAGATATGGGGAGTGAGATAATCTCAGGAATAGAGCAAAGAGATGCAGCAATAAAAGCAGGTGCAATAGGGGCCACAACTCTAATCTTTCAGGATGGTAAATTTTTGATGCCAGACAGAAAACAAGACTCGTTAAGAAATGATACAAAGCTCAAAGAAAAGATAATGGAATCATTGGAACCTCAAGAAAATGACGTAATTATTATTGCAAGTTCCGAGAACAAAAAAAATGCAGACATTGCAGCAAAGAGTGCTGCGCTGTACACAATATCAAGACATGAAAGACACTAGGTACTAATTTCTGGTGCCATGTTCTCAACCCATCGTTTTAATCCCTTTAGATTGATCGAATGAAGTCTTTCAAGCAGAACAAGTGTCTTTTGGCGAGTATCTTTGTCATGAGTTTCATCGCATACAATTTGCGCAAGTATTATTCTGATGGCGTCTTGGTTTTTCTCATCCTTGTATATCTCAAACACTTGTTGTGTATTTTCTGAGTTTATGCAATCTAGAATTTTTTGCAAGAGTTGATTTTTGCGAGATGTGTAAGATTCATCTCCGTGTTTTTGCAGCAATTCCTGAAATTTATCATCTTCAAATCCATTCCATTTGTAAAACTGACCGTTTCCGTCAATTACTGATACAAATGGGTTTACCTGAATTATTGATTCCATGTGGTCTGGTATTGGAGACAAGACTTGTTTTCTCCTCCTTATGATTGGTGGGAGTAGGTGGGTATGGGGACCATCAATCTCATCGGACTCGGACAATGGTATCTTTTGTTTTACAAGTATTGAGGCAAATTTGGACTTGAATAGTCGTACTGGGGAATGTTGTATCAATTCCCTTAGGAACTTTGGATCATCTAAAATGTACTGATCTTCTCTTTGTTGTAGTAAGAGATGTGTATCACTATCTGCAATAATGCATGCATCTAGCGTTTTGTTTCCAACACCAAGATCCCATAACTTGCCTTCAATCGAATCTTCTTTGAAATTGCCAAGAAATGTTAGCTTGTCCCTACAAGACATTTGTGCCTGATCCTTTGGAATTGCAAGGTGGATGTTTTGTGACCATGGAGAGCAGCCATGAGCACCGCTTTCTGCAACTATATCCGAAATGGAATCATCAAACTCTAGTGAAAGTGAGGCACGCGGAGTCTGGACTTTTAATGTATTGTCTTCAAACGATGATTTGACATCGTCTCCTGGAACAATTGAGAATTCTGCTACAATGCCACTTCGTACTATGACCCAAGAGGTAGAATTCTTTTTTGCTGATTCTAAAATTAGATTTTTGATATCTTGATTCATGAGGAAATTTTGATGTATTCTGTTTTTAAGTACTGTTGTGGTTTATCCAACTAATTCAAAAACTGGAGATGTATGCAAATATCAAGAGGGTTATCACTATACCTCCAAAAGCAGATATGCCAATCCAATTAATTTTTGGTTTCATTATGACAAGATACCAAAAATATGATTATGTAAGGTTTCCTAGAAGTATAAAAGAAACATATGATGATCTACTAATTCTGCATCTTTTGTAATTCATTACAACTTGATTTAGTAATTTTGTAGCTTTTTGTATCTTGTTACTATTTGTTACAACTTGTATCTAGTTGGAGCTGTTTTTGTCGTGCGTAACTATTTGTTACAAATAGCTCTAGTTGGGCACGAATTACAGTTGTATAGTTAATGTGTTAGATAATCGAATAACTTCACAACAGGAGCGGCACCTGTCTTTAGCAGTTGTTTAATGCATTGTTTCATCTCATCTGTATCTGCAAAGAACTGGTTTCCAAGGTTCTTCTTTATCTCACGCCACTGTATCTCAATGGG
>Ga0114931_10001326_pt1 | contig 31585 bp, 32 predicted proteins | sample 2SBtaG_FD_89579 | JGI IMG/M metagenome (GOLD analysis project Ga0114931, IMG submission 89579) | Deep subsurface microbial communities from Kolumbo volcano to uncover new lineages of life (NeLLi) - 2SBTROV14_V59a metaG | ecosystem: Environmental > Aquatic > Marine > Volcanic | place: Kolumbo...
CGCGTGCTCGAGGCCCTGGTGGCGCTCGGCTTCGGCGGTTCGTTGATTTCCATCTTCGCCCGTCTCGGCGGCGGCATTTTCACCAAGGGCGCCGACGTCGGCGCCGATCTGGTGGGGAAGGTCGAGGCCGGCATTCCCGAGGACGATCCGCGCAATCCGGCGGTGATCGCCGATAACGTCGGCGACAATGTTGGCGACTGCGCCGGGATGGCCGCCGATCTGTTCGAAACCTATGCCGTGACCATTGTCGCGACCATGCTGCTGGCGGCGATTTTCTTCACCGGCGAGACCGTATCGGCGCTGATGATCTACCCACTGACCATCGGCGCGGTGTGCATCGTGGCCTCGGTGATCGGGACCTTCTTCGTCCGTATGGGCGCGTCCAAGAACATCATGGGCGCCCTCTACAAGGGGGTCATCGCCACCGCCGTGATCTCGGCCGTCGCGCTGTGGCCGCTAACCGACTACGTGATCGGTTTCGACACCGTGCTCAACGCCAACGGCACCGCGTTCACCGGCCGCCATCTTTTCTATTCGGGCCTGGTGGGCTTGGCGGTTACCGGGCTTCTGATCTGGATCACCGAGTATTACACCTCGACCGAATATCGTCCCGTGCGCCGGATCGCCGAGGCGTCGACCACGGGCGACGCGACCAACATCATCCAGGGCCTCGCGGTGTCGATGGAATCGACCGCCCTTCCGGTGTTGGTGATCAGCGCCGGCATCATTGTCGCCTTCCTCAACGCCGGCCTGTTCGGCATCGCCATCGCCGCGACCACCATGCTCGCGCTGGCCGGCATGGTGGTGGCGCTCGACGCCTATGGTCCGGTGACCGATAACGCCGGCGGCATCGCCGAAATGGCCGACTTGCCCCATGAGGTGCGTAAGACCACCGACGCCCTCGACGCGGTGGGCAACACCACCAAGGCGGTGACCAAGGGCTATGCGATCGGCTCGGCCGGGCTCGCCGCGCTGGTGCTGTTTGCCGCCTATACGCAAGATCTCAAACACTTTTTCCCCGACCTTAATGTCGTCTTCGAACTCCAGAACCCCTTTGTCGTGGTCGGCCTGTTCCTGGGCGGCATGCTACCCTATCTGTTCGGCGCCCTGGCGATGATGGCGGTGGGGCGCGCCGGGGCCTCGGTGGTGCTCGAGGTGCGGCGTCAATTCCGCGAGATCCCGGGCATCATGGAAGGGACCGGCAAGCCGCAGTACGGCCATGCGGTCGACATGTTGACCAGGACCGCGATCCGGGAAATGATCGTGCCTTCGCTGCTGCCGGTGCTGGCGCCGATCGTGATCTATTTCGTGATCCTGGTGATCGCCGACCAGGCCGCCGCCTTCGCCACCTTGGGCGCGATGCTGATGGGCACCATCGTGACCGGCCTGTTCGTCGCCATCTCGATGACCTCGGGCGGCGGCGCCTGGGACAACGCCAAGAAATTCATCGAGGACGGAAACCTCGGCGGCAAGGGATCGGACACGCATAAAGCGGCGGTGACCGGCGATACGGTCGGCGATCCCTACAAGGACACCGCCGGTCCGGCGGTGAACCCGATGATCAAGATCGTCAATATCGTCGCGCTGCTCTTGCTCGCCGTGCTGGCGGGCTGAAACGCTGGCGAAGGACTATTTCGAACCGTCGGTGGTGAAGCGGCCGAAGTTGCCGACGAGCTGCTACAAGATGGTCATCTTGCGGCCGCCGGTAGGGGTCACGCGATCGACCATTTTGATCTTGCGGCCGTCCTTGAGCGCATAACGCTTGATGGTCTTGACCGCGCCCTTAACGTCGAAGGTGATCGCCACGACCTGACGATCGAGGACCGCGGTGCCGGAAAAGGCCGTACCCTCGGTCCGCGACGAAATGTAATACCAGGTCTCGTCGCCAAACGTGGTGGAACTGGAGGGTGAACCGAGCAGGGCGGCGACATCGTCGCGGGTTTGGATGCCGGGTCGGATGCGGGACAGTTCATCCGGATCGGGCGGGTTGCCGTGGACCTGGATTTTGGGCGCGCAGCCGCCGAGCGCGACGGCCAAGACGCCAGCGATCAGCAATGACGCGCGGGGACGAAAAGGGATCATATCCTGGTTGACGGTAATGATTGCGACGACTACCTCTAGCACCTTCTCACCGCCCGTGGCGCCGTGTCAACCGATGCGCGCGAGGACAGGGGCATGGCCGATGGAGGCGACCGTGACGGCGGGTACGGGGAACCCCTTCATACGCTTTTTCGGGCGGCTCGGCGATCGTTCGGAGCGTCGCGTCGTGGGCGAACGCGCCACCGTGCTTTATGCCAGGATCGTCGCCCAGGCGCGCCGTCCGGCGTTCTACCGCCATGCCGGCGTTCCCGACAGCGTCGATGGGCGCTTCGACATGATCGTCCTTCATCTGGCGCTGGTCGTCGCCCGTTTGCGTCGCGAACCCGACGATGGCATGGCATTGGCGCAGGCGATCTTCGACACCATGTTGGACGACATGGATCGGTCCTTGCGTGAAATGGGTGTCGGCGACCTGGCCGTCGGTCGGCGGGTCAAGGCCATGGCGCGCGCCTTCTACGGCCGCGCGGCCGCTTACGACGCGGCGATCGCGGGAGGCGCCGCGTTGGGCGAGGTCCTGGCGCGCAATCTCTATGGCACCGCCCATCCGATCCCGGCCGAAATCGACGCCATGGCGGCCTATGTCCGCGCCAGCGCGGCGACGATCGACAAGCAGGCCGTCGCCGAGATCGTCGACCATGGCCCCGCCTTCGGCGCGCCGCCGGTGGCGTCATGACCGGGATAGTGGAATTCCCGCGCCCCGTGGCCGTCGCCGAGATCGAGGCCGTGCCGCGCGAGATCGCGATCGAGACCGACGCCAACGAGCGCGCGGCCCTGGCACGGCGGTTCGATCTGATCGCGATCGCGACCCTGACCGCGACGATCACCCTGGCGCGCGCGCCAGGCCGGTCGATCGTGCTGCGCGGCCGGCTCCGCGCCGACGTGGTTCAGCGTTGCGTGGTGACCCTCGATCCGGTCGAGGCCAGGATCGAGGAGGGGTTCGAGACGCGTTTCGCGCAGGGCGGCGACGCGGCCGACGATACCGCGTTCGATCCCTTGTCCGACGAGATTGTCGAGCCTCTGCCGGACACGATGATCGATGTCGGCGAGCTCGTCGCGCAGCACCTTGGACTGGCCATCGATCCCTATCCGCGCCGCCCGGACGCGGAGCTCGCAACGCCCGAAACCGTTACCGGCGCGGCAACCGGAACGCCGGCGTCGCCCTTCGCCATCCTGCGCGAGCACGGCGTCGGCCGTCAGCGCCGGTCGCGGAGCTGATCGGGTGGCGGCGCTTGCTCTCGCGACGATAACTTGCTAAATCTCCTCCCAACCGTCCCCACCAGGATGCCGAGACTAAAGCCATGGCCGTACCCAAGAAAAAGATTTCCAAATCGCGTCGAGACATGCGTCGCTCGCATCATGCGCTGGCGGTGCCACGGGTCGGCGAATGCCCTAATTGCGGCGAGGTCAAGATGCCGCATCATATCTGCCGGGCCTGCGGGTTTTACGACGGCCGCGAGGTGGTCGAGCCGGCGGGTGCGCAGTAGCATCCCTACCGGCGCCAAGCGGCGAACCGGACGGTGAGCCAGACGATCAGACTTGCACTCGACGCCATGGGCGGTGATCGAGCGCCGGAGGCGGTGATCGCCGGCGCCGAAATGGTTCGCGCCCGTCACGGCAATGTCGGCTTCATCATGGTCGGCGACGAAGCCCGCCTCGCGCCTCTGATGAAGGGCTATCCCGAGCTTTCCCGGGTTTGCGAACTGCGCCATTGCGATGCCGTCGTCGGCCCCGACGAACGGCCCTCGGCGGCGCTTCGCAATCGCCGTCCGACGAGCATGCGGGTGGCCATTCAGGCGGTTCGCGACGGCGAGGCCGCCGGTATCGTCTCGGCCGGCAATACCGGCGCCCTGATGGCGCTCGCCAAAATGACGCTGAGGATGCTGGCCGGTATTCATCGTCCGGCGATCGCGTCGATCTTCCCAACCCGGCGCGGCCGCACCGTGATGCTCGATCTCGGCGCCAATCTCGAATGCACGCCCGACAATCTGGTTCAGTTCGCGGTCATGGGCGAAGTCTTCGCGCGGACCGTGCTCGATATCGAAAAACCGAGCGTCGGCCTGCTCAACGTCGGCATCGAACATAACAAGGGCAACGAGACCGTGCGCGAGGCGGCGCGCTTGTTGCAATCGGGCAGCCTGCCGATCGAATTCCACGGTTTCGTCGAAGGCAACGACATCGTCGCCGGCACGGTCGACGTGGTGGTCACCGACGGCTTCACCGGCAACGTCGCCTTGAAGACCGCTGAAGGGACGGCACGACTGTTCGTCGACTTCTTGCGCGAGGCCATCGACCAATCCCTGATGGCCCGGATCGGTTATCTCCTGGCGCGCGGCGCTTTGAAGAATTTCCGCGATCGGATCGATCCCAGACTTTACAACGGCGGTGTCTTTCTCGGTCTCAACGGGATCACCATCAAAAGCCACGGCTCGGCCGACGAGGTGGGCTTCGCCAATGCCCTAGGCTTCGCGGTCGAGATGGCGCGCCATGGATTCAACGACAAGGTGATCGAGGAACTCAACCGTTGGCATGACGGTCGCTCGACCGAGGCGCAGGTGGCGGCCGGGTGACCGGGATGCGCTCCCGGGTGCTCGGTTGGGGCGGTTATTTACCCGAACGCGTTCTCGACAACGACGAGCTGTCGCGCCGGGTCGCCACCACCGACGACTGGATCGTCGATCGCACCGGCATTCGCCAACGCCATATCGCCGCCGAGGGCGAATTGACCTCCGACCTCGCTCTCGCGGCGGCGCGGGCGGCGTTGGCCCGGGCCCGGATCGACGCCCCCGAGGTCGATCTCATCATCCTGGCGACGACTACGCCCGATAACACTTTTCCGGCCACCGCGACCAAGGTGCAGGCGACGCTCGGTATCACCCAGGGCGCCGCCTTCGACGTTCAGGCGGTCTGCGCGGGCTTCATCTATGCTCTCGCCGTCGCCGATAGCCTGCTCCGTAGCGGACAGGCGCGCACCGCGCTGGTGATCGGCGCCGAGACCTTCTCGCGGATTCTCGATTGGAACGACCGCGCCACCTGCGTTCTGTTCGGCGATGGTGCCGGTGCGCTGGTGTTGCGAGCGGGAGAGCGCGACAATGGCTTCGACGGGCGCGGAGTCTTGTCGACCCATATCCACTCCGACGGTCGCGGCTACGATTCCCTCTTCGTCGATGGCGGCCCGTCTTCCAGCGGCACGGTCGGTCATGTGCGCATGGCGGGGCGCGAGGTTTTTCGCCACGCGGTAACGCTTCTAGCCGCCGCCGCCGACGAGGCGCTGGCCGCCAACGGTCTCAAGGCCGAGGAGATCGACTGGTTGGTGCCGCATCAGGCCAACAAGCGCATCATCGACGCCACCGCGCGCAAGCTCGGCCTCGCGCCCGAGAAGATCGTCTACACGGTCGACAAGCACGCCAATACCTCGGCCGCCTCGATCCCGCTGGCGCTGGCGGTGGCGGCGGACGACGGCCGGATCGTCGCCGGACAATTGGTGCTGCTCGAAGGCATGGGCGGCGGATTCGCCTGGGGTTCGGCGGTGATTCGCTGGTAATCGCGCGCCCGCTCGCTACGTTGCTTTAGCGTTCGAATGCATCCCTTTGATATTGACGGGTTTTATAAGAGGTAGTAAATAATCTTCAAACGGGGAGCAGCATGGCCATGACGAGCAAGACGGTGACACGGGCGGACCTGACCGAGGCCGTCTATCAGGAAGTCGGGTTGTCGCGCAACGAATCGGCCCAATTGGTCGAATCGGTGCTCGAGGAAATCGCCGACACGCTATCGGCCGGCGAGGCGGTCAAGATATCGTCTTTCGGTACCTTTACCGTGCGTGACAAGGCCGAACGCGTCGGCCGCAACCCCAAGACCGGCGAGGAAGTTCCGATCCTGCCGCGACGGGTGCTGGTGTTTCGCGCCTCGCATGTGCTCAAGGACCGCATCAACCGGTCGCTGAAGGCCGAGGGCGGATGACCATGTCGGACACGGTTCCCGCCGGCGAGCCGGCGCGCCGTGGCGTCGCCAAATCGGCGGCTGCTTTTCGCACCATCAGCGAGGTGGCGACCGACCTCGACGTGCCCCAGCACGTGCTTCGCTTTTGGGAGACCAAGTTTTCCCACATCCGCCCCCTCAAGCGGGCCGGCGGGCGGCGCTATTATCGGCCCGAGGATATCGCCCTTCTGCGTCGGATCAAGGCCCTGCTCTACGACAGCGGCTATACCATCAGGGGCGTACAGAAGCTGTTGCGCGAAGGCGCGGTGCGGGTCGGCGCCCAGGAAACCGCGCCGGCCGACCCCCCGGCGACGCCGACGCCGACCGCGACATCGGTCGAAACGTCTCCACGGGATGGGGGCGATGGCGCCGCGTCGGCGCGGGTGCGGGCCGAGATGGAAGGCGTTCTCGACGAACTCAAGGCCTTGCGAGAACTCTTGCGGCGAGCGCGCTGAACCCTCTGATTGATTGCCTCGCGCCCGCGCGATGGCTATAGTGCGGACGCTTCATGGCGTCTTGCCGTCATGACGGTCGGAGCGTGGCGCAGCCTGGTAGCGCACCAGTCTGGGGGACTGGGGGTCGGTGGTTCGAATCCACTCGCTCCGACCATTTTTTCAAAGACTTAGCAAATATTAGGTAAACGAGATAAAGCGCTGGGGTCAGAGTCGGGGTCATACGGCGCTCGACGATATTACAAGGTTGCGACATGCAGGACATTTCGCCTCTCTCGACCAAGTGCCCGCAGTGTGGCGCGTACGTTGGAATGGGTGCTAAATCTAAACCGGTACTGTTGCGTATGAATGAATCCTATGCTGATGATGATCGTACGTACGGTAACTGGGCTGTTCTGCACACCTGTCCAATTGAGGAATGTTTAGGCGCAACGGTTGGAATTTATCATGGTTATACGGGAAATATACATTACTTCTACCACTTTCCCGAGTGGCATAGACACGAAGTCTCGGAAGAGGTCCCGGACCGGCCGCGGCTGTTATTGCAGGAGGCGATCGATACACGTTCCTTCCCGACAGTTTCCGCTCCCGCAGCGGTTCGCGCCGTAGAGGCGATGATGGCCGAAAAAGGCTACTGGGATCGCAAGATGGGGCTCAAGGGGCGGATCAAGGCTGCGGTGAAGCAAGGAGACCTTCCGCAGGTTATGGCCGACTGGGCGAATGAGGTTCGCGTGATCGGCAACGACACGCACACTGACGAAGCCCCGGCCGATCTTCCGAATCAAGACGACGCCGAACGGGCGATACACTTTGCGAACATGCTTGCCGAGTATCTATTCGTGCTACCAGCGCAGATCAGCAGGGGACGAGGCGCGACAGAAGGCAAGTGACTGGCACACTCCTTTCCGACCCAGTGCTCAACAAAGCTCAGCGCTTGGGCAGTTCCAGCTACCGTCTTCGGGAGACAGGGGTCGGTGGTTCGAATCCACTCGCTCCGACCAATTTTTCGCCACCCAGTATCCCGCGCGATCTAGGACTCCGACAGTAGCGCCAGGAGCGCGGCCTCGGTTTCGGCCAAGATCGGGTTACTGGCATGAGCCTGTTGCGGGATAGGGGGCGGCCCCTGGGACGCGTCGTCACGCGCTTCGTTATCTTCCCTGAACGGGGGCCGCTCGTGACGGGCGTTGTCGGCCTCGCGGTCGCGATGGACCGCTATCTTGGGACGGTCGCGCCGGCGGTCGGCGACCGGGATGGTCGGTAGCGGGGGCGTCATGATCAACATCGTGTCTCACCCTTTCGCTCTTTACCATAAATTGCCTCGCAAGATCGGGGCCAAACGTCCGTGGCGCCGGGAACGGCTGGATTCCGGGGCGCGCCATGGGCTTTCTCGATGATTGCGGAACCAGGCCGGGACGGCATAAACTGCCGGCCGCGGAGCAGAATTTGCCGAGGCGCGCGGTCGTTAGGCGGTGTCGTGGCGGCGCGATATCGACGGGCGTGCGCCGAAGGGAACGAGCGACTATAGTGCGACCGACCGTCGCCGAGGCGGAAGCGCGCATGGGGATCAGGGACGTTCGATTGGTGGCATGAGCTTGGGTTTTGGCGACCGTTCGCGGCGCCGGCGACGCTTCTGGGGCCGGTTGGCGCGTTTTCTCTTTTTGATCGCGGTCATCCTCGTCTTCGGCGTGTTCATGTACCAGGTCGGGGTCGATCGCGCGCAAACGGACCTGACCGGGCTGCGCCAAAAAATCGCCGAACTCGGTCAAGCCAACGCCGAATGGACCCGCGAGCGCGAGACCATGACCAAGACCCTGGCGACGTTGCGTCAGCGCGCCAAGATGCTTCAGGAACGCTATGATCGCGAGGTGCCGACGGGGCCATCGAAGCCGCTGGTGGCGCTCGTCAATCAGCGTCTGGCCGCCGGCGTCGAACCCGACCGATTGGCCTTCGTGATCGGCGCCGCCGAGAACCTGCAGCAATGCGACGGTCCGGCCCAGACCAAGCGCTTCATCGTCGCGACGCCGCTCTATAACGGCCCCAACGGCGCCGTCGGTTTCGCCGACAACACCATCACCGTGACCGCGTCGGGGATGTCGGCGCGCGACGATCAAGGCAACCCCGAGGCCTGGTACGACACCGCCGAGCCGGTTACCGTGACCTTCACCCAGATCGGCGGCGAGGCCAGCGAAATTACCGGCAAGCTGCCGCTTCACCACTCGATCGTGTTGGGTGACGCCGACTATCGCTTCAGCCTCCTCGAAGGGGCGCGCGGCTTCGTCAAGGTGGTCGGCGAGCGGTGCAGCTACCCATGACCATCCCCAACCCGTTAATCGGCCATGCACGGCCCGAGGTCCTGTCCAATGTCGGCTGAAAAGGGGCGCCCGCGCAGTCGGCCCCTGCCGCAAGCGCAGATCGAGGAACTGGTCGCCGAACTGCGCCGCCTCGAGGAATCGGTTCATTCCGACGGCAGCGCATCGGGCAAGGACGCCAAATCGCGCCGCGCCTTGCGGCTTGCCGGGGTGTTGATCGAATCGCTGGTCGGCTGGGCCGTCGACCACCAGGTCGGGCTCGCGGTCGATGGGGTGCTCTACGAGCCGCTCGATCTACAACCCGCCGACGAAGGCGACGACGTCGATGACCGCCGTCATGGCCAAGCCGGAGCGGTCTATGATTGGTCCAATCCGGCCGTCAATCGGCGCGCGCTGGCCAATTTGCTGGCGGCCAATCCGGGCGGCTTTCCCGAGGAACTGGCGCTCGAATGCGCGCTCGGCCTGGAAGCGCTGCTTCTCGATGAAACCCGGGCCTTGTTCGAGCGCCGCACCCGCCGCCTCGAGGATACGCATTACGCGCTCGCCACCTTGCGTCTGCGCGCGGTCGAGCATGTGACGTTTTATGCCAATACCGGCGCCGACCGCGACCAGGCCGAGCGCAAGGTCGCCCAAGCCTATGATATCGATACCGACCGCTTGCGCCGCTGGGAGGCGCGCCTGCCTTATTTGCTGGGTCCGGTCGGCGTCGGCGAGAGCCTCGATCGCGCGGCCTTGGCCGGCATGACGGCGCGGCGTCTCGGCTTGCCGTTGTGCGAGGCCGAGGTGCGCAAGCGCGACCAACGGCTGCGGTCCGATTCCGCCAGCCACAATGCGGCGCGCCGTGATCTTCACGAGCGGATCGGTCGGTGACCGAGAGAGGATGCCCATGACCCTCGAAGATCGCCATTGCGTCCCTTATCGCGGCGGTGTCGCGCCACTCGATGCCGAAGCGGCGACGCGTCTGCTCGCCGAGACGCCGGGTTGGGCGCTCATCCACGACGCCAACCGGATCGAGCGGCGCGTCGCCACCCGCGATTTCGCCCGGGCGCTCGCCCTGGTCGATCGCATCGGCGCCTTGGCCGAGGCCGAGGGACACCACCCCGATATCGCTTTCGGCTGGGGCTATTGCCGGATCGAATTATACACCCACAAGATCAAGGGCCTGCACGAGAACGATTTCATCTTGGCCGCCAAGATCAACGCCTTGGTCGATGACATGTGCTCGGATCACGGGCCGTCATGACGCCCTTCAGCGATATTCTCGACCGCGCGGCGGCGCGCAACGGCGGCGTCGAGGCGGTCGAGGCGCAATTGTCGAAGCCCAAGGACGAGGCCGCCTTGCGGGCGATGAGCGACGACCGCTATCTGTCCCGGATGTGTCTGCGCGCCTTTCGCGCCGGGCTCAAGCATTCGTTGGTCGACGCCCGCTGGCCGGCCTTCGAGGACGTGTTTCACGGCTTCGACCCCTATCGCATCCGGGCGATGCCCGACGAGGCGTTGGAGGCGCTGATGAGCGAGCGCCGGATCATCCGCCACTGGGGCAAGATCAAGGCGGTGCGCGACAACGCCGCCGCCCTGATCGCGGTCAGCGAGGCGCGGGGCGGCTTCGGCGTCTATATCGCCGCTTGGCCGGGCGACGACGTGATGGGCCTGTGGCGCGATCTGGGGCGCCGTTTCAGCCAGATGGGCGGCAATTCGGCGGCCTATTTCCTGCGCATGGTGGGCCGCGATACGTTTCTCCTTACCGGCGACGTGATCACCGCGCTGGTCGAGGCCGGGGTGATCGACAAGAAACCCACCACCAAGGACGCCCGCGCCGCCGTCGCCGGAGCCTTCAACGCCTGGGCGGCGGAAAGCGGCCGCCCGCTGTGTCAGATCAGCAAGATATTGGCGCTGACGACGGCGTGATGCCGCTCAGTCCGACAAGCGGGCGCGGTCATGCGCGGCGGCGAAGTCGATGATTGGACCCAAGGGCACGATGCGGGTCGGATTGATGGCCCCGTGGCTGGCGTAATAATGGTGCTTGATGTGGTTCTGGTCGACCGTCCCGGCGATCCCGGGGACCTGATAGAGATCACGCAAATAGGGCCATAGATTGGGATAGTCGGCGATCCGCATGAGATTGCACTTGAAGTGTCCGACATAGACCGTGTCGAAGCGGATCAGGGTCGTGAACAGGCGCCAATCGACCTCGGTCGGGCGCGGCCCGCAGAGATAGCGACGATCGGCCAAGCGCGCGTCGAGGTCGTCGAGGGTCGCGAACAGCGCCGTCACCGCGCGCTCGTAGGGTGTCTGACGGGTGGCGAAGCCGGCCTTGTAGACCCCGTTGTTGACCCTGTCATACACGACCGCGTTGAGGTCATCGATCCGGGCGCGAAGATCGGGCGGGTAGAAATCGACGTGGTTGGCGGCGAGGCCGTCGAAGGCGTCGTTGAACATGCGGATGATCTCGGCCGATTCGTTGTTGACGATGGTCGCCGTCTTCTTATCCCACAACACCGGCACGGTGACGCGGCCGCTGTAATCGGGCCGCGCCCGGGTATAGATTTCGCGCAGGAAGCGGGCGCCGTTGACGGGATCGGGGATGCAGCCCGGACCGTCGCCGAAGCGCCAGCCCTCGTCGCCCATCAGCGGATCGACGATCGAGATCGAAATCGCGTCCTCGAGCCCCTTGAGGGCGCGGTAGATCAGGGTGCGGTGCGCCCAGGGGCAAGCCAGCGAGACATAGAGATGATAACGCCCGGCCTCGGCCGGATAGCCGCTTGAGCCATCGGCGGTCACCCAATCGCGGAACTGGCTGTCGCCGCGCCGGAAAGCGCCGTCCTCGTCGCTCCAACGATGCTCGACCCGCCATTCGCCCTTGACCAGAACACCCATGTTGCCCTCTCTCGCCCATGATCGGCATGGTCGGTTCCATGCATGTATGACGACTGTTTACGATTGTTTAACCATCGCCCTACAGCGATCTCTAGGCGCGCGCTTGACAGACGGCCGGCGCGTCGGCCACCACTGTAGGGCAGGGCGAGGGAAAGGCCCAGGGGATGGATACGCGGAGGGACTTTAGACGATGACCGGGTTTCGCGTGAGCTTCACCCGCATGGACGCGGGCACGACCGCGGATTATCGCCGTCTCGGCGAGACCGCCCGGGTCGAGCACGACGGCCTCGCCGAGACCGTGCTCGGCGCCCTGGTCGGCCTGCGCGGCTTCAATCCCGGCTATGCCATCGACCGCTACCGGCATTCGCTGCAAACCGCGACCCGGGCCTTGCGCGACGGCGCCGACGACGAACTGATTTCGGTCGCTCTCCTGCACGATATCGGCGATCTATTGGCGCCCGAGAACCATTCGGCCTACGCCGCCGCCGTCCTGCGCCCCTATGTGTCCGACGAGAACCACTGGCTGGTCCTCCACCACGGCGTTTTTCAGGGCTATTACTACTTCCATCACTTCGGCCGCGATCGCGACGCGCGCGAGGCGTTCCGGGGTCATCCGGCGTTCGAGAAAACGGCGGCGTTCTGCGAGAACTGGGATCAGCGTTCCTTCGATCCCGATTACGACACCCTGCCGTTAGACGCCTTCGAGCCCCGGGTCCGGCGTCTGTTCGCGACCCCCAGGGAGAGCTTCGTTTAGCTATATCCCAGGGCCGCGTTCTCGACCCGGATACGGTGCCAGAGAAGGGGGGCGTCGAGGGCCGAGAACAGGAGCGCCAGACGCCAGGCGCCGAAGGTCAGCGGCAGGACCGCGATCTCGGCGCAAACGATCCAATAATTGGGATGGCGGAGGAAGCGATAGGGGCCGCGCCGCGTCGGCGCCGCGTCGACGGGCACGATGATCCGGGTGGTCCAGCGCCCGCCCAGGCTGGCGATGACCCAGACGCGCGCGCCTTGCAGGACCACGAACAGCGCCAGCAGCGGCGGGTTGGGCGCGGTCTCGGGCGGAATGGCGATGGCCATCGCCGCCAGCCAGGCCGCGTGGAGCAGGACCAGCGCCGGGTAATGCCGGGCGCCGACCTCGATCGCGCCCCGGGCGCGCAGGCGTCGCGTGTTACGGGCGGCGTAGGCGAGCTCGGCCAGGCGCTGCGCCGCGACCAGTCCAATCACCAGATAAAAAACGCTCACCGTGTCTCGAGTGTCAGAAAGGCGGCCGTGAAGCCGGGACCGAGCGCCGACAGGAGATAGCGCCCGCCCGCGGCCAAGGGCAGCATGCGGTCGAGCACGAACATCACCGTCGCCGCCGACATGTTGCCGTGATCGCGCAGCACCGCCCGGCATTGCGCCAAGCCGCCGCGCGCTAGGCCATAGGCGTCCTCGAGCGCGTCGATCACCTTGGCGCCGCCGGGATGGCAGATGAAGTCGTCGATGTCGTCGAGCCCGAGCCCCTGGCCGGCCAGGGCAGTCTCGGCGGCGCCGCGCATGCGCTCGCGCACCAGCCTCGGGATATCGCGCGAGAACAGCACGCCGAAGCCGTCGTCGGCGATCTCCCAGCCCATCACATCGAGCGATCCCGGCCAGGTGTGCTCGGCCGCGCCGGCGATCGCCGGGCCGTAGCCGTCGCCGATCACCGCCGCCGCCGCGCCGTCGCCAAAGAGGGCGGTTGCGATCAGGTTGCTTTTCGAGCGGTCGGCGGGGCGGAAGGTGAGGGCGCAAAGCTCGACCACCATGAACAGAACCCGCGCCCCGGGCATCGCCCGGACCAGGCTGGCCGCCCGGGCCAGGCCCAGAACCCCGCCGGCGCAGCCGAGGCCGAAGATCGGCAGGCGTTGGACATCGCGGCGAAAGTTCATGCGCTCCATCAACAACGCATCCAGGCTGGGGGTGGCAATGCCGGTGGTCGAGACCGTCACCAGCGCGTCGATCGCGCCGGCCGCGACCCCGGCCGCCGCCAGCGCCGCCTCGGCCGCGCGCGCCAACAGGGTGACGGCGTTGTCGATATAGAGCCGGTTGCGCTCGCCGAGGCCGTGATCATGCGCGTACCACTCGATCGGCACGCAGGAGTGGCGGTGCTCGATGGCGGCGTTGCCGTAGACCGCGAGCAAGCGGTCGAAATCGGCGAAGGAGCCGTTGAACAGCCGCCGCCCGAACGCCATGACGTCAGCCTGCGCCAAACGGTGAGGGGGCACCGCCGTGGCCACCGATAGAAGCCGTGGGTGATCTGTCATCGCCGGCGTTCAATAGCGCGCGTTATGGTGAAGCGCGGGGTCACGATGGTCGAACCGTCCGAAATCCGGTTGACGGTGTGTGGCCATCGACGACCATAGCACGACCGGAAGGAAACGGGACCGACGGTGCGCGCGAACCGCCGGTCCCAAATGTCTAGTCGATGCGAATGGTGCCGACCATGCCGGCTTCGGCGTGACCGGGAATGGTGCATTCGAGGCCGAAACTACCGGTTTTCACAGGCACGAAGAACCATTCGGCCTCGCCGCCCGGCTTGACCTCGATTTCGCGTACGCTGCCCTTGATCTCGATACCATCGGCCTCGACCTTGCGGGTCCAGACGGCGCTGGCGAAGCGCAAGGCCGAGAAATAATGCTTGCTGGGACTGGGGTTCTCGATCACCAGCTTGTAGAGCTTGCCGGTTTGAAACGAGAGCTGGTTGGGTTCGAAAACGAGCGCGCCGCCCTTCGAACCGAGCTTCACCGCTACCCTGATCGGGGTCTGGCCGGAGAGATCGGCCGCCGAGGCCGCCGTGGTGAACAGGAACGCGGCCGCGATGGCCATCATCATCGGTATCTTTTTCATCGGTCCTCCCTTTCCTGAAGCTAAAAATAGAAACATGACCATCGGCCCCCCTAGGATCCAATGGCTTCGTAGAGACCGTCGGCGATACGCAGCAGGACACCCCGCGTCACGTCGCCCGAAAGCGCGTAGCCACGCGGGCCGTCGAGCCAATAGAGGACATTCACGTCGCCCTCGCGACGGACCTGGAAGGTGACCTCATCGCGATTGACGAGATCGCTGCGCAGGTAGAGCGTCAATCGGTCGCCGCCCGGCTTTTCGTACATGAACAGGGCCGCTGGCCCATCGTCGGCGGGCAACAGACCGCCGCCGATCAGCCGATAATCGCCGAGGCTGGCGGGCGCCCGAACCGGCGTCCCGATCCGCCGCGCGAGCCGGGCGAATAGCCGGGCCGAGGGCTCGGCCGCGATCCCGGCCGGGAAATCGCGGTCGGGCGCGTAGGTTCGATGCGCCGCCGCCGCCGCGCGCGTGAAATCGACCCAGGCGGGGGTCGTCGCGGGCAGGCCCCGGACATACCAGCCGCCCAGGGCGCCGAGCCCGGCGACGACCAGCAGCGTCGCCGCGATCCGAGCCAGGCGCCATGGAGTTTTCCACCCACGGAGAACCCGTCCACGGGTGGCCGCGCGCAGCAAGGATACCGGCACGGGTTCGTCGGCGACGTCCGCGAACCGGGCCCGCAGCAGCCGATCGACTCGCTCAAGCGCCGCCACCTCGGCGGCGGCGTCTGGGTCGGCGGCGACACGGGCGGCGGTCAGCGCTCGTCGGCCGGGATCGAGCGTGCCGTCGACCAGGCGATCGAGGTCCTCGCGACCTTCCCTCGGATCCGATGACGTCATGTCACGCTCCGCAGTGGTGGCGTATTTTGCTGGTCCTTGTCCATCAGCGCGCGCAATCGCCGCCGGGCGCGGTGCAGCCGCGACATCACGGTCCCCGGCGGCAGATCGAGCACCCGCGCCGCCTCGGCGTAGCTCAGCCCCTCGACGACCACCAGAACCAGCGCCGCCCGTTGTTCGCTCGGCAGCGCGTCGAGGGCGCGGTCGAGATCGGCCATGGTCCGGTCGAGGTCCTGAAGCGGCGGCGTGGCGAGGCGGTCGACGGCGTCGCCCAGGGGAGCGGCGGAGGGGCGGCGGCGACGTCGGCGCAGGTCGCTGATGAACTGATTGTGCAGAATGGCGTAGAGCCAGGCCCGGAGATCGCGATCGCGATGAAACAGGGAAGATCGGCGCCAAGCCTGCTCCAGGCAATCCTGTACCATGTCGTCGGCCTCGCTCGCGTTCCCCGAAAGCGTCCGTGCATAGCGTCTCAACGCTGGAATTTCCGCGATCAAGCGTCGAGCGAAATCGGCCATCGGCGTCCCTTGCGGTCATGGGCGCGGCGATCGTCCCCTGTACAAGGATATACGCACCGCCGCGCCAATTATTCCCGGGCCGCGCGATTCCGGCCGCCGCGCCGTCGGCCGGCGAGGTCGATGTCCGAAAATGGCCAGTCTAATCCGGGCGTCCGGCTATACTCCCGATCATGAACGACGCCACCCCCATGAGCCACGATCCGGCAAGCTGCTACCGCGCGCTCGAATGCCGCGATGCCCGCTTCGATGGCCGCTTTTTCACCGCCGTTGTCACGACCGGCATCTTCTGTCGCCCGCTGTGCCCGGCGCCGACGCCCAAGCGCGCCAATTGCCGCTTCTACGGCAGCGCGGCGGCGGCGATGGCCGCCGGGTTTCGCCCCTGCCTCCGCTGTCGCCCCGAAGCCGCGCCCCGAAGCCCGGCCTGGAACGGGGTTTCGACCACGGTCGCGCGGGCCTTGCGCCTGATCGACGAGGGCGCCCTGGACGAGGATGGCGTCGAGGCCTTGGCCGCGCGATTGGGCGTGGGCGGGCGCCATCTCCGGCGCCTGTTCGCGGATCATTTGGGAACCGGCCCCAAGGCCGTGGCCCAGGCGCGGCGCCTGTTGTTCGCAAAGCGGCTGGTGACCGAAACCGACCAACCCTTGACCCGGATCGCCCATGCCGCTGGCTTCGCCAGTCTGCGCCGCTTCAACGATGCCTTTCTTGCCCTCTACGGCCGGCCGCCCCGGGCGCTCCGGCGCGACGAACCGCCGGCGCGCGCCCATGGCGAAGGTCCGTTGACGCTCCTGCTGTCGTTCCGGCCACCCTACGACTGGCCGCGGGTCATGGACTTCCTGGCCACCCGCGCGGTGCCCGGGCTCGAAATGGCGGACCGCGACGGCTATCGGCGCGCGATCAGACTAGATGGGATCGCCGGCATGCTGACCGTGCGACCTGCGCTCGAACGCCACCGCCTCGCGGTGACCGTGGACCTCCCCCACATCGGCCCCTTGCGCCAAGTGATCGAGCGCTGTCGACGATTGTTCGATCTCGACGCCGATTGCACCGCCATCGCCGCCGATCTGGGGAGCGATCCGCTGCTCGCCGCCTTGGTGGCCAAGCGCCCCGGGCTACGGGTCCCGGGAGCCTGGGACCTGTTCGAACTCGCCGTGCGCGCGGTGCTCGGCCAACAGGTCAGCGTCGCCGCCGCCCGTACCTTTACCGCCCGCCTGATGGCGCGCCTCGGCGATCCGCTCGACGGCGGCGACGGGCGGGGGATCAGCCATCTCTTTCCGACGCCCGAGCGCCTCGCCGAAGCCGACCTCGCGGCGATCGGCCTCACCCGCCGCCGCGCCGCGACGGTTCGGAGCCTCGCCGCCGTCTTCGCCTCCGGCGCGATCGACCTCGACGCGGCCGTCGGCCTCGACGACGCCGTGGCGCGGTTGTGTGCGCTGCCCGGGATCGGTCCGTGGACGGCGCACTACATCGCCATGCGCGGGCTCGCCCATCCGGACGCCTTTCCCAGCGGCGATCTCGGTCTTATGCGGGCGGTGGCCGCGCGCGAACGGACGGTGGACGCGGCCGGGCTCGACGCCCGGGCGGCGGCCTGGCGGCCGTGGCGCGCCTATGCGGCGATGCATCTGTGGACCAGCCAAGGGACGGGAGAACAGGAATGAGCTTGCTTTATGATCGGTTCGACAGCCCCATCGGGCGCATTACCGCCGTCGTCCATGGGGATGCGCTGGTGGCGCTCGATTTCGCTGATTGCATGGAGCGTTACGAGCATTTGCTCGCCAAGAGGTTTGGCCCGAAACCGCCCCGCAAGGCCGAGAATCCGATCGCTATCCGGGATCGGGTCACGACCTATTTCGACGGTCGGCGCGAGGCCTTCGACGGCCTCGGCCTGGAAAGCCGGGGAACCCCGTTCCAGGAACGGGTATGGCGAGAGCTCGGGCGTATTCCCTGGGGCGAGACGCGGTCCTACGCGGCCTTGGCGGCGGCCATCGGCAAGCCCCGGGCGGTGCGCGCCGTGGCCCGGGCCAACGCGCTCAATCCAATCGCGATCATCGTTCCCTGCCATCGGGTGATCGGCAAGAACGGCGCCTTGACCGGCTATGCCGGCGGCCTGGCGCGCAAGCGCTGGCTGCTCCGCCACGAAGGCGCCTTGCTCGCTTGAACGCCTCGGCCACTGGTCGCCGCCGACCCGGCCGGGGGCGCATCTTGTCAGAAGCACGCCGAGCCCGCATATTGGCAACAGGCCTTTCCTCCGGAGGGAGAGGCCATCAAAGGGATCGGGGAAGTCCAGACCATGGACGACGAACCGCGACGAGAGCGGAGCGAAAAGGTGGCGCGAGACGGCTCGCCAGGCAGCGCTAAACCAAGTAAACTGCGGCTGTTGGCGCGGCTGCGGAACCATTTTCTGACCGGCATCATCGTCACTGCACCGATCAGCATCACGTTCTATATCTCGTGGTTGTTCATTTCCTATGTCGACGGCAAGGTCAGGCCGTTGATCCCCACCGCCTATCTGCCCGAGACCTATCTCCCGTTCAGCGTTCCGGGGATCGGGCTGTTTGTGGTGGTGATCGGCCTGACCGCGATCGGCGCGCTGACGGCGGGCATTTTCGGCCGCTCGATCGTCCGCTTCGGCGAACGCATGCTCAATCGCATGCCTGTGATCCGCAGCATCTACAGCGCCCTGAAGCAGGTCTTCGAGACCGTTTTCGCGCGTAAGTCCCAGGCCTTCCGCCAAGTGGTACTGATTGAGTATCCGCGCACGGGAAGCTGGGCCATGGGCTTCGCCACCGGCACCACCAAGGGCGAGGTGCAGCACGTGATCGAGGACGAGGTGGTCAATGTTTTCCTGCCCACCACGCCCAATCCGACCTCGGGCTATCTTTTGTTTTTGCCCAAGCGCGACGTGGTCTTTCTTGCCATGTCGGTCGAGGATGGGATCAAGATGATCATCTCGGGCGGGGTCATCACGCCACCCGACAAGCGCCCCAAGAAAGAGCGGGAACGCCCCAAGATTCCCTGCCAGCCCGAACGGCCGACCGTCGTGGCCGGCGGTGGGCCGCGATAGAGCAATTTCCGGCCACCTTTACGCGGTAAAGGTGGCCCGCGTTCAATCGCCACGCAAGCTCCCGCCGCATATGCGGCGGCTCGCGCTTGCGGAATGGCGCAATCCGGGCCGGTTCCACCTATTCAGATTGCGCTCTTGGCCGGGTTTCAGCCCGATCGCAAGAATCTGACCGCCGCGTCGCGCTCGAACAGATAAAGGAGCGTGCGCAAGGCTTGGCCGCGATCGCCGGCGAGGTCGGGGTCGCGCTCGAGGAGCAACTTGACGTCGTCGCGGGCGGTGGCGAGAAGATCGCCGTGCTGGGCGAGATCGGCCAGACAGAAATGGGGCAGGCCGCTTTGCCGAGTTCCCAGAACCTCGCCGGCGCCGCGCAAGCGCAGATCCTCCTCGGCGATGTGAAAGCCGTCGTCGCTGCGGCGCAAGACCTCGAGCCGCGCCCGCGCCGTCTCGCCCAAGGGCGGGGCATAGAGTAGCAGGCAGGTCGAGGGCGCCGCGCCGCGCCCGATCCGGCCGCGAAGTTGATGAAGCTGGGCGAGCCCGAAGCGTTCGGCGTGCTCGACCACCATCACCGTCGCCGCCGGCACGTCGACCCCGACCTCGATCACCGTGGTGGCGACAAGGATGTCGACGGTTCCGCCGGCGAATGCCGCCATGACAGCATCCTTCTCTGTTCCCTTCAGGCGGCCGTGAACCAGCCCGACCCGATCGCCGAACAGCGCCCGCAACGCGGCATGGCGGTCGACGGCGGCGGCCAGATCCACGGCTTCCGATCCCTCGACCAGGGGGCAGACCCAATAGACCTTGGCGCCGGCGTCGATCGCCCGGCGCACGGCGGCGACGACCTCGTCGAGACGACCGATCGGCAGCACTCGGGTGGTGATCGGCTGGCGGCCGGCGGGTTTTTCGGTCAGGCGCGAGCCGTCCATGTCGCCATAGGCGGTCAACATCAGGCTACGCGGGATCGGGGTCGCGGTCATCACCAGCATATGAACGGCATGGCCCTTCTCGCCCAGATCGAGGCGCTGGTGAACGCCGAAGCGGTGTTGCTCGTCGATTACCGCGATCGCGAGGTCGTGGAACACGACGCCCGTTTGGAACAGGGCGTGGGTGCCGATGGCGATGTCGATCTCGCCGCTGGCGAGGGCGGCGAGCACGGCCTCGCGGGCCTTGCCCTTGGCGCGTCCGGTCAGGAGCCCGACGCGCAGGCCGGCGGCCTCGGCCAGGGGCGCGATGACCGCGTGATGCTGACGAGCGAGGATTTCCGTCGGCGCCATCAACGCCGCCTGGGCGCCGGCCTCTAACGCGATCGCCATGGCCAGCAAGGCGACCACGGTCTTGCCGCTGCCGACGTCGCCCTGCAACAGGCGCAGCATGCGCCCGCCGCTGGCGAGATCGGCGGCGATCTCGTCGAGCGCGTGGCCTTGCGAGGCGGTCAGCGTGAAGGGCAGGGCGGCGGTGAGGCGCCGGCGCAGGGCGCCATCGCCGCTCAGCACCCGGCCCGGTCGCCGTTTCTGATGGCGGCGGATCAGGGCCAGGGCGAGTTGGTTGGCGAGCAATTCGTCATAGGCTAGCCGCCGGCGGTCGGGGTGAGCCGGGTCGAGCGCCTGAAGATCGCTCGGGGCGTGGGCGCCCAGGAGCGCCGCCCGCCACGCGCGCCAGCCCTGGGCGGCGCGAAAGGCCGCATCCAGCCATTCGTCGAGCTCGGGCGCGCGGTCGAGCGCCGCCTTGATCGCCCGCGCCAGCGGCTTCGGCGTTAGCCCCTCGGTCAGGGGATAGACCGGCTCGACGGTCCGCACGGACGACAACGCCTCGGGCGCGACGATGTGGTCGGGATGGGCCATCTGCGCCTCGCCGCCGAAGCGCTCGACCCGGCCGCTAACCACCCGGGTCGCGCCGACCGGCAGGGTCCGCAGCAGATAATCGACCCGGGGGTGGAAGAAGACCAGGTGGAGGAAGCCGCTGTCGTCGGCGCAGCGCACCTTGTAGGGGCGACGCCGGTTCTCGGCCGGCAGATGGGCCTCGACCGTGACCGTGATGGTGGCCACGGTCCCGCTCGGCGCGTCGGCGATCTTGGGCGTGAAGCGGCGGTCGATGATGCCGCTCGGCAGATGCCACAACAGATCGACCACCCGGGGGCCGGCCAGCTTGGCGATCAGCCGCGCGAGCCGGGGGCCGACGCCGGGCAGCGTCGTCACCTCGGCGAACAGCGGAAACAGGACCTGGGGGCGCATGGATCGATAGGGGCCGTAACGAGGGTGGCTGACAGCCGGGTTTCGAGCGCCTATAAGCTACCCGCACGGAGCGCGCGAGTCATGAAAACCGATCCTCATACCGATTCCCATATCCGGCGTCGCCGCCTCTACTTCCGTAGCATTCACTGCGGGGTCAAGGAGCTCGACCTGATCCTCGGCCGCTTCGCGAGATGCCGTCTCGACGGCTTGACGGCGGCCGAGATCGACCGCTACGAAGCCTTGCTCGCCAGCCCCGATCACGACATATACGACTGGATTATCGGCCGCGCGACGCCACCGGCGGCTATCGGCAATGATCTTATCAACCTAATTCGAAACGTTGACGACCATTCCCAGTAAATTGCAACAATTACTGAAACGCCTTTCCACTGGTGGAGAGACCATCGCCGCGGGCGTGCCCGAAGGCTATGACGCCCTGTTGCTCGGCGAGATCGCGCGCGGCGCCGCCGGGCGCCGGGTGCTTCACATCGCCAGCGACGCCGGCGCCATGGACCGCCTGGCCGAGGCGCTGGCCTTCTTCCACCCCGAGATCGACTGCCTGACCCTGCCGGCCTGGGACTGCCTGCCCTATGACCGGGTCTCGCCCAACCCGATGGTGGTCAGCCAGCGCATGGATACCCTAACCCGGCTGGCGGACGCGGGAAATAGTACCGGCGGCATCGTCCTGACCACGGTCAACGCCGCCTTGCAGCGGCTGCCGGCGCGGGCCACGCTGGCTGGCGCCCGCTTCGCGATCGAGACCGGCGCGCCCCTCGACCGCGAAGCCTTGATCGGCTTTCTCGACCGCAACGGCTACAACCGCGCCGGCACGGTGATGGAACCCGGTGAATACGCCCCGCGCGGCGGCCTGATCGACCTCTACCCGGCCGGACACGCGCTGCCGGTGCGGATCGATCTGTTCGGCGACGAGGTCGAGAGCCTGCGCGGCTTCGATCCGGTCTCGCAACGCGGCGGCGAGCCGCTGGCCGCGCTGGTGCTGCGCCCGACCAGCGAGGTGCCGCTCGACGATCGGGCCATCAACCGCTTCCGGGCCGGCTATCGCGAACTGTTCGGCGCCATGACGGCCGACGACCCGCTCTATCAGTCGATCAGCGCCGGCCATCGCCATCCTGGCTACGAGCATTGGCTGGCGCTGTTCCACGAGCACCTGGAGACCATCTTCGATTACGCCGCCGGCGCCATCGTGACCCTCGATTCGCTGGTCGACGAAGCCGTCGCCGCCCGCCTGGCAGTCATACAGGATCATTATCAGGCCCGCCGCGCGACCCCACCCGGCGAGATCGGCGCGATCTATCGCCCGTTGCCGCCCGAGAGGCTCTATCTCGATGACGACGCGTGGCGTCGTGGGCTCGAAGGCGGCGCCGTGGCGCGCTTCGCGCCCTTCGACCAGCCCGCCACCGACGCCCGCCCGGTGGTCGCGCTCGGGGTTCGCCCGGCGCGCGATTTCGCGCCCGAGCGCGCCCGCGCCGACGGCGAGCTTTATGGCGCCGTCGGCGCCTATCTCGAGGCCGCGCGCGGCGGCGACGACCGGGTGCTGGTCGCCTGCCTGACCCGGGGCGCCCGCGATCGCCTGGCCGCCCTGTTGCGCGATCACGGCCTCGGCGGCGTGGTATCCGCCGACGATTGGGCGGCGGCGCGGGCGGCGCCGGCCGAGGCCGTCGTCTGCGTCGTTCTCGGGGTCGAGCACGGCTTCGCGGGGGCTGGTTTGCTGGTGCTCGGCGAGCAGGATATCCTCGGCGACCGGCTCGCCCGACCGCCCCGGCGGCGGCGGCGCGACGCCGATCTGATCACCGAGGAATCGGCCCTCGAACTCGGCGATCTGGTGGTTCACGAGGACCACGGCATCGGCCGCTACGACGGTCTCGACACCCTGACCCACGAGGGCGCGCCGCATGATTGCCTGCGCCTGATCTACGCCGGCGACGACAAGCTCTATGTCCCGGTCGAAAACATCGAGGTCCTGTCGCGCTACGGCGGCGGCTACGGCGAGGTGGCGCTGGACCGCCTGGGTGGCGTCCATTGGCAGACCCGCAAGGCGCGGCTCAAGGAGCGTATCCGCGCGCTGGCCGGAGCGCTGTTGAGCGTCGCCGCCGAGCGCAGCCTGCGCCGGGGCGCCGTCATGACGCCGCCCGAGGGGCTCTACGGCGAGTTCCGCGCTCGCTTTCCCTTCGTCGAGACCGAGGATCAGCAGCGCGCCATCGGCGACGTGCTCGACGATCTCGCCTCGGGAAGGCCGATGGACCGCCTCGTTTGCGGCGACGTCGGCTTCGGCAAGACCGAGGTCGCGCTGCGCGCCGCCTTCATCGCCGTCATGGCGGGGCGGCAGGTCGCCGTCGTGACGCCAACCACGCTTCTCTGCCGCCAGCACGTCGCCACCTTCAAGGCGCGTTTCGCGGGCTTTCCCATCCGCGTCGAGCAGCTTTCGCGGCTGACCACCGGCAAGGCGGCGGCCGCCACCCGCGAGGGCCTCGCCAACGGCCAGGTCGATATCGTCATCGGCACCCACGCATTGCTCGGCAAATCGGTGCGCTTCCGCGATCTGGGATTGCTGGTGATCGACGAGGAGCAGCATTTCGGCGTCGCCCACAAGGAGCGCCTGAAGGCGCTAAGGGCCGACGTCCACGTTCTCACCCTGACCGCGACGCCGATCCCGCGCACCCTACAGATGGCCTTGAGCGGGGTGCGCGAGCTCAGCCTGATCGCCACCCCGCCGGTCGACCGCCTGGCCGTGCGCACCTTCATCATGCCCTACGACCCGGTGGTCGTGCGCGAAGCGATTCTGCGCGAGCACTTCCGGGGTGGCCAAACCTTCGTCGTCTGCCCCCGGATCGAGGATATCGACGGCCTCGCCAAGCGCCTCGCCCGGCTGGTGCCCGAGGCGCGGTTGATCACGGCGCATGGCCGGATGCCGACGACCGTGCTGGAAAACGCCATGACCGCCTTCTACGACGGCGCCCATGACGTGCTGATCTCGACCGCGATCATCGAATCGGGGCTGGATCTGCCTAATGTGAATACGCTGATCGTCCATCGCGCCCAGATGTTCGGCCTGGCCCAGCTCTACCAGCTTCGCGGCCGCGTCGGCCGCTCCAAGGTCCGCGCCTACGCCTATCTCACCCTGCCGCCGGCGGGTGGGCTGACGGCGGCGGCGACCAAGCGCTTGGAGGTGATGCACAAGCTCGACACCCTGGGCGCCGGCTTCACCCTGGCGAGCCACGATCTCGATATTCGCGGCGCCGGCAACCTGCTCGGCGCCGAGCAATCGGGCCATATCCGCGAGGTCGGCTTGGAACTCTACCAACAGATGCTGGCCGAGGCGGTGCGGGCGGCGCGAGCGACGCAAGACGGCGCGGCGGCCGCGGACGAAGCGCCGGCGCGGGCCGCCCAGATCAATCTCGGCATCGCGGTGCAGTTGCCGGCCGACTATATCGCCGACCTCGACGTGCGGCTGGGGCTCTATCGGCGCCTGGCCAAGCTCGAGACCGGGGCCGAGATCGACGCCTTCGCGGTCGAGCTCGCCGATCGCTTCGGCCCCTTGCCGGCGGCGGTCGAGCACCTGTTGCGGATCGTCGCCATCAAGCGGCTCTGTCGCGAAGCCGGCATCGCCCGCCTCGACGCCGGCGACAAGGGGGCGGTGATCGCCTTCCAGGACCGGTCCTTCGCCAATCCGGCCGGCCTGGTGGCCTATATCGGCCGCGACCCGGTACGGATCAGACTGCGCCCCGACCATTCCCTGGTCGTGCGCCGCGACTGGCGCGATCCCGAGGCCCGGCTCGACGGCGCCCGCCGGCTGATCGACGATTTGGCCGGGATCGCCCGCGCCGAAGCGGCATAGGACGCCGGGCGGGGACCTAGCTGGCCTCGGCCTGAAGGGCGGTTTCGAACACCCGCTTCAAGACTTCGGGGGCCTGGGCGCCGGAGACGGCATAGCGGCCATCGACGATGAAGCAGGGAACCCCGGTGACGCCGAGACGGCGAGCCTTGAGATCCTCGAGCCGCACCGCGTCGGCGCCCGCGTCGCCGGCCAGGAACACCGCCGTCTCGGCCGGCTCGAGCCCGGCATCGGCGGCGATGTCGACCAAGCGGTCGGGATCGCCGATATCGATGCCGGCGATGAAATAGGCCCGGAACAACGCCTCGACCAGCGCGTCCTGCCGCGCGCCGGCGCGGGCGATCAGGCGATGGGCATCGATCGTGCTCGGCGTCCGGGCGATGCGATCGAAGGCGAAATCGATACCCTCGCCGCGACCGGCGCGAGCGATGTCGCCATAGAGCCGCCGCGCATTGTCGCCGCCGCCGAATTTGAGCCGCAAATAGCGCGCGCGATCCATGCCGCCGGCGGGCATCTCGGGGTTGAGTTGGAAAGGCCGCCACGACACCGCCACCTCGGCGTCGTCAATGTCGTCAAGCGCCTGCTCCAGCCGGCGCTTGCCGATGAAGCACCAGGGGCAGACCACGTCGGAGATGATGTCGATTTTCACCCGCAGGAGTATAGCCGGCATGATGGCCCGCCGCCAGAAGGCGCTGCTCGCGACCGTTTGGAGGGGGAGAGCGCGATTTCAGGCCAAGGCGGCGCGGGCGCGCTCGATCAGGGCTTCCGGCGTGTCCCCGGACACGGCCTCGGCGAGACCGACCTTGAAGCGCACATGCACGGGGCGCTCGCAGCCGGGAATGCCGAAGGCGGTCTGGTCGACGACGCTGGCGATCCGGCCGAGGGCCTTGCCGGCTTCATCCGCGGTGGTCCCGGGCATGACGACGCAGAATTCCTCGCCACTGAAGCGCGCGCTCAGGTCCTCGCCACGCACCAGCCTGGCGACCAGGCCGCCCAACTGGCGTAGAACGGTGTCGCCGCCGGCGTAGCCATGGGCCTGGTTGAGCCGGGCCATGCCGGCGATGTCGAGAAAGCCGACGGCAAGAGTGCGGTCCCAACGCTCGACGTCGACCAGCAGGCTGGCGAGATGTTCGTGGAGATAGCCGAAATTATAGAGCCCGGTGAGGCTGTCGCTGGTCTCGACGTGAAGCGCCCGGTGATAGGCCGCCCGCATGCGCTTGCGATAGCGCTGTTGGCGGACCAGGAGGTCGAGCCGGTTGCGCAATTCGTCGGCGGCGAAGGGGCGCAGCATCACATCGGTGGCGCCGTGGTCGAACGGTTCGGCCGGATCGGCGAAGCAGTCGGGATCGGCGACCATGAGCAGCGGCAAATTATAAAGCCGCGCGTTTTCACGAACATCGTCGCAGAGCAAAAGCCAACGATCCGGCGCGTCGACGCCGACCACCGCCGCATCGAAATCGCCCGACGCCAGCTCCGCCACCGCGCTGACCGGGTCCTCGGCGAAAGCGAGATAGGCGCTCGAACCCGCCGCTCGCTTGAGTGACGCGTCCTCGGCCCGCAAGTCGCCGGCGATCAGGATCGCGGTCGATCCGCGCGGGCTGACCGGCGCGGCTAGGAGATCATCGGCGATACCGTAGCGGCGGCGGATGTCGGTCCGGCGTTTGAGTTCGTCGTACATGACGTCGAGACGGGCAAGGGCGCGAACCCGGCCCATGATCTCGGCCGGCGAAAAATCGGCGGCGAGCGCGTCGTCGGCGCCGGCCGCCACCGCCATCGTGGATTTGGCGATCGCCGGATCGTCGCCGAGCATCAAGATCGGGACCGGGCTCTCGGCCTGCTTCAACGCGCGCGTCGCGCGCATGCCGGCATCGTCGGCGACGATAATCACCACATGCGGCCCCCGCGCCGCCACCGCCGCGACCAGATCGTCATGGGCCGCGACTTCACTCAGAGCGACGCGCTTGGCCAGGGCCGCGGCCAATCGCTCGCGGATCGCGCCGCTGGTACCGACGAAGAGAACCTGGATCGATTTGCTCATGACGACAGCCATTCCCCGATGATTGACCGCCGCCATCCTGACGGAAGGACTTTAACAGCTCGTTAGAAACACCGAGGACATAGTGAATATGATTATTTACATTCGATATAACGCTTAACTATATGAATATGAATGTGAATAAAGATTTTCATATGAATGGAAAAACGAAATGATCGTTGGCGGCGCGCTTCGTCCTTGGGTCGGGACGACCATGACGCCATAATGCGCGCCACGAATTTGTTGGTAACGAAATAGGGTTGGAGGATCATGGGGAACCCCTTCGAACGGGCCCTCGGGCGCGACCCGGCCAACCATGTGCCCCTGTCGCCGCTCTCGCTGCTGGCACGCGCGGCGGCGATCTATCCTCGGCGCGCGGCCTGGATTCATGGCGAAAGGCAAGCCGATTACGCGACCTTTTTCGGCCGCTGCCGGCGTCTGGCGTCGGCGCTCGCGGCTCGGGGGATCGGCGTGGGCGATACGGTCGCCGTCATGGCGCCCAACATCCCGCCGCTGCTCGAGGCGCATTATGGCGTGCCGGCGGCGGGAGCGGTGCTCAACGCCATCAACACCCGCCAGGACGCGGCCACCATCGCCTATATCCTTGATCATGGCGAGGCCAAGGTAGTGCTGGTCGACCGCGAGCTCGCGACGGTAATGAAAGACGCGCTCGCGCTAGCGACGGTTGCCCCCCTGGTGATCGACATCGACGATGTCGCCGAGAGCGGCGCGGGCATCGGCGCGGTCGAGTACGAGGCGTTTCTCGCCGAGGGCGATCCCGACCACGCTTGGCGCGGCCCGGCCGACGAATGGCAAGCGATCAGCCTGAATCACACTTCGGGCACCACCGGCGAGCCCAAGGGCGTGGTCTATCACCACCGCGGCGCCTATCTCAACGCCATCGGCAATGTTCTCGCTTGGGGCCTGCCGGCGGGCGCACGCTATCTGTGGGCGCTGCCGATGTTCCATTGCAACGGCTGGTGCTTCACCTGGGCTCTGAGCGTCGTCGCCGGAACCCATGTATGCATGAGAAAAGTCGAGTCCGGAGCCATATTCACGTCGATTGCCGAGCACGACATCAGCCACTTCTGCGGCGCACCGGTCGTTCTCAACATGCTGGCCAACGCGCCCTCCAACAAGAAGCGGCGTTTCGAGCGGACGATCGAGGTAGCGACCGGCGGCGCCGCGCCACCGGCGGCGGTCCTCTCGGCGATGGAGGCGATGGGCCTTAACGTCACCCACCTTTACGGCCTCACCGAATGTTACGGTCCGGCGACCGTCTGCGCTTGGCAGAACGACTGGGACGCGCTCCCCGCCACCGATCAGGCGGTGAAGCTCGCTCGCCAGGGCGTCGCCTACCCGACCATCGAGGCGCAAACCGTCGCCGATCCGGAGACCCTGGCGCCGGTGCCCGCCGACGGCGCCACCATCGGCGAAGTGATGCTGCGCGGCAATACGGTCATGAAGGGCTATCTCAAGGACGCGGCGGCCACCAAGGCGGCCTTTCGCGGCGGCTGGTTCCATACCGGCGATCTCGCGGTCCTGCACGGCGACGGCTATATCGAGGTCAAGGATCGTTCCAAGGACATCATTCTGTCAGGGGGCGAAAACGTCTCGACCATCGAAATCGAAAGCGTTCTCTACCGCCACCCGGCGATTTTGGAAGCCGCAGTCGTTGCCAAACCGGATAAGAAATGGGGTGAAACACCTTGCGCCTTTGTCACTTTGAAGGATGAAGAAACGTCCGTGACAGACACCGACATCATCGCTTTCTGCCGTGACAACATGGCCCATTTCAAGACCCCGAAAGCGGTCGTCTTCGGCCCTCTGCCCAAGACCTCGACCGGCAAGATCCAGAAATTCGCCCTGCGCGAGCGCGCGCGAAACCTGCCATAGGCGGCGCTGGGGGATGGCGGCGCCAACGACCCTTCCCGAAAATTGCGTCGCTTTTGTCACCGGGGCGTCGAGCGGTCTCGGTCGTCATTTCGCCCTCGCGCTCGCCCGCGCCGGGGCCAAGCTGGCGCTGGGAGCGCGGCGGGTTGATCGCCTGCGCGCGGTGGTGGCCGAAATCGAGTCACGTGACGGCCGAGCCATCGCCCTCGATCTCGACGTGACCGACGCCGCCTCGGTGCGCGCGGCGGTGGCCCGGGCCGAGGCCGAACTCGGACCGATCGCCATCCTGATCAACAACGCCGGCGTCGCCACCACACGAACGGCGCTGGAAACGGATGAGGTCGACTGGGATCGGGTCATGGACACCAACCTCAAGGGCGCCTGGCTGGTCGCTCGCGAAGTCGCGCGCCACATGGTCCGTCTCGGCCACGGCGGCGCCATCGTCAACGTCGCCTCGGTGCTGGCGACGCGGCCGATGGCCGGATTGGCGGCCTATTGCGCCTCCAAGGCCGGGCTCGAGCAGTTGACCCGGGTGCTGGCGCTGGAACTGGCCCGGCACGATATCCGCGTCAACGCGCTCGCGCCGGGCTATGTGGTCACCGAGATGAACCGCGAGTTCCTCGCCGGCCCGGGCGGCGAGCGCCTGCGCCGGCGCATCGCGCTCGGCCGGTTCGGCGAGGCGGGCGATCTCGACGGCGCGCTGATGCTGCTGGTTTCGGATGCGGGGCGCTACATGACCGGCGCCGTGATCGCCGTCGATGGCGGCTTTGCACTTGGCTAGCGGTGTCATACGGGGATGTAGGACGGTGAAACGATGATCGACTTCACGCTTGATCCGCGCATCGAGGATTTCCGGCGCCGCGTGCGCGATTTCGTCGCCGCCGAGATTCTGCCGATCGAGGACGATCCCGAGGCGCGCGACGACCACGACAATATCGCAGAGGCCGCGCTCGCGACGCTGCGCGCCAAGGTCAAGGCAGCCGGCCTGTGGGCGCCGCAGATGCCGCGAGCCCGAGGCGGGCAGGGGCTCGGCGTCGTCGGCATGGCGGTGACCTACGAGGAGATGAACCATTCGATCTTCGGCCCCGTCGCCTTCAATTGCGCCGCCCCCGACGACGGCAACATGATTCTGCTCGACCGGGTCGCGAGCGAGGCCCAGAAGGAGCGCTGGCTGCACCCGATCATCGATGGCCGCGCGCGCTCGGCCTTCGCCATGACCGAGCCCATGCCCGGCGCCGGCTCCGACCCCGGCGCCATGCGCACCACCGCCGAGCGCCGGGGCGACGGCTGGGTGATCCGGGGCCGCAAATGGTTTATCACCGGCGCCGGCGTCGCTCGCCATTTCATCCTCGTCGCGCGGACCTCGGACGACGCGCGCAAGGGGCTGACCGCCTTCCTGTTCGATGCCGGGCAGCCGGGCTGGCGGATCGAGCGGCGCATCCCGATCATGGGGCCGGAGGAGCATGGCGGCCACTGCGAGATCGTCTTCGAGGGTCTCGAAATTCCCGACCAGAACCGCCTGCTCGAAGTCGGCGACGGCCTCAAGGTAACCCAGATCCGGCTCGGCACGGCGCGGCTCACCCATTGCATGCGCTGGCTGGGGTTGGCCAAGCGTTCGTTGGAAATCGCGCTGGCCTATGTGCGCGAGCGCGAGAGCTTCGGCGCCAAGCTGGCCGAGCGCGAGGGCGTGCAATGGATGCTCGGCGAGGCCGCGACGGCGATCGAGATCGGCCGCCTTCTCACGCTGCGCGCGGCGTGGAAGCTCGACCAGGGCGATTTCGCCCGTAAGGAAGTGTCGATGGCCAAGATCCAGGTCGCCGATACCCTGCACAAGGCGGTCGATACGGCGATCCAACTTTGCGGCGCGCGCGGCTACGCCAAGGATACGCCGCTCGAATGGATCTATCGCTACGCTCGCCAGGCGCGGCTGGTCGATGGCGCGTCCGAGGTTCACAAAATGGTGCTCGCCAAGCGCCTGCTCGCCGAGGGCCGGGATTTCTGGTCGTGGGGGTGAGCGCTCCCGGCGCGGCCGAGGCGGCGGGGAAGGGGATCGACGGTCCCGCCCGCGACCGCTTGGCGGCCTATCTCGGTACGGTCGCCGGCGGGCGGGTCGAGATCACGGCGGTCGCCCGGCTCGCGGGCGGGGCGATCCAGGAAAACTGGGGGATCGATCTGGTCGTCGACGGCGGCCCCATGGCGGGGCCCCAAGCCCTGGTGCTGCGCTGCTCGGCCGCCGCCGAGATCGAGGACAGCCACCCGCGCGGCCACGAGTTCGCGCTGCTGAAGGCCGTCTTCGCCGCCGGCGTGACGGTGCCCGAGCCTTTGTGGTTCCGCGCCGATGCCGACGTGATCGGCCGTCCCTTCATGGTCATGCAGCGCGTGTCCGGTATCGCCATTGGCCAGAAGATCGTTCGCGATTCGCGTTACGACGGCTTGCGCGACGCGCTGGCCGAGCGTCTGGGGCGCGAGTTGGCGCTGATCCACGGCTTGCGGCCGGGACATCCCGGGCTCGACTTTCTCGGTCCCCCGCCGGATGATCCCGCGCGGGCCGCGATCGACGCCTATCGGGCCTATCTCGACCGCCACCCC
>Ga0114931_10001327_pt1 | contig 31565 bp, 33 predicted proteins | sample 2SBtaG_FD_89579 | JGI IMG/M metagenome (GOLD analysis project Ga0114931, IMG submission 89579) | Deep subsurface microbial communities from Kolumbo volcano to uncover new lineages of life (NeLLi) - 2SBTROV14_V59a metaG | ecosystem: Environmental > Aquatic > Marine > Volcanic | place: Kolumbo...
CATGCTCCACCACAGGCGCACCGCTGATGCGGCTGGCTGCCAGTTGCCGCTCCAGCTCCAGGAGCGTGAGCTCCGGGGAGACATGCAGCACCTGCCCCACCATGATCTCGCGCGCTTTGAGGCCTCTCATACCCCCTCTGGCACGCAAGGACCGTGCCGGCTGCTGAGAAGCCTGCTGTCCTTGCTAGCCCCACACTTGACCCGCAGCGCCTCAGCCCCGAGCGGCCCCCGGGGCAACACGCCCCGGATGCGACGCGACGCGGTATCCTCCCCTCCAGGAGGCGCGCGATGATCGACCTACACTACTGGCCCACCCCCAATGGCAAGAAGGTGACCATCCTGCTCGAAGAGTGCGGGATGCCCTACCGCATCGTTCCCTGCAGCATTGGCCAGGGCGATCAGTTCAAGGACGAGTTCCTGAAGATCAGCCCGAACAACCGCATGCCCGCGATGGTCGATACCGAGCCGGCGGACGGGGGCGAGCCCCTCGCCGTCTTCGAGTCCGGCGCCATCATGATGTACCTCGCCGAAAAGGCGGGCCAGTTCTATCCGCAGGAGCTCCGCCCTCGGTATGAGGTGAACCAGTGGTTGATCTGGCAGATGGCCAATCAGGGGCCGAAGACCGGCGAATCGGGGCATTTCCGTCGCCTCGGGGACAGCAGGGGCGACCAGTCCTATGCCCTACGCCGCTTCCAAGACGAGGTGAACCGCCTCTATGGTGTGATGAACAACCGTCTCTACGACCGCCGCTATCTGGCCGGCGACGTGTACAGCATCGCCGACATGATCTCCTACCCCTGGACCGTGGGTTGGGAGGACCAGGGACAGGATCTCGAGGAGTTCCCGTACTTCAAGCGTTGGTTCGAAGAGCTGGGCGCCCGCCCGGGGATACAGAAAGGCATGGCTGCGGGCTCGGAGCTGTCCGTGGACTATGCGTCTCTCTCCAAGGAGGAGATCGAGCGGCTGACTTCGCTGCTCTACAATCAGCGCGCCCGGCCGGCGCCCAAGGGCGGCCTCCTCTAAGCTCCCTCTTCCCCTCGCCCCCCCCTTGCCCCGGGGTCCCGGAAGGAGCTCACGATGTCGGAAGAGGAGATGCGAGCCGAGCTCGAGCGCCTACGCAGTGAGAATGAGGCGCTGAAGCAGCAGCGTTCCAGCGACCGGAGCCTGCACCTCAAGGTGAGCCAGAAGGGCGCGGCCTCCCTCTACGGGCTGGGCCGATTTCCGGTGACTCTCTACAAAGAGCAGTGGGCGCGGGTGCTGGACATGGCAGAGGAGATCCGCGCCTTCCTGGCCGAGCACGACAGGGAGCTGAAGGCCAAGGACACGAAGGGCCAGGGGGGCGGTCTCCAGGAGGGATGACGGCACCGGTCGCTTCGCCTATCCCTCCGGGGTGCCGGACCGCACGCTCTCGATCCTGATCCCGGCGTACAACGAGGAGCGCTTCATCGGCGCGCTCCTCGAGCAGATCGCTCACGTGCCCCTCGAAGAGAACGGCCTGGCCCGAGAGGTGGTCGTGATAGACGACGGCTCGCGCGATCGCACCGCGGAGATCGCGCAGGGCTTCGCCGGGGTGCACGTGGAGCGCCAGGAGAACCAGGGCAAGGGTGCGGCCGTGCGGCGTGCCCTCGCCGTGGCCCGCGGCGAGCTGCTGATGATTCAGGACGCGGACCTCGAGTACGAGCCCAACGACTACCTCCCCATGGTCGAGGCGCTCGACCAGCAGGGCGTGGAGGCCGTCTACGGCAACCGCTACCACGCGGGCTGGTTCGCCGGGCGCCGGCCGGGGCAGGCGTGGTCCGCCTATCTGGGTGGGCGCAGCCTGAGCGCGGCTGCCTGGCTCGCTACCGGAAAGTGGGTGGCGGACACCGTGACCGCCCTCAAGCTCTTTCGACGCGAAGCGGTGGCGGACCTTCCCCTGGAGACCTGCGGCTTCGAGCTGGACCACGAGCTCACCGCGCGCCTGCTGGCTCGCGGCAGGCGTATCGCCGAGGTCCCGATCCACTACGCGCCGCGCAATCGGCTGGAGGGCAAGAAGATCGGCCTACACGACTGGTTCGTCGCCCTACGGACCTTCGCGCGCTACCGCAAGGGCTGACGCCCGGGCGGAGCGTCCGCGCTGAGCTGCGCTTCCACGAGGGCCAGCTCTTCCGGCGTGTTGACTCCTACAGACTCCAGCCAGTGTGTCGCCGGAACGCTGCGCACAACGCCCCGGCCCTGCAGCCAGGAAATGAACGGCAGGAAATTCCGCTCCCCGGTCCCCGTGCCACGGTCGAGGGTTGCTGCGAAGCGGGGCAGGAGCTCCAGATAGGCCGCCCGCGACAGACCGAAGAGGCCCAGATCCGCCTCCCCCTCTGCGGGCATCGTGTCCCCTTCGCGTCGTTGCAGGACGCGGACGATCTCTCCAGCCGCGTCGCGCTCGAAGTGGATATATGGCGTCTCGCGTTGGACGGTGGGCAGCAGCAGCGCGGCCTCGGGGCGCTGCCGCTCTTGCCCCGCCAGGCGGTCCAGGGTCTCCTTCCGTACGGCAACCTGATCGCACCAGGTAATCCACACGGTTTTGGCACGGCTGCGCAGGACCTCTGGCCGCGCCAGGAGGATTGCGTCGAGCATGCCCGACGGCTCCCCCTGCAAGGCAAAGGTGATGCGCTCGGCACGTCTGGCGAGATGCTGGCGGACCTGCGCCTCGGCAGAGGGTGCGACTACGACGACAAACCACTCCACGAAGGGTGCGTGCAACGTCAGCAGACGATCGATCATCGGCTGTCCCGCCACGGGTACGAGCAGCTTCGGCAGCGCACTCCCGAGCCGCGTCCCTGCGCCAGCGGCGGGAATGATCAGGGTCCGGGACATCTCTCCCCCCGGGCGAGCGCCAGCTCCAGGGCGCGCAGGTCTGTAAAGCTCCCTAGGCAGCGCGAGCCCGGCTCGGCCAGGCCACTGCGCACACAGGCCAGCCAGGTTCCTGCTGCGCGGGCAGCGGCGATGCCCGCGGCACTGTCCTCCACGACGAGGGTCCGCGAAGGCTCCACGTCGGCTCGCGCACAGCACAGGCGGTAGACTTCTGGCCCGGGCTTTCCGATACGCACGTCCTCCGCCGAGACGACCACATCGAAGGCTCCTGCGAGGCCGAGCCACGCGAGAGCGAGTTGGACGGTCTCCCGCGACGCAGCGGTTCCCAGCGCCAGACACACGCCCCGTGCACCGAGCGACCGCACGCAGGGCGCGGCATCCTCGAAGACAACGGCCTCGCGCGTCAGCAGCTCCCGCGCGCGCCGCTGCTTGAAGCCGACGGCCTCCTCCAGCCGAGCCGCATCGAGGCCCAACGGTGCCGCTACCTCGAGAACCACCTCCGCTGTACGCCGCCCGGCGATGTCGGCGTAAGGCGGTCCGGCGGTACCGAGCCGCTCCCATAGCTCGGCGTAGGCTCGCGCGTGACTCCGACTCGTGTCCACCAGCACGCCGTCCAGGTCGAAGGCAACCAGGGCGAAACGGGTAGGGCTCATGCGGCGCGGAAGCGCCCGCGAATCGCGGCGAATAGCGCCCGCAGGCCATCCCCGACCGTTGTGCGATTCGCGCGATCCGGCGAAAGGGATAAGAACTGCACGGGTGTCTCGAAGAGTTCTCCGCCCTCCCGGAAGACTCGGGCCAGCAGCAGCTGGTTGAGGGTCTTGTCGGCCAGGTCGAGGCCAGCCTCGCGCAGATACCGGGCCCGCAGCACCCGAACTCCGGAGAGTGTATCCGCCACGTAGCGGCCAAAGAGGAAGAGGTGCGCAAGGGAGAGGGAATAGCTCCCCAAGTAGCTCAGGGCTCCGAGCACCGGGCGCTTGTGGTAACGGAAGCGGTAGGATTCGCGGATATCGCGCACCGAGAGCCGCCGGCTGCCCCACACCGCGTCGAGGCGACCGCTCGCGAGCAACGAGATCAGGCTCACGATGTCCTCACCCCGATACATTCCCGCAGACTCGAAGAGCAGGACATAGCCAAAGCGCTCTTCGCGGGCCACACGCAGCAGCGAATCCTCGGCACGCTCACCCGGGCGCCGAACACCCACGACGGGGAAACCGAGCTCGTCTGTGATCCCGGGGACCAGGTCGCCCTCGCAGGCGTGAAAGAAGCTGACCTCTGCATGTAGCCTAGACAAGTCCGCGCGGTACGCCTCCAGCAGGGTCTGCGCAACTTTGTCCAGGGATGTCGTGTCGAGGAGCAGCACCGCTACCCGGGGCAGGGGCCAGCTCCCAGCCAGGCTCTCGACGAAGGGTGCGAGCACCTTCTCGGCGCTGTGGCGCCCGCTGCCACCGTCCTCGTAGTTGGCGATACGGACCAGGCGCGGGTCCTCGATGGTCTGGAGCCGGCCCAGCGGCACATAAGGCACGTCCGGCTCGGCCTTCGCGGGATCGTTCAATAGCGTGTGCGTGATCAGGCAGGGCGCCGGCAGTTCCAACTTCCCCTTTTCCCGAAGGTAGTAGAGGGCCCGCTCGGTCAGCTCGACCGCACTGGCGTCGGGAATCTCAGCATCCTCCTGGAGGTTGGTGACCAGCAGCTTGACTGCGCCGACGTTGCGCGCGATGACAGCACCGAGCCCGGGGGTCATGTACGAAGGCAGCAGACTCGAGTGCTGAGTGCCCGGGGCATAGACGATCAAATCGGCCGCGGCGATGCGTGCCAGCAGCTCGGGGTTGGGTCGGATCTCCTTGGCACGCTCCTCGAGCCACGCCAGCAGCGCCCCCGCCTCGGGTCCCGAGGGGTCGAGGGCCTCCTCCGCCAGGGAATGATCCACCAGGAAGAGCTCGCCGATGTAGTTGCGGTGGTTGGCATCGACGATGTCCGCCTCGCTCGCCAGCAGACGCCCGTTGCAATTCAGCGCCACCAGGTAGGCGTTGGTCCCATCCGTGACGTTCTGGAGCACACCCGCGGGCACGCCGAGAAGCCCGGTGTAGGTCTCGATGGCGTCGTTGAAGTGGCGGTCGCAGGCCAGAAAGGCCCCTGCAAAGGCCAGATTCCCAATGGCGCAGTCCCGGTAGGAGAAGAATCGGTCGGTCTCTCGGCGACAGATCTCGAAGCGCTCCAACAATGTTGCAAGCTGCTCGCGCTCTTCGCGAGAGAGCGCCATGACCAGGGTGGCAACGGCCTGTGCCGCCTCGCTACGCGGCGGGGGCGCAGCACTCCCGACCTGCTCGAGCACCTGCTGTGCTGCGGCTCCATCACATCCCTCGGGAAGCCGGGTAGCGAGAAGCGCAATCAGCTCGGGAGAGCAGCAGTGCAGGGCGCGCGCCAGGGTCGAGGCATTCTTGCGAAAGTCCGAGGGCCCGAGGCAATCGCCCAGAAATCGACGCACCTCGCCGGTGGACTTGCCGTCGTCGTAGCCATTGATGGCCAGGGTCAGATCCACGCTGGGATGGACCACGAGGGCCTCGGAGAGGGCCGTGGACCCGCGGCCCCCAGAGAAGAGCACCACCCGCACGCGTTGGCTCACGTCCACCTGGTAACTCCCGTACGGGGCCGCAAGGCGGCCCCCGGCTCGCGTTTCACTCTTCGCGCTCCGCATCCTGGATGGAAACGCTGACGGCCAGCCAAGTCCAGCCTCGGCTCATTCCTCCGGGTCAGGGCCGAAGCCCGTGGCACAGCGGACCGTTTCGAGTAAGTGGCCGCAAGTGGCCAGGAAGTAACCCGCGGCCCATGTCCCCCAGGGGGAACAAGACCGCAAAGGCCGGCTCAGGGCACTAGCCACCTGCGGCCAGCTCCCGATAGCGCGCTTGGAGTACCTGGAAGGCGAGCTTTCGCTCTCCCGTGGGCGAGACCAGGCCCTTCCGGTTCCAGTAGTCCTGGATTCCCTGGTAGAGGCGCAGGGGGGAGCGAAAATCCTTCAGCACCCAGGGGCTCATCCCCCGCACGCTGGGCTGGCGGGAGAGCATCGCGAGCTGCTTGCGGTAGACCTCTGCCTGATATTCCTCGCTGTAGACGCGCAGCTCGCCCGGCACCGCGCGCAGGCCCCGCTTTGCCCCGGCACCGAACTCGCTCACGATCAGGGGCTTGCCCTGACTCGTCACGAAGCGGATTCGCTCCATGTTGTCGAGCATGATGCGCCGCGCGCGCAGGGAGCTGAGCGGGGTCGCCAGCCCCAGGACGCCGCTGTAATACCAGCCGAAGTACTCGTTGACCGCCGGGACGTCCACGATCCCTTCCAGAGCATCATCGATGCGGAAGGTCCACGTCTTGCGCCTCCAGCCAAAGACCGCCGGCAGGTAGCTTTTCAGAAACAGGGGCTGGAGTGCCTCGGGCCCGGTGAGTAGCGCCGCCGTCAGCAGCCGGCTCGGGTCCGACGTGCGTACGTGCTGTGCCAACGCCGCGAAGAAGTGGTCGCGGGCCGGCGAAGCCGGCGTCTCGTTGCCAAGGCTCCAGAGCACCACGGAGGCGCGGTTGCGGTCCCGCGCGATGAGCTCGGAGAACATGCGCTTCGCGAGCACCAGGGTTCCCGGATTGTCGAAGGCCACCGCCCAGTAGACGGGAATCTCTTCCCAGACCAGCAGGCCCAGGTGATCCGCGACACGCACCATGGCCTCGGGATGGGGATAGTGCGCCAGGCGCACGAAGTTGCAGCCCAGCTCCTTGGCCAGGCCCAGGGTCGCCTCTGCCTGGCGCTGGGAATTGGAGCGGCCTCCGCCGTCGAGGGTCTCGTCGTGGATGGCAATGCCGCGCAGGTAGATCGGCGCGCCGTTGAGCAGGATCTCAGAACCCCGTACGGCGATCGTACGAAAGCCGATTTCGTCGGCGATGCGTTGCCCTGGAATGGAGACCACCACGCGATAGAGCCGCGGGGATGCCGGCGACCAGCGCTCCGGGCTGGCCGCAAAGTGGAGCGCTACATGGCCGTGAGGGTCGCTCCGGGTCTCGAGGGTGATTCCGAGCTCCGGCACCTTCACGGAGACGGGCGCCGCAAGCGCCGGGCCCGCTAGCTGCACGAAGCCCACCAGCTGGTCTCCCGGCTCGCCCTGAAGGCGCAGCTCGAAGCTGCTGATGTGCGTCTCGGGGACGTGGACCAGCAACACGTCGCGCGTGAGGCCACCGTAGCTCAGCCAGTCCGTCGTCGGAGTAGGGATGTCCTCCGGCGCATGGCGATTGTCCACCTTCACGACGAGGAGGTTCTCGCCTCGGCGCACGACGTCGGTGACATCGAAATTGAAGGGCGTGAAGCCGCCCGTGTGCTCTCCCACCAGCAGCCCGTTGACGTAGACGGACGCTTTGTAGTTGGCGGCCCCGAAGTAGAGGTAGCTTCGATCACCGGCATGGGGCTCGAATGCAAAGCTGCGCTTGTACCACACGATACCCTGGTAGAAGACCAGGCGCGGATCCTGGGTGTTCCAGTCCCCCGGCACCTTCAGGGTGAGGCCGTTCTCGAAGGAGAACTCGGCCAGGTCCGCGGGGTTCTGTGGCTCCACGTCGCGGGGGGCGATGCCGCCCAGCGCTCCCCTTCCGTAGGGATCGATCACTGCCTGCCAGCGACCGTTCAGACTCTGGTGTGGCGAGCTGTGAGAATCCGGAAGCAGAGGCTCCGGAGCGCGGCCCGTATTCTCGGCCACTGAGCGCAGGTGGTCCAGTGTGCCCTTCGCCTGCTTCGGCCAGTCGCCGAGCCAGAGATAGGCAGTGAGAGCCAGGCTGCCAATACCCAGCACGAAGAAGATCGCGGCAGCGACAAGGAAGGTCCTGCGCATCTCGTGGGTTACTCTCCGCCCCGCCTAGGCGGCCGCCTCCGGCACGACGAGGCCCTGCATGGCCGTCGCCGACCGGTCGACGTCGTAGTCTGCAAGATCACAGCGTCGCGTACGCCGCCAGTACTCGGTGGTTCGGCCCGGCCAGTTGTTCGTGATCCTGCCGTGACGTTTGTACCAGCTCTCAGTGACGGCGTTCCAGCTCATCTGGCGCAGCCGACGCTGCATCTCCTCGTTGTAACGCGCTTCGACAGAAGCCTTGACGTCGACGGTCTGGATCCCGTGGCGCCTCATCTGGCGGACACACGAAACGATGTAGCGCGCCTGGCACTCCGACATGACGACAATGGAGTTGTGGCCGAGATTCGTGTTGGGCCCATACATCAGGAAAAGATTCGGAAAGCCCGATATGGACATGCCCAGAAAGGCTTCGGCTCCGTTTCTCCAGACGTCGTCCAGGCCTGCGCCCTGCCGGCCCTCGATCTTCAGCGGTGCCAGAAATTCGTCTGAACGAAAGCCCGTGGCGAGGATGATCACGTCCACAGCGTGCCGCGTACCGTCCCGTGTCACGACACCTTCGGAAGAGATCCGCTCGATGGGTGCGCTGAGAACGTCTACATCGCCCCGGTTCAGCGCCTGGTAGTAGTTGTCCGTGAAGAGGATCCGCTTCGCACCAATGGGATAGTCGGGAACCAGCTGCTTGCGCAGTGCCGGGTCGTCGATGCTTTCCTCGAGGTAGTGGAGCGTCTGCTTCTGCGCACGCTCCTGCGCCTTGACATTGCCGGTCATCAGCGGGTAGAGGAGCAGCTCTCCGCGTAGCCATGTGAGCAGCCGGTGGTAGCGCAGCAGCAGGGGGAAACGGGAGGCGAGGCGTTTCTCGAGCTCGCTGTAGTCACGGTCGCGTTTGCGAATACACCAGTTGGCGCTGCGTTGGAAGACCAACAGGCGCTCGCAGAGAGGTGCGATCTCCGGGATGCACTGGACGGCGCTGGCCGCGTTCCCGATGACGGCGACCCGCTTGCCGCGCAGATCGCAGCAGTGGTCCCAGCGGGCGGAGTGAAAGCACGCACCCGGGAAGTCGGAGAGCCCGGGGATCTCCGGGATCAGGGGCCGGCTGAGCTGGCCGGTGGCGCAGACCAGGAGATCCGCGGTTGTGCTGACGCCATCGCTCCCACTCAGGTGCCAGGCTGCCGCGCGCTCGTCAAAACGCGCCTCGGCCACCTCGCTGCCAAAGCGGATGTGCGGCCGAAGGCCGTACTTGTCCACGCACTGCTCCAGGTATTCGATAATGACCGGCTGGTGCGATCACTTGCTGGGCCAGCGGCTGTTGGGCTCGAAGGAGAAGGAGTAGAGGTTCGAGGCCACGTCGCACTCGCAGCCCGGGTAGGTGTTGTCCCGCCAGGTGCCCCCGATGCGATCCGCCTTCTCGTAGATCGTGAAGCTCTCGATCCCCGCCTTCTTGAGCTGGATGCCCATGCAGAGGCCCGAGAAGCCGGTTCCCACGATGGCGATCTGCATGCCGCTGCACCCTTCTCCTTGCGGCCCACCCCGCAACGCCGCCCAGCGTACCGCAGACGCGCTGTCCCGGGGCACCCATGATGGCGGGTGCGCCCTCCAGATCCGGATGTGTTTCGCGTCCCGCCCGGCGCCTGGGAGAGCATTGCCGGATCGAACGAGATCCGCGCCGCCGATCTCACGAGAGGTGCCGCCCGCGGGCCTCTGGTACGTTCGGCTCCGCGGGCACAGCCCTGCGGGGGGAGGGGAAAACCAGCGTGTCGTCCATCGGAGCCCTGATTCGTCTTCTGTTTCTGCTGGCCCTTGCAACCGCGGCGGGATCGGTGGGCATGGCTGCCGCGGCCGAGGGAAGTGCCGCACGGCCGAACATCGTCCTGATTGTCCTGGACACCGCTCGGGGCGACCGGGTCTCCTGGAAGCCAGGTGGGCGCCTGACCACACCCCAGCTGGCAACCCTGGCGCAGGAGTCCGTGATCTTCCCCCAAGCGCACTCGACGGCGCCCTGGACGCTGCCCTCTCACGGCTCGATCTTCACCGGGCAGCTTCCCGGCCGGCATGGCGCCAGCTGGCGGGCCTTCGCGAAGCCTGAAGACGCGTCTCTCGAGGAGCTCCTGCACCGTCCCTTCCACTTCGCGAAGCCGGAGCGGCTGCTGCCCGCTCGGCTCAAGGCCCACGGCTACAGCACCGTGGGGTGGAGCAGCAATGCCTGGATCAGCCGACGTACTGGCTTCGACCACGGCTTCGACACCTTCTACGAGATGTGGAAGCAGAGCGATCGCTACCGCGACGAGTTCGGGTGGCTGCCGCCCAAGGTTCGCTGGAAGCTGCCGGTCCCGATCTCCACGATCTCCGAGATGGAAATCGGTGATGCGGGCAAGGTGCTTCGGTCCTTCGATGCCCACGTCGCCGTCCACGGCCTGCACGAGCCCTTCTTTCTCTTCTTCAACTTCATCGACCCGCACTACCCCTACTCTCCACCGCGCTCGTGGCGCTACGCGTTCTCCTCCGACCGGGAGCTTGCCGAACGCATCGGCCACTTCGAGTTCGACGAGCTGGCCATGGGCGCCGGCGCACGGCCTGTAGACGTGCGCCGTTTCGCACCCTTCTATGATGCCGAGCTCCTCTACGTGGACGCCGCGGTGGGCCGCCTGGTGACCCGGCTCAGGGAACGCGGCCTCTTCGACAATACGCTGATCGTGGTGGTCGGCGACCACGGTGAGAATCTCGGGGAGAACGGGCACTTCTCCCACCAGTTCTCCATGGATGAAGAGGTCCTGCACATTCCGCTGCTGCTGAAATTCCCCCACAGCGCCCGGGCTGGAACGGTGGTGGATGACCCCCGCGCATCGAACCTCGACGTGTACGCCACCGTGCTTGCCGCAGCGGGAATAGCACCAGGCCAGAATGGAGAGGAGGCCGAGGCTGCCTCGCGCGACCTGAGCCACGGCGATACGGCCCAGCGAAAGCTCCTGATCTCCGAGTACCACTACGGCCGCCCCTTCCTCGAGGTGAGCCAGCACCTCTACCCCGGCTTCGACATCAAGACGCATGCGGTGGACCGCTACGTGGTCTACGACGCCAGCACGCGCTACGAGTTTCAGCTGCCTCCCGGTGGAGTCCTCGAAGACGTGGGTGCGGGGGCCAAGCCCTCCTCGGGCCGCGCGGCCGCCCGGGCTGCCGTGGACGCCTACCTGAGCTCCCGAGGCGCGGACTCCAGCGTGGTACACGGGGCGCCCGAGGCCGATCCGGAAACCCTGCAGCGGTTACGAAGCCTCGGCTATGTCGACTGAGGCCGGGGCGGCATCCCCCCGGCGACGGCAGCTCGCCCTTGCCGCCGTCGCGCTGGCAGCAATCCTGCTCTCTCCCACTCTTGCGTACAGAGCGACGACCGACCAGGGCGTCTTCCTCTACATGGGCTCCCAGCTCCTGCATGGCGGCTGGCCCTACCTCGCCACCTGGGAGGCGGACTACCCGGGGATGGTCTTCTTGCAGGCCCTGGAGCTGCTGCTCCTCGGCAAGTCCATCGTGTGTTTCCGCCTCTTCGACTGGCTGCTCCAGATTGGAAGCGCGAGCTTTCTCTTCCTGCTCACTCGCCGCATGGCCAACACCGCCGGCGCGCTTCTCGCCGCCTGCCTCTTCGCCTTGCTCTACCAGCATCAAGGCCCCTGGAACACCGCGCAGCGCGAGAGCTTCGGGCTCTTCTTTGCCCTGGCCGGGCTTACCCTGGTCGTCTTCCGTGGGGCTGCGGCACCCCGCGTCACTGCCTTCTTGGCAGGCCTCACTATTGGCTACTGCTTCCTGATCAAGCCCACCCTGCTCTCTTTCGCTGCCCTCTATGCACCGCTGATCTTCTCCGCGCGGCGGGTCGGGCTGCGCCGCAGCCTGGGGATTGCGGCCGCCGCCATGAGCGGGGTTGCCCTGCCTGTGGCGATCACCCTGGCGCTCTACGCGCATCTGGGTGGCCTCCGGGAGCTGTGGGAAGCCTGCATACAGTTTCCCCTCTACTACGCACAGGTGCTCGATAGTGGGAACGGCTTCTGGGCGGAGGCCGCGCGCAAAGCGGCGGGGCTTAGCGGGAGCAGCCTCTTCATGCTGGGGCTCGCCGCGCTCCTGCCTCTGGCCCGCCGGCGGCGCCTGGAGATGAGCATGCTGGCCTGCGGCTACCTCGGCACCCTCTTCGCCGTCTGGGTGCAGGGGACTTTCGCGGGCTACCACTATCAGCCGGCCATGGGCCTGGGCTGCATTTTGCTGGGCACCGCCTTCGCTCGCGGCATGGGTCTGTGCCGACGCTTCGCGTCGGCACGGCTTCCGGGCATGCCGTTCCCCAGGGAGAGCCTCGTAGCCTTGCTGGTCGTGCTGCTGGCAATTCCACTCTACGTCCGGCCGGGCGACGTACGAAACCTCGTCAAGGGCCGCTTCCTCGAACCACCGGGGCCACACGCCTACCAGAACCTGCCGTTCTTCGACTTCTACGATTCCTGGCGGGCAGCGGCGTACATGCGGCAGCGCACCCGACCCGGGGAACGCATCCAGATCTGGGGATACGAATCCTTGACCTACTTCCTTGCGGACCGGCGTGCCGCCAGCCGCTTCCAGATCACGACACCGCTGGTGCTGGAGGCCCCCGGCAAAGGCCGAGCACCCGTGCAGGACCGTTGGCGGGCCGAGTTTGTCGCGGACATGAAGCACACCCAGCCGCCCTACGTCGCAGTGGTGCGCGACGGCGGCTGGTGGTGGGCACCGGGACAGCGCAGCTCCGAGCTGCTGGTCGCGGACTTTCCGGCCTGGCAGCAGATCCTGACGAATCACTATCAGCTTGAAGCGAAAATCGGCCGCTTCCTGATCTTCCACAGGCACGGTTCTGCCGATGAGAGAGAAGGGCACCGAGAAGGAGGGCACGAGCTTGGCCAAGCGAGATGACTTCCTCGTCTTCGGCGCGCCGCTGATCGGGGACGAAGAAAAGGCGGAGATCCTCGATTGCCTGGAGTCCGGGTGGCTGAGCACGGGCCCCAAGGTGGCCCGCTTCGAGGAAGCCTTTCGCGCGTACCAAGGAGCCCAGCACGCGGTCGCCCTGAACTCCTGCACGGCGGCACTGCACCTCTCGCTGCTCGCTTCCGGAGTCGGGGCCGGGGATGAGGTGATTACGACGCCCCTCACCTTCTGCGCGACGGTCAACGCCATCATCCATGCGGGCGCAACACCGGTGCTGGCGGACGTAGACCCGCGGACCTGGAACATCGACCCGGTGCAGGTCCAGGCCCGGATCACGCCCCGCACCCGCGCCCTGCTGCCCGTACACTTCGGGGGGAGGCCGTGTGAGATGGACGCACTCATGGCCCTCTCGGAGCGTCATGGCCTCAAGCTGATCGAGGATTGCGCCCACGCCATCGAAACGACGTGGCACGGCCGACATGTTGGAACCCTGGGCGATTTTGGCTGCTTCTCCTTCTATGTCACCAAGAACCTCGCAACGGGAGAAGGTGGCATGGTTCTGACCCGCCGGGAGGAGGATGCGAGCCGCATCAAGATCCTGGGATTGCATGGAATGACGACCGACGCCTGGAAGCGCTTTAGCGACGAAGGCTACAAGCACTACTTCGTGACCGAGTGCGGCTTCAAATACAACATGATGGATCTTCAAGCCGCCCTTGGAATCCATCAGCTTGCTCGCCTGGAGCAGAGCTGGGAACGCCGTCGGGCGATCTGGGCGATATACCAGCGAGAGCTCGCCGGGCTGCCGCTGGCCCTGCCCGAGGAGCCGGCGCCAGACACCCGGCATGCCTATCACCTCTATATGGTGCTCGTGGATGAGGCGCGAGCGGGCATCTCACGCGATGAATTCCTGGCAGCCATGGCCGCCAGGAAGATTGGTGTGGGCGTGCACTACCAGGCCATCCCGGTCCATCCCTACTACCAGCAACGCTTCGGCTGGCGCCCACAGGACTACCCCCACGCCTTCGCCATCGGCCAGCAGACCGTGAGCCTGCCGCTCTCGGCAAAGCTCGATTCCGAGGACGTGGAGGACGTCCTGGGCGCCGTCCGGGACATCCTCGGAGCCTAGGCTCCGAGATGACGGCCGCGCAGCTCCCGCACACTGAACTGCGGGCGGTGGTTGAGGGTGATGAAGATCCGCCCCACATACTCGCCGACCAGACCGATGAAGACGAGCTGGATCCCGCCAAGAAAGAAGAGCGAGACCGCCAGCACGGCAAAGCCCGGCACCGATCGCGAGATGAAGAGGGCTTCGAAGAGGAAGTAGCCACCGAGCAGGAAAGAGAGCAGTGCGATCACGCCCCCCGCGATCGCTGCCACGCGAAGGGGTGTGACGGAGAAGCTGGTCGCGAGCTCCAGCGCAAGGCGAATGGAGCGGACCAGGCCAAAGTTCCCCTGGCCCGCGTAGCGCTCGTAATGCTGCGTATCGATCTGGGCAATGCGCGACGTGATCGTGAAGAGGATCCCATCCACGTAGCTATAGGGACCGGTGTAGGCGAGTACCTCGCGCGCCACCTCGCCTCGGATCGCCTTGAATGGAGACATGTAGATCTCCGGTGGCTTCCCGAAGAGGAGCACTCCAAGACGGTCCACTCCCAGGCTCCCCAGGTTCTTCCACGCGGCCTGCTGCTTGTGTACGAAGTTTGCGTAGACCACGTCGTGCCCGCCCTCCTCGACGGCATCACACAACCTGGGAATGTCTGCAGGATCGTGCTGCAGATCATCATCCATGATGATGACGATCTTGCCGCGCACCTGATGGAGGCCCGCCATGATCGCGTTGTGCTGGCCGACGTTCGTGCGCAGATCCACCCCCACCACGAAATCGCAGCCGTCGGCGAGCTCGCAGATCACGGACCAGGTCGTGTCCGGACTGCAATCGTTCACCAGCACCAGCTCGAAGCTGCGACCCGTAGGCGCTAGCGCCTGCTTCACCCGTTTGGCCAGCTCGCGCAGGCACGTGGCACTTCGATAGCAGGGCACCACGATGGAGAGATCGGGCTCAGACATGCGCTGCGGGATCCCCCATCGCTGCTCCCAAGCGTACCCGGGAACGACGGAGGATCAAGAATGCCCGAAACCGCCGGATCCGCGCTGCGGGGCAAACCGCGGGTGCCTCGCTTGCCCTGTCCCGCTTAGTGCAGAACGGCCACCACGCTCTGATTCATGCGCTGCGATCCTTCTTCCTGATACTGCTCCCGCAAGCCGTAACGCTGAGCGATGTCGGGCGTGATCTGCGGGGGCTCCCAGCCGAGCCAGAGGGTCTCGACCTGGTCGCGCCTCGTGCCCTGCGCCACCAGGCGATCCTTCACGGCCAGCGCTCTCTTGGCCGAGAGCCTCCGGTTGTAGAGCAGATCCCCCACGAAGCTGGCTCGCCCGATCAGCAGGACATGGCGTGCCGGATCGCTCTTGAGCTGCTGCTCGAGCTGCTCGAGAATGCCTGCGTCGTAGCGCGGATCGACCCGATCACTGTCCAAGGCAAAGAGGACGAGCCCATGCGTGCGTTTCGAGACGGCCAGGGTGTGGCACTGGATCAGGTGCGCGACGAGCGGCCCACAGAAGGCGCGACACTCGGCGATCGACTTGAAGTAGTCCGCGTAGGAGATCACGCCTCCCGCGCGGATGAACTCGAGGTGACGGCGCATGTGCTCGGCGGCCACCTGGAGCGCCTGGCTCTCGTCTGCCACGCCCTTGGAAGCTGCCAGGGAGGCCACGGAGAAGCGCAGCGCCTGCTTGCGACAAGCGTCCTCGAGGAGCGGATCGTCTTCACTGGTCGCGCGCAGTACCTGGAACCAGTTGGGCTGCTCGGGGGAGCCGGGGAAGTGCACCTGGGCCGTCCCTCCCGGACGCCCCGCCAGCCGTGCACCCGTGGCCATGAACTCGTGGAGCAGCCGGTCCACACCCGGGGCGCCGGGCTCCGGGGGCACCGGCGGAAGCTCCGCAGTGGGAATCGGAGCCGGAGCATGGGAAGGCCCTCCTGAATCGGCGGGCGCGGCCAGCGGAGGACGCGCGGAGACCGCGGGCAGCGAGGTCGCTTCCGGCTCCGTCTGCGCCCCCTCGGCCAGGGGGAGACGGGGGGGCAGCAGCTCACTCGGAAGGACGGGCTGCTTGGGCTCTGAGCCCGGGGTCGGCTCTGCTGCCGTGGGGCTGGGGGCGGCGGTCTGCGCAGCTGCGCTGGGAGCGATTCCCTGCGCGGCCAGGAACGCAGAGAGAACGAAGACCCCGCTCCAGGAAACGAGGAGCTTGTTGGGTTGCCTAGCGAGCTGCGGTCTCTTCATGGCTTGCCTCCCGCGTACGGGGCAGGACGACTCCCTGCGGCACTGAAGGGCCGGGGGCTGCCCGTGCGATGGTTGACTCTTCCCGTCGCCCTGCTGAAGCGGGTCCGGGTGCAGGACGCGCCAGGTAGCCTGCCAGCTGGCTCTGGAAGGTATGGCTCTGCCAGTCCTGCCCTCCCAGCAGCTGGGCCAGGACCTGCCCCTCCCGCCCGATCACCAGCGTGGCGGGTAGCCCGGGCAGGCCGAGCTGCTGGTTGAGGGCGCCGAGGGGGTCGAAGAAGACACGGAAGGGCAGCTGCGCCTTCGCCAGGAAGTGCTCCAGATCCCCGGCACGCACATCGTTGCTCACGCTCAGCAGGACGAGCCCCTCCTGCTCCAGCTGGGGGTAGGCGCCGCGGGCAAAGGCGGCCAGCGAGGGAAGCTCGCGCGTGCAAGCCAGGCACCAGGTGGCCCAGAAGTGCAGCAGGACCACCTGCCCGCGATGCTCCGCCAAGCGCTCGTCTGGCCGGTGGAAACCTCGCAGGGTCAGGGACGGCAAGGGCTCGGCCGCGGAGGATGCCAGCGCGGACCCCTGGGCAGCCATCAGCGCAGCTCCCAAGAGGAAGATCGAAGCCCGATGTCGAGCCGGGTCAAGGCGTTTACGCCACATGAGAGAGTACGCGCTCCTCTCGCCGCGGTTACATGGGCCCCAGCGGGGGACGACGGGCATGGCGGGTCGAGGAGCGCGGTGCACGTGCTCCGTGCATCCTCCCCAGCCCGGCTCCCACGCCTGGAGAAAAATGCCGCGTGCTATATATTGGCATATTCAATGCCATTACTGTGGAGCTTCCTCATGATCCGCCCCCTCGTCCTCGCCGGAGCCTGCGGCTCGCCCTACACGCGCAAGATGAAATCCCTGCTGCTCTATCGCCGCATCCCCTACCACTTCCTACTCTCCGCGATGCCCGGCCAGGCCCCGGGGCTGCCGAAGCCTCCCCTACCGCTCTTCCCGTGCCTCTACTTCCCAGAGGGTGAAGACGACTACCGGCCGACCAGCGACTCCAGCTTCCAGATCCGGGAGCTCGAGGAGCGCTTCTTGGCGCGTTCCGTCATCCCGAAGGATCCTGCGTTGGCCTTTCTCGACTACCTCGTCGAAGACTACGCGGACGAATGGGTGACCAAGATGATGTTCCACTACCGCTGGGGAGTGCCGGAGAACGTGGAGCATGCCTCGAAGATCCTGCCGCTGTGGAACCTCGACATCCCCGATGCGACGGTGGAGCGCTTCGGCCCGACCTTCGGGCAGCGCCAGATCGACCGCCTTTCGGGCGTCGTAGCGGGCTCGATCGAGGTGACCGGCCCAATCATCGAGGCAAGCTACGGCCGGCTGCTGCGGATCCTCCGCGAGCGCTTCAAGGAGCAGAAGTTCCTGCTGGGAGAACGGCCTGGCGCAGGAGACTTCGGCTTGCAGGGCCAGCTCACCCAGCTGGTCCAGGTGGAGCCCACCTCGATGCTGTTGGCGCGGCGGGAAGCACCGCGGGTGATGGCGTGGGTGGACGTGGTGGACGATCTCTCCGGCCTCCCGGTGGAGGGTGACGCGGGCTTCGTAGGCCGCGAGGGGCTCACGGACAGCTACCGGGAGCTGCTGGGCGAGATCGGCCGAACCTACGCGCCTTTCCTCGTGGCCAACGCCCTGGCCCTGGAGCGAGGCAATCAGGACATGGAGTGCAGTCTGGACGGCAAGCGCTACTGGCAGCGCGCCTTCCCCTACCAGGGGAAGTGCCTGGGCTGGCTACGGAACGAATATGACCGGCTCGAAGCGGCGGATCGGCGCTTCGTGGCGGAGACGCTGGCTGAGACGGGCTGCGGGGTACTGCTCGCCTAACCCGGCTGGGATCTGGACGCAGGCCTCAAGACCAGGCGCCCGCAGGACGATGCACGGCGTTGATGGACTTCGCCACCACCGTTCTGACAATGGGAAAGGCCGCTTTCGCCGTCGCCGGCATTGCAGCGGGATGCCGATTGCTCGGTCTCGCGGGCCAGGACCGGGAAGCCGGGGCAAGCGGCCTGGCCGCCGGAATGATCTTCATCGGGGGGGCAGGCCTGGTGCTGATCCCGATCGGATCCTCGCTGGGCGAGACTGCCACGGCCAGCTTCGTGGCCCTCAGCGGCGAGGTGCTGATGCGGGGGGCCATTGCCGCGCTCTGGGTGTTCCTCTGGCGGGTCTTCTACCCGGGACGCTGGCAGGCCATGCTGGCCACCTTCCTCGGCAGCGCCCTGCTCTTCGGCACTCTCGTGTGGGATGTTCTCTCTCAGTCCCACTGGGCCCACTACGACACCGCGCTGCCGAGCCACCACGCAACTCAGCTGGCCATCGCCCTGCCCTTCTTTGCCAGTGCCTGGGCCACCGGTGTGCACTGGCAGCGCAGCCGTCGACAGCTCGCCCTGGGGCTGGGGGACGCAGTGACGGCCAACCGTTTCCTGCTGTGGGCCATCGCCTGCAGCTGCTTCGTGGCCATCTGCGGCCTGGGTGCCCTGGCCGGTTATGCGAGGGGGATCGGATCCCTGGGACTGGCCCATGCCTCCACTGCAGCCCGGGGCCTCCTCTACCTCCCCATTGCCGGGGCGGTGTGGCTCGGCCTGTTCACCCCAGCGGCCTGGACCCGCCGGATTCGCTACCGCGCTGGGGCCTGACGGCAGCCCCCCGCCGGCGTGGTACCCTGCCTGGCACCGGTTGCACTGGCGCAGCACCACCGCACAAAGGGGGGAGATTGCCATGCCCAGCTTCCACGACTTCGAGGCCACCTCGATCACCGGCGAGCCCATCCGGCTCTCGGAGTATGAAGGCAACATCTGCCTGGTGGTGAACGTCGCCAGCCGCTGAGGCCTCACCGGCCAGTACGCAGGTCTGCGTACCCTCCACGAGAGCCTCTCCGACAAGGGTTTCCAGGTTCTGGCGTTTCCCTGCAACCAGTTCGGATCCCAGGAGCCCGGTAGCGACGCGGAGATCCTCGAATTCGCGCGTTCCGAATACGGCGCGAGCTTTCCAATGTTCTCGAAGATCGACGTCAATGGGGACGGGGCCCACGAGGTCTACAAGTTCCTGAAGGCGGGCCACCCCGACGAAGAAGGCAAAGAGGACATCGCCTGGAACTTCACCAAGTTCCTGGTCGGGCGTTCCGGAGAAGTGCTGGCGCGCTACGGCCCCACGGCGACGCCGGAGGAGATCGGCGAAGCGCTGAAGGCACAACTGGCCTAGGGACTCGCAGAAGGTCGGGGCTCGGGAGCCCGGTCCTCCGCCCGGATCCGCTCGATCTGGATGTCCAGCTCCTTGCGCTGACGGGCGGCCCGCGCCACGGCGGCGGCGCGCTCCTTCTCCATCTGGACCACGAGCTCCTTGCGGGTGGCCTCTACACGGGCCCATTCGAGCTGACGCACGCGGTTTTCCAGCAGCACATTGTGGCGGCCGATCAGTTCCGCCGGCACTGGAGGACTCTTGCCTCCCGGGCGGTGGTGCAGCTGGATGCGGGCCGTGGCGTGGGCGCCGTCCACAGAGGTGGCCCGCACCAGAACTTCGTTCACTCCCTTCCGGAGCGGCACCAGCGCATCCCAGGAACCGTCGGGCTGAAGCACTACCTGGTAGGCATTCTTGCCATTGCTGAGGTTCCGCACCGCGATCTGCGCGATGTTCGCCAGGCTCAGGCTCTCGACGAAGAGCGCGAGGTTCCCGGGGTCCCGCACCGGGGTGAAGACGCCGTGGGTGAGATCCGCCATCTCCACGGTGGAGATGGGTCCCGCCAGGGCCTCGGGGCCGATTGCGAAGGAGTGGATGCGAACGCCCGCACGCCAGGCGCGCACCGCGGACCGCAGCACCTCGCGAACATTCTCCCCGATATCGCGATGAGGCAGTGTCGGCTCGCCATCGGTGAAGAAGAGGATGACCTTCTCGCTATCCGGATCGGCCTCTGAAATCGCACCGGGGAGACCGAGCAGCTCGAGGGTGGCGAGGTCGATCCCGGCCGACATGTAGGTGCCGCCATGGGGTCCGCGCGCCACGATCTCCGCAAGGCCGCGACGCAGACGTTTGAAGTCGGAGGTCAGCGGCTCCTGGCTGAGCGCCGCCCGGTGAACGAAGATCTGTCCGAAGCGGGACATCTGCGGATCTCCGGCGAAGGTGACGAGACCCACCCGGGTGATGCGGGGATCCAGCCCGTCGATCAGGCGCCCGGCCGCCGCCACCTCTGCAGCCAGGATCGAGTCGTCTGGGTCCGTGCTCGCAAGCTGGTCGCCGGCTGGCTGCACGCCGACCTGGCCGTCCCCGTCCACATCCGCGCCGGTGGGAGCCCCCGTGGAGCCGGAGGTATCGACGACCACCACCAGGTCGAGGTGCTTGTGCGAGGTGCGCAGCGCCCACGCGCGGCCCGCCAGGAACGCACCGGCGGCGTCTCCGATCGTGGAGCCGTCGGGCGGGTTCTGGATCTCCACGCGCAGCGACGTAGCTGGCTCCGGGCGCGCCCCCCGCGAAGCGCGGTTTGCGGCCGCGACCACCTCGGCAGCACTGCGATCCGGATTCAGGGCGCCCCGGGCAGAGCGGGTGGCGATGCGTCGGCGCGCGCGCATGCTGGTGGCTGCGCTTGCGGGCGGAGCCAGCGTGGCAAAGAGTCGGCCCAGCCCTCCTTCGTAGGGCCGCTGCATGGCGTCGAGAACACCGCCCACGGGCCCCACGCCGAGACGCATCCCTCCTCCGACGGGTACTGCCGAGTGGAGCATCCCCAGGACAAGCCCCGTGGAGGCATCCAGCACCGGTGCCCCACCGAGGCCCCGCAGGTTGCGGATCTGATCCAGCTGCAGCTCGATCAGGCGGTGCTCGGCCCGGATTACCCGGGCATGAAGCTCGCTCTGCCGGTGGATCCCGTCCCGCGGGCTGCCGAGGATCACCACGCGCGTGCCCTTCGCGGGAAGCGCGGTCGCGGGCTCCAGGACACGGATCCCCTCCGGCGGTGCCTCCAGCGCAAAGACCACATAGTCGTCTCGCAGGCTGGACCCGGGCGCGTGGTAGGAGCGGCCGGGATGGACAAAGTAGCGGGTGGAAACGGCCACTCGCTGGGCGCTGCCGGCAATCCGGAACACCAGGCGGCCCGACTCCGCCAGGAGCGTACGATCGAAAGTGCGCGCAGAGCCCACCGCGACGGCTCCGGAGCCCCCGGGAGCGGGTAGAAAGAAGGCCACACCGGCCGTCTGGGTACCGCGCAGGTGGCCGCGGACCACCGCCACCGGCAAGGGCGCGGCTGCGCCTGCCGCCGCAGCGGCACCCCACAGACCCATCGCCGCGGCAAGAATATGGCTTCGCATGCTCAAGCGGCCAGGATGGCCTGCGCCTTCCGAAACAGGCCCAGGGTCTGGGCGTGGAGGAGGTCCCCCACCTCGCGGGGCGCCTTGCCTGCGCAGGCCCGGGCGTAGGTGCCCTCCAGGATGATGCCCAGCTTGTAGCACGCCAGCACCGTATACCAATCGATGTGCGAAAGGTCTCGGTCACTTCCCCGGGCATAGTTCAGCACGAGCTCCGAGCGGCTGGGAAAGCCCTCGAAGGGTGTGGCCGTCGCCGCGGCAAAACCACCTCCTTCGGGATCCGGCCAGGTCGCCAGCAGCCAGCCAAGATCCAGCAGCGGATCGCCGATGGTGGAGAGCTCCCAGTCCACCACGGCTGCGAGCTCTGGGCCGTCGAAACGAAACAACATGTTGGCCAGGTGGAAGTCTCCGTGGATGATTCCAGGCTGCCACTGCCTGGGCCGGTTTTCCCCGAGCCAGCTCGCCACCTCCTCGAGGTGCGGAATCTGCGGGCCCGGATAGCCCTGAAGCGGCGCATAGCTGTCCAGCTGCGACTGCCAGCGCGAGACCTGGCGTTCGAGGTAGCCCTTGGGCTTGCCGAAGCCCTCGAGACCTACCGCCCGATAGTCCACCCGGCCCAAGGCCGCAGCCGCATCGGCCATGGCGAGGCCCATGCGATGGCGCACACGGGCATCGCCTGCATGCAGGGACGGGAGCCTGGAAGTGGGATTGAAGCCGTCGATGGCTTCCATCAGGTAGAAGGCCGCCCCGATCACGTCCGTCTCGGGGCACGCGGCGATCAGCGCCGGATGCGGCACCGGCGAGCCTGCAAGCGCCGCCAACACCCGCGCCTCACGGCGCATGGTCTCGTCGCTGCGCGCGCGTTTGTGCGGGGGCGGCCGCCGCAGGACATAGCGCAGCCCGCCGCGCTCGAAGCGCAGCAGCACGTTCTGCGTGCCGCCGGAGAGGCGTTCGACCCCGCTGAAATCACCCGCGGGCAGGCCCTGCGCGTCCATCCACGCGCCCAGGCGCTGCAGATCCACCAGCTCACCCAGCTCCTTGTCCGGGGTGTTGCTCATGCCGGGGAGAAGGCCAGCCCGCCGTCGATCTTGAGAATCGCGCCGGTGGTGTAGCTCGAGGCTTCGCTGGCCAGGTAGAGGGCCGCCCCCACGACCTCTTCCGGCGCGCCGATGCGGCCGAGGGGCACGGCGCGCTCGGCCATCTGCAAGGTCTTCTCGTCCCAGGCCTTGCTGATGTCCGTCGCGAACATGCCGGGCATGATTGCGTTCACCCGCACCTTCGGCGCGAAGGCCCGCGCCAGCCCCAGGGTGAGCGCGTTCAGGCCCGCCTTGGCGGTGGCGTAGGGAAGCTCCACCGGGGTGGGCTGCACCGCCGCGATACTGCTCACGTTGATGATCGAGCCGCCCGCACCCGCCGCCATGCGCGACCCGATCTGCGCGGAGAGTCGGAAGGGGCCCTTCAGATTTACCGCCATCACTTTGTCGTAGAGCGCCTCGGTGTGCTCCGCCAGGGAAGGGTAGCGCGGCGACATGCCCGCATTGTTCACCAGCACGTCCACCCGACCGAGCTCGGCGTAGGCCTCGGCGACCAGCGCGTCACAATCGGCCCAGTGGCCGACGTGGCAGGCCACCGCCAGGGCCCGCCTGCCGCTCTCCCGGTGCACGTGGTCAGCCAGCGCCTGGCAGGCGGAGAGCTTGCGGCTGGCAATCACCACATCCGCTCCCCGAGCCGCAAAGGCGGACACCATCTTTGCACCGAGGCCACGGCTGCCCCCTGTGATCAGGGCGACCTTGCCGGAGAGATCGAAGCCGCTGGGAGCCGCCATGGAGCGCTCGCGGGGCCTTGCTCAGGCGTGCGCCGGAAGCCTCGACGCGGCAAAGAGCAACAACGCCGCGACGAGTACTTCGACCGCAATGAAGTGGACCGGGAGCGCCGCGTCGTGGCTCGCAAAGGCCAACAGGCGCAACACCGCAGTGACCCCGAGGAGCAGGCCAGCCGCCCGCAGCCAGGTGGCCCTCTGGGTCGTGACACCCAGCAGGATCATGACGCCCAGGGAGAGAAAGAAGGAGCCCAGGTCGCCCATCTGGGTACTACGACCAACGCCATCGAGCAGGGGCATCCCCAGCTGCTCCGCGGTCTGCGCAGGCCGGAAGACCCAGCCCAGCCCCTGGACCACGAAGAGCACGCCGGGAACCCCGACCACGATGCGCAATGCCTTCTCCACGTCTGCCTCCCTTGGAAGCCGTGACGCTACCACACGAGGTCGGGACGGAGATCAGGCCGGGCCGAGCTCCACGGGCAGGTTCAGGGGCCGCTTAAAGAGGCCGGAGTCCTGGAACTCCATCTCCGCCTCGCGAATCTTCGAGCCTGGCACGACGATGTCCAGCAGCGCGTCGAGCATGCAGCCCATCTCCTGGCGAGCCAGGTTCGCACCCAGGCAGTAGTGCGGGCCGTTACCAAAGACCAGCAGGTCCTTCACCTCCCGATCGAGGTCGAGTCGATCGGGGTTCTCGTAGACCGCCGGGTCCCGGTTGGCACCGCCAAAGGACAGCATCAGCATCTGCCCTTTGCGGATCGTCTGGCCACGCAGGCGGAAGTCGCGCACGGCGTAGCGGGGCAAGCCGCCGGGCCCGCCGAAGGTCCAGCGGATGATCTCATGGACGCCGCGTGAGATGAGCGAGCGGTCCTGGCGCAGCCGATCCAGGGATTCCGGCTGGCGCAGCAGGCTTGCAATGAGGGCCATGCCCCCGATCGCGGTGGTCTCGCTGCCCGCCCCGATGATGCCAGTGATGAGGCCGACGACGTCGTCCTCGCTGAGCGTCTGGTCGTCCTCCTGGGCCAGCAGCAGGTCGGAGACCAGGTCCTCCTGGGGCTCCTGGCGTCGCTTCTCGCACATTTCTCGCACCCAGGAGGCCAGTTCCTCGAAAGACTCGCCTGCCTTGCGAACCAGCTCTGGCGGAGTAAACGGTAGAAAGCCCGCAATGGTCGCCTGGGCCAGCTCGCGGAAGCGGTCTTCGTCCGCGCCCGGCGGAATGCCCGTGATGCGAGAGATCACCAGGTTGGGCACGAGGTTCGTGAAGCTGCCCATCAGGTCCACCACCTCTCCACCCCGGCCCCGCAGCGGCGCGGCGATGCGCTCCACGACCTCGCGGATCTGGGTGTCCATGCGCCGCACGGCGCGGGGCGTGAAGGCCTTGGAGACCAGCTTGCGAATGCGCGCGTGATCTTGCCGAGACATGGCGAAGAGGCTGTTGTCCTCCATCCAGCGCATCAGCGTCCCTTCCGGCTGCGGAACGTGGTGCTCCCAGGCGCGCCGGTCGCCGGTCGCATCTTCGGGGTCGTTGAAGAGCCGCTTGACGTCATCGTGCCGCGTCACGAACCAGAAGCCCATCGGCGTCCAGTGGACGGGGTGTTCTTCTCGCAGCCGGTGAAGGAGGGGGTACGGATCCTCCGCGGAGAGGATCTGCAGATAGGGATCCTGAGGGAACCGCTCGCTGGCCTCGACCATCGTCTCTACCTCCCTCCAATGGGCCATGGACCGGCTCGTGGAGATGAAATCCAAACTCGGGGCCGCTGTCCAATAGTCCTGGCGCGGGCTAGAGGATCAGGTCCAGCGCCTCCAGATCCAGGATCTGTGCCGCGCTGCGTTCGGCCATGGCGAGGAACATGGCATCGCCCCGCGCCGTGCGGCCCACCGCCATGCAGCCCAGCATCGTCACAAGGGGGCCCTGGAAGCTGCCGTGGCGATAGTCCTCCAGGACCTCCGCGGCGCTCCGCGCAATACCGTGGCGAGCCAGGGCCTTGGCGTAGGCCTCGAGCAGCCGCCCCTCACAAGCGCGGCGAACGGACGGTGCACAGCCATTGCCCAGCAGGTAGGCCGTGTCCCGCCCCCCGGGCCCAAGGGAGAGGGTCTGCCAGTCCACGGCCGCCACCGGTGCATCCCCCGGGCGGGTGGCGAAGAGCAGGTTGTCCAGGCGGTAGTCCCCATGTACCAGGGTCGCGGGCCCGGGCATCGTCTCGAGCCAGCGTTCGATACCGGCGCTGAAGCCCTGCAGCACGCGCTGGGCGTGCTTCGAGAGACGTCCGGAGAAGCGCTCGAGGAAGGCCGGCGTCACGCCCTGCACCAGGGGCACGGCAATCTCCGTGAGCCCTCCGGCCATCCACTCGATGTCAGCAAGCCGGGCATCGCCCCAGCGCGGCCCGTGCAGTCCCGCCAGATTCACCAGGGCAGCCTCGATCTGCCCGGGCGCCGCGCCGTCGATCTGATCCCCCTGGCGGTTCGGCGCCATGTCCTCGAGGAGCAGTGTGAACTCAGACGAGTCTTCGCTCACCGCACCGTAGAAGCAATTCGGCACCCGGATCGCCAGCTCGCCAGCGAGCTCCGTGTAGAAGCGCACCTCTGTGCGGTAGACACCGCTGCTGCCAGCGTTGCGGCTCGCCTCGTCGGGCGATGGGAACTTGCCCACCAGGGTACTCGGAGCGCCCCCCGCATCACCATCGTAGCTGAGGAAGAAGCGCTCATTGTGGGCCATCTGGCCAGTCCCGACGGGCTCGTGGCGCAGCGATACCACTTGCACGTCGTGGCCCGCAGCCTGGAGCACCTCGGTGAGCCACGCGGGAGTGACATCAGCGGGATCGACGACGATCGGAGGGTCGGGGACACGCACGCGTGCAAACGTAGCCCGCTCCATGCTTTCGGGGCATCCTCCCGCGGCCATGTCTGAGCTTCCCACATCGCCCAAGGTCTCCGCGCCCGGCCCCGGGTGCTGATGGCGCTGCACCAGAGCAGCGGACGAAGCGGGCGCGGTTTTGCCCTGGCGCTCACCACCATGCTCTTGTGGGGCATGCTGCCCGTCGCACTGAAGGGGCTGCTGCCGGCGATGGATGCCGCGACGATCACCTTCTACCGCTTCCTGGTCTCCGCCCCCGTGCTCTTCGGCATCCTGGCTGTGCGCCGAGGACTACCGCGGCCGGGCTCCCTGCACGGGGGCGGCTGGCTGCTGCTGGGCGTGGCCACCCTCTTTCTCGCCGTGAACTACCAGGGCTACCTGGTCGCCCTCGACTGGACCACGCCGGCGGACGCCCAGGTGGTGATCCAGCTCGCGCCGCTCCTGCTTGCGGTCGGGGGCCTCGCAATCTTCCGGGAGCGCTTCACCCGGGCACAGTGGCTGGGCGTGGCAGTGCTGGTCTCCGGCCTGGTGATATTCTGGAGCGGACAGCTCGGTGCCCAGGCTGGGCGAGGCGCGGATGGCGGGCGCTACATCCGTGGCAACCTCATGATGGTGGGGGCTGCCATCTGTTGGTCGGTCTATGGCTTGGCCCAGAAGCAGCTACTGCGCACTCTAGGCTCCCAGCAGATCATGGTCTGTGTGTATGCGGGCTGCGCCCTGCTCTTCCTTCCGCTGGCGGACCTCGCTGCCGTTGGACGTCTCGATCTTCCCGGGCTGGGTCTGCTGGCATTTTGCGCACTCAACACCCTGCTGGGCTACGGCGCCTTCTCGGAGTCCCTGGCTCACTGGGAAGCATCGCGGGTCAGCGCGGTGCTGGCCATGACACCGCTGGCCACGCTGGGCTTTGCCCATGCGGCGGCGCTGCTGTGGCCCCGTCTGGACAGCCAGCCGGCGTTGCCCACCCTGAGCCTGGTCGGAGCGGGGCTGGTGGTCGCCGGGTCGGTCGCCACCTCGCTGGGGGAACGCTGGCGAGCGCGTCGGGAGTGAGGAGAGCCTCAGACGCCCAGCAGCACGGCAGTGCGGCCCTGTGTCTCGCGCCGCTCGTGGGCCTCGAGAGCGGCCGGAGCCTCGGCAAGGGAAACGCGCTGGCCCACCCATGGACGCAGCGCTCCCTTTGCCACCAGCTCGAGAAGGTGGGCATGCACGCGCAGGGCGACGTCCCGGCCAAAGGGGTTGAATCCGGCGCGCCGGATCCCAGCGGGCACCTGGTTCATGTACGCGCCGATCACGCCGAGGATGGAGAAGTTCCCCACACAGGCCGGGCGCAGGGGCGTGCCGGCGGTACCGCCCTGCGGATCCCCGGCAAAGCCCGCCACGAGGTAGCGCCCGCCCCGGGCGATGCAGCGCCAGGAGGGCGCCACGAACGCGCCGGAGACGAGGTCGCAGACTACGTCCACACCGACGTCACGGGTATGGTCCAGGACCGCGTCCGCAAAGTCCTGCGCATGGTGGTCGATGGCCAGCTCGACCCCGAGCGTCTCGCAGAGCTGGCGCTTCTGCGGCCCACGGGCGGTGGCAAAGACCCGCGCGCCCGCGGCGCGCCCGAGCTGGATCGCGGTGCTTCCCAGACCGCTGGCTCCTGCGTGCACCAGCAACGTCTCTCCGGCCTCGAGACCAGCACGCTCGAAGAGCGCCAGGTGCATGGTGTGCGCGGGGATCACGAAGGCGGCCGCCTCGGCATCGTCCAGCTCTGGCGGCGCATCGAAGACGGAGTCGAGCGGCGCCAGGGCGTACTCCGCGAGCCCCCCCTGCGCCATCTGCGTGATGGCCACGACCCGCCGGCCCAGGAAGGCCTCCGCGCCCTCTCCCGCCGAGTCCACTTCGCCGCACACATCCATGCCCAGCGTAAAGGGCGGAGGCATGGGAATCGTGGTGACGCGACCGTAGCAGCGGTCGAGGTCGTTGAAGTTGAGGGAGCCCGCCGAGACGCGTACCCGCACCTGGCCGGGCCCGGGCTCGGGCACCTCTAGCTCCACGATCTCCAGCGCCTCGTGCGGCGCGCCGTTGCGCACGACTCGGAGAGCCCGCATCAGCTGAGTACCCCCGACAGCTCGGCGATCTCGTGCTCTGCGTAGCCCAGGATCTCCGCAAGCACCTCGAAGCTGTCGTGCCCGATGGTGGGGCCCGCCCACCGCAGGTGTGCCGGTGTCTCCGAGAACCTCGTGACGAGGCCGTCGTAGCGGGCGGAGCCTATGCGTGGATGGGGGAGCTCCACAAAGAAGCCGCGGGCCTCGAGCTGGGGATCGCCCCGCAGCTCGGTCAGGAAGCGTTCCCGGTCCCGCGCCTCTTGGAGATCGTGCACCGCGCTGCGCTTTCCGAGCCCAAAGGTCCTCCCGTAGAGCGCGCCCTCAGGATCTCCCGCGCGACCCGCCTCCAAGGAAGGCGCAATGCGCGCGGCACATCCTCCGGGCGGCTCCACCTCGATCATCTCCGCGCCCAGGTCCGCCAGCACCCGACGGGTGGCCTCGGCGAGCGGCGTACGGAAATCGAGGCCGCGCAGATGCGCGAGGGAACCCGTTGGATCGGCGGCGGGAGACGGGGCCATGGGCGCTCCTCGTGAGGAGCGTCCAGATTACCACTACGCGAGCTGCGAAGCCTCCGGAACCGGCGCTCCGCGCAGCCATGCCTCCAACATGGCGTTCACCATATCGGGCTCGTCCTGCTGGACCCAGTGCGAAGCGTCCGGCAGGTAGCGAAGTGTGAGATCCGAGACGTACCGTGCCGTACCCAGGGTGGTCTCCTTGCCCAGGGCGATGTCCTGCTCTCCCCACAGCATCAAGGTGCGCACGTCGATGCGCGGCATGCCCAGGGCCTCCTGGCGCTTCCAGCCTCCTCCGCTGAGGAGCCCCCGGTAGTAGTCGATCATCGCCTTGGCGGCGCCGGGAATCCTGGCGTTCTCCGTGTAGATCGCCTGCACCTCCGGGCCAAAGCGTTCCTTGTGCACCGCAGTGTCGTGGAAGAGCTTGCCGACCGGGCGCGAGCGGAGCAGGAGCTCCGGCAGCCAGGGAAGCTGGAAGAAGAGCATGTACCAGCTGCGCAGTCGTTGGCGCCAGCCCGCCGCCTCCCGCGCGGCCGCGGGATGGGGAACGTTCATGATCACCAGACCGTCCAGCGGGCGCGCCTTCCGCATGGCGTAGAACCAGGCGATGATGGCACCCCAGTCGTGCGCCAGGAGCACGACCTCCCGCGCACCGGCGGCATCAATGAGGCCGGTGACATCGTCCAGCAACTTCTCGAGGGCATAATGTTGGCGACCCACGGGCCGCTCGCTGCCGCCGTAACCGCGCAGGTCCGGCGCCCAGGCTCGGTAGCCCAGGCGCGCCAACAGCGGCAGCTGGTGGCGCCAGGAGTAGCGACATTCCGGGAAGCCGTGGAGACAGAGCGCCAGACGATCGCCGTCGCCGCAGCGGGAGACGGCAAAACGCAGACCGTTCGCCTCGACCTGCTCGTCGACGATCGGATTCATCGGCGCTCCGCCTCACGCAACAACTGCTCCACCCAGCGATGGAATCGCTGATTGCACGGCTCGTTGCGCCCAAAGAGGAAATCGCCTCCAGCCTGGGAGGCAAGGGCAGCCTGGATTCCCAGTCCCATTTTATAATCCTCGTCGCGGACGACCTTCTCCAGGAAATCCACCGTCCGGTCCATGGCCCCACGCTCCTCCTGTGTCTCGATGGGATTCGGCACCAGGTGCGTCTGCACGGTGCGCGAGCGATCCGGCGCAGGCCCGGGAAAGAGCTGCGACACCATCGTCGGCACACCGCCTCCGCCCGCCACGGAGACGTGGGGGAAGACCGTATGCACCACGCCCAGGTCGGGCCAGCCGCCCCGGCGTCCCTCCGACTCGCCCTTGCGCTCATCGAGGGCTCGCGTCGGGAAGGCGAGGCGCTGGTGCGGACCAAAGGCATCCGCGGCAATGACATTGCCGATGTAGCGGGTGCCCAACGTCTGCCGGTGCAGCTTGTCCAGATGGTAGCCATCGACATAGCCGTCATAGGCCAGCTTCCAGTTGGGACCCGGGATCTCCCGCTCTGCGTAGAAGTGCATCTCCGCCAGGCCCAACGAATCCAACACCGCAGCGTAATCTCCGAGTCAGGCGTCGAGGTCGAAGACGACGCCGGGCGTCACGACCGCGAAGACCATGCCGGCTCGCTCTTCGCAAGCCAGCTCGGTGAGACCGCGTGTGGCGCGATCAAGATCTCCGAAGCTGGCCGCTCCGGGCAGCCCCACCAAGGCGCCTGCCAGATCGTAGGACCAGGCATGGTAGGGACAGGTAAAGCGGCGGGCCCGGCCGAGGCCCTCCTCGCAGAGCGGCGTCCCGCGATGTCGGCAGACATTCAGGAAGACCCGCACGCCGGCATCCTGCTGGCGCACGCAAAGCACGGCGACCCCCGCCACTTCGATGGCGCGGTAGCAGCCTGGCTCGCGCAGCTGCGCCGAGAGCGCCACCACCACGGGGCTGCGGCGAAACAGCACCTCGAGCTCGCGCTCGAAACGCTCGCGGTCCCGGTAGACCTCCACGGGGACGCGGGCGATGCCCTCAGCCTGATCCGTGGTGCCGTGCTTCAGGTGCGAGACGAGGCGGCGCGTCACGTCGAGGCGATCCTGCGCCTTCAAGCGAGCACCCGGAATCTCACACGGGACTTCACGCGCGAGCCTCGCGGCCATCTTTGGTCGTCACGACCGGACCCCCCGCTCTGCGCCAGGCGTCGAAGCCCCCGCCCACATGCGCCACGCGCGAGAGCCCCATCTCCTGCACCGCCTTGGTGGCAAGGGCGGAGCGCCAACCGCTCGCGCAGTAGAACAGGAAGAGGCGGTCCTCGGCAAAGACCTCGTGGTGGTAGGGGCTCTCGGGATCGACCCAGAACTCCAGCATGCCGCGTGGTGCGTGGAACGAGCCCGGCACAAAGCCCTCGCGCTGGCGCTCGCGGATGTCGCGAAGATCCACCAGCAGCACATCGGGGCGCTCGGCCACTGCGATCGCCTCGGCCACTTCCAGCGTCTCCACCTGGGCTGTGGCCTCGGCAACCAGCACCTTCACACTCTTGTGGATGGCCATCGACCCGCGTGCTCCCTTTCTTCGCGCCGCAGGGAGCTTAACGTGTCAAAGCCCAGACGCAGCCGGCAACGTCTGCGGGGGGCGCGGGCGGGCTTCAGTGGATTCGGATCTTCCGCTGCTTCGCGATCTCACGGATGTAGAGCGCGTAGAGCCAGGGATCCCACTGGCTGACCGCCGAATCGTCCGGGCCGGGAACCGACGGCCGCGCTGCCTCGGGCGGCTGCGAGGTCGTGCCGGACGGCGGGGAGTCCGGGAGAGTCCGTCGGGGGGCTTCCTTCATGGAGCAACCTTGTGCGCCCCACCCCACCTGTCAAACCCGGCCTCGCCCCGCGGGGTCTTCCGCACCTCCTGACCCGATGACTCAGGGGAAGCGCGCCGCACGGCTGCCCTCGGATGAGGCGTCGCACCCCACACGGATGGTCCGGTGGCCCATCTCACTGCTTCTGGCCGGAACGGCACTTGC